>Ga0302319_10027177_pt1 | contig 10039 bp, 14 predicted proteins | sample Bog_T0_2_FD_203319 | JGI IMG/M metagenome (GOLD analysis project Ga0302319, IMG submission 203319) | Peat permafrost microbial communities from Stordalen Mire near Abisko, Sweden - Bog_T0_2 | ecosystem: Environmental > Terrestrial > Soil > Wetlands > Peat | place: Sweden: Abisko, Stordalen Mire...
CTTTTTTATTTACCGGCTGGAAAAGACGAACTGATTGCCGTCGGGATCTTTGAAGATGGCCATGTGACCCCAGGGTTCTTTTCTGGGCTCGGCGGCTAGTTCGACACCTTTCGCTTTCATGGCGCTGGCTGTGGCCACGACGTCGTCGCACCAGAAGGTCATGCCCTGAAAGCCGCCGATGCGGTCTTCATGCCCGGGTGGGGTGAACAGGGACAGGCTGGTGGGGGCGCCGGGGATGGTGAGTTCGATCCAGCGTTTTCCTTCGCCCATCGGCTGATCTGTTGCGACCTTGAAGCCGAGTTTATCTGTGTAGAACTTCAGTGCCCGGTCCTGATCGCTTACCGGGATACTGACGATTTTTACGCCTCGAATCATAAGATGAAGTTAGCGTGAAAATACCTTGCGGTGCAATCAGCCAGGTTCTGCTATAGTAACTGTCGGTATAGGCATGGCGACGCTCGACGAGTACATTACGGAAGTGCTGATGCGGGATCTGGTGGGCCATGACCGGCGTCCCGCGAGTTTCCTGATTTATCTCTGGCTGGCGGCCGAGCAGCAGCGCCAGGGCGCGCTGGTGCGGATCAGTTATCAGGATCTGGCCGAATCGACGGGCGTGTCGAAGAGCTCCGCTCAAGCGGCGGTAGGATGGCTGGTGCGGCGGAAGCTGCTGACGGCGAAGAAGGCTGCGGTTACGGCCACGCCGGAATACAATGTTTTGACTCCGTGGAGACGTTCGAAATGATCGCGCTGATGATGATGCTTGCCGCTCTTGCCGCGGCCGATAGCTATCCCGATCCCGCTCAGTTGATTGAAAGGGCGATGGCGGCGCGACGGGCGCAGGACGCTAAGGGGTGGAGGTATACATGGCGCGAGGAGGTGGAAATGCGGGACGAGAAAAGCCGTCCGCTTAAGCCCTTCCAAAGAACCTTCGACGTGATCATGCCGGAGGGCGAGAACTATCGCAAGCTCGTGCTCATCGACGGCCAACCGCTCGACGACGCGATGAAGAAGAAAGTGGAGCAGGATATGGAAAAGGAACGCGCGCTTCGCCGAAAACACGAATTCATGAACAAGGCCGTCCCGTTTGGCGGCCTCGAAGATCTGGAGCGTCTTTTCGACAACAAGGTTGTTGGGGAACAAGGAATGTGGGGGCGCAAGGCATGGAAAGTGTTGTCGGAACCGAAGAAAGGTGTCAAGGCCGCCAACGGCAAAGAAGAGGAGATCCTCGCGACTACGCGCGCGACGTGGTTCGATGAAGAAGAAGGCGTTGAGGTGCGGCAGACCACGTACTATGTGCGCGGCATTCACGGTATCAAACCGCTGTCGTTCGACACCCTCGAGTGGAGCAAGGTGGGCGATGCCTGGCTGCCTTCGACGAATCGCTTTCGGTCCGAGGTCAGTCCCGCCCCCGGATTCCGCAGCTTCGGCGATGCCTCTTACCGCTATTTCGACTACAAGCGCTTCAGCGCCGACGCCACCTTCATTCCCGAACAATAAAATTGCTGTCACAAGCCGCTGGCCCGCGTCGTTGTTAAAGTAGTGACCGGCTTCGAGGCCTTTTTCCAGGACCGCTACGAAAGGACCGTCCGCGTGGTGGCGCGCGTGGTCCGCGATCCGGCGCGGGCGGAAGAAATCGCCGTCGAGGCGTTCTGGAAGCTGTGGCGCAATCCGAAGGCTCAGGGCGAACAGGCGGGCGGCTGGGTCTATAGGACCGCGGTCCGGCTGGCGATCGACGAACTGCGGCGAGAGGCGCGCAGAGTGCGTTCGGAGACGGCCATGGATAGGCCGCTCGCCGCTCCCACGCCGGAACAGGTCCGCGCCGAACAGCAGGCACGCGAACAGGTGCGGCAGACCCTGGCTGGTATTGATTCGCGTTCCGCGGAATTACTTTTATTGCGCAGTCACGGCCTGAGCTATGCCGAGGTTGCGACTGCGCTCGACCTCAATCCCGCGTCCGTGGGGACGCTGTTAGCAAGGGCGCAATACGCGTTCCGAAAGGAGTTTGTGAAAAGATATGGAGAACCAAACGATGAACGATCAGGACTGGGTGAACGGCCGTATGGCGCTGCTCGAATCGGCTGAGACAAACACACCGGATGTTACGCGCGCCTTTGCGAAGCTGCAGCAGCGGGACCGGCGATTTCGCGTTGTACGACGGAACTGGATCTGGGCAACCACGATGGCTTCCGTAGCGTGCGCAGTTTTGGTGGTAGTGCCCTCGAAGAGTGTTTGCTGCGCGAGGACTCCTGAGGAAACGCCTGCGCCGGCCCCTGAACAGGCTCTGGCGGTGGCTGCGGCCCCGGCGCCTGCTCCCGCGCCCAAACCCGCCACAGCACCGAAAAAGAACTATAAAGAGTCCGGCTCGCCCGATGCCACGGTGGTCTGCGAGATCTATTCCGATTTCGAATGCCCCTCCTGCGCGGCGTTCTATCGCGACACTTATCCGCAACTGGAGACCGACTATGTGAAAACCGGTAAGGTGCGAATCCTGCATCGGGATTTCCCCCTGCCGCAGCATCGGTTCGCGGTGCTGGCGGCGCGCTATGCCGATGCCGCGGGCGAGCTGGGCCAGTACGATTTGGTTTTCAACCGGCTGTTTGAGACTCAGGCCGACTGGAGCGCGAACGGCAATATCGGCCCAGTGCTCGCCCCGGTAGTTTCCCCTGATTTATTGGGCCGGATCCGGGGACTGGTCGCGGTCGATCCGAAGATCGACGACTCCATTGCGGCGGACAAGAACGCTGCGATGGCCGATAAGCTCAACCAGACTCCTACAGTGGTTGTCGTGACTCCCGATGGCGCGCGCCATAAGGTTGCGGGTGCAATGCCGTTTGTTACTTTGAGCGGCTACCTCGACGAGTTGCTAAAGAAGTAGGGCAGGCGGAAGCGCCTGCCTCACAACCCAAATGCCGGGCGGGAGGTCTCTTTGGCCTGGCGGATCAGGTTATCTTCGAACTTGAAATCGGGCGCCTTGCGCTCTGCGGAGTGCTTCGTATACCACTTGAGCGTTTCCTTCAGACCCGCCCCAAAGGGCGTCAGCGACACGTTCAGCACTCGCTTCACCCGCCCCACCGCCTCGGTAATCGGCGGGACATCGTAATACTGGCCGAAGTACAACGGGTCGGTAAACGCATTCCCGCCATTGCGCGCGATGATTTCCCGCGGCACCCGCACCAAATTGGCCGGCTTCCCCATCGCTTTCGCAAATTCCGCCACCGCTTCCACCTGCGTCAGAGGCTTATCGTCCGCCACGTTGAACGCCCGGCCCGGTGCGGTATGCTTCTCCAGCGCATTGAAGCAGGCATCCACCAGATCGTTCACATAGATAAACTGCATCAGGCGGTTGCCATCGCCGGGGATGATAATCGGCCTGTCGTGCTTCAGGCGATCCCAGAAAAACGCCTCGCGATAAAACGGATTCTCCGGCCCATAAACAAACGTCGGCCGCATCGTAACCACCGGGAAGCGCGACTCGTGGTACATCCGGAACAAAGCCCGCTCGCTGCCCGCCTTATTCCGCACGTAGTCATTCGAGTGCATGTCAGACGCAAGCGGATCGTCTTCGGCATGGTTCAACCCATCGCCGTAAGCGGCCACGCTCGACATGAAGATGTACCGGGTAAGGTCGCCCGATATCGCCTTCGCCGTCGCCTCAACCTGTTGGGCGGTTGTGCCCCGCTCCCAGTCGTAAGCGATGTCGTAAACCGCGTCGAAACGCTGCCCGGAAAGCGCCGAACGGACCGACGCGGCATCGTTGCGATCCGCCACCGCGTTGCGGACCTTGCGCCCAAACGGGTGCTCCGCCTTCCGGTGAAGGATCGTCACCTCGTGCCCGGCGGCGATCAGCCGCTTCACGAGAAGCTTACCGATAAATAGCGTCCCACCGATTACGAGAACGCGCATCGTGTCCTGTTCCTTGCGGCTCCGTTCTTTATGGCTTCGCGGCGGCTAAGCCCGCTTGAAACCGCCCTGGCTAATCGTAATACTCCAGACCAAGGTGCGTAATCAGATTCTCGCCCTTCATCCAGCGCAGGGTGTTTTTCAGCTTCATCAGCTGGATGAAAATATCGTGCTCGGGGTAAAGGCCGGGCGCTGTCATGGGCGCTTTGAAATAGAACGAGAGCCATTCCTGGATGCCCTTCATGCCGGCGCGCTGGGCCAGATCCATAAACAGGACAAGGTCCAGCACCAGCGGCGCGGCCAGAATCGAGTCGCGGCACAGGAAGTCGATTTTGATCTGCATCGGATAGCCCAGCCACCCAAAAATGTCGATATTGTCCCAACCCTCTTTGGCATCCCCTCTCGGCGGATAGTAGTTGATACGGACTTTATGATAAATGTCTTTATACAACTCTGGATAGAGGTCTGGCTGTAAAATCTGTTCGAGCGCCGACAGCTTCGACTCTTCCTTCGACTTGAACGACCCTGGATCGTCCAGAACCTCGCCGTCGCGATTGCCCAGAATGTTGGTCGAAAACCAGCCCGCCACGCCCAGCATGCGCGATTTCAGGCCCGGGGCGATCAGCGTTTTCATGAACGTCTGGCCGGTCTTGAAATCCTTACCGCAGATCGGAACCTCGCGCTCGCGCGCCAGCTGCATCAGCGCCGGAGCGTCCACCGTCAGGTGCGGAGCGCCATTCGCATAGGGAACGCCCATTTTCAGCGCCGCGTAAGCATAGATCTGGCTGGGGGAAATCTCAGGATCGCTCTTCGTCAGCCCGTGTTCGAAGGTCGTGATGTTCTCATGAACCGCGGCGGGGCGATGGAAAACCTCGGTTGAACCGCACCAGATCATGGAAAGCCGGTCGCAGCCGCGGCTGGATTTGAAATTCCGAATGTCTTCCATCAGCATCTCGGCGTGCTCCATCTTCGAAGCCTTCGGCTTCTGGTTGGGGCCTGTGATGCGCTTGACGTATTCGTGATCGAACACCGCCGCCATCGGCTTGATCTTTTCGAGCGGAGCTTTGAGCTGTTCGACAAGGGGACGGTCCAGCACGCCGGCATGGACGGCCGCTTCGTAACAGTTTTCTTCGAAAATATCCCAGCCGCCGAACTCCAGATTCTCCATTCCAGCCAGCGGCACGAAATCTTTGATCTTCGGAGTATTGTTATCGGTGCGCTTACCCAGCCGAATGGTGGCCAACTGCGTCACCGACCCAATCGGCTTCGCGATCCCCTGCTTGATGGCCTCCACGCCCGCGATAAAAGTAGTGGTAACGGCACCCATCCCAGGGATCAGGATGCCGAGCTTTCCGTCGGCCGGTGCGATTTTGGGCGTAGGTTTCTGGACGTCCGCCGAAGCGGAGTCTGGCGTTGTGGACAAAAGGGTTAGCTCCTTTTTGCGCGGCTTCCGAAGCGCCCTGCGCCCGGAACGCGCAATTGCATGAAATGATTGGAATTATTCCAACCAGATATAATAGCAGTTCATGCGTTCCCGCGCGCATCCCATGAGCGCAATCATCGCCGACGACGAGCCCCTGGCCCGCGATGAACTCCGGTTCCTTCTGAACGAGATTGGAGACGTCGAAGTGGTGGGCGCGGCTGCGAATGGCCTGGAGGCGGTCGAGCTCATTCAGAAGCTCGATCCGGTCCTGGCCTTCCTCGATATTCAGATGCCGGGCCTCGACGGCCTGGGCGTTGTGCGCAGGCTCAGGGAGAGCGGCATCGGCCTGCCGCATATCGTTTTTTCGACGGCCTACGATCAGTTCGCGGTCGAAGCATTCCGTCTCGAGGCGATGGATTACATCACCAAGCCGGTGGAGCGCGATCGGCTTGAGGAGACCATCGACCGCGCCCGTCGCCTGGTCTCGGACCGCATGACCGAACCGCCCCCCGCCGCGGCGCCGAAGCCTTCTGCATTCACGAAATTGCTGGTCAAGAGCGGTTCCCGAAATCTGATTGTCGATCCGCAGGAACTGATCTACGCGACGATTGACGATGGCGTGATCAGTCTGGTAACGGCGCAGGCTGAAGGTCAATCGAGCTTCCGCACGCTGGAGGAACTGCAAACGGCGCTCGACCCCGATCTGTTCTGGCGAGCCCACCGGTCCTATGTGGTGAACGTGAACCGGATTCGCGAAGTGATGCCGTGGTTCAAGTCCACCTATCAACTGAAGATGGACGATAAGAAAGGCAGCGAAATCCCGGTAAGCCGCATGCAGAGTCGGCGCCTGCGCGAGATGCTGAATCTTTAGATTCGTAGTATAGAAGCATGAGCGAACTCGACAGCCTCGATCACGTAGCGATTCCAGTGGCTGACGTTGCGTCCGCGGTGGATTGGTATCGGAAAACCTTCCGCTGCGAAGTGAAATACCAGGACGCCACCTGGGCCCTGCTGGCGTTTGCGAATACACGCCTGGCGCTGGTGATCCCCGAACAGCACCCGGCGCATATCGGATTTGTCAGCCCGGATGCGGAAAAATTCGGAGCCTTGAAGACGCATCGCGATGGAACCAGATCGTGTTACGTAAGCGATCCGGCGGGAAATTCGGTGGAGATCCTGGCCGAGTCAGGGGTGGTAAGGGGCGATCTGCGCGGCTCTGGCGGATAAATAGGATTCCACGGGATCGGAAGCCAGGCCTTTGAGTCCGGCGATCAGCGCGGCGGCGTTGAGCTCCGCGCCGGCGAGCGAAGTGTGCGTGTGCGGATCGGCGAAAAACGGGTCGACGGTCGCGGGTCCCAGGCGGTCGTATTGGCGGGCGACGATTTCCTGAAGGTCGACGAAGGGCGCGTTCTCGGTTTGCGCGACTTCAGCGGCCCATTTGCCGAACGTGCTGGAGTTGCGATCGATTTTGCCGTCCTTCCATTCCTTGCGCGGGACGATGGAGCAGACGATGGGCGTGGCGCCTTTAGCGCCAGACGCCTGGATGTACTGCCTTAAATACCAGCCGTAGGTGTGGACTGTCGCGCCACTCCAGTCCGCCGTCTCCTCGCCGGTGCCGGGCAGGATGGTTTTCTTTTGCCACGCTGGATCGCCGAGATTGTCGTTGTGGCCGAACTGATAATCAGGAAATCTCCGGGCTTGATTGTCTCCAGCGTTCTCTGCCATTCGGCGCTGTTATAGAAAGTGCGCTTGCTCGATCCTCCCGCGAGGTTGACGAGATTCGCCTTGCCGGAGTCAATGAAATCGGTAAGTCTTTCGCCCCAGCCCCATTGGTTGACGGCAGCAGGTTGATGGCCGCTGCGAACCGTGGCATCGCCAATCAGATATATCGTGGGCGTCTGCGCGGCGGCCAGGACCGCCGATGCGAAAGTCAGCAGGAGTGCGCGCTTCATACCGGGACTCTACCATAAACGAATGCGCTGTTCTCTGTCCCGATTTGCGACCCGCCATCGGCCTGAACGGGCGCTAAGATACCACCGACATCCCGGAAACAACCGATTGGTCCGGAGCGGTCCGTGGGCTGTTTACACGGCCCGAAACGCGCCATATCAGCATCCGGCTAAACGCCGCCGACCTGCTGCTGGCCAATCGCCTCGCTGCGAGGAAGGGACTCCCCTACCAGACCTACATCAAATCCCTGCTCCATGAAGCGCTCGTTGCCGAAAGCGAAAAGCTGCCAGGCTGACACTCTTGATACTGCACAACAACCCACAAGCCCGCATTCCCTAAGGCACCACAAATCCGTTTGGCTAAAAGACGTCTCTGCCTCCGAGCCCAGGCTGTCACCCAAAACACCGCCACAAAATGAGAACATAACCATTCCCTAATGCCCCACACCCACCCCACCCATGGCCCTCAGAAAATCTGAACTCTACAGCTCCCCCTGGGCCTCCTGCGACGAGCTCCGCGGCGGCATGGACGCCTCCCAATACAAAGACTACGTCCTCGTCCTCCTCTTCATCAAATACGTCAGCGACAAATAACCTCCCGCCCTGCGCCCCCATCGCCATCCCGCCCGGCGCCTCTTTCAAAGACATGGTCGCCCTCAAAGGCAAGCCCGACATCGGCGACCAGATCAACAAGAAAATCGTCGCCCCCCTCCAGAACGCCAACAAACTCTCCGACATGCCGGACTTCAACGACGCCAACAAACTCGGCACCGGCAAAGCGCGCGGGTCGCGTCGCCCGGCCAGGTCGCGCGCGCTTAACTCCGGAAGAAATGGTCGACCGCCTCACTAACCTCATCGCCATCTTCGAAAACAAATCCCTCGACTTCTCCCGCAACCGCGCCGACGGTGACGACATCCTCGGCGACGCCTGTGAATACCTCATGCGCCACTTCGCCACCGAAAGCGGCAAAAGCAAAGGCCAGTTCTACACCCCAGCGGAAGTCTCTCGCGTCATCGCCAAAATCATCGGCATCCACCACGTCGCCTCCACTCCCTCCACCACCGTCTACGACCCCACCTGCGGCTCCGGCTCCCTTCTCCTCAAAGTCGCCGACGAAGCCCTCTCTGCAATCACCCTCTACGGTCAGGAAAAGGGCGCCGCCACCGCCGGCCTCGCCCGCACGAACATGATCCTCCACAACAACCCCGTCGCCCAAATCGTCCAGGGGCAACACTCTCGCTGACCCGAAATTCAAAGAGGGAGACAATCTAAGCAGCGGCAAAGGAGCCTGCATCCTCCCCCATGGCGTCCTCTTCCGAGGCAACGCCGAAGCCGAAATCCGCCGCAATCTCATCCGCAAGGGCTACATCAAAGGCATCGTCGGCCTCCCCGCCAACCTCTTCTACGGCACCCTCAGCGCGCTGCAAACCGCCTCTAAAGACCAAATCTCAGCGCTGTCCGGCATACTCCGCGTAAAGCTTCTCAATCTCCGTCCGGCTCACCTCCGGATGAATCACAAACCGATACCGCAGCCGCAACGCCTTCCCATTCGCCAGCGTAAACGCCGAATCCGGCAGATCCTTATCAAACGCACTCGACCCGAACGGATTCAAACCCAGCAGCCCATAATCCCGCACATGCCACCGCGCCGGATGATGAAAACTCGCCGGATGATCGAACATCGCGATCCCCACCTTCTCCCCCTGCAACTCCCCGCTGTAATCCACCCAATCGGCCTGCTTACCCCACGTCTCCTTCATACCGCGCCCGCCCGCCGAATTCGTAATCACACCGCCATTCTTCTCAATCAACGGCTCGGCCAGCCGAATGCAAAACGCTCCATCCTTGCTGTCCCCGAATTTGGTATCCACCAACGCTCGTAGAGCGATATCCACATCGACAATCCTCAACGCGCCCGTCCGGCGAAACACCATGGACCGCGTCTCCTCAAGCATCGCCTCGCCCGAGGGCGACAGCCATCGAAACACACCGCGCAAACTGCCCGTATCGCCGCTCTTCAAATCGCCAACGCTGACCGTCACTACCTTCCCCGCCAGCTTGTTGTTCTCCGAAACCTCGTTCTGCCAGAAGTCGAATCCATTCACCGAGCTGTACCCCAGCCACACGCCGCGATGGTGAACATCCGAAGTCGTCTCGCCCTCCACCTTCTCCATCGGAAACCGCCGCGTCACGATCTTCCCGCTCGCCGAGCGCAGCGGATGCAGGTACGGCTTAGGCGCGTCGGGCCCGAAATAAAAATCGGAAAACGGCTTCCCATCGATCTCGATATGGACCACATTGGCATCTCTGGTAACGTTCACGGCTGCGACTAACGGCACAGTTGCCAAAAACAGGCTTGCCACGAATCTGTTCATAAGGTATATAATCTCCCGCAAAGAGATCTTTATCATGTCTACTACAACATCGCGCAGAATATTCTTAGGCGCAGCCACGGCTGCCGCGGCCTCTCGCGTCTGGGGCGCTAACGATCGCATCAACGTCGCCATCGTCGGAATCGGCGGTCGTGGCACCAGCCATCTGAACACGTACACCCGGATCACCGGCGCTAAAGTCGCGGGCCTTTGCGACGTGAATCAGGCTGCGCGCGAACGTGCCCAGGCCACGCTCCTGAAGAACACGGGCGAGAAGGCCAAAGAATTTGCCGATATGCGTGAAGCCTTCGCCGACCCCACTATCGACGCGGTTTCGATTGCCACCCCCAACCACTGGCACGCCCTCGCCACCATCTGGGCATTGACTGCGGGC
>Ga0302319_10027178_pt1 | contig 10039 bp, 9 predicted proteins | sample Bog_T0_2_FD_203319 | JGI IMG/M metagenome (GOLD analysis project Ga0302319, IMG submission 203319) | Peat permafrost microbial communities from Stordalen Mire near Abisko, Sweden - Bog_T0_2 | ecosystem: Environmental > Terrestrial > Soil > Wetlands > Peat | place: Sweden: Abisko, Stordalen Mire...
TTAGACAGCAACTTGTCGAGCTGTATCGGTATTATGGTTTGTGAATGATCAATCAAGAGTGTGCCACCTGCCGCTCTCATTTACGCTCTGAAAATTCTTTCGATTTCGCACATCAATGCGCTTTGGTTAAAGGTAATAACAAAGTGCTCAAAGAAGCCGTTCATCCCTAAAAGCGCCGCGATGGGGAGGTCTTCTTTGAATGCGGCTTTAATGGTGACTGGGCCTCCTGGAATGTATAGAGCGATGTCGTGGAGATAGGTGTCCGACAACCCTCCAATTCCCTGAGTGATTTCCTTTTCGCCGGATCGAATATCGAGCCCAAGAAATCGCCCGATGTCGCAGTGGAACAAGCATCTGGTAGCACCCGAATCAACGATAGCTTCGAATCGCTTTGTTCTTGGCGCGCCTGGGGCGGCCAGCGCAACGCTGACATTGAGTCTCACCGAATAAACATGAGAGCCGAATCGATCAGGATAAACGCGGTATGGGATATTCAAAACTTGCTTACACCGAGAGCGGAACCCATTCTTCAGGAGTTTTGAGGATCAATGGATCGGAGATCCCCGCGAGATCGCTCAATGCGGAGACCTCGCCGTAAGTTTCTCCGACCGCGACGATGTTCGATTCATCTTCCGAGAGCGCTATCCACTTGTTCAAGGGTGCGGATCGCAACAGGTCGAGCCGGATTCTGTTCTCTGGCGACATCAAGACCTCCTCTAATCCTTCGATGCCCTACGGGGATTATCGGGTTCCCCATTTGAAATCATCATAGCAGCGTGATCGAAAATATGCGGCTTGACATTGGGCCGGGGGCCGACAGACGTTGCGCCAGATTCCGTCGCCGGAGCAAAGACGACCTTTGGCGGAGAGGGCGTGTGAGCCAAATCACCGATTCGACGCGGTAAAGAGAGTAGGAGTACCCTTGTGAGTACAAATGCGCAAAATCCCTCTGTTGACAATCCAAATTCCCTGACGGCTTTGGACGAAGACCGGCTGGCTTGGATGGCGCTGGCACTGTCTCCGGGGCTGGGTCCGAAGCGAATTCTGGACGCCGTGAAGACGCTTGACGCGCCAAGCCGGATATTTGAGCTGGGACTTACGGACCTGGAAGGGTTGAGGTTTCGGGCGCAGGCGGCGCAATTCATCTTTGACGGCAAGGCGCGGATTGCAGCCGAGGAGGAGTGGGCGCGGGTGGCGGCGCAGGGGGCCACGCTGGTGAGCTTCGGCTGCCCGGAATATCCTGAGCGGCTGAAGGAAATCTACGACCCCCCGCCGGTGCTTTGGGTGCGTGGAGATGTGCACCTGTTGTCGAGGCCGGCGATTGCGGTGGTGGGTACCAGGCATCCGTCGCCCTACGGGTCGGGCATGGCAGAGATTTTGTCGCGCGATCTGGCGGCGCGGCGACTGCTGATTGTGAGCGGTATGGCGCGAGGTATCGACTCGTGCGCGCACCGGGGAGCGCTGACGGCGCGCATGCCCACCGTTGCCGTTTGGGGAACGGGGATTGACGTGGTCTATCCCAAAGAAAACAAGAAGCTGGCTGAGGAGATTCTTGCCCTTGGCGGGGCAATTGTGAGCGAGTTGCCGATGGGGACGTTTCCCGCGCCGCAGAATTTTCCGCGCCGCAACCGAATTTTGAGCGGGCTGAGCATTGCGGTACTGGTGGTGGAGGCTGCGGAAAACTCCGGGACGCGGGTGACGGCTCGCTGCGCCGCGGAACAGAATCGCGATCTTTTCGCGGTGCCGGGAAATGTGACCAGCAAAGGTTCGTGGACCCCGAACACACTGATCAAGCAGGGGGCCAAGCTGACTGCGACCTGGGAGGATGTGTGGGAGGATCTGCCATCGCAGGTGCGGCTTGAACTGGAGTCGGAAGCTCCAATTGAATCCAAATCGGAGACTACCGCATCTTTATTGCCTGATCAGGTTCTTCGGCCCCAGGAGGCCATGGTGCTGGAGGTTCTTCGCAAGGACGAGAGTCTTCAGATCGATGAGATTCTGGATTTGCTGGAGACGCAACTGACGTCGTCCGAGGTGTTTACGGCGCTTTTTGAATTGGAGATCACAGGCCGGATCCGGGGTTTGCCGGGAAAGAATTACGTGCGGACGATGTGAAAAAAACAGAGGTCAGTGAATAGTGATTAGTTGTTAGTTGGTGTGGCGGGCAGGTGAGGTTCTGCAACCGCTGCCTGCGTGGCGTTGAAGCGCAACTGGCGCAACTAGTCTTCTGGAAGCGAGTTCCTACAAGAGGTTTAGCGGTTTTTTGCGGGCTCTTCGCACCGCGACGAGGGTGTTTGCGTACCTGAAAATAGGGTGCCTGGAGAAGAAAAATCCTCGCGCGGAGTGGAAACCGGGGGGTGTTCCATGGTACGGTGCAACATTTGTGGGTGGTTTTTTCTGAGGGGGCCAAGCGGCCCCGGTCGCACCTGGCATGTGAATCGGCTTTGTATCGAATGGAATGACGGAATCGTCCAATTGTGAGTCAAACAGGCCTGACAAGGTAGATTGAACTAGGCAAATTGAATTTAAGGATGGCAATGAGCAAATCACTGGTTATCGTCGAGTCTCCCGCCAAGGCGAAGACGATTGAGAAGTATCTGGGCAAGGGCTTTGACGTGCGCGCATCGATTGGGCACATCATGGACCTGCCGAAGAACGACATAGGCGTGGAACTGAAGAACCGGACGTTTGAGCCGGAGCTGATTGTGTCTCCGGGCAAGGAAAAAATTGTGGACCAGCTGAAGAAGCTGGGGTTGAATGCCGACGAGATTTTTCTGGCGCCTGACCCGGACCGTGAGGGCGAAGCGATTGCGTATCATCTGGCGCTGCTACTGGGCACGAGCGCCAAGGAGCGGAAGAAAATCCGTCGCGTGACTTTCAACGAGATTACGAAGAAGGCCGTGCAGGAAGCGTTCAAGCACGCACGGGACGTGGATCAGAATCTTGTGGACGCGCAACAGACGCGGCGCGTTCTGGACCGGCTGGTGGGCTACCAGATTTCGCCGCTGCTATGGGATAAGGTTCGGCGGGGACTCTCCGCGGGCCGCGTGCAGACGGTTGCGGTGCGACTGATTGTGGAGCGGGAGCGCGAGATTGGCGCGTTTAAGCCAGTGGAGTATTGGACGCTGGACGCTCTGCTTCACCCCGAGCGCCAGGCGGATAAGAGCTTCAAGGCGCGACTGATAGGCCGGAACGGCGCGAACCTCGGTGTGAATGGGGCCTCCGGACTCGGACGGATCGAAAGAGCCGATTGCGAGGCGGCGAAGACAGCCCTGGAATCTGGCGCGACTTGGACAGTCACAAATGTCTTGAAGAAGGAACGCCGTCAGAGCCCGCTCCCTCCGTTCATTACAAGCCAATTGCAGCGTGATGCATCGACCAAGCTAGGCTTCAATGTGCGGCGAACGATGGGCGTTGCACAGCGGCTTTATGAGGGCCTTGATTTGGGCGCGGAGGGTACGACAGGCCTGATCACGTACATGAGAACTGATTCTCCACGCGTTGCACCGGATGCGATTCAGGGCGCGCGGGAGTGGATTGCGAAGCAACTTGGAGCGCAGTACCTGCCCGAGACGCCGAACGTATACAAGGGTAAGAAGGACGCGCAGGACGCACACGAAGCCATTCGCCCGACGGATCCCTCACGGACGCCGGAATCCATTGCGCGCTATTTGAGCGATGAGCAATTGAAGCTCTACACGCTGATCTGGAGGCGTTTTGTGTCCAGCCAGATGGCACCAGCGCAACTGGCCGTGACGCAGGTGAACATTGAAGGGCAGAGCCGACTCAGCAGGGACACCTACAATTTCAGAGTCACCGGCACGACGGTGATCTTTGATGGCTACCAGAAGATTTACGAAGTCTCGAACGAGAAGAAGGAAGACGATGAAGAGTCGGCCAACAAGCTGCCGAATCTTGACGACGTAAAGAAGCTGGAGTTGGAGAAGCTGGACCCGGAGCAGCACTTTACGCAGCCTCCGCCGCGGTTCAACGAAGCATCACTCGTGAAAGAACTGGAAGAGCGCGGAGTTGGCCGGCCGTCTACTTATGCGTCCATCATCAACACCATTCAGGACCGCGAGTATGCGACCAAGATCAGCGGGCGGTTCTACCCAACTGAAATTGGTACGGTAGTTTGCAATTTACTGGTAAAGAATTTTCCGTACATCTTCGATATCGCGTACACGGCGCGGCTGGAAGAGGAACTGGACGACATTGAAGAGGGTAAGGAGAAGTGGACCGACTTGATGAACGGGTTCTACGACCACTTTGAGGACGAACTCAAGGATGCCGATAAGAACATGGAAAACATCAAGCGGAGGGAAGAGCCGACGACAGAGGTCTGCGACAAGTGCGGAAGTCCGCTGGTTCTGAAGTGGGGAAAGTTTGGCAGTTTCTACTCCTGTTCGAACTTTAGCAAGAAGTCGCCTGTGACCGTTGCGATGGGCCCGTGGAAGAAGGATCCAAAGGCGGTAATAAAGAAGATTGCGACGTCACTGGATTTCCCGATGACGGTTCGCGCAAGCATTGAGGACACAAACGTGTACTCGAAGGAAGTGTCGAACGCAAAGGATCTGGCTGCGGCGATTGAAGCGGCGGTAGATGAGTCGGCGAAGGGGAAGAAGATATTTGTCGAACAGGTGAGCTGCGACTTCACGAAGGAAAATACGGCCGGTAAGCCGGACCTGAATACGCCCGAGGTGCAGGAGGCGAGCGAGACGGAAGAGTATTGCGATAACTGCGGTCGGGTGATGGTGCTGAAGCGCGGCCTGTTTGGGCCATTCATGTCGTGCCCTGGATACAACGAAGATCCCCCTTGCAAGACGATTCGCAAGCTGAGTCAAAAGCAGCAGCAGAAGCAAAACACGGCCCAGCCGACAGGCGAAGACTGCCCGGTTTGCGGCAAGCCGCTGGTGCTGCGTCAGGGGTCATATGGAGAGTTTGTTTCCTGCTCCGGATATCCGAAGTGCAAGTACGTGAAGCAGAACTTGATTGAAGGAATGAAGTGTCCCAAGTGCGGCACAGGCGACCTGGCCGAGCGGAAGGCAAGGCGCGGGAACGTCTTCTGGGGCTGCACGAATTATCCCAAGTGCGACTTCACATCGAACTTGAAGCCGGTGGCGAAGAAGTGCCCAGAGTGCGGCAGTCCTTACCTGGTGGAGAAGACTCTGCGGTCGGGAATCTATCTGGAGTGCCCGAACAAGAAGAAGGCGCCTGAGGAAGAGACCTCGCCCAAGAAGCGGGCCGGCAAGGCTGCCGCACCTGTGGAGAGCACTGTGGCCTGCACTTATTCGAAGCGGATAGGAAACGCACCACCTCCACCGAAGGTGGAGACGCATGGGCCGGTGGTGGAGAAGACGGGCGGGAAGAAGGAGTTGCAGCCGGCGTAAGGGGATCGCGTGAAAGAGATCCCGCTCTCTCTGGAGCGCTGGTCCAGAATTGAGGAGCTGACAGCATGGAAATGACATCGCGACAAATGCTCGATGCGGTTGACCAAGCTCTAGCCGAAGTTTCCCGTCGCCTGGAGTCGGGTGAGTTGGATGGCTCGGGCCGCTACTACACCGACGAACAGCTCGCTGCGGGCGCTGCTACGGGGGGAATGCGCATCCCGGTGAGGCCGAAAAAGGCCACCGCGGCTTAGGCTGAGTCTGCCGGCGCAATGCGGGTTGAGGGTCAGTGCGCAGCGCATTCCGCGTGAATCCAGTAGTATGAGGCAGCGGAGAAATCATCTATGGAACGTATGCTTGCAACGCCTGCCGATGCTGAAATCATTCTAAAACTCTATGAATTGCGCACCGAAGCGGAGATGCGGAATGCGCGCGCGTGGATGACGGGCGAGTTTTGGCCGGCCACTGCCGAGGAGTTTTTCGCCGTTGCTTCCAACGCTGCCGACCCGCATAATGCGTGGCTGCGACAGGTGCTCACCTACTGGGAGATGGCGGCGGCAATGGTGTTGCACGGCGCGGTTTCAGCGGAGCTTTTTGTCGATTGCAACTCCGAGGGATTTTTTATGCTGGCCAAGTTTTCGCCCATCCTGGAAGAGATCCGGGCGCGCAATCCGGGCTTCCTGATCAAGACTTCGGAGCTGATAACGCGTTTTTCGGCGGCATCGCAGCGCTACGAGGCGGTGCTGAAGAACGTGGAAGCGCGGCGCAACAGCATGCCGGCGAAGCAGGAGTCGCACGGGCAATATGCCTACCCTGTGAAGGCTTGAACCAAAGATTTTCATTCTTTCTATTGCCGAATTGATGCGGTTGGAGGATGATGGTATTCGATTGAGATGTTCCCTTCCCCTGGAGGCTCCTCGTGAAACGTGCATTTGCTCTTCTCCTTGCCGTTGCCGCCCTGACGGCGATTACGGCCAACGCAGCCGGCTCTACTCAAATCAACGGCTGGATCTCCGATTCAAATTGCGCCGCCAAGCACACCGGAACAGGCGCGGCCTGTGTGAAGAAGTGCATCGAGGGCGGCGCGGCGCCGGTGTTTGTCGACGAGGCCAAAAAGGCAGTCTGGACCATCGATAATCCGGACGCTGTGAAGGCCTTCTACGGGGACCATGTAACCGTGACCGCGACCGCCGACGACAGCAAGAAAAGCGTTCATATCGACGCGATTGCCGACGCGAAGTAGCATTTTCCGTCGTTCAGGCCCCTAAATTGGCTCGCCATGCCGGGAAATCTCTGGTAGTGTCGTATCCGTTACCCTCGTCCGGGAGCAGTTGTTCTCCGGCTGGGTACGAAGCGGAACCGACCGGAAAAGACCATGGCGCGAGCAATCTGGAACGGCAAAGTCGTTGCCGAAAGCGACACTACGGAGATGGTTGAAGGGAACGTCTACTTTCCCGAAGCCAGCCTCAAGCGCGAGTATTTTCGCCCCAGCACCACAACCTCCACCTGTCCGTGGAAGGGACAAGCCCGCTATTTCAACCTGTGGATGGACGGGCAGGATAACCCCGACGCGGCCTGGTACTATCCTGACCCGAAGCCGGCGGCGCGCAAGATCAAGGGCTATGTGGCCTTCTGGCGCGGTGTGGAAGTGGAGAAGTAGCCCACGCTGAATCGGGCGACGCGGCTTATGGCTTTGCGGGCTGCTTCGGCGGATCGGTCAGGTAGTCGTCGCCGGTGCGCGCCAGAAGCAGTGCGCGACGATCAGTCAGCAGCTTCAACTTGTTTGTCACGTCGATGAATTCCTGCTTCTGGTCAGCGGTCAGCGGGGTTCCAGCCGCGGTCAATTTGTCCAGCTCGTCAAGGCGGCCTTGCAGTCGCGGCATCTCGCGGTCAATCAGAATGGGGCGGATGATGGTTGTTGTGGTGTGGCCGCTGGCGATCTCGTTGCGGTTGTTCTCGCCCCACACAGGCAGAATTCCCACGTGGCCCAGTTCGACGCGCACCCCGGCCGGCCCATAGTCCTTGCGGACTGCAGAAAACAGACCGATCATCTCGTCGCGCGGGTCGCCATCCTTGTCGGGCATCAGGCCGTCGACATAGGTGCGCGACTGGTTCGAAAGAAAATTCCCCAGCGAATAAAAGATGACAGTATTGCGGCCGTCCGCGGTGCGATAGGTTTCGACGGGCTGCAGCACATGCGGGTGGTGGCCTACGACCACCGACGCCCCGGCTTCAAGCATCTTGTGCGCGGTCTGCACGTCTTCAGGGCGCGGCGCGGGAGCATACTCGATGCCCCAATGAATGGAAACCACCAGCAGGTCGCATTTGGCGCGGGCTGCTTTTACAGCTTCAAGCACTTGTGCCTCATCGGCACCCGCCGCGCCGCCCGACTCGCCGGGATAGGGAAAGAAGTTGACGTGCGGCTGGTCGTCCTTATCGGGATTGCGGTTGCCGTTGAGCCAGCGGGTCATTCCCAGCCAGCCCACCTTGATGCCGTTAGCTTCCACGATGACGGGCTGCCAGGCGCCGGCGGCGGTGTCGCCGGTGCCGGCAAAAAGCAGGCCCTGTTCGCGCAGGTGTTCGCGGGTTTCGGTGAATCCGGGCCAGCCCTGGTCCATGACGTGGTTGTTGGCGAAAGAGACGATCTTGATTCCGCTGGCCTTCAGGCCTTCCAGCAGGGCAACGGGCGCGTCGAACATAAATGGCTTCGAGCCGTGCGAGTGGGCCGGAGCCACAGGGGTTTCCAGGTTGACGAAGCCGAAGTCGGCCTTCTGAAACACGTCGCTGACGTCGCTGAAGAGCGCGCCCCAGCCCTGGGCAGGATCGCCGGCGGCAACAGCAGCGGCGGCCGCGGCGCGCACCGGTTCGTGCGGAATTACGTCGCCCGCAACGGCAAAGCTGACCTGGGCAAGCTCGTGCGGGTACGGGACGACGACGGCAGCGAGGCGTGCGGCGTGGGAGCCTGTGAGCAGGGCCGCGCCAAGGGCCGCCACGGCCAGCAGCAAGGCGGAGCCACCGGCCAGGCGCCAGTGGTTGCGGACACCTGGACGGAGCCAGGCGGCCAGTCCCGTGCCGAATCGCCTTCCCTGCATCGTTAGGTCCATTGCATGCACCTGTTCGTCCGTATTGCGTGTTTACGAATGAGAAAACGGAACGCAATCAGGATACAGGTACGAGGGTATTACCTTGTCGGCAGGCCGCCGTTCATTACACCGTAGCCGGCAACCGACGGGACAACCCACTCGTTCATTGGAAACTGCTTGCGGCAGTCACCGCAGGTGGTTACGGGATACTGTGCGGCGCAGTTGGGGCAAACGGCTCGGGATGCGAACGTGTCGAAAAGCTGCTCGCACTTGCTGCATTTCCATACCGCGCCCAGCGGTGGAGCGGTTCGGCAACTGGGGCAGGCAAAGCCTTCGCGGCGGGGGATCTTTGCCCTTTTCAGCAGCGCTTGCGCCTGTTTCAATCCGCCCCAGCAACTGACCAGCATGTACACCGAAAGGATTGCGTACCAGGTGGAGTGGGTGAAGATAGAGAGGGCGAAGAAACCGGCGATGCCCACAAAGCCGAGCACCACGGCCACCATCAGGCTGCGGGCGCGTCCCAGGGGAAACCATAACAGGGAACGGAGAATCTTGCCGCCGTCGAGGGGATAGATGGGCAGGATGTTGAATGCCAGCAGAATGACATCGATCCACAGCAGAGAGCGCACCAGCATGTAGGCGTCGGGCATGGTGATTGGCCATCCCTGCTGGCGGCCAAGCAGCAGTGCCGCGTAGAAGACCGGGAACAGCGCCACGTTGACAAGAGGCCCCGCCGCAATGCTCCAGAGGGTTGCGCCGGGGCGCATCGGCGGGTCCACATAGGCCACGCCGCCAAGCGGCCAAAGCATGATGCGGTTTGCCGTTCCGCCCACCTGCCTGCAGGCCATCGCGTGGCCAAACTCGTGGGTCAGCACGATCAGGAACAGCGCCAGATATTCCACGATGCTCCAGGCGACGGAAGAATACCTGCCATTGCGCATCCCAATTTCATAGAAAGCCACGAGAAACCACGACCAGTGCAGATACAAATCCACGCCGGCAAGGCGAAACAAGTGGATGGAACCTTGGCTTAGGGTTGGCATGCGGGTAGCTTACTTCATTTGGAGCGATTGCGCTCGATCAATTCTGGCGAAAAGGTACGAACCGGGCAGATGCCTGACATTCTTGAGACGGCGGAGAGTGGTGAATCGGGTGCGGAAGGCGTACTTTTGCATGCATTGCTTGCACTCTTGGAACGATGATGCGCCAAGGAAGGCAAATCATGTGCAAACGCGGATTGGAGGCGGAGCCGGGTCAGCTCAGTCGCGGAGGTGTAAGTGGCAAGTGCCTCGACGTCTAACTCAGTCCCAGAATCCGCCGATTCGCTTCCCGATCCGCGCCGCCACCGGCGAAATCGTCGAAAGCCCGCTCCGTCACGCGAATAATCCGCTCCTTGATAAACTTCGCACCCTCCGCCGCGCCGTCCTCGGGATGCTTGATGCAGCACTCCCACTCCAGCACCGCCCAACCCGGATAGTCGTACTGCGCCATCTTCGAAAAGATGGAATGGAAATCGACTTGCCCATCGCCCAGCGAACGGAACCTTCCCGGACGGTCGATCCAGTCCTG
>Ga0302319_10027180_pt1 | contig 10038 bp, 10 predicted proteins | sample Bog_T0_2_FD_203319 | JGI IMG/M metagenome (GOLD analysis project Ga0302319, IMG submission 203319) | Peat permafrost microbial communities from Stordalen Mire near Abisko, Sweden - Bog_T0_2 | ecosystem: Environmental > Terrestrial > Soil > Wetlands > Peat | place: Sweden: Abisko, Stordalen Mire...
TACAAGATGAGCTTCTTCGATCCGGCCTGCCGCATTCCGCTGATCGTGCATGCGCCGCAGCGCTTCGCGCCCCGCCGCGTCGGCGGTTCGGCATCGCTGCTGGATATCCTGCCGACGCTCGCTGAACTGGCGGGCGGCGGCGCAGCGCCCGACTACGCCGCACCCATCGATGGCCACAGCCTGCTGCCCGCGCTGCAGGGCGCCGCACAGGCCGATGAAGTGATCGGCGAGTACCTCGGTGAGGGCGCGATCGCGCCGGTGGTGATGATCCGCCGCGACGGCTTCAAGTTCATCCACTCAGCCGTGGATCCGGACCAGCTCTACGACCTTGCCGCAGACCCGCAGGAACTGATCAACCTCGCCCCGCAACCAGCGCAGGCCGCGCGTGTCGCAGCGTTCCGTGCCGAGGTGGCGACGCGCTGGTCGCTGGCTGAGCTGCATGCGGAGGTCCTCGCCAGCCAGCAGCGCCGGCACTTCGTCTACGCGGCGCTGCGCCAGGGGCGCTTCACGCCCTGGGACCACCAGCCGCTGCGCGACGCCGCGCGGCTGTACATCCGCAATGACCAGGAGCTGAACGATCTGGAGGCGATGGCACGTTTTCCGCGGTAAGCTAGCGGGCGTCCTGTCGCCTTTCGGGGGAGTGAAGCGATGAGCGAGAACAACAAGCTGCGCCAGCCGGCCGATCCTTTGTACCAGGCGCTGCGCGAAGGCCGCAGCGAGGACTTCAACCGCCAGCGCGACCCGGCAGCCGGCTACGACCTGCACGCCTGCAACCTGCGCGGCGTGGACCTGCGCGGCTGCAACGTCGATCACGTGGACTTCACGGACAGTTACTTCCGCCAGGCGGACCTGCGCGGTGTCGACCTGCGCAAGTGCCGTCTCGAGGGTGCGAGCCTGCACGGCGCGCACATCTCCGGCGCCTACTTTCCCGACTCGCTGGATGCGGCCGAGATCGACCTGTCGGTCCGCGCCGGCACGCGCCTGCGTACCCGCAAGAACCAGGAGCGTTGAACGCGATGATCAAGCGACTGCAGAGCGGCCCGCGCATGTCCCAGGCCGTCATCCATGGCAAGACAGTCTACCTCGCCGGCCAGGTCGCGCACGACCCCAAGGCCGACGTCCACGCCCAGACCACGCAGGTGCTGGCCGCAATCGACCGGCTGCTGGCCGAGGCCGGCACCGACAAGACCCGCATCCTCAGCGCCCAGGTATTCCTGTCCGACATTGCCACGTTCGCGGACATGAACCGCGCCTGGGACGCGTGGGTGCCCGGCGGCCATACACCGGCCCGCGCCACCATCGAGGCGGCGCTGGCGACGCCCGACTACCGCGTCGAGATCATGGTCGTCGCGGCGCTGCCGTGAAACACGCGGCCATCACCGGCTGGGGTAAGTGCCTGCCGCCCGCAATCCTGACCAACCAGGATCTGTCGACGTTCCTGCCGACCGACGATGCGTGGATCACTTCGCGCACCGGCATGAAGGAGCGGCGCATCTCGCACGTGCGCGGCATCGAGCTCGCAATCATCGCCAGCCTGCGCGCGATCGCCTGCGCGGGACTCGCGCCCGGCGAGATCGACCTGATCGTCTACGGCAGCTGCAGTAACGACGAAGCCGTGCCGAACAGCGCCTCCGGCGTCCAGGCGTCCATCGGCGCGCATCATGCAGCCGCGTTCGACGTCAACACCGCATGCACGAGCTTCATGTATGGCCTGTCGATAGCGACCGCGATGATCCGCACCGGGGTCGTGCGCAACGCGCTGGTGATCGGCGTCGAGCTGATCTCACGCTACATGGACTGGGACAACCGCAACGTCGCCGTGCTGTTCGGCGATGGTGCCGCCGCGGTCGTGCTGCAGGCGAGCGATGCGCCGGCAGGAATCATCGCCGAGAAGCTGCAGTGCTACGCCGATGCGCGCCAGATCCTGCGGATCCGCGGCATGGGCACGATGTATGCAAACCTCGGCGTGCCCTTCGGGCAGACCAGCTGGGATTTCGACGGCAAGGAGATCTTCCGCAAGGCCGTGGACGGCATGACCGCCGCGAGTGAGGATGTACTTTCGCGCACGGGCACGACGCTCGCCGACGTGGCCCTGGTTGTGCCGCACCAGGCGAACCTGCGCATCATCGAGGCCGTCGGCAAGCGCCTCGGCGCGGACCCGGAGAAGGTTTTTCTGACGGTGCAGAAATACGGCAACATGAGTTCCGCGACCGCCCCGGTGGCCCTCGTCGAGGCGGTCGAGAGCGGCCGCGTCCCGCCCGGCGGCCTCGTGCTGATGCCGGCCTTCGGCGGCGGCCTGACGCTCTCGGCGCACCTGCTGCGCTGGAGCGAGCGCACCACGCCGCTCGCCAGCAGCGATGCAGAGCTGCCGCCCTGCAGTCAGACCGCGCTCGAGATGGTCATGGCGATCCGCGCGCAGAAACAGTCGGGCGAGCCGCTCGTCGCACGTTTCGCAGCGCTGACGTTCTGTGACGCCGTAGCGGATGCCGCCGGCCACTGACGCGCGCGCCTGGAGCGGGGACCTGGTGGCCGGTCTGTCCCTCGCGGGCCTGGTGCTGCCCGAGGCGGTCGCCTATTCGGGGATCGCGAACCTGGCGCCGCAGGCCGGCATCATCGCACTGGTCGCCGGACTCGCCGTCTATGGCCTCCTCGGCCGCAGCCGCTTCGCGATCGTCTCCGCGACCTCCTCGTCAGCCGCGGTACTGGGTGCGGCCTGCGCCTCGCTGTCGGGCGGCGATCTGCGGCTCCAGGTGACTCTGGCGGCAGCGCTCGGAATGCTGACCGGGGTGTATTTCCTGGCCGCCGGACTCGCGCGCCTCGGCAGCATCACCGACTTCATCGCGAAGCCCGTGCTGCGCGGCTTCACCTTCGGGCTGGCGCTGGTCATCGCGCTGCGCCAGTTCGCGGTCATGGTGGGTGTGCACCCGCCGAGCAGCTACGTGCCGGTCTACGCCGTCCAGCTGCTCGCGGGCTTCCACGGCTGGAATCTCGCAGGACTCGGCGTCGGCCTCGCGGCATTCGCGCTGCTGGTTGCGTTCTCGCGGCTGCGCCAGGTTCCCGGCGGCCTCATCGTGATCGCGCTCGGCATCGGCGCAGCTCAGGCGCTGGACCTCGCGCACCGCGGCATCGGGCTGGTCGGACCCATCCACCTCGCGCTGCAGGCGCCGACCTGGCCCGTGCTTCCGCGCGCAGACTGGCTGCGCCTCGCGGAACTCGGCGTCGCGATGGTGCTGGTGCTGTATTCGGAATCCTACGGCTCGATCAGGAGCTTTGCGGTCAAGCATGGCGAGGAGATGGCGCCGAACCGTGATCTTCTCGCGCTGGGCGGTGCGAACCTCGCCTCGGCGCTGTTCTTCGGGCTCCCCGTCGGCGCGGGCTACTCGGCCACCGCGGCGAACGAGGCGGCCGGTGCCGAGAGCCGCCTCGCCGGCGGATTCGCGCTGGTCGTGCTGCTGGCGATCGTGCTGACGGTGCTGCCGTGGATCGAACTGACGCCGGAACCCGTGCTGGCCGCGATCGTGATTTTCAGCGTCAGCCACTCGCTGCGCCTCGCTGTCTTCCGGCCGTACTTCCGCTGGCAGCGCGACCGCGTGGTGCTGCTGGCCTCCGTGCTGGCCGTGCTGCTGCTCGGGATCCTCGACGGTCTGCTCGCGGGGGTCGGGATCAGTCTGATCATGCTGCTGCGGCGCTTCTCGGAGGCCACCGTCGGCGAACTCGGGCGCCTGGGCCAGACCCACGACTTCGTGCTGGTCAGCGAACACAAGGATGCGCAGCCGGTTCCCGGCCTGCTGATCCTGCGGCCGGAAGAGCCGCTGTTCTTCGCCAACGTCGACCGCATCCTCGGCGATGCCCGCGCGCGGATCCTGGCCGCCGGGCCGTCACTGCAGGGCGTCGTACTGAGTCTCGAGGAAACCTTTGACCTCGACAGCACGACCCTGGAGGCACTGACAGGTTTCTTCGCGTGGGCGCATGCGGTGCCGTGCCGCCTGGTGCTTGCGCGCCTGAAGCAGCCGGTTCAGCAGCTGTTGGAGCGCAGCGCCGGCGGCGCGCCGGATGCGCCGGTGTTGTGTGGGCTCAGCGTCGACGACGCCGTGCGGCTCGCGCGCGCCGCTACCTGAACTGAAGCAGCTGGCCGGCCACCGGCAGGTCGATCGACTCGAGGGTCGCCTTGCCCGCTGCGGTAACGCGGAAGCAGCTGACCTGCGTGCCCGCGACGACGCCATCGGTCACGCCCTGGGGCGTGACCCCCGCGGTCTCAACCTTCAGGCAGACGCGCGTTATGCCATCGTCGCTGGCCGTGACCGTGTAGGAGCCGGTCAGGAAACCGTCGACGGCAGACATGTCGGTGTCGTGGTACCAGGTCATGTTGTAGAACGGTCCGCTCGCGCCGGGTGCGGCGGACGCCGGCAGCTCGTACTGGTTGATGATCACCGCGTAGGGGGTGCCGCTCGCGGCGACACGGCCCAGCGGCACCAGGGGACTCGCCAGAAAATACTCGGTCGCGGTCAGCGCCGGCAGCGCCGCACCGTTCTTCGTCAGCTGCAGGGTCTGTACCGCGCTGTGGGCCTTGTTCTGTTCACGGAACACGGCGACGCCGGCGTTCGGCGCGCTCGTAAAGTGCAGCGTCCAGGCGTCCGCAGTCGCCTTCGGTTTGGTCGGGGCGGGCCCGGTGGCGGTGAAATCGCCCTGCGCGGAGGACTCATACCAGGCCTGGATGGCCGCCTGCACCGGTACCGGTGCCGGGCCAACTGCCGCAACGGCCGTGACCGCAGCCAGCACTCCCGCACCCGTCACCGCCACCCGCAGGATCCTGTCACGCGCTGTCGGAGTTGCCATATGGTCATCGCCCCCTTGAGATTGTTATGCCGCTATCATAACTGAATGCCGAATCTCCAGCCTACCCTGCTCGGCCTCGACATCGGGGGCACGAAGACGGCCTGCATCGAAGGCAACCGGGACGGGCAAGTCCTGCAACGTACCGAACTGGCGACGCTCGCCTCGCGCCCCTTCGGGGAGACGCTGCCGAGGCTCGTCGAGGAACTGCAGCGCCACCGCGCCACCGCGCTCGCGGCGTCCCGGCACCCGGTCGCACTGAGTGTCGCGGTCGGCGGCCCGCTGCGGATCCGTGCCGGCGAACTGATCGACCCGCCGCACCTGCCGGGCTGGCATGGCGCCAGGCTCAAGGCGAGCCTGGAAGAGGCGTTTCCGGGACTGCCGGTCTGCATCGAACACGACGGCAATGCCGGGGCGCTCGCGGAACTGCGCTTCGGTGCCGGACGCAGCCGCAACGGCATCCGGCACCTGATTTTCCTGACCTTCGGTACCGGGCTCGGTGCCGGTTTCATCGTCAACGGCGCGATCCTGCACGGCGCCTCCGATACCGCCGGGGAAATCGGTCACTGGCGGCTGTCGCGCGGCGGCCCCATCGGCTTCGGCAAGCAGGGCTCCTGGGAGGGCTTTTCCTCGGGCGCCGGGCTCGTCAGTGTTGCCGCCGCGCGCTTCCCGGCGCGCTGGAGCGAGGACACCCCGATACGCACCCTGGTCGATGCCATGCTCGCGGAGGACCCGGACGCACTCGAGGTGGCGGAGACAGCCGGCAGGCGCCTGGGCCAGGGACTGGCGCTGCTGATCGATGCGCTGAATCCTGAGATGATCGTACTCGGCTCGCTCGCCGTCGTGCTCGGCGAGCGGGTCCTGGGACCCGCGCGCAGCGTCGTCGCCGAGGAGGCGTTGCCGCAGGCCGCTGCTGCCTGCGCCATCGTTCCGGCCGGACTTGGCAAGCGGATCGGGGATGTCGCCGCGCTGATGGCGGGACTGTGTGACAGCCGGGTTGGGCCCTTACTGGAGGATAGACATGTCAACGCCTGATGCCTGGCAGGACACCATTGCCCTGCACTTCGAGAACCACCGGCAGGTCACCCTGCGTGCGCTCGCCGAACTCGCGGAGCCGATCCGGCGCAGCGCCGCCGTCATCGTCGCGGCACTGCAGGCCGGCCACCAGGTGCTCGCCTTCGGCAACGGCGGCAGCGCGAGCCAGGCCTCGCATCTGGCCGGCGAACTGATCGGCCGCTATTCGCGGACGCGCCGGCCCTACCCTGCAATCGCGCTGGCCGCCGATCACGGCGTCGTCACCTGCATCGCGAATGACTTCGGCTACAACGAGCTGTTTGCGCGCCAGGTCGAGGCGCTCGCGCGCCCTGGCGATGTTGCGATCGGCTTCTCGACCAGCGGCCGCTCGCCGAACGTGCTCGCCGGCCTCGCTGCGGCGCGCCGGGCAGGCGCGGCGACGATTGCGCTGACGGGCGCTGCCGGCATCGGCTGCGAGGTCGACCAGGTGCTGACCGTGCCGTCGAAGACGACAGCCCACATCCAGGAAGTGCACCTGATGGTGCTGCACCTGTGGTGTGAACTGCTGGACCTGCAGGGCGACGCCTGAGCATGCACGAGACGATCATCGAGACCCGCGGGCTGACCCGCGAGTTCAAGGGCTTCGTCGCGGTCAACAACTGCGACCTGAAGGTCCGCCGCGGCGAGATCCATGCCCTGATCGGCCCGAACGGCGCCGGCAAGACCACGTTCTTCAACCTGCTGACGAAATTCCTCGTGCCAACGCGGGGCACGATCCACTACAACGGTGAGGACATTACGGCCCGGCTCCCGGCCGAGCTCGCGCGCCGCGGCATCGTCCGCTCGTTCCAGGTCTCGGCGGTGTTTCCGCACCTGTCGGTGCTGCAGAACGTGCGCCTCGCGCTGCAGTCGCGGCTCGGCACCTCGTTCCATTTCTGGCGCAGCGAGGCGAGTCTCGGCGTCCTCGATGCGCGGGCGCAGCAACTGCTCGAGGCCGTGGAACTCGCGCCTTACGCGCAGCTGCGGGCCGTGGAGCTGCCCTACGGCCGCAAGCGGGCGCTGGAACTCGCGACGACGCTGGCGATGGAGCCGGAGCTGATGCTGCTGGACGAGCCCACCCAGGGCATGGGGCATGAGGACGTGGATCATGTGACCGCGCTGATCCGGCGTGTCGCGGCGAATCGCACGGTACTGATGGTGGAGCACAATATGAAGGTCGTCGCGACCATCGCCGACACGATCACCGTACTGCAGCGAGGCACGATCATCGACAGCGGCAGCTATGCGAGCGTCTCGCGCAACCCGCAGGTGCTGGAGGCCTACATGGGCACCGAGTCGGGCGCGCTCGGCGGCACGCACTGATGGCGGGTGAGCTGTTGCGGGTCAGCGGCCTGCAGGCCTGGTACGGGGAATCGCATATCCTGCATGGCGTGGACTTCAGCGTCAGCGAGGGCGAGGTCGTCACGCTCCTCGGGCGCAACGGCGCGGGACGCACGACGACGCTGAAGGCGCTGCTGGGACTGGTGGGCGCGCGCCGGGGATCGGTCCTGATCGACGGACGCGAGACGATCGGACTGGCGCCGCACCGCATCGCCCGCCTCGGCGTCGGCTACTGTCCCGAGGAGCGCGGCATCTACGCCAGCCTCTCGACCGAGGAGAACCTGCTGTTGCCGCCGCTGGTGGGCGACGCGGGCATGTCGGTCGAGGAGATCTACGCACTGTTTCCCAATTTGGCCGAGCGGCGCGCGACGCAGGGCACGCGGCTCTCGGGCGGGGAACAGCAGATGCTGGCGGTCGCGCGGATTTTGCGCGCCGGGGCACGGCTGTTGCTGCTCGACGAGATCTCCGAGGGCCTCGCGCCCGTCGTCGTCCAGGCGCTCGCGCGGCTGATTCACGCCCTGCGAGGCAAAGGCTATACGATCGTGATGGTCGAACAGAATTTCCGCTTTGCACTGCCGCTTGCGGATCGCTTTTATCTGATGGAGCATGGCCGCGTCGTGGACGGCTTCAGCAGCGGGGAACTCCCCGCGCGCATGGCCGAACTGAACGAGCGGCTCGGCGTTTGAGCAAACAGGGGGACGTATGACCAAGAACAACTTGAACCGGGCGCTCGGGCTCGGACTTGCGGGCATCCTGGCGGCGCAGGGTGCGCACGCCGTCGGCAAGGACATCGTGATCGGCGACCTCGACGACCTGTCGGGCAACTACGCCGACGTCATGGGACAGGGCGGCATCGAGGCGATCCGCATGGCCATCGCCGACTTCGGCGGCACGGTCCTCGGCAGACCCATCACGGTCCTCTCGGCCGACCACCAGAACAAGCCGGACGTCGGCGCCTCGAAGTTCCGCGAGTGGGCCGACCAGAACGGCCTGAGCGTGCTGATGGGCGGCTCAAACACCGGCGTGAACATCGCGATGGCCAAGGTCGCTGCGGACAAGAAGGTTCCGCTGTTCGTCGTCGGCGCCGGCGGCTCCTCGCTCACCAACGAGGACTGCACGGCCTACACGGTCCACTACGCCTACGACACCACCGCGCTCGCCAACGGCACGGCCGCAGCGGTGGTCAAGGCCGGCGGCAAAAGCTGGTTCTACCTGACCGCCGACTACGCGTTCGGCACCCAGCTGCAGGCGGCCGCCTCAAAGGTCGTCGAGGCCAACGGCGGCAAGAACCTCGGCGCGGTACGCGTGCCGCTCGCCGCCGCGGATTTCTCCTCGTTCCTGTTACAGGCGCAGGGCTCCGGTGCGACCGTGCTCGGACTCGCCAATGCCGGCGGGGACTTCAGCAACTCGCTGAAGGCGGCCAACGAATTCGGCATCACGCAGACGATGAAGCCGGCGGCCCTCCTCGCCTTCATCAGCAACATCCACAGCCTGGGGCTGCAGACCGCCCAGGGCCTGACCCTGACGACGGCCTGGTACTGGGACCTGAATCCTGAGACCCGCGCGTTCGGCAAGCGCTTTTTCGACAAGATGAAGGCAGAGCCGACGATGGACCATGCCGGCGTCTACTCGGCGACACTGACCTGGCTGAACGCGGTGAAGACGGCCGGAACGACCGACGCCGACAAGGTCATGGCACAGCTGCACAAGGCAAAGATCAGCGACCTGTTCACGAAAAACGGCTACATCCGAGCCGACGGCGTCATGGTGCACGACATGTACGTGATGCAGGTCAAGACCCCGCAGGAGTCGAAGTACCCGTGGGATTACTACAAGATCGTCAGGGTGATGCCGGGCGAGGAAGCCTACGGCCCGATCACCGGGCTGTGTCCGCTCGCGCCGAAGTCAACGCTTTAACACCGCGGCTCCGTGACGACCGTCTTCGGCATCCCCGTCGTCGTGATCCTGGGTCAGCTGACGCTGGGCCTGGTCAACGGGGCGTTCTACGCGATGCTGAGCCTCGGGCTCGCGGTGATCTTCGGCCTGATGGGGGTCGTGAACTTCGCTCATGGCGCGTTCTACGCGCTCGGCGCATTTGCGGCCCTCGTCGCCCTGCAGCACTTCGGTATCGGCTACTGGCCGGGGCTGCTGGTCGCACCGCTGTGCGTCGGCATCCTGGGCGTGATCCTGGAGCGGCTGTTCCTGCGCCATGTCTACCGGCTGGAACCGCTCTACGGGCTGTTACTGACCTTCGGGCTCGCGCTGATGATCGAAGGCGGCCTGCAGCAGGTATTCGGTGCTTCCGGCCAGTCCTATCCGGTGCCGGAGTCGCTGCAGGGCGCACTGAACCTCAGGTTCATGATCCTGCCGAAATACCGGGCCTGGGTCATCCTGGCCTCGCTCAGCGTCTGTTTCGGCACCTGGTTCCTGATCGAGCGCACGCGCCTGGGAGCCACGCTGCGCGCGGCCACGGAGAATGCCCCGCTGCTGCAGGCCTTCGGCGTCAACGTACCGCTGCTGGTCGCGGCGACCTATGGCGGCGGCGTCGCCCTCGCCGCCTTTGCCGGCGTGCTCGCGGCGCCGGTGATCCTGGTGACGCCGCAGATGGGCGCCTCGCTGGTCACCGTCGTGTTCGCGGTGGTCGTCATCGGCGGCATGGGCTCGATTCTCGGGGCGATCGTCAGCGGACTTGCGCTCGGCGTGGTCGAGGGCGCGACCAAGGTGATCTACCCGGAAGCGTCCAATATCGTCGTATTCGTGATCATGGCGCTGGTGCTGATCCTGCGGCCCGCGGGCCTCTTCGGCAGGGAA
>Ga0302319_10027182_pt1 | contig 10037 bp, 9 predicted proteins | sample Bog_T0_2_FD_203319 | JGI IMG/M metagenome (GOLD analysis project Ga0302319, IMG submission 203319) | Peat permafrost microbial communities from Stordalen Mire near Abisko, Sweden - Bog_T0_2 | ecosystem: Environmental > Terrestrial > Soil > Wetlands > Peat | place: Sweden: Abisko, Stordalen Mire...
GGTCCCTCGCTGTTGGGGACCGGGGAATCTAGGCTCAATCCACCAGCTTGGCGATTTCGTCCAGATCGAACCGTGCCTCGCTGCCTTCGAGAGTCAATGCCTTCTCGGCCAGCGCTTCGAGCTTGCCCCCGCGATATCTGAAAGCTGGCCCCTCGGGATCGACGATTAGAATCGTGCGAATTCCCATCTTCTCGTAGCGTTCTCCTTTTTTCATCACGCGCCCGACCTGGTCGGCAGGCGAGAGAACCTCGATCACGGCGACCGGAGGATGTGTGGCGATGGATTCAGCGGGAAGGTTGCGGTCCAGCAGCGTCACGTCAGGGATCAGAAAGCCGTAGGCATCCACTTGGACGCGCAGTTCCGGACGTACCCGGATGCCAGCGCTCACGGCCTGTGCGCGAAACCAGGCGCAGATCGCCGCCTGCCATGCGGAGTGTTCGTTCTCTCCCATCGTGCTCTCCCTCTCCACGATTTGGCCGTCGATATACTCGGCATCAGGCGACCAGGAGCTTTGGAGATATTCTTCGACGGGCACAAAAACCGGCGCGGCTGCCATCTCGTCTCTCCTTGAGTCCATCCTAGTGCAAAGCAAAACGGAATGGAAGCGTCAAATTCAGGATTTGCCGCCTCATTGAGTAAACCCTGCCGCCCCCCTTCTATTACAATCAAGAGAGCATGGCACTCGATTTTCAAGGAAATCTCGAACGGACGCATCACTGTGGCGATCTACGCGCCGCGCACGCTGGTCAAACGGTTGTACTCATGGGCTGGGTGAACCGGCGGCGGGACCACGGCAACCTGATCTTTCTCGATCTGCGCGACCGCAGCGGCATCAGCCAGGTTGTGCTGGACAAAGAACTGGTCCCGGACGGCCACGCCAAAGGCGAACACGTTCGGCCGGAGTACGTTGTGGCGGCGGTAGGCAAGGTGCGCCTGCGCGATGCGGACGCGATCAATCCCAAGATGCCGACCGGCGAGATTGAGATCGAAGCGACGCAACTGCTCGTTTTGAACGACACGCGCCTGGCGCCGTTTTCGCCCTCGGAAGAAGCGATTCAAAACGAGGAGGTTCGGCTCAAGTACCGCTACGTGGACCTGCGCCGGCCGGAGATGCAGCACAACTTCCGCCTGCGCCACGACATTACGCTGGCCATCCGCGACAACCTGAGCCAGCAGGGGTTTCTGGAGATCGAGACGCCGATTCTCACCAAATCCACGCCCGAGGGGGCGCGCGATTTCCTGGTGCCCAGCCGCATGCATCCGGGCAAGTTCTACGCGCTGCCGCAGTCGCCGCAGATCTTCAAGCAGATTCTGATGATCTCCGGCTTCGACAAGTATTTCCAGATCGCCCGCTGCTTCCGCGACGAGGATTTGCGCGCCGACCGCCAGCTGGAGTTTACTCAAGTTGATTTGGAAATGAGCTTCCCGCGCCAGGAGACGGTCTTCGATGTGGTGGAGAAGTTTCTGGCGGCGGGCTTTGCCGCGGCTGGGGTGACGCTGGCCACGCCTTTTCCGCGCATAACTTACGATGAGTCGATGCGGCAGTACGGCTGCGATAAGCCGGACTTGCGCCTGCCGGGGCTGACCGATGTGCGTTCGGCCTTCAGCGATGCGGACCTGGCCACGCTGCAAATCGACCCCGCGCTGCCCGTAGTGGCCTTCCGCATTCCCAGCGTGGGCGAGCTGAGCCGCAAGGAGCGCGAGGACAACCATCCGCTCTTCGATCTGAAGAAGGGCGCCAAGTTCATTGACGACTTCAAGCGGCTGGCCAAAGGGTTCCCAGAGGCTGCGGTCAAGGTGCGCGAGTTGGCGGGCGCGGCCGAGAGCGACTTTGTCATCATTGTCGCCGGTGATCCGGCCCATCCGGTGAAGGCCAGCGACACCAAGTTTGAGGGCCGCCTGAGCGAGCGCGAGATCAACGTCTACACGGCTGCAGGCAACTTCCGCGGCGAGCTGGCGAAAAAGTACGCTGACCGGCATGGAGCCTTTCGCAGCGCGGGAGAGAGCGTCCAAGAGGCCGAAGCGCGCTGTGCAGTCGCGGCGTTTTATCCCATCTGGATCACCGACTTCCCGATGTTCGAGTACGACGCGGCGATAGCCAAGTGGGTTCCGGCGCATCATCCGTTTACCTCGCCCCACGAGGCCGACATGAAGAATCTGCTCACCGATCCGGCCTCGGTTCGCGCCAACTGCTACGATCTGGCGATGAACGGCTTGGAGCTCGGCTCGGGGTCGATTCGAATCCATCGCAAAGACGTGCAGCAGCAGATCTTCCAGTCGCTGGGGATCAGCGATGAAGAGGCCCGTGCGCGCTTTGGCTTTTTCCTTGACGCGCTGGAGTACGGCACACCGCCCCACGGCGGCATTGCGCTGGGGCTGGATCGCATTGTGATGCTGTTGGCCGGCGCGGCCAGCCTGCGCGAGGTGATCGCCTTCCCCAAGTCCGCCAAGGCCATTGACCTGATGGTGGATGCGCCGACGACCGTCACCGAGCAACAGTTGAAGGAGTTGCACATTCGCGTGGCGCTCAAGAGTTGAGGACTGGCCGTCCAGGCAGATGGCGCTTGCGCGCCACCACGTGCGGTGGGGCAGCCGCTTGCTTGGCTTCTTCGTATCCCACCCATCGCAAAGAACGCGATGGTTGGGACACCCGGCCTGAGCGCCCACATCGCCTCGGCTGCTGGGGTACAATCAGCGTAAGCGCGAGAGAGGCTCCACCGTGAAAGGAATCGAGCCTTTCGCGCGCAAATTCAGCGTTTTTTCAGAAAGACGAGCTTCAGCATGGCCCATATTTATCCCTTTCGCGCCTGGCGTTACAATACCTCCGCCGTCCGTCTGGAAGACGTGGTTACGCAGCCCTACGACAAAATTTCCCCGGCGATGCAGGAGGCTTACTACGAGCGCAGCCCCTATAACCTGGTGCGCATCATTCTGGGCAAGCGGGAGTTGTTTGACGACGAGCGCGGCGAGAGCGTCTATACACGCGCGGCCCGCGACTTCAGCGCCTGGCGTGAAGAGGGCATTCTCAAGCAGGAGAAATCCCCGGCGATCTTTGCCTACGCGCAATGTTTCAAGGTGCCGGGAACCGAAATCGTCAAGGAGCGGCGCGGCTTTATCGCCCTGGGCAAGCTGCACGAATACGCTGAAAAGGTGGTCTTCCGCCATGAGCAGACGCTGAGCAAGCCCAAGAGCGACCGGCTCAACCTGCTCAACGCCACGCGTGCGCATCTGGAGCAGATATTCATGCTCTACTCGGACCCGGCGGGCAGTGTGGAGGCGATCTTGTACGAAGGCGCGGGGCCGGCCGATGCCGAGGTCACGGACGAGTACGGTGTGCTGCACCGGCTGTGGAAGGTGAGCGATCCGGCGGTCATCAACCTGCTGACCACGGCGATGGCCGACAAGAAGCTGATTATTGCCGATGGGCACCATCGCTATGAGACGGCGCTGAATTACGCGAAAGAGCACACACCCGCCGCGCCGGCACGGACGGAGTCGAGCACGAGCCAGTTGCCGCAGCCGGCTTTCCCAGAGGCGGCGGTGATGATGAGCTTCGTCAATATGGATTCGGACGGGCTGGTGATTCTGCCCACGCATCGCGTGGTGCACAGCCTGCAAGGTTTTGATGCGGAGACGTTTACGCGGGCCGCGGAGGAGTTTTTCACGATTGAGACCTTGCATGCAGCGGAGTCTGGGGGCTTCATCCAGACGCTTAGCCGCGAGCAGGGCACGGCCTTTGTCGCGGTGACACGCGCAGGGGCGCTGCTTCTGCGCGCCAGGCCGGAGCCGGTGGCCGCTGCGCTCGCCAGCCTGCCAGAGCGCCAGCGCAGACTGGATTTGAGTTGCCTGCATACGGTGGTGCTCGACCGGCTGTTAGGGCTGGACGCCGAAAAAGTGCGCGAGCAGACCAATCTGCGCTATGTGCGCGACGCTGCCGAGGCCGTCGAGCAGGTGCGCCGCGGCGAGGCCGATGTTACATTCCTGACGAATCCCGTTTCGATGGAGCAACTGCGGGAGGTAGCCTTTGCCGGCGATGTAATGCCGCAAAAATCCACCGACTTTTATCCCAAAATGCTGAGCGGGTTGACGATTTATGCGCTGGAGTAAGCAGGCACTGCCGGCTTTGATAGCAGCTGGGTTGGTCGGATTGTCGGCCGCCGCGCAGGCTCCGCCGCCTTCGTCAGGCTCGCCGGCCCGGTTTGTAGTGGTTCTGGATGCAGCGCACGGCGGCGACGATGCGGGTGGACACCTGGCCAATAATCAGCTTGAAAAGACTTTCACTCTCGCGCTCAGTGTGAGGCTTCGCTCGCTGCTGGGAGCGCGCGGCATCCAGGTGGTGACCACGCGCGAGTCGGATGCAACGATTGAGCCGGAGAGGCGCGCGGAGATCGCCAACCACGCCCGCGCCGAGGCCTGCCTGAGCTTGCACGCTTCTGAGAGCGGCTCCGGCGTTCACTTGTTTACCTCATCGCTCGCGCCGGCCCAGCCCGTGCGCTTCAACGCCTGGAAGACCGCGCAGGCCGCCTGGGTGACGCGTTCGCTGGCTCTGGCAGGAGTACTCAACTCCGCGCTGCTGCACACGGGGATGAGCGTGACCCTGGGCCGAACCAGCCTGCCCGCCATCAATTCAATGACCTGTCCGGCCGTGGCCGTCGAGATTGCGCCGGAACGCAGCGCCGACCGCCAAACAACCGCAGGGTTGGACGATGCGGAGTATCAGGCGCGCGTGGCCGTGGCGCTGGCCGCGGCGCTGGTCGAGTGGCGCGCGGATGCATGGCGCGCTGAGGCCCATCAGCCATGATTCCCCGCTATCAGAAGATTCTTTTCGCCATTCTGCTGGCGGCCTCGCTGCTGATGAGCATGGCGCTGTGGCAGTTGCGCGAGCGCGCTCATCAACGGCTGATCGCCGGTCAGGACTCGGCGCCCACCCGCGCTCCCGAAGTGGCGCTAGCCGAGCAAGCAACCCTGCTGGTGGCCAACGACAGCGACGGCTCTCTGATGGCGCAGCTTCACTCCCTTCCGCTGCCCGCCGATCCCGGCTCGCGCGCGCGCGCTGTGCTGGGCAAGCTGCTGGACCTCTATGCCGCTCCCGGCGCCGCCCATTCCGTCCCCGGCGGCGCAAGCTCCGTGGCTCAGGTCTTTCTGCTGCCCGCCCCAGAGATCGGAGCCTCGCAAGCTCAGTCGTCAGACGCGCAGTTGGCGGTCGTCAACCTGACCGGCAGCTTTGCCGCCAGCCACCCATCGGGCATTGAAACGGAGACGCTGACCGTGCTCTCTATCTGCAACACGCTCTTCGCCAATCTACCGAGCGTCACCCAGGTGCGCTTTCTGGTGGATGGCCAGCCGCGCGCCACGCTGGCCGGCCACGCCGATCTGACTCGCGCCTACCTGGCCGCCGAGGCCGTGCCCGCCGATAAAACGCGCCCATGAGCCTGCCGCGCCGCTTCAATCGCGCCAATGTTACCAAAGATATGTGCAGTGATTGACCGATGTGCTGATCTTTCCCGTATGATAAAGGAGCCACTTAGGCAAGGTTGGAGGTGGAATCCCTTTTGGCAGAGGTTCGTGTACAAGAAGGCGAGCCGCTGGAAAATGCTCTTCGCCGGTTCAAGCGGAAGGTGCAGCAGGAAGACATCATCAAGGAAGTCAAGCGTCACTCCTACTACCTGAAGCCCGGTGAAAAGAAACGCGTTAAGGCAGCTTTGGCGCGCAAGCGGAATCGCAAGAAGGCTCGCAAAGAGCAGGACTAGTTGCAGAACATATCGTGACGCGCGCCACCCCGGCATCCCCCGCTCAAGTGCGGGCAGGAAGCCAGAGATTATCGGCAAGCCGGGGGGGAGTGTCGCGAGATGGCGTTGCATCGCGCATAGTAAGCGATGCGTTTTCTTCAGATCTTTCCGGTTAGCCGGGAGGCTCACTATCTGCCGCACATTATTTTGGCGGCCCGGGCCCTTGTTGTGGATTTACCAACGTAGACAGGGACGCGGGACCGGCAAGTTGTTCCTATTATGGCCGATTTCAAGTTTGTTCCCTGCTTTGGGGAAGCCGGCCATGGAATTTTCCGACAGGGTTTTACGATGCATCGATTGCAACGCCGAGTTTGTATTCACCGCCGGCGAACAGCTCTTCTTCCACGATAAACAATTCAAGAACGACCCCAAGCACTGCAAGCCGTGCAAGGCGAAGCGCGCCAAGGCTGGCTCCAGAGTGCGTCCGGAGACTCGCACCACCTGCGCACAGTGCGGCGAGGAGACGACGGTCCCCTTCCGGCCAACCCAGGGCCGCCCAGTGCTCTGCCGCGTCTGCTATAAGCAGCAAAAAACGCCCGCGCAGCAGATGCAGGAAGACGATGCTCAACAAGCAACTTCGCCTACTTCAACGCCGAGCTGAGCAGCGCATCTCCCTTGAAGCCCGATGGGAATCCGGCAACCCGAACCAGTGTCGCCAATTGCGCCCAATGGCGTTGGCTGTGGAAGAGGGCGTGGGCCGCGACCTTGCGCCGCGACGCAGATCGTGATTCCGGTGGCAGCCAGGGATAGTCCATCATCATCTTCTCCTCCCAGTCCACCGTGGGGTCATCCAGCAAAGCGCGAAAAACCTGCGCGGCCTTCAGGTGCAACTCAAACACAGCCTCCAACAGACCATCCGGCATCTCTTCACTCGGCGAAACGGGCAATCCGGCAATGCGCTGCCCCCAGCGCAGCTCCACACCCCAGATGTGGCGCACGAACTGCTGCACATTTGCTGTTCCACCAATGCCGCAGGGCAGCTCCAGCAGCGCCGGGTTGGCATCCAGGTGCGCCTTCCAAAAGTTGGAAGACTCATTGTTCCAGGCCAGCAGTTCATCCAGTGTGATTGCAGGTGTCATGGTTTTCTCCTCAATGCGCGATGGCCGATGTCGCGCCGGAAATACATTCCGTCAAAGTGAATTAGCGCCAGAGCTTCGTAGGCACGGGCCAGCGCCTCCTCCAGCGTGGGCGCGGCGGCGGTAGCGCCCAGCACACGGCCTCCAGCGGTGAGCAGTTCGCCGTCCTTGATCGCCGAGCCGGAGTGAAAGACCTCTACCCCCGGCAGGCGCGCGGCGGCGTCGAGCCCGGTGATGGACAGGCCGGTCTTGTAGCTGCCTGGATAGCCTGAGGAACTGGCCACCACGCAGGCCGAGGCGCCGGGAGACCAGCGCAGCGTGGTTTCGGCCAGCCGCCCGTCGATGCAGGCTTCCAGCGCATCCACCAGGTCGCTTTCCATACGCATCAAGATGGCTTGGGTCTCGGGATCGCCGAAGCGGGCGTTGAACTCCAGCACCTGCGGGCCGCGCGCGGTCATCATCAGCCCGCAGTAGAGCACACCCGTAAAGGGCGTATCCTCCTCGGCCATGCCGCGAATGGTCGGCTCGGCGATGTGATGCAGAATCCACTCCGTCATGCCCGCGTCGAGCATCGCGTCGGTCGAGTAGACGCCCATGCCGCCGGTATTCGGGCCAGTGTCGCCCTCGCCGATGCGCTTGTGGTCCTGCGCGGGGGCCAGCGGCAGCACGCTCTTTCCGTCGGCCAGGCAGAGGAAGCTGATCTCGTCGCCCTCCAGAAACTCCTCGATCAGGATGTGCTGCTCGGCCTCGCCCAGCAGCTTGCCGTTCAAAAGATCATGCGCGGCTTCAAGAGCGATCGCTCGCGACTCGCAGATGATCACGCCCTTGCCGGCGTGCAGACCGTCGGCCTTGACCACGATGGGCGGATGAAAGGATGCAATGGCTTTTTCCAACTCGGCGGCCGTCGTGCAGATCGCGTATTTGGCGGTGGGAATATTGTGCCGCTGTAAAAAACGCTTGGCGAAGCCTTTGCTCGACTCCAGCATCGCCGCGGCGCGTGTCGGTCCGAAGACGCGCAGGCCGCTCTCCTGAAGCGCGTCCACAATGCCCAGCGAAAGTGGAACCTCCGGCCCGACGATAATCAGCCCCGGCTGCTCTGCCTCGGACAGGCGAACCATCGCGGCCACATCTTTCAAATCCACCGGAACACAGCGCGCAATCTCTGCAATGCCGCCGTTGCCCGGCGCGCAAACCACTTCTGTGACTCGCTTGCTGCGCTTGACCGCCCAGGCCAGCGCGTGCTCCCGGCCTCCTGAACCCAAAATCAAAATCTTCATTTTCGCTTCCGCTCTTTCTGGCTTACCAACATAGAAAGTTTATCTGAGCAAACCAGGGGTGAGAAGTCAATTCCGGGATCACGAGGAATAGATCGCTTCTGGATTCATTCCCTCGCGGCGGCGGAGCTGCGCATCGCCGCCGCAACCGCAATCTGGCCGTAGCTCAGGCCGCCGTCGCCGGGGCTGACCTGGCGGTGCTGATAGACTCCGAAGCCTTCTTCATCCAGCCCTGAACGCAACAGTCGCGCCAGCCGGCGGTTGTGCATACAGCCGCCGCTGAGGGCAATTTGATTGATTCCGGTCACTTCCCGCGCATTTTCTACAATCTGAATGAACCCTGCCACCACGCCCGCATGAAAGCGCGCGGAGATGCGCGCCTTGCTCACTCCAGCCCGCAAATCCTCCACCAATGCCCGCCACAGCGAAGCGGCATGGATACGCGCAGGCTCGCACACGGCCCAGTCGCCGCCGGCTAACTCCATCGCATAACCAGGCACTTCGTCCGGCTCATCCACAGCAATGCCTTCCAGTTCGATGGCCGCCTGCGCCTCGTAATCGACAACACGCCGCCCCAGCACGACAGCGGCCACGGCATCGAAGAGACGGCCTAGGCTCGAAGTGAGCGGCGCATTGACGCCGCGCTCCATCATGCGCTGCATGACGCGCGCCTCTTGAGTCGTAGCTCCGGCAAGCTCGGCTGCGGCTTCCAACTCAAAGCCCGCCGCGCGCAGATGCGCAAAGGCCATGCGCCAGGGTTCACGGATCGCCGCTTCGCCGCCGGGCATGGGCACGTATTCCAGATGCGCGAAGCGCTCGAAGCTCTCCATCCGCGAGATCAGCACCTCACCGCCCCATATTTTTCCATCGCTCCCATAGCCGGTTCCGTCCAGCGCCAGTCCGATCACTGGGCCGGTGAGATTGTGTTCTGCGATGCACCCGGCGATGTGCGCATGATGATGCTGCACGGCAATCAGTGGCAGGCCGCGCTCGGTGGCCCACTCTTTGGCCCACGAGGTGGAAAGATAGCCGGGATGCAGATCATGGACGACGATCTCCGGCTCAATCTCGAAGGTGCGCATCAGGTGGTCGAGCGACTCGCGGAAGAACTCTATTCCGGCGAGGTTTTCCAGATCGCCCAAATGCTGGCTCTGATAGGCAAAGCGCCCCCGCGCCAGCGCAAAGACATTCTTCATCTGCCCGCCCACAGCCAGCATAGGTAGCGCATCGAGCGGCAGAGGAACTCCTAGCGGCACAAAGCCACGCGCCCGGCGCAGCAGTTGCGGCGCGCCGTCCACCACCGCGGCCACCGAGTCGTCGCAGCGTTGCAGAATCTCGCGGTCGTGCATCAGAAAGGCGTCGGCAATCGCGCCCAGCCGCGAGAGCGCCTCATCGTTGTCGATGGCGATTGGTTCTTCGCTCAGGTTGGCCGAGGTCATCACCAGCGCCTGGACACGCGCGTCGGCAAAGAGCAGGTGTTGCAGCGGCGCATAAGGCAGAAAGACGCCCAGCCAGGGAATCCCCGGCGCAACACTGTCGGCAATCCCACCGTCGTCGCGCTTGCGCGCCAGCACAATCGGCCGCGCGGAGGTTGTCAGCAGCAATTCCTCCTCGGCAGTGAGCACACAAACCGTCCGCGCCGCCTCCACGTCGCGCACCATCACTGCCAGAGGTTTCCCATAGCGGCGCTTGCGCTCGCGCAGCCGCATCACCGCTGCCTGGTTGGTCGCGTCCACGCTCAGATGAAAGCCGCCGATGCCCTTGATGGCCACGATCTGGCCGGCTAGAAGCAATTCGATGGTTTGCGCGACAGCATCATCGCCGTAGATCGCCGCAGAGCCTGCCGTCGGCAAGAGCGAGGCCTGCGGGCCGCAGACCCAGCAGGCATTCGGCTGCGC
>Ga0302319_10027183_pt1 | contig 10037 bp, 12 predicted proteins | sample Bog_T0_2_FD_203319 | JGI IMG/M metagenome (GOLD analysis project Ga0302319, IMG submission 203319) | Peat permafrost microbial communities from Stordalen Mire near Abisko, Sweden - Bog_T0_2 | ecosystem: Environmental > Terrestrial > Soil > Wetlands > Peat | place: Sweden: Abisko, Stordalen Mire...
TGCCGGCCGGCGGCAGCCGGATCCTCCAGGGCGCCACCGGCTACGTCGAGACCATCAAATCGGGAGTCACCACCTTTCAGGACGGCAAGGACACCGGAGCCCGTCCGGGCTCCCTGGTGCGGGGAGCTCGCTGACCGGCGACGGTCGGTCGGGTCCGGGCCTCAGCCCGCTGGGGGGCTGGCGGAGGTGCGGTCGGTCGACTCCGCCGGCCCATCGTCGAGGTCCGCCAACAGCTGGGCCCGCTCCTCTTTCATCTGCATCACCACCCGGTGCTCGACGACGAAGGCCAGGAACGGCACGAACCCCGACAGCACCACGGCCAGCATGCGACCGATCCGCCAGTGGGCCCGACGGGCCAGGTCGGCGGCGGTGAAGAGATAGACCAGGTAGAGGTAGCCGTGAATGGTGCCCTCCACCTTGGCCACCAGATCGAAGTGGGCCCAGAACTGGAGCGGCACACCCACGCAGACCAAGATGATCAGTGCCGAACCTACGATGTAGGTCATCACCCGATAGCGGAGGAGTGCCCCGTGGAGCGGGTCCTTCGGTGTCTCGGCAGCGTCGTTCACCACTTCCTCGGATCCGGCCCGGCGTTGAGCTCGGCCAGATACCGGTTGTAGGCCGCCAGCTCGGGATCCTCGTCCTCCTCATCGACCGGGGCGTCGGGACCCGGGGCGTCGGGGGCCTCCAAGGGACCCAAGGGATCGGGCCGGTCCCCCTTGGCGTGGAGCGCCCAGCCCACCTCATCCTCGGGCCCCGGAGGTGCGTCGCCGGCCCGGGCGGCCAGGCGGCGCCGCTGGAGGACCGTCGGCTCGTCGTGGATGAGCTGCCACCACACGTAGATGGCGTAGGCCGCAAACAGCGGCCATTCGAAGGTATACGCCCAGCTCAACGTATTGCCATGGGTGGCCCGCTCGAACTGCCAGGCCGTCAACCAGACGAAGACCGGCAGGAGGATCAGCAGGGTGACGTGCATCCCGATGCAACGGGGCGTGAAGTACCGGCGCACCCGCCCAGCGTACCGTCGGGGCGTCCCGGCTCCCATTCGGGACTCCGAACCGACGGTTCCGGCGGGTGCACCGCCACCGGGGTCGGCCATGCCAGAGTGGGAGTCGGCGGGTCTCCGCCGGGATCTGTCACACCGTCGACGTACCTTCCGATCCATGACCTACACCACCGAACCCCCCACCCTCTTCCAACCCGACGTGGAGGTACGCGTCAGCCCCCGGCGGAAGAAGACCGCCGGCGCCCATTGGGAGGGCGACCGCATCATCGTGATGGTCCCCCCGCACCTCCGGGGTATCGACCGGGACCGCATGGTGGCCAACCTGGTCAAGCGGCTCGAGCATCATCGGCCCAACCTCCACGCCTCCGACGCCGCCCTCCAACAACGGGCCACCATGCTGGGGGACCGGTACCTCGACGGCATCCGGGCGTCGTCGATCCGGTGGTCTCGCACGCAGAACAAGCGGTGGGGATCGTGCACCCTCTTCACCAAGGAGATCCGGATCTCCGAGCGGCTCCGGGTGGCGCCCGACTGGGTACTGGACGCCGTCATCATCCACGAGTTGGCCCACCTCATCGAGCCCGACCACAGCCCGCGGTTCCGCGCTCTCGAGCGCCGCTACCCGAAACACGCTGAGGCCGACCTGTTTCTGGAGGGCTACTCGCTGGGCCTGAACATGCCCCCGGGCGCTGGTGCGGTCGACGATGACCTGGGTAACGAACCCCGAGGCGCCTGAGGCACCGGGCCGGTGCCGGTGGCACCACCCATTCGATATTCGGTAAATACCTTAAATCCGACTTGATAAGTCAGGTATTAACCTTTACAGTCGCCATGTGGCCCTCGCAGATGCACATCCGTCCGTCAACGGCCGCCGAACACCCACCCGGAAGAAGGATTCCCGCCGCGGATCCGACTCCTCCGAGGCGGCAGTGGCCCCCCGCCGGAAGGTCAATCTCCTGGCCATCGCCGAAGGCTTCGCCGCCTCGGCTGCCGACCTCCGTGACCTGCAGGGGCTCACCGATCGCCAGTGGGTGCTGCTGGCCGCCACCGACCTCTTCGAAGCCTGGGCCATCGGCTGGCCCCCCGGGGGCACCATCGAACTCCACGACCACGGCGGCTCGCAGGGCGCCATCGTCGTCGCCTCGGGTACTCTCACCGAAACCACCGTCCGGCCATCGGACCGGGGAGTGGCCCTGGTCTGTGCTCGTCAGATCCACCAGGCCGAGCACCGGCTGTTCGGACCCAACTACATCCATGACATCGTCAACGACAGCGGAGAAGACGCCGTCAGCGTCCACGTCTACGGTCCCAAGCTCGAGACGATGTCCTACTACCGGTTGGGCGACCGAGGTCGCCTGGACACCGTTCGGACGGAGTTCATCGAACCGGTGGGGCCGTTCGACGTCACCCGTAACCACGATCCTTCCTGACGCGTTGAGGCCCAGGCGATGAGCCGGTCCCCCGACGACCTGGTGGCCGACGCCCGCCGCCGCATCGACCGGGTGCAGCCGTCCGAACTGTCCGGCCAGGCTGACGCCGGAGCGCTGATCGTCGATATCCGACCGGCCGCCCAGCGGGCTGCGGAAGGCGAGCTCCCCGGCGCCCTGGTCATCGAGCGCAACGTGCTCGAGTGGCGGCTCGACCCGTCTGGTGATCACCGCCTGCCCGAGGTGACCGACCACCAACGGAGGGTGGTGGTGGTGTGCTCGGAGGGATATGCCTCGTCGTTGGCCGCTGACTCGCTGCGGTCGCTCGGCTACCACCGCGCCGCCGATCTGTCCGGCGGCTACCAGGCCTGGCTGACCTGGACGGCCGGCACCTAGCCGGCCGGCGTCGGCCTACCAGTACTGGCCGTCGAGCATCCGTCGGAGGTGGGCGTGGTGCATCACCGCGTGGTCGGGATCCTCGGGCATCTCCGCTTCACCGAAGTGGATCTGCCGTCGGGTGATCCGGAACATCACCACGCCGTGCCGAATGGCGGCGTAGGCGGTGTAGAAATCGAGGTCGCGTGGCTTGTATCCGGAGGCCTCTTCGTAGATGGCCGCCACCGTGTCGCGTCGGAGCAGCTCCGGCATCCCCGGCGCCTCCGGCAGGGCCATGTCCTCCACCAGGTCCTGAAAGAACCGGTGGAGATAGATCATCCAGCCGAGGTCGATCTCCCGTGGACCTACTGCCGCCATCTCCCAGTCGAGCACCGCCACCGGGGTGAAGTCCTCGAACATCATGTTGCCGATGCGGGCGTCTCCCCAGCTGAAGGCCGCCGGTCCCTCGTCGGCCGGCCAGTGCTCGTCGAGCCACTCGAAGCCCCGCTCGATGAGCGGCGACCGCACCCCGTCGCCCGCCACCCAGTCGTAGTAGGCCCGCTGGCTCCGGACGTGCCGACGGAGCGGGCTGGTGCCATCATCGTCCCCGGCCAGAAAGGCGGCGGGACCGTCGGCACCGATCCGGTGCAGGGCCGCCACCGTCTCGACGGCGTGCCGCTCCAGCCGCTGCTGATCCTCCACCGAAGCGTCGAACAGCCAATTGTCCCCGAAGGTGTAGGGCAGCACGTCCGGCGGCACCACCCCGTGCACCCGCTCCATCACGAAGAACGGCGCCCCCAGGGCGTCGGTGTCGAGCTCCAGCCAGAGCACGGTGGGGATCGGGACGTCGGTGTGCTCGGCCACCATCTGCATGGTCCGGAACTGCTGTTCCATGTCGTAGGAGGGGAACACCGGATCGGCCGACGGATCAGGGGCGATTCGGGCAACCAGCTCGCGGGCTTCGGGGCGGTCGGGGGTGACCACGTCGAAGAGCACCGTCTCCGAAGACATCCCGTTCGACTCGGGGACCACCAGCGCCGACACCGTGGCACCCGAGAGCTTCCGCTGCAGCCAGGCCTCCAGCCGGCCGCGCAGCAGGTCGTAGTCACGGTTGGAGGTGGTGGGCCGGTCCGGGGATGGCTCGTCGGCGACAGTCATGGGGCAGGTACCTTTCTGGTCGTGTCGGCGGCACCATGGCCGCGGTCGAGGTGCCGATGGGAGTGGAAGGCCCCGGCCGACAGCACCCGCAGGTTGGTCTCGAAGCACGGGTCGTACTGCCCGGACGGGCGCCACTTGGGCACCGTGACCGTAAGCCGGCAGGTCGCCGTCCCGTAGGGGGCATCGCTGGTCGGCGGGTGGAGCTCGTCGTCTGGATGGTGCGCAGGCACCCGAACACCTCCCCGACTGCCGGCGGCCCCCCGCCGACGACAGCCCACCGAAGCTACCGGACCGGCCCCGGCATGTCAGGTCCGGCGGGCACCGTCGACCGTCACTGGGCGGCTTCGGCCGCCGCCTTGGCCTCGGCCGCCTTGCGGTAGGCCTCCAGCTGGTCGAGCAGCGGCATCCGCTCCTGGCCGACCGTGGAGTCGAGCCGGGCGGCGATGGCCTCGGGGGTCCAGCGGCCGTCGGCATAGACGGCGCGGACCTCGCGGGGCTGGTTCCAGACGGCGATCTTGGGGCCCACCGAGGTGTAGACCTGGCCGGTCACGTGCTTGGCCTGGTCGGACAGCAGATAGACGACCAGCGGCGCCACGTCCTCGGGATCACCCATCTCGGCCAGGTCCATCGGGACGTTGGCCGACATGCGGGTCCGGGCCACCGGAGCCACCGCGTTGGCGGTGATGCCGTAGCGGTTGAGCCCGGCGGCCGCCGAGCGCACCAACGACACGATGCCGCCCTTGGCCGCCGCGTAGTTGGCCTGGGCCACGCTGCCGGCGAAGGCACCGGAGGTGAAGGCCACCAGCGAACCGCCGCCCTCTTGCTTGCGCATGATGGCCGACGCCGCCCGGAAGACGGTGAAGTGCCCCTTCAGGTGGGTCTCGATGACGGCGTCCCACTCGTCCTCAGCCATGTTGAAGAGCATCCGCTCCCGCAGGATGCCGGCGATGGCCACCACCCCGTCGATGCGGCCCCACCGCTCCACACCGGCACCGATGATCTTCTCTCCGCCGTCGAGGGTGGTGACGCTCTCCCCCACCGGCACCGCCTCACCGCCGGCGGCTTCGATCTCCGCCACCAGCGCCTCGGCGACCTCGCTCTTGGGATCCTCACCGGCCAGGCCCACCCCGATGTCGGCCACCACCACCTTGGCACCCTCAGCCGCGGCGGCCAGTGCCACCGCCCGTCCGATCCCCCCGCCCGCACCGGTGATGGCCACCACCTTGCCGTCCAGGAATCCGCTCATGCCTGCTGCCTCCTCATGGGCCCGTGCGCCAGTGGCCGGGCCTCTCGATGTCGATGCCGGGCGTGACCGCCCGACCGGTGGTTCGGTGTGGTCCGGCCCAGTGGGCCGGGGACCGGTGCCTCCCGACGGCGTCGGGGGTTGACCGAATACGAGAACATGTTCTAGCGTTCCGCACCGGGTCGGCGCCACCCGGACCCGTCCGCCCACTCCCCTTCTCCCCTCGGGAACACCCCGTCGGTAGGGCCGAGAGCGGCGACGACGGGTCGAGGGGCACCTGTCGACACCGTACCGACAACGTTGCGTAGGGGGTTGTGAGCACCATGGGTGATCTTGGATTCTGGGCACTGGCACACGAGGAGCCGGAGCATCTGGCGCTGGTCGATGTGGACGGCACCGAGTACACCGCCGCCCAACTGCTGGCCCGGGCCAACCAGGTGGTACACGCCCTCCGCCGCTTCGACCTGCAGTCCGGCGACGTGGTCGCCACCCTGCTCCCCAACGGGGTGGAGGCGTTCGAGCTCTACCTGGCCTGCCTGCAGGCGGGCTGGTACCTGGTGCCGATCAACCACCACCTGATCGCCCCCGAGGTGGCCTACATCCTGAAGGACTCGTCGGCCAAGATCTTCGTGGCCCACGAACGGTTCGCCGAGGTGGCCCTCGACGCCGCCGAGGATGCCGAGCTGCCGTCCTCGGTCTGCTTCGCGGTCGGCGACATCACCGGCTTCAGCTCCTACGCCGCCGTCCGGGACGCCGCCCCCACCGACGACCCCGCCGACCGGACGGTCGGCGACGTCATGAACTACACGTCGGGTACCACCGGCAATCCCAAGGGGGTCTACCGGCCGCTGAGCGGGGCCACCCCCGAGGAGGCGGCGCTGGGTCTGTCCGGCATCCTGTTCCTCTTCGGTATCCAGCCCCAGGACGACAACGTCCACATCGTGGGCTCGCCGCTCTACCACACCGCCGTCCTCCGCTACTCGGGCGCCTCCGCCCACCTGGGCCACACCGTGGTGCTGATGGACAAGTGGATCCCCGAGCAGATGCTGCAGCTCATCGAGCAGTACCACGTGACCACCTCACACATGGTGCCCACCCAGTTCCATCGGCTGCTGGCCCTCCCCGAGGAGACCCGCAACAAGTACGACATGTCCTCGCTCCGGCACATGATCCATGCCGCCGCCCCCTGCCCCATCGACGTCAAGCACAAGATGATCGACTGGTGGGGGAACTCCATCGACGAGTACTACGCCGCCTCCGAGGGCGGGGGCACCCTGGTCACCGCCCAGGACTGGTTGAAGAAGCCGGGGACGGTCGGCACCGCCTGGCCGATCTCGGAGATCGCCATCTTCGACGACGACGGCAACCGCATCGAGGAGCCCAACGTCATCGGCACCGTCTACATGTCCATGCAGACCGGGGACTTCACCTACCACAAGGACAAGGAGAAGACCCAGAAGAACCGGATCGGGAGCTTCTTCACGGTGGGCGACGTCGGACTCATCGACGAGGACGGCTACCTCTTCCTCCGCGACCGGAAGATCGACATGATCATCTCCGGCGGGGCCAACATCTACCCGGCGGAGATCGAGAACGTACTGCTGGGCTTCCCGAAGATCGGCGACGTGGCCGTCTTCGGGATCCCCAACGACGACTGGGGCGAGGAGATCAAGGCGGTGGTGGAGCCGGCCGACGGGGTGGAGGCCTCGCCGGAGCTGGCCGAGGAGATTCTGGCGTACTGCGCCGGCAACCTGGCCAAGTTCAAGACGCCCAAGTCCATCGACTTCACCGACAGCATGCCCCGCGATCCCAACGGCAAGCTCTACAAGCGCAAGCTCCGCGACCCCTACTGGGAAGGCCGCGAGAAGATCTGACCTACCCGGCGTCGGGCTCCGACGTCGGCGGTAGCACCAGGTGGACGTCGGAGGCGGCGCCCTCGCGCAGGGCCTCGGCCCGGATGGCTTCCAGCATCAGAGGATCGGCGCTGTCGATGTTCTCTTCGGCGATGGCCAGCAACTGCCGGGGCGGCACCGTAATGAAGACGCCCTCGGCCTCGGCGGTCATCGTCTCGCCGTGGAAGAGACCCGCCCAGGCGAAGATCTTCCGTCCCTCCTGACGCACACAGCGGGCCTCGATCCGGAGGTCGGCGCGCAGCGGGGTGGGCTTCCGGTAGCGGACGGTGAGGGTGCCGGTCATCCCGGGGGTGCCGGCGGCCAGCAGCGACGCACCCAGCACCTCGTCGAACGTCTCGGCGATCACCCCGCCGTGGACGCAGGTGGGTGGACCCTCGTAGGGGTAGCCGAACCAGGCGGTCCCAGCAATCTCCCGGACGCCGTTGGCCCCGTCGATCACCTCCACCTGCACCGGCGGCGCCAGCGGATTGCCCAGCCCGATCACCGGGCTGGTGGGGAAGAACTCCTGGGCCTCGGCCCGGAAGTCCGGCGGCCGACGGGGCAGCTTGTCGGGCCCCGACGCGTCGGCCAGTCGGCGGTTGAGCGCCTCCACCGTCTCGGCGGCGGCCACCACGGTGGCCTCGTCGACGTCGGCCGACACCGTGGCATTGATGGTGAACCGCAGGGCCGCTGCCAGCCGGAGCCGGGGGTCGTCCTCCGACGCCGGCTCGGCTGGGGTCATCGCCGTTGGAAGTTGGCCGGACGCTTCTCGGCGAAGGCCTTCTGCCCCTCCTTGGCGTCCTCGGTGGCGAACACCGGCCACCCGAACTCCAGCTCCATGGCCAGTGCCTGCTCCTCAGGGATCCCCTCGGTGGCTTTGACCGACGCCTTGATGGCCTCGACGGCCAGCGGGCCGTTGGCCCCGATGACCTCGGCAATCTCGAGGGCGGTGTCGAGGGCGGTGCCGTCGGGGACCACCCGGCCGATCAGCCCGATCTCCTTGGCCTCCTGGGCGGAGACCTCGCGGGCAGTGAGCAGTAGGTCCATCGCCACCGTGAAGGGAATCTGCCGGCGGAGGCGCACGGTGGAACCACCCAACGGGAAGAGCCCCCGTCGGGCCTCGAAGACCCCGAACTTGGCGCCCTCGCCGGCCACCCGGATGTCGGTGGCCTGCAGGATCTCCGTCCCACCGGCCACCGCCCAGCCTTCCACCGCGGCGATCAGCGGCTTCTTCAGTGAGTAGTGGCGCAACAGCGCCTTCCAGTGGAGGTCGGGGTCGTCGGCCATCCGCTGGGCCACCGACTCCATACCCGGCCCGGACATCGACTTCAGGTCCATGCCGGCGCAGAAGGTGCCTCCGGCGCCGGTGAGGATGGCGCATCGGATGTCGTCGTTGGAATCGATCTCGTACCAGGCGTCGACCATGCCGACCAACATCGGACCGGACAGGGCGTTCTTCGCCTCCGGCCGATTCATGGTGACGATGGCGGTGGAGCCCTTGATCTCGAAGTTCAGGTGTTCGGTGCCGCTCACGATTCCTCCCCTAGGTGCCGGATGGTGGTGGTCGAGGGTTCCCGGCCCGAGGCCAGGACACCCGAACCGGGCGCTCTCGACCGCCCGGTCACGGTCGACGCATGTTACTGATGATGGTGGGACGTCTCGGCGCCCGGGCGGCTGTCGAAGGTGACGGTCGGCCTCAGATCCGCTCGATGATGGTGCCGGTAGCCAGGGCGCCACCGCAGCACATGGCGATGAGCGCCAGGTGACCGTCGGTCCGCTCCAACTCGTGCAGGGCCGTGGTGATGAGGCGGGCGCCGGTGGAACCGACCGGGTGGCCGAGGGCGATGGCCCCGCCGTTGACGTTGACCTTGTCCCAGTCGACCTGGTGCTCCTTGCCCCACGACATCACCACCGAGGCGAACGCCTCGTTGACCTCGAAGAGGTCGATGTCGGCGATGGTCATCCCGGCCTTCTTCAAGACGTCGGTGGTGGCGGCGATGGGACCGTCCAGGTGGTAGTACGGATCGGAACCCACCAGCGTCTGGGCCACGATGCGAGCCCGCGGCCGCAGGCCGGCCGACCGGGCGCGGTCCTCCGACATCCACAACACGGCGGCCGCCCCATCGGAGATCTGCGAGCTGTTGCCGGCTGTGTGCATGCCGTCGGGCAGGACCGGCTTGAGACCGGCCAGGCCTTCCTTGGTGGTGTCACGGGGACCCTGATCCTTGGCGATCAGGTTCCGCTCGCCGGTGGGCCCGTCGGGACCCACCACCGGAGCCTCCAGCGGAGCGATCTCCCGGTCGAACCGTCCCTCGGCCACGGCCACCGCCGCCTTCCGCTGCGACTCGAAGCCCAGCCAGTCGACGTCCTCCCGGGTGATCCCGTACTTGGCGGAGATCCGCTCCGCCGCTCCGAACTGGTCGGGCATGTCCCACGGGAAGTTCTCGGGTCGCGACCGTCCGGGGCCGTTGAAGGCGTTGGCGCCGAGACCGACCCGGCTCATGGCCTCCACCCCGCAGGCGATGCCGACCTCGATGGCGTCAGCGGCGACCAGGTTGGCCACGAAGTTGTTGGCCTGCTGGGCGGAGCCGCACTGGCAGTCGACGGTGGTGGCGGCCGTCTCGTAGGGAAGGCCCTGGCTCAGCCAGGCCGTCCGGGTGACGTTGGAGGCCTGCTCGCCGGCCTGGGTGACACAGCCACCCACGATCTGCTCCACCTCTGCGGGGTCGATCCCGGCCCGCTTGACCAGTTCCACCTGGGCGTTCCCCAACAACTCGGCGGCGTGGAAGCCCGACAGCCAGCCGTTCCGCTTGCCGATCGGGGTCCGGACTGCTTCGACGATCACCGGCTGGGTCATGCGCTCCCCCTTGGAGGTCTGGAATGAAGGCCGGCCGGACCGAGAGGCGTCCGGACTCTGCCGACGGAGAGTATAGAAC
>Ga0302319_10027184_pt1 | contig 10037 bp, 9 predicted proteins | sample Bog_T0_2_FD_203319 | JGI IMG/M metagenome (GOLD analysis project Ga0302319, IMG submission 203319) | Peat permafrost microbial communities from Stordalen Mire near Abisko, Sweden - Bog_T0_2 | ecosystem: Environmental > Terrestrial > Soil > Wetlands > Peat | place: Sweden: Abisko, Stordalen Mire...
GCATACCGCCGGATAGCAGGCCGCGATATGCTTGAAGCGTCCTGCAACGTTTATGCGTCACTCGGACTGACAAGCAATGCGGTTTCAATCACCGGGTGACGGCGCTGCGCGCGGCCCGCGAGGACTCACCGGACGTGCTGGACGCGGTCTTCCTCGAACTTGAGCTGGCCCAGGAAGAGCTGCGGGTCATGCACGAGGAGGTGACCGAGCAGAGCCAGGAGGTATCCCGGCACAGCGACGCCGTCGACCGCGAGCGCACGCTGCTCCGGGCCGTGTTCGGTGAGCTGCCGGTCCCGGTGTTCGTGCTCGACGACGGCGGGTTCATCCGGCGCGCGAACGGTGCCGCGGCCGAACTGCTCGGCACGTCGACCGCCTACATGGCAGGTAAGCCGTTCCCGGTCTTCGTGGACCTGGCCGCCAGGCCGCCTTCCGGTCACAGCTGTCGGCCGTCCTGCGCGGCGCAGGCCCGGTGGCCCTCAGTTCAGTGGTCCTGGCCGCCCGGCGACGGCTGCGGTCGCGCCTGATGCTGGGCCGGGTGAGCCTTCCCTCGGAAGTCCGCCCACTGGTCACGGTGGCTGTCGTGCCGCCGGCAACCCAGCCGGCTGCGCCTCCCGGCGTCTCGGCTGCGGTCCCGCAGCGTCACACCGGGACCGGGCCGACCAGTTCGGTGGCCGGTACCGCCACGCTGCGCGAGCAGGTGGCCGGCGGCCGGGCCAGCGGGTCCGGCCGGGTTCGCGATGCTGACGGTTCGGCGCGGCGCGGTCTGGCGCCGGCCGCGGCTGAACCAGCTACCAGGCGGCCGCCCGGTTCCGTGCCGGAAGAGGATGCCCTGGCCGCCGCGACGCGCCGGGTGGACCTGCTGTCTCAGGTCACCCGGCTGCTACTGGACGAGCAGTCACTGAGCGAGCCGGTCACCCTGCACCGGGTCGCCTGGCTGCTGCAGGCCGACGCGGCGGAGTGGGTCATCATCGACCTGGTCCGGGGCGCAGGGATCACCCGGGCCGTGGTGGCCGGCCCGGACCTGCCGCCCCAGCCGCTGGTCGCTGGGGAGAAGGCCGAGCCCGCGCCGCTGCACACCCAGGTACTGGCCAGCGGCAGGGCCGTCCTGCAGCCGATGATCGAGGACGAGAACGCGCTGGGCCTGGCGAGGACAGGAAGCCCGGTGCTCACCGCCCTGGGCGCCGGCTCGGTGCTCTGCGTCCCGATGCGGGCCAACGGGACGACCGCGGGCGTGCTGACCATGGTTCGGCCACCCGAGCAGCGGCCGTTCAGCCTGTCCGACCTGCGGATCTTCGAGGAGATCGGCGAGCACCTGGCGCTGGCGCTGCACAACGGGCGCCGGTACCAGCGGCGCTCGGACTCGGCCACCGCCCTGCGGGCCAGCGTGCTGCCGCGGGGCCCGGTGCAGATCCCGGGCCTGGACTGGGCCGCCGCTTACCGCGTAGGCACCGAAGGTGCCGAGGTCGGCGGCGACTTCTACGACCTGTTCCGCAGCCCCGGCGGCTGGGGCGTGGTCCTCGGTGACGTCTGCGGCAAGGGCGAGGAGGCGGCGGCGGTCACGGCCATGGTCCGGCACGGCATCCGGCTGCTCAGCCTGTGGGACGCCGCGTCGGCCCAGGTACTGGCCAAGGTGAACACCGCCATGCTGGCCCAGCAGGAGACCGACCGTTTCGTCACCGCGGTGGCGGCCCACCTGAGCTGGCAGGAAGAGGGCCTCGCCGTCGAGCTGGCCAGCGCCGGGCACCCGGCGGCGGCGGTGCTCCGGGCCGGCGGCACCGTCTCTTTCTCATCCGGGGGCGGCCTGCCGCTCGGCCTGTTCGAGGACGGGAGGACCCGGACCGAACGGCTGCTGCTGCAGCCCGGGGACACGCTCGTGCTCTACTCCGACGGGGTTACCGAACGGCACGCGGCCGACGGCGCGCTGTACGGGACGATCCGGCTGGCGGATGTGCTCACCCGGAGCCTGGGCGAGCCCGCCGCCGCCGTGGTCCGGGCCATCGAAGACGATCTGAACGCGTTCAGCCAGGGGGCCCCGTACCGCGACGACGTGGCCATCCTCGCGGTCCGGGTCGAGGGCGTCCCCGACGAGGGCCCGGCGGCCGGCTGACCCGCTGCGCCCTGGCCCGGCCGGGAAGGAAAGGGGAGGGAAGGGTCAGGCTCCGGGCACGTGGCCGAGCAGGTGCCGCAGGGCCGGTTCAAGCCGCGCGTAACGGAACGTGTGCCCGGCGGCGAGCAGGGCGTCCGGGCGGACCCGCTGGCTCGCCTCGGCCAGCTCGCGGGCACCTTCGGCGCCCAGCAGCAGCCGCGGCCCGAAGCCGGGGACCGGGACGATTGTCGGGCGGCGCAGCACCTTGCCGAGAGCCCGGGTGTAGTCGAGGTTCCGGACCGGGTCCGGGGCGACCGCGTTGACCGGCCCGGACAGGGCGGGATCGACCAGCGCGCGCAGGTAGACGTCGGCCAGGTCGTCGATGCCGATCCAGGACAGCCACTGCCGCCCGGAGCCCAGGCGCCCACCGAGGCCCACCTCGAACAGCGGGAACAGCAGCTTGAGCGTGCCGCCGCGCGGGGTCTGCGCGATGCCGGTGCGTACCTGGACGACCCGCAGGCCCGCATCCGCGGCGGGGGCGGTGGCCGCCTCCCAGTCCACGACGAGGCTGGCCAGGAAGTCGTTACCCGGGGCGCTGTCCTCGCCGAGGATCTCATCGCCCCGGTCGGCGCCGTAGTACCCGATCGCGGAGGCGCTGATGAAGGTCCGCGGGCCGTCGGCGGTGGCGGCGGCCAGTTCGGCCAGCCGCCGGGTCGGGCCGACCCGGCTGTCCCAGACGGCCCGTTTGTGCGCGGGCGTGAACCGGCCCGCGATGCTGGTCCCGGCCAGGTGCACCACGGCGTCCACGCCGGCCAGCAGTTCCGGGTCCGGCTGGTCCGGCTGCCATTGGCGCTCGCCGTCCGTTTTGGCCGGGTGCCGGACCAGCCTGATCACCTGGTGGCCGCCGGTGGTGAGCAGCGCGGTCAGCGCGGTCCCGACGACGCCGCTGGCCCCGGTGACCGCGACGGTCAGCGGCTCGCTGCGGTGCAGCGCCGCCCAGCGCTGGGCGGCCAGGTCGGCGGCGAGCTGGCGGTGCCGGTAGGCGAACATCTGCCGCAGCGCCGACGCGGGCACCGGGGTCTGCACGTCGTCGCTGACCCGGGTCTCGTTCTCGGCTTCGGCCTCACCCTCCGCGCTGAACATGTGCGTGTGCCGCCAGGACAGCACGGAGGACAATCCGGCCGACACGAGCTGGTCAACGAACTGGTGCGGCGGGTTGTAGCCATCGGGCTGGTGGGCGGCCACCCAGCGCACCCCGCCGGGCAGCAGCAGGACCGCGCGGCCGTCGCGCAGGGAGCTGGCTTCCTGCCCGACGCGCACTGGCTGCCAGGGCGGCGTCAGCCGGGTGATCGCGCCGGGCCGGGCGTGCCAGCCGAATACCTCGCTAATCGGCGCGTCGACCACGCTGGAGTAGGTAATGCCCATCGCCTGATGTCCCCCTTCGGTATTCCTGCCCCAGCGTCCTGGCGCTGTGTTGTCCTGGCGCGGTTGTCATGCTGCTGTGTTGTCATGGTGCTGGGCGGTCACGGCGCTGCGTTTGTCATGTCCCCGGTCGCGCTGATCCCCCGCAGGCGAGCGCCGCTCCCGCCACGTCATGTTCGGCGGTCGAGGTCTGTGCGCCCGCCGACCAGGTCCGCCAGCCGGCCGAGCGACCTTTCGATCCCGCGGGCGTTACGCCGGGGGAAGGGGCTGAGCGTGATCAACAGCGGGATCCGGGCCGTTGACCAGTCAAAGGTCTCGGTCACCTCGGTCGTGCCGTCCTCGAGCGGCCGGAGCTGCCAGCGCCAGCGGTGCCCGTTGAAGTGACGCCAGGCGATCAGCCGGTCCTGATCATACTCGACCACTTCATTGAGGATCTTGTATGGCGCGCCGATCTTCATGTCCATGCCGAACCGGGCGCCGAGGGTCAGCCGTTTCGGGCCGCCGGGCTGCACCGCGAGGACACTGCCGGTGCCGTCGATGAGCGGATGCTGGCCCGGGTCGGTCAGCAGCGTGAAGATCCGTTCGGGGCTCGCGCTGATGACCTTCGTCGCGGACACCCGCATGTGTTTCACTCTTCAACCGTAGGCCACTGCTTCGCGAAGCTGACGTAGGCCTCCAGCGAACCGGGATTGGCCATCGCGTCGCGGTTGGCCGCCGCCTCGGGAGGCGCACCGAGCAGGATCCGCCGTATCGGGACTTCCATCTTCTTACCGGTCAGGGTAACGGGAATGTCCGGCACCTGGACGATGGCGTCCGGGACGTGCCGGGGGGTGTACTCCTTACGCAGGCGGCTACGGATCTCCTCGCGCAGCCGGCCGTCGAGCCCCCGGCTGGTGGCCAGCTTCACGAACAGCGGCATGAAGAGCCCGCCGCCGGGCCGTTCCAGGTTGACGACCAGCGCGTCCTCCACCTCGGGGCACCGAAGCGAGCACGGCGTAGATCTCCGCGGTGCCGATCCGGACGCCGTCGCGGTTGAGCGTCGCGTCGAAGCGGCCGAGAACGAAGCACCCGCCCCGCGCGTTGACCCGGAAGAAGTCACCCTGCCGCCGGCCAGGGAATTCGGTGAAGTAGGAGGCGCGGTAGCGGCGGCCGTCGCCGTCGAACCGTACCGGCATCGGTGGCATGCTGTGACCCGGTGGATGGCATCATTAGGCCGCGGGCAGCGGCGCAGTCAGGCCGCGCGCAGCGGCGCAGTCAGGTCGCGCACAAGGGCGCAGGTAGATCAGGAGGCGCTGGTGAGGCCGGTAGGCACCGCGGTTATACCGACGGCTTGCATCCAGGGGCGGTCCCGGTGACGACGCCGGTCGACCTCGGGTCAGTCGTGGCCATAGACGTCCATGTGCACGTCGAGGGAGACGGGCACGGCCACTACTCGATGGACGACGAACTGCTCGCCGCGTCCTCGGCGTACTTCAGGACGGGGGGCGAGCGCACCCCGACCGTGGAGCAGATCGCCGTCCTGTACCGGGAGCAGCAGATGATGGCGGTGATCTTCACCGTCGACGCGACCACCGCCATGGGGCACCCGGCGCTGTCCAGCGAGGAGATCGCCGACCGGGCGGCCAAGTTCGCCGACGTGCTGATTCCGTTCGGGTCGGTGGACCCGCTCGTGCCGGACGAGGCCGTGCGCCGCGCGCGGCGGCTGGTGGCCGAGCACGGAGTCCGCGGCTTCAAGTTTCACCCCAGCATGCAGGGCTTCGCCCCGAACGATCCCGCGGTGTATCCGCTGTACAAAGCGATCGAGGAGATGGGCGTCCCGGCGGTCTTCCATACCGGCCAGACGGGCATCGGCGCCGGGCTGCCGGGCGGCCGGGGCATCAAGCTGCGACTGTCGGACCCCATGTTGATCGATGACGTCGCAGCCGATTTTCCGGGGCTGACGGTGATCCTCGCGCACCCATCCGTGCCGTGGCAGGATTCCGCGATCTCGATCGCCACCCACAAGGCCAACGTCTACATCGACCTGTCCGGCTGGTCGCCGAAGTACTTCCCGCCGCAACTGGTCCGCACGATGAACTCGCTGCTGCAGGACAAGGTGCTGTTCGGCACCGACTACCCGCTGCTGACGCCGGACCGCTGGCTGAGGGACTTCCAGCAGCTGGACATCAAACCAGATATCCGGCCCAAGATCCTCAAGCAAAACGCGATCCGCATGCTCGGCCTGGACGGCTGATCCCGGGTTATCCCCGCCGGACGGCGCGGAACGCGATCCGGATGGCTGGCCTGGACGGCTGATCCCGGGTTATCCCCGCCGGACGGCGCGGAACGCGATCCGGATGGCTGGCCTGGACGGCTGATCCCGGGTTATCCCCGCCGGACGGCGCGGACTACTGCGTCCCGGTGGGTGACCACGGTCCCGTCGGAATTGGTGGCCTGCCGCTCCGGGTCGCCGGTCTCGATGGCCCATTCCGCCGGATCGAGCACCGTGGCCATGTCCTCACCAGTGGCGAACATACCGGGCAGGTAAGGCCGGTGCATGGTGTCCATATCCGCGGGATGGTGGCCGACCACCAGGAAGGTGCCGCCGGGCCGGACCGCGGCGGAGAGGCGGCGGTACACGGACTCCCGCTCATCCCCGGCCAGGTGCAAGAACTGCACGGAGACCAGGTCGAAGCGCCGCTCCGGGGGCTGCCAGCCGAGCACGTCAGCCTGCTGCCAGGAGATTCGCGCCGCGATTTCGTGGCCCGCCCGCTCGGCGAGCCCGGCCGAGCGGCGCAGCGCAACGGGGGAAACATCCGCCCCGACGACGGTCCAGCCGCGCGAGGCCAGCCACAGCACGTCGGCTCCCTCACCGCTGCCCACGTCCAGCGCGATGCCGGGCACCAGGTCAGCGGCGTAGCGCACGAGCAGGGGGTTGGGATTGCCCGACCATTTCGGCCCCCCGCCGTACCGCTCGTCCCAGAACTCCTGGCTGAACCAGTGGCCCGGGTCCAGGCCCGGGTCGTCACCGTGCTGCCCCTGCTGGTGCTCGTTCTGCTCGGGCCTGCCGTTCGGGGGCTCCGAGGGCTGATTCCCAACTGAGTGGCGAGGCTGGCCGGCGGGTGCGGTTCCGGTGTACTCCATGGTCTGACCTTGGGCTGGGACCGGTCTGATAAGCAAATTCCCTTGCCGCACGGGCCAAGTCTGGAGATCTGGCCGCCCGCCGGCCTGGCGCCGGTTCCGGGCCTGGCGCCGGTTCCCGGCCTGGCGCCGGTTCCCGGCCTGGCGCCGCGGTTGGCGAAGCGAAGAGACGCCGATAACGCCGGAGTGGGCCCATCCCCGCCCGCGCCGGTCTTACGGCGGGCGGGGTTTGGTGGTGCCCGGTAGGGGGCTGTCGAGGGTGAGCCAGCCCTGGGGGTGGGTGAAGTGCAGGGTGCCGTTGGGGTCACCGGTGACGGTCCAGCCCAGCAGGTGAATGAAGTGGTTGTGGTGCACGAAGCAGAACAGGGCGGTGTCCTGGAGGCTGGTTTGACCGCCGTGGCTCCAGGGCTTGAGGTGATGGCGGGTGCACCAGGCGGCGGGCATGCCGCAGCCGGGCGCGCGGCAGCCCTGGTCGCGGGTTTCCAGGGCGCGGCGGATGGCGGGGGTTTCGGTGCGGTAGCGGCGTCCGACGTCGAGGGGGATGCCGTCGCTCCAGCGGATGATGCTGAGCTCGGCGTGGCAGGCCAGCGCGAGGACCTGCCGGGCGGTGAGCGTGGCCCCGAATCCGGTCCGGGCCGGAGGTGGCCCCAGCGGGGCCGTCGTCCCGCCACGCATGCTCGCGCAGCGGCCTGTCGCCCCGCTGGCCGGGTCCTTCCCGCCGTCCGCGCTGGTCCCTGCCTGCCCGTCTGCTGCGCCGGCCTGCCCGTCGCCTGCGGCGCCGGCCGGGTCGCCGGCCCGGTCCCACCGGCGGTCACCGTACCCGCCGGTGCCGCAGCAGCCTCCGGCTTGGCCGTGTGCCGTCCCGCTGGCCCCGGCCACGCCACAGCCTCCGGTCTGGCCGGCCTGGCTACCTCGGCAGCCGCCGAGCGATCCTCCGCCGTATCCGCTTGGGCCGCTGGCGGGTCCGGCCGCGCCGGCCAGGGTCTGCTCTTGGACCAGGACGCTGAGGTGCGGGGCGGCGCCGTGCCGGGTGCCGGCCGCGCCGGAGTCCAGGGCGGCCTGGCAGGCGGCGGTCAGGCCGTCCATCCGCCGCTGCGCCGCGGTCCGGGAGTCCTCGCTGCCCAGTGGGGGGCCGAACGCGTGCACCGCGGTCTTGATGATCTCCAGTGACAGGGTGTCCCCGCACGCACCGGAGATCGTTCCGGTGTTTTCCATGGTGAACCCGAACGACAGGTGCCGGCGCTCGAAGCGTTTCCGTTCCCGCTCCTCAACGGCATCGGGGTCGGCGCGGTAGATCAGATCCTCTCCGAGGATGCGGAGCTGGGTGGGGTCCAGGCCCGGCGCTGGCCATGACCTCGCCGCCCCAGCCCCTGTACCCGAGGAGCTTCCCGCGGCATCGGCCGGCCCGTCGCCGGAGCAACGCTCGCCATCCGGTCCCGCCCCGCCATCCGGTCCCGCCCCGCCATCCGGTCCCGCCCCGCCATCCGGTCCCGCCCCGCCATCCGGTCCCGCCCCGCCATCCGGTCCGGCCTCGCCATCTGGTCCCGCGTGGCCGTCCGGTCCCGCCTCGCCGGGGCCCGGCTGCTCCGGCTCGCGCGGGACCCCGCCGTCACTTTCGTCCCGGCCGGGGTCCGGCCCGGGTCCGGGCGGGAAGGGTACTCGGGTGCGGGCGTACGCCAGCATCTGCTCCTCGGCCGTCTGGGCCATGGCCTCATCGCTGATCTGGGCCAAGGCCCGGCAGATCACGTGTGCCGCGTCAAAGGAAATCTCCCCCGCCATTAAGGCCTGACCGGTCGCCTCCAGCCGGCGCAGTGCCCGCCCGGCCGCCACCAGCTCCCCCGCCCGGCCCGGCGACCGGCCGCACGCATGCCGCAGAAACGCCGCCACCGACTTGTACCCCGCCTCACCAGCCCCCTCGGCCGCGTCCAGCACCCCGGCCAGCCGGGCCAGCTCGCCCTGTACCTGGTCAGCGAACACGGCTAGCTCCCGGACATCGCCGAGCAGCGTCACCGGATCGGCGGCGCCAGGGCGGAACGCGTCAGCGGCCCGGGGACCGAGCGCGGCCAGCTCGGCCAGCACCCGGTCCCGTGCACTCACGCCAGGGGAACACATATCCGAATAATCTCATGGGGGTCCGACATTCTTCGGATACAAGTCCGATCAAGGGAACTATCCCTGCTTCGGATACAAGTCCGATCAAGGGAACTATCCCTGCTTCGGATAAAAATCCGATCAAGGGAACTATCCCCCATCTCCCAAGCATTTCTTTGACGGTTGGGGACGCACGCTTTCACTGTGGCGATCGTGGCTGAGGGGTCGGTGTTGCGGGTGCTGGCGCATCCCCTGCGGCTGCGCATTCTGTCGCTGCTGACTGGTGCACCGTTCTCGGCCATGGAGCTGAGCCGGGAGCTGTCGATCAGTCGTGCGATGGCCAGCTACCACCTGCGGCAACTGTACGCCGCTGGGGTTATCGAGCTGGCCGAGGTCCGGCCGCGTAACGGTAGCCGGGAGCGCCGCTTCAGCTACCGGCCCGATCCGGCCCAGCGGGCGGCCGGGCCCCGGCCCGCTTGGCTATCTCCTGGCCGCGCCGCTGGCCAGCGCTTTGGGTGATCGCGGGGCCCTGCTCCTCGGCGCGGCGGTGGTGATCGGTTCCTGCGGGCTGGTGCTAGCCAGCCGCAGCGTGCGCGGGCTGGCCTGAGCTGGCGAACCGGAAGGCGACCTGGCCGGGGCCAGCTGTCCCTATAGGTTTCCCCGGGCCAGCTGCCCTACAGGTTTCCGCGGGCCATCTGGATCAGGCGGTCCAGGACGGCGCCGCGGCTGACCCGGAGGCCGTCGTGCTCGTACTCACTGGTGACCCACGGCCGCAGCCCGCGGATTGAGACGGCGGTCCGCAGCGAATCGTCCCGGTCGACGTACATGTCGTTGAAGTAGACCGCCGCGGCCACGGGGACCTCGTTCGCGCCCAGCATGATCGGGTCGTACAGCAGCGGCCAGGAGTCCCGTTCGGCGAGCAGCTCGGCCGCCGCGCCCAGCGGCTGCAGCACCGGATCGGCCTCGAACATCCACGGATACATCATCTCGCCGGTGAACATCAGCGGGGCGTCGCCTTCCACCGCCGCGGCCGGGTCGAACGCCGGGAACTCGGACCGGACCCGCTGCGCGGACCAGTTCGTCGCGAAACCCTGCGCGTAGCAGGCCTCGTGCAGGACCGCGTACAGCGGCCCGGAGGTGAAGGTCAGGTGCGACTCGGTCTCGCGCAGGAACCGGTCGGACAGGTCGCCGTCGTCGAAGGCGTGTTCGACCAGGTAGTGCAGGGTGTGGCTGCCATGGCTCGTACCGAGGAGCCGGCCGAGCACCTGGAAGTTCTCCACGCTCAGCAGACCGCCGCCGGGCAGCCGGACGTCTCCGC
>Ga0302319_10027188_pt1 | contig 10036 bp, 7 predicted proteins | sample Bog_T0_2_FD_203319 | JGI IMG/M metagenome (GOLD analysis project Ga0302319, IMG submission 203319) | Peat permafrost microbial communities from Stordalen Mire near Abisko, Sweden - Bog_T0_2 | ecosystem: Environmental > Terrestrial > Soil > Wetlands > Peat | place: Sweden: Abisko, Stordalen Mire...
AAAGACATCGCTCTCGTGCAGAATCTGAACGAGTTTCTCCATTGGTACTGTGCCGAGAAAGCTCACACGATGGCCTTCGCCGTTTCGCTGTGCGATCGCTTCCATCTCGTCACGTAGCGGTCCATCGCCCACTATCGTAAGCCGGGCCATCTGGTCCTGCGCGAAGTACCTGAGCGCTGCGTCAAGCGCGAACCGTGCGCCTTTCCAGTCTTTCAGTTCGCCAGCAAAGACGAGACGCAACTCTTTGCCTCGAGCGAAATCGTCTTTTGGGCGGGCCAGTGCAGGCACGTCTTCGATCCCAGTCTGCACAAAGGGTCGCGCCTTTTTCAAATACCTCCGGGGAATCGTGTCAATCGTATGCGTCAATATGAGGTCTGCACGAGCTCCGGTCAGACGCACAAAAGGGTCCAGGTTACGCATGCACCATCGCGCCACGCGGCGAATTCTATCCCAATTGCGCGAGCCAAACGAAAGTTGGTGCCTCATTTCAGGATGTGTGTTCTCACTCCCGACGGGGCCCCAAATGAAGGGCACGCCACAGACCGCAAGACCTGCTGGCATCCAGTCCATACCGCCGACAAGGTGATGAGCCAAATCAAAGCGCGCTTTGCGCGACATTCTTATAGCCAGCAGCGCCACCCCAAACTGCCAAATATAGTAATAGATCAGGAATCCCCTCTTGCCCCTCTTATAGAATCGGAACGACTTCGGGAGATCGAGGTAGATAAAGTGAAGTCGTTTCGGTCTCGGCGAATCCACAAACAACGCCTCATGAGTGCTGCGTAGGTTTTCCCTGGTAATCACCCATACATCGTGACACCGAGCCAATCTGAGCACGAGGCGCCAGCCGATCTCGCCCTCGCTTCCTCGTCCAGGTTCGCAGCTATACGCTGAGAGCAGAACTCTCAACCCCATTCTCCTGCAGCCCGTCGCCGAATGCTAACAGCATTCCCCAAGCGTATCACCCCACGTCTTTCTCTCATCGCAGGCCGGGTGTAGTGATGCACAACTCGAATCATCATCAAACCATACCAGAACACCTGCGTGTTCCAAGCTCCTGGACTAACAAATATAATAAACAAAAGGATCACCGGCATTGTCTCTCGTGCTATGAAGCGAAACATAAAACAAAGAAGCAGTAGACTAGTTCCAACAAGCCCGAAAGCGATGAAATACCCGGGGAAAATGCCCGCCATTTCTCCTTGGAGCACTCCGGGGATCCGAAACTGCCTTAGCGCGATATATCCGGATCCAAACCAGAACGCGCTGTCAAATCCCGTGAAGTTCAGGAAGTAGATCAGAGATGGGAAGACCCTGGTGGCGCCGCTTCCGTCAGCCTTCCCTATAGTCGCAACATTCAGGGATGGCAATGCCGAGAGAAAAGCTACGCTTCTCTGGACGCTTGATGCTTGAATAAGGGATAGAGCCGGCCAAGAAACTGCAATGGCCGCTAGAGCGGCAACCATCCTCGCACCAGAGAGTGCAAGGATGATGGTGACTGGAATTGCCATTGCGGCCAGTGCACTCCCGCTGAAGACCATGGCGATCGTGAATGGAATTAGCGCGCGCCTCTGATGGATTACGATTTGCCTAATCGATCCCGATTTGAAAGTGTCCCCTTGTAACGTCAGATAGCTGAGCAACGTAAGAGAGAGAATCCGTCCCACATTTGACGGCTCAGTAGCCAGGGAATTAAAGCTCCAAGCTTCCTTATGATTGAGTTCGTTTGGCATCGGAAGACCTGCTAGCTGAGCGATCACCTGAATAATGATAATTGCTGCATACATGTCGATGATCCATCGGAGCACCGATCTAATGTCTGCTGTTTTGGTATACTTTGATCGCAATCCTCCGACAAATGCGAGATAGGATGCGGCTAGCAAGACCGTATATCCTAGTGTGGTTCTCAGCTCTACGGGATCACTCACAAATACCACACACGCTGAGTATCCGATTGTCACAACTACCCACGCGATGTCAGGCAGAAGTTGATCATCGAGCACAAATAGGAGAGCCGGAATTGATATACTTGCTAGGGCGATTACGAGATAATTTCTACCGTCGTCCGTATTCGTAAAGAAGGAAATGGATATAGAGAATACGAATAGATATATCGAAGGCCATGTCTTGCCTGATAGAAATGGCCTTCTCTGGGCGAATCTGGCTCTCGTTGCAGTTAGCATGTGTATCCTCGTTTGAGCAGTCAGCCAGCGTGCTTTGCAATTACTTGTGCACTATGCGGAGAATTATCATTTTTACTTTCGTCCACGAGATACACAGAGCCTCGAAGTCGAATGACTTGGCCCACTAGTACGAAATCGCGAGTCCCTCGCCGCAGGGGACTTCATTTATACACAGAGCTGCAACTCGATTTATAACTCTACTACATGCAGATGATCACACTCAGATACAGCGAAGCTCCGGGAATAGCCTCGAAGATTCTGCTCAGCAGAGCCACCGATACAATCTCCATGAGACAGATAATAATGCAGCGCATCGATTCTACGTGACACGTCTATGGAATATCCATTTCGCGCTCCATGCGCGACACTTTAGGTGGACCAGCGAGTAAGACAAATGAAGCAACTTCCGTTGAATGGCGTTATATCCACTATATGTTTCAATGTAGTAGAGACGACTCTTAAGAAACCACCGCATTTTTACTGCCGAACTGCCTCGTTTATCCACTACATGGGCATGTATTGCTGTCAGGTTTGGTAAGTATATTATTCGAGTCTCGCTCTTTCGCACTTGAGCTGCGAGAATGGGCTCCTCGCAATACATAAACACGTTCTCATCAAGATATCCGATCTCTCTTATGAAGGACATCCGCATCATCAGGCAGCACCCAGAAACCTTTTGAACTGAAAGCGGGTTTTCACCTGATACTGCAACCACATACCAGGGGTACTTCTGCACAAAGGGCAAGTAACAACGAAACCATAATACTTCCTCCCAAAATGTGGGCTCTCGAAGGGGATTCTGGTCCTTCCCGTCAAGTCCCAATATCCTGGATGCGGCAACTACATTGATCGTGCTTGAAAACAGCGCCTGAGAAAGCTTAGCAAGATAATGATCATCGTCTATGCGAACGTCCGGATTCGCGATGACCACTCCATCGGCACCCATACGCTCCGCTAGGCGAATCCCGACGTTGTTGCCGACGGAGAATCCTCGATTCTCAGTATTTTGGATTAAGTATACCCTGCCCCACAAATCACTCGGAGATGCTTGGTCATCTATCCATTTGGCTACACACTCCCGACTACCAATTATCGAGTTGGGGCGCCATTCCAATAACCACTGCTTAACCTGCTCAATCGAGTCATGTGGGGAGGCGTTATCAACCACGATTACACTCAACATCACGCCACACTGTGCATAAAACTGTTGGGCGGACATCACCAGGTCAGCGAAACTATCGTAATTCAGGATCACAACCGCGATATTGAGTTGTCTCAAGAGCGATCTATCACACTCTTCCATGGATGTCATAGTCGACTCGGCTTGTTGAGGGTTCGCATTGTAGATTAGCAGATCGTAGAGGATTCAGTCCATGTCTTCGAGACCATCTCGGGTACGACCCGACTTGCCTTGAATCTCTGCTGGTCTTCAACGATTCAGGCCCGACTGCGACCTGCGAAATATTCAGCCGCATCTCTCTTTGGCTGGGTGAGGATCACTTGTGTTCTCTTAATAAGAGACCTGATAAGAAGGTCGAGATTAAGAGGGGAGAACAGGCGTGCACAAGATCGTGGGGATAACTCGCGTAGCGCTGTCTTGAAGCGCCAATAGAGATCCATGTCCTGGTGTTTGGCGATCAATAACGCTAGCTGCTTATTCATCACGGACTGATTCTGGCTAATGTTGCTCGTATGCCAGCGATAGAGAAATAGAGAATCTGGGATTGAAACGATAGCGTGAGTCTTACTGATGCGCAGTAAAAGATCGTGATCCTCGACACGCAAGCGCTCGTCAAAGCGCCCTACACACTCAATCGCAGAGCGGCGATATAAAACACCCATAGCCGGAATCCAGTTACGTAAGAGCAGTTCCTTATACGTGTCTCTGGACAGCGGTCTTATATATTTATCTGAGAAGCGTATGATCCGGTCGTTGTTATCATTGATAATATAACCGTCTGAATATACGGCAGCAACCCGGTCACTGTGTGACAATAGAGCCTTTAGAGATATACGGGTCTTATCTGGAAGATATGCATCGTCACTTGCAAGGAATTGAACGAACTCGCCTTTCGCGAGCTCTAGGGCGGTATTAAGCGTTTTAGTCACTCCACAATTCTCTTGTCGCATGAAGGTGATGCTGCGGCGAGCGCTGTAGGAGCTAACAACTTTTTCAATCACTCTTGCGGTGTTATCCGTTGATCCGTCGTCGATGATTATGATTTCGATATTATTATAGGATTGATTTATTGCGCTTAGTACACTCTGCTCGGCGTACTCTTCGTGATTGTAGGCTGGAATGATAATGCTGACCACTGGGCCTGATTCTTCAAGAGAATCCGGGTGGTTGCAATCATGCGGCTCACCATTTGGCATCTGTGCTCCTATAATGCCGCCTAGCTGTTTCCTGAAGCGGTGTTGGTACACCTCATCGAAGTGGTGAGTATGTATCGGTTAGATGTGATAACAGATACGGAGTGGTATCCGATCGGACTTTTGGTGACTGAACCGATATCTTTTCAGGGACTCTGGGAGTAGCCCTTCTTTCGGCAACTAAGGTGAATTCTATAATCCCTCGCTAAGCTTGGTAGGCAGGCTAGTGCCGCTATGCATCATCTGAATGTGACCTTTGGAAAGGGGATCGCGCTAACGATAGTTGAGAGTGTGCCGACCGGCCCGCCGATATTACTCATGCGAGCGATGCGGCCCAGCGAGAAGACGGCGAAAGTGGCAGCGGCCGTCACACCCAATACAGCACCCCAAATAGAGACTGCGGCCATAACACCGACTACCGCACATAGCACAAGGGATGACCCTACAAGTGCCAGGACGGCTCGCTTCCATCGATAGCCAATTCTCCGGCGCGCCAGCCAGTAGACTAGCGGTAGGTAAAGCGCATACATGGCAAAATAGGCTATACCTGTCATTCGCAGGCCAAAGGCTGGCATCAGGAGAGCAATACAGCCGGCACAGACGATCCAAGAAAACGTCTCCGAAGCGAAGAAGGTCTTTCCATCCCCTGCTGCCACGATCGTAAACCCCAATGGCCAGCTGGCCACTTTGAGTACGTCGCCCAAAATCTGCCATCTGAGAATACTCGCCGATGGGCCAAAGGAACGGGCGTAGAGCAGGTGTACCAACCACGGCGTGAGCGCCATAAAAAGGATCAGAATGGGTGAGGCTAGAAGCAGGGCGATCTCGGCTTGCTCGTTCACCAGCCGCGTTGCGGCCTCACGGTCATGAATCACTCCAGTTAGCCGAGGATAATAATCCGTTGCCATTGCCGCCAGCACAAAAGTTACATACTGCATGGAGATGGTCCAGGCTGCCTGGTATTGACCCAGCGATTGCTGCCCCAAAACGTGAGCGATATCAATTCGGATCCAGAGCTGCGCCAGTTGTCCTACAAGGCCCGCGCCCAGCATCGCCACGCCCAACCTGAAGAGTATCTTCCACTCGGCCGTCAAGTCGACCAGCGTCGGCCGAAAGTCGCTTGGCCTAGGCAGCATGGAAACGTAAATATGCCCAACGACAAAAGTCACAAGAGGAGCGGAGACAACATAGGCAATCAAGCCGTGCTTCCCCCACATCCATAGACAAGCAAGCCCCAGAGCGGTACTGCCTGCTGACCCGATCACATTGAGCCGTGCAATATCGCCGATCCTACGCATTCCCTGAATAAGCGCGGATTGCGAGGCCGCGCCAACCGAGAGAGTAACACCCACTGCAAGCCATCCTACCGATCCGCCATAAGAAGCGTTGCCGAGCGTATGCACAGCCAGCACGGTGCGCAGCGACCATACGACCAACCCCCCGACGATAGATAGCGCCAGAGATCCCAGAAAGAGAGCGCGACGCGCCACCACCAGCGTACGGTCGTCTCCCTTGCTATAGGCCTCTGCAATCTGCCGCGTGCCCACTGAACCCAGGCCCATCGTCGCGATCGAGGAAGCGGTGCCCAATAGCCCACTGAAAAGGCTGGCCAGTCCCATTCCCGCAGGTCCGAGCAGTACTGCCAGTACTTTGGAACGCAGCAGCCCGATGCCGATGTTCGCCAGTGAGGCGCCACCGATTAAAGATGTGCTTTTCAGTATCCGGCGATATGACGCAGTAGACTCTTTCACTCTTTGGTCGGCCTCGGGGCTTTCGCTGTGTTCCGCCTGTCATTATGTAGGGCCGTTTCCTGCCCGTCACCAAAACCCTTTCACAAAGGATCGGTTCCCTGTGTCTTCGCGGTCGAGCCTTCTACTCGACTGCCTGGAAGCGCATGATCACAATGCGCAATCTGCAGGAATATGCAAACCGGCTCAGATGCAACTCGCTAATTCGTGAACTTGCTTGACTACTCGAATAACCTCACTTACCTGTTCGGCCGACAGTTGTGGTCCCATCGGCAGACTGAGCAGACAGCTAGCCATGGCCTCAGCGATAGAGAAACTTCCCGGACCATATCCCAAGCCGCGATACGCCTCCTGCAGATGGGGAAGAATCGGATAATGAATCAGCGTTCCCACCCCGGCCTCGTTCAAGTGATCTTGCAACCGGCTACGGCCGGCATGCTGCACCACGTAAAGATGCCAAACCGGCTCCGCCCACTGCGGTACGCAGGGTAATACAAGACTGGTTGCTGCAAATCCGCGGTCGTACTGTGCAGCAATGGCCGAGCGGCGACCATTCCATTCATCCAAGTGTCGCAGTTTGACCCGAAGCGCTGCCGCCTGCACGGGATCCAAGCGACTGTTCCAGCCCTGGGTCTCGTTGACGTACTTCTTTCTCGACCCGTAGTTGCCCAGCATGCGGATACGACCTGCGAGCTCCGGATCGTTGGTCGTCACTGCACCAGCGTCTCCCAGGGCGCCGAGGTTCTTACTGGGATAAAAGCTCCAGGCCACGGCATCGGCATGTCCGCCAATGCGCTTGCCCTTGTAACGCGCTCCATGCGCTTGGGCTGCGTCTTCCAGAACTCTAAGTCCGTGCTTCCGAGCCAAATTAAGGATCGGGTCAAGATCGGCCGGCTGGCCGTACAGATGCACCGGCAATAGCGCCCTGGTGCGCCGGCTGATCGCGCTTTCAATCTTCTCCGGATCTAGGTTGTAGGTGACCGGATCGGGCTCTACCGGCACCGGAACCGCACCACACTGGCTGACTGCCAGCCAGGTCGCGATGTAGGTGTTCGACGGAACGATGACCTCGTCGCCCGCGCCTACTCCCATCGCGAGCAGCGCCAGCCGAAGCGCATCCAATCCGTTGGCTACGCCCACACAATGTGCCGTTTCGGTGTACTGGGCAAACTCGTACTCAAAGGCCTCTACGTCAGTGCCGCCAATATAGTAGCCCGAACGCAACGAATCCCGTATCGCACTCTCCAACTCCGGTTCGATTTCATTGTATGCAGCTTGTAGATCCAGAAACGGCACGCTCATGCAGGGCTCCGCGCGGCGAGATACTCTTCGTAATTGCGATAGTAGTCGGCTTCATCGTACAGATTGGAAGCAAGCACCATGCAAACGGATCCCGAGGAGAAGTTATCCAGCTCGCGCCAGACCATAGGAGTTATATAGAGACCGAAATACGACCTGTTCAAGTGAACGCGCTTCCTGTTCTTTCCATCGTCGAGAACCACGTCAAAACTCCCCGACATGGCGATGATCAGCTGGCGCAATTCCTTGTGGGCGTGGCCGCCGCGCTCTGAGCCGCCGGGCACATCGTAGAGGTAGTAGACCCGCTGGATACTAAAAGGGATATCCCTGCCGCCTTCGATAGAAGTCAGGTTTCCGCGAGGGTCGGAGATCTTCGGCAGATTGATGATGTTGCAAAGGTCAACATTCATGCAGCGTTACCCACTTTCCGCCCGAATTGTTCTCCCGAACTGCTCAATCGTGGCCTCCGGTAGTCAGGGAATGAAAGAGGTCCGCAACGGAGTCATAACTTCGCACATTCATTCGGGCCCAGAATTCCTTGCTTCGAAAACCATATGCTGAGGCGCAAAAGCGCGCCCCGGACTCATTCGCCCACTGGCGGTCGACTTCAGTATCTCCGGCAATCGCGTCGAGCCGGAACTCGCGAGTGGCCGCGGCTTTTGTCCGGGAGTGGCCGCGTGGATCGATCACGTGAACCGAATCAAGTAGCTGCTTCAGCCCGAATTCTGAGATCTGATCCAAAGCCGCCGAGACATCCTGGCGGCAGGTGGCAAGGACAAAAGCGTGTCCTTTGTGAATCGCCTCTCGCAACCCGTCCAAGGCGTTCGGATAGGGGCGGTCGAGCGATAGCAGATTCCGGCCTTCGATGAGCTCCTCCCAGATATTTGCTATCTCGCCTGAACGAGGCACACCTAGCGCCTCTAGAGCCAAGCGCCCATTCAGTCCATTTCGTTTCAGCTCAAGATAGGCTTCTTCAATATTGTTCGAGATCGAAATACTGAGTGCCGCCGCGGCTAGGCGCAGAGCCTCGACATGGCGCGCCCTGCTGTCCAGCAGGGTTCCGTCCAAGTCAAGGCCAATTATCATGAGCCGTGCTCCATCACCAGTTCTCGGTAGACTCGAACTACATACTTGTCGCCCTCCCAAGGCCGCAAGAATTGACGCGGATCGCGCCGGGATTCGCTCCAGACCGTTAGCACAGCGGCAGCCAAAGACCATCCGCACGCCGTCGATAGTGCCGTACCCGCTCCGAGACGCGGATTCAAATCGGTGATGACCCGCTCTCCCTGCGCGTTTGTCATGGTCTGGAAGCAGAAGGCCGCCGGCATCTCCAAAACCTGACAGATCTTCTTCGCCAATTCATGCATACGGTCGTCGAAGAAGGCACGAGCCTTTGTGCAGACGCCATCCTTGGTCTCGATCCGCTCACGGCACATGCTTTCCACGCCATCGTGATTAAATACCTCGACGGTGATTTCTGGCGCTCGGAGAATCTCCTGCACCAGAAGCGTTGAATCCGACTGTAGCGCTCGAAGTGCCTCTTTTCCGGTACAAGGGCGAGCTCCCCGACTACCGAATCCGAAATCGGGCTTTACGAAGTACAAATCGGACTGACGTGCGGTCAACTCCTCCCGAGTTAGCAAGCGCGGCGTCGACAGTCCGTTCGCATTAAGGAAGTCGTATGTACGTGACTTCGAGCAGAGAATGGTTCCTGACGCGGCGCTCATCGCTGTTGAACGGACTCCAAGGCGCCTGAGTTCCGGCGAATCTGCTGGGAAAATGTTGATATCGTCGTCGATGAGCGGCACGAGCAGATCGATTCGGAACTCGCTCAAGATCGCGCGCATATGCTCCTGATAATTTGTGCTGTCGATCGGAGGTACCTGAAAGAACTTATGCGCGAGTCGGGAGGCCGGAATCAAGTAAGGTGGATTGGTATCGCAGACATAGATCTCGATTTCGGAATTGAATCTCTCTGCGGCCATCGAGATCAGATGCCAGGCCGTCGCCGTTCCCGCTGCGCTAAAGAGAATCCTCTTTTTCATATCAGGTTGGCCTAAGTGACTCTTGACGATGACAGGAGCCACCCCGGGGCTGCTGATGATAGCCCTTCTCTTAGAAGATATATCTGCGGCGCGCTGATTCAAGTCAATTTCGAAAAAGTCCTGGATCGCGCTACCAATGCCAAATTCGGCCTTGAAGTTGAAGAGCCCCTCATTGACCGTCCGACCATCGTCTTCGGTACTGCAACCGAAGGAAAACCAACGCGCGCCCTCTTCGCATGCGTCCAGAATCTGGGATTCTAGCAGGAAGTCGAGTGCTGACAACTTCCGCCCAGTATCTGTGGAAGCGATGTACTGCGTATGTGTGCACAATGGGCTCAGTTTGAAAAGCCACGCGCCCGCGCACATGGCTCCATCCGTATCGCGGATC
>Ga0302319_10027189_pt1 | contig 10035 bp, 11 predicted proteins | sample Bog_T0_2_FD_203319 | JGI IMG/M metagenome (GOLD analysis project Ga0302319, IMG submission 203319) | Peat permafrost microbial communities from Stordalen Mire near Abisko, Sweden - Bog_T0_2 | ecosystem: Environmental > Terrestrial > Soil > Wetlands > Peat | place: Sweden: Abisko, Stordalen Mire...
TGCGCCTCTTGTGCGCCGAGACTCCGAACTCCTGATGTCGTGGAGTTTGAGATGAGCCCGTTTTTGTGGCGCAGGCACTCTTGCCTGCTGGGTCGAGACTCATCTCGACCCTCTTCGAGAGCGGCAGTAGGCGTCCCGGAGCGCCGAGATGAGTCTCAGACCTCCTGAGGTGGCACGGGTATAACGAAGGGCGACGGGGAACGAGGATGAGACAAGGAGAGAATGTTCCAGTCCGGAAATGGGCCTGATGTTTAGATTTGAGTCCAGCGCGGGATCAGCCTGAAACTGGCTGTCTGTTCCTGGGCCGGAAAAACTCCGGTCGATCCGTATGGTTGCTGGCTGACTGCTTCCCTTTTGGTTTTGACTTTTCGGGCGGCGTGGCGAAGCCATGCCCGCCCCGTTGTGTTCTTGGTTTGGATTCCTCCCTCTCGCATGGCAGTTTGCGGCATCGGGTCAGGGCCGGTTTGGCTTTCTCCATCCGGCTTGGTGAACTCCTCCACCAGACTGCTGGACCGCAGCTTAACCTCCGGATGGTCGAGAAACTCCGGGCCTTTGTCTCAATAGAACCCGATTATCCGAACATTGAGATTGATGCAAGATTGCCTCCAGCACCGGAATGAGGTGGTGCTCGCTAACCGCCTCCGCGCAGCCCACTATCGGCCGGCTCAGCGCCGTGATTCTGACCGGGAGGTTTTCTCACGATGCCTTTCTGTCCCCTGCTCCACCGCCGGCACTCTCGTACCGGCCAACCACGTTGGCGGTTGGTCGTTGCAACCTCCTTCCGTTCGGCTAACTAGACTAACTAAGACTAACCAAGACTAACTAACTAAGATAGCCAAGGTCTGTACCCTTGAAATTCTAAGGAGAGGGTGTCGAGGTATTCCGACGCCTCTTTGCCGCCGGGAGTCGTGGCGTGAGAGGGCGGAAGGTGGCATCGACACTCTGCTGGGCATAGCGTTTGTCATTCACATTTGCAGGCTTCAGTTTCTCGCCAAGGCGCGAAGACGCAAGAGCGCAACGACTACGCTGGGACTGGAATCAATTCGCCCAGTCGGCACGTTACGCCGGCGTGAACAGCGTTAACGCACCGGAACAAACTGAGAGATGAAGTCTCAGACTGGCCTATTCTAGAAACTAAGATCAGTCGCTCCATTCTGCATGCGAATGGTCATTCATCCGCGGCATCCGGCATTCTGGTTTCAGGCTCATCCCCATACTCTGCCGGGAGAGTTGCGCCGCGCGGCAGGTTTAGGGACACTGGCCAGATGCCCCAGATGCAACTTCCGATATTTCCGGCGGGCCTGACTGCGATCAATCGGAACATCGGCTTTCAGTGCGAATCCGGGAGGGTGGTGTACTTCCATGGTCACTTGCCAGTGTTTGAGCATGATGCCAATGACGTACAGAGCTTTCGCTTATACACCAGCCAGTTGATCGAACGCGGGACGGTGAGACAGGGTGAAATCGTGCAGGCTTTCGGGGTGCCCTTGATCACGGTGAAACGGTATTCGAAGGTGCTGCGGGAGCAAGGGAGTAAAGGGTTCTTTGCTCCTCATAAAACGCGATCTTCGCCGGTGCTGACGGAGGATGTGTTGCGGCGCTGTCAGGAACTTCTGGAGGAGGGCAAGAGTGTGCCCGAAGTGGCGCGCGAAGTGAACGTGCTGGCGAACACGCTGCACAAGGCGATCCGTGCCGGCCGGTTAAAAAAAAAGAACTGACGGAGATCGCCGTCGCGGCGGCGACCAGTAAGAGCGAGCGCAATGCCCTGGATAGCACGGCTCCCCTGGGCTATGCGACCACGCGGACGTTGGAGCGAGTGGCCGCAGCGGTGGGGCTGATGGAGTCGGCGCCCCCGCAGTTCGCCGCCGCTCAAGATATCCCGCGTGGGGGCCTGTTACTGGCGGTGCCGGCTTTGCTGGCGATGGGACTGCTCCGGCACAGCTTGGAGATGTACGCGTTGCCGCGGGGCTTTTACGGGCTGAGCAGCATTTTGCTGCTGCTGGCGATGATGGCCTTGGGGCGGGTGAAGTCGATCGAACAGTTGCGCTACGTGGCTCCGGGGGAGTTGGGGAACTTATTGGGATTGGACCGCGTTCCGGAGGTGCGCACGCTACGCGAAAAGCTGCAGGTGCTGTGCGTGCAACCGGGACGAGCGGCGCAATGGAACGCGGAGTTGGCCCAACAATGGATGGGGCTGGATTCGGAAGCCGAGCCGATGTTCTATGTCGATGGGCACGTCCGGGTGTATCACGGAGAGTTGGCGAAACTGCCGCGGCATTATGTGGCGCGCCAGAAGTTGTACCTGCGGGCGACGGTGGACTATTGGATCAATGCATTGGACGGCCAACCGTTTTTCTATGTCAACCAGGAGATTGACCACGGGTTGGTGCAAGCGCTGGAGAACGATATCGTGCCGTGGCTGGAAACACACGCGCCGATCAGTCCGGAGCACCAACAGCGGATGGACCACGACGCGCTGATGCCGCGTTTCACGGTGGTCTTCGACCGCGAGGGCTATAGCCCGGATCTATTTGAAGCACTGCAAAAGCGACGGATCGCCGTGCTCAGCTATCACCGGTATCCCGGGGAGAACTGGGAAGCCAGGGAATTTGAGCCCAAGGTGGTGACCTTGGCCAATGGGGAAAGCGTGCAGATGAATCTCGCCGAGAGGGGCACGCAACTGCCTAAGGGACTGTGGATTCGGGAGGTGCGGAAGTTGACGGCCGGTGGAGAACAGATCTCGTTGGTAAGCACCCACGGAGGGCTGGAGGCTGAGGCTTTGGCGGCGGCTTTGTTTGCGCGGTGGTCTCAGGAAAACTTCTTCCGCTACATGCGGCAAAACTATGCATTAGATCGGCTAGTGGAATTCGGCGCCGAGGATATCTCTGATACCGAAGTGACCGTGAACCCGGCGTGGCAGGTCCTCAACCGCGACGTCCGAAAACAGCACGAGGAGCTCCAAAAAGCGCGTGCTCAGTTTGCCGCCGCCAGTTTAACGGACCCTGTTTCCGACGCTGCCATTACCCGCTTTGCCTTGGCACAAGGCCAGCAGCAGGAGACCATCGAAGAACGCCAACGACGGCTGGAGGAGTTGAAGAAGCAACGGAAGGCGACTCCGCATCACATTCCCGTCAAAGATTTGCCGGAGGATGTTCGTTTCACCAGGTTGCTGCCGGAGAGGAAGCATTTCATCGACACCGTCAAGATGATCAGCTATCGCGCCGAGACCAGCATGGTGGGGATCCTGCGCGAAAACATGTCACGTGGCGATGATGCTCGTGCTTTGCTGCGGCAAATCTATGACACCGAATGCGACTTGATTCCCGACCTTCAGGCGGGCACACTCACCGTCATCCTCCACCACCTCACCCAGGCAGCACATGACCAAGTGCTCCGTCATCTCTGCGATCAACTGAATGAAACGGAAACTATTTTCCCGGATACACAGCTCCGACTTTTCTTCAAAGTTGGCTCAGGATGATTCCCCCACCTCAGGAGGTCTGAGTCTCGGCGCCGCAGACACGAGTGTCTGCGCCACGTCATGGCGCAAGTCATCTTCTTAAGCCACCCGGAATTCCTGGCCGACATCAGGAGTTCGGAGACTGATCGCGACATGAGTGTCGACGCGGCCGGCAAGAGTGCCTGTGCCACAATTTCGCAACAAACCGATCGGAAATGTGGGCTAATAAAATAGCTCTTGACTCTGACGCAACGTCAGGGTCGATCCTCAATGAGAGGGCGGAGGCTGAATGAACGAGAAATACCGCGTGACGGAATTCGCCGACCTGGCGGGTGTGACGGTGCGAGCGCTGCATCATTACGACCGCCTGGCGGTGCTGCGGCCCAAGCGTGCGGAGTCCGGATACCGTCTCTACAGCCTGCGCGATCTGGAACGCCTGGAGCAGATTGTAGCGCTGAAATTCCTGGGTCTCCCGCTAAAAGAGATCAAGACTCTGCTCGACCGGGAAGCGCGCCGGCTCCCGGAGGTATTGCGTTCGCAGCGCCTGGCGCTGGAAGAGAAGCGGCGCTGTCTGGACCAAGCCATCCACGCCATAGAGGACGCCGAACAGGCGATCGCATCCGGCGAACCGGCCGGCGTTCAAGTACTAGCCAAAATCATTGAGGTGATCGAAATGCAAGAGAATAACGAGTTCACGAAGAAGTATTACAGCGAAGAGGCGCAGGCCAAACTGGCTGAGCGCCGTCAAGAATGGAATCCGGAGATGCAGGCCGAAGTATCGCGCGCCTGGAGCGAGCTGTTCCGTGACGTGGAAGCGGCCCTCGACGAGGACCCTCGATCCGAAAAGGCGCAGGCTCTGGCCGTGCGTTGGCGGAAGCTGGTGGAGGCCTTCACGGGGCGAGATCCGGAAGTTAGTCGCGGCTTAGGCAAGGCGTGGGCAGACCGCGGGAATTGGCCGGGCGGTATGAAAGAGCAGACGGCCCCGTTTGCCAACCCCAAGGTCTGGGAGTTTATCAAGAAGGCCATGGGAAGCCCCCAGGGGTAAGTGGCCGGCTCGCGCCCTGGAAGACTCGCCTGCTGTTGCGTCGCATCATGCTGTGTGATTCAGCGGCTGCACGAGCATCATCGCCTTCAGACCCGCTTGTTCAAAATGGCCATCGGTGGTCAGCGCCTCAGTCAGACGGCGCCGCTCCATAGCCACAAATGACAGGCAATCGGTCAGGCTCCAATCCTTGTCGGGCCTCGTCCCATAGAGTTGCACGGCGGACTCGATCAGTTCGGGCTGAAATGGAACCACTTCGATGCCTGCGTCCGCATGGGCTCGGCGGTAACCCTCGGCTGCAACGCGGCGAGTGCTCGCGTTGGAGAGGCCATTCAGCCACTCCCAAAGCACCGCCTCAGTCGTCACGATGTTGCTGGTTGTGCTGATCTCGCTTGCGCGAAAGCGCCATCCAGAACGAGGTATCGGCGAAGTAGGCTGCCACTACCGCGGCCTGTCGTTCCGGGGACTGCCGTAGAGGTACTGGTCATGCCGATCGGCGAGATCCGTCGGCAGGGTGTCGTTCTCGACCGCATTAGCCGCGAGCCAGGCTAATGCCGGCTCCTCCCCTTGCTCACGCGGTTCCACCCGCTCGATCTGCACGATTAATGCCTGATTCGGTGGCATGTCGAGTGGTTCATCGGGGATGATGGCCGTGCCGTCAAAGTGTGCGTGGACCGTCATGGAGGCTCCTCATTGGGCGAGACTTCCAGTATGTCAGGAACGACGGTCCTTGATCTAATCTCCGCCCGTGCCGGCAATTTCCGGAACACCCGCCTCCGGGACGGGCGCCGGCGCGCCCGCCGCGCCATGCCAGTTGGTAAAGCAATCTTTCACCACCCGGTAGATCGGCCCCCGGTTGGCCGCGATCGCTTTCAGCCAGCCCCACGTGCCCTTCGGCGGGAAATAAATCCCGCGGAAGAAGATCCGCGCCAGCAGGTGGCTGATCTTATACGCGGCCGGCTCGTTCGCAATATAGTCGATGGCCCTGCTGGTCGCCGCGGCGCTGTAGGAGTTCAACCAGGCATCGTGGACTTCCGATTGTACTTGCGCGACGCTCATCTTCAGGGGAGTGTGCGCCATGCGGAACGGCGCGAACTCCAGCCAGTGCTTGGGCCGCGTCAGACGCCCTTCCTTCGCCAGCCGGTCGTATAAAGGAGTCGCCGGGAAGGGTGTGATCTGCCCGAAAACCGGCAGCCCGGGCGGCCACTTGCGGACCTGTTCCAGCGTGCGCCCGGATACTCCCGCGGTATCGTTGTCCAGCCCGAAGATGAAGGACGTGATGGCGTAGACGTGCCGTCGCGCCAGCCGTTCCAATACCTGGGCATATTCGCCCGGCTTATTGAAACTCTTGTTGACGCTGGCCAGGTTCGCCGGGTCGAGCGATTCCATGCCGATGAAAATCCACTTGCCGCCCGATGCGGCGATCAGGTCCACCAACTCCTCGTCGCGCAGCAGATTGGCGCTGATCTGCGCCACCCAGTTGACCACCGCCCCGGCGGCGATGATGTCGCGCAGCAGCGATTTGGTCCGCTTCACGTTGATGGCGAAGTTGTCGTCCACGAAGAAGACCGCGATCTTGCCCCGCGAGCCCGCCGCGCGGACTTTCAGACGCAGCAGTTCGTCGACGATGCTCCGGTTCGAGCGGAAGCGGATGGAGTCGCCGAAGAAGCCGGTCACCGTGCAGAATTCGCAGCCGTACGGGCAGCCGCGTCCGGACTCGATGGGAATAATGTGGAACGTTTCCCACTCCCACCCGTAGTGCCGCAGGATTCTCGCCATGGCCGAAGGGATGCGGTTGAACTGGTTGATGTCGAGCGACTCCCACGGGATGGCCGGATAGTTGTCGAGACTCGGCTTCTTGTCCTGTCCGAATGCATCCACCGGTTTATAGACTTCCTGCAACGCGCCGCGCGCGGCATCTTCCACGATCCGCGGCCAAGTCTCGTCGGCCTCGCCCAATGCAATGGAGTCGGCATGCCGCGGACCGCCGTCGCGGCCCAACGCCTCGTCCGGGACCTCCGTCACGTGCGGACCGCCCATCACCACGCGTACTCCGGCGGCGCGAATGGCGTCCGCCACGCGGTACGCCTTGGCAATCATGCGGGTCATCGCGCCGATTCCCACCAGGCCGATGCGGTTGTCGACGACGTACTGCACCAGCTCGGCATCGGTCATGGGCTGGGTGTTGCCATCGATCAGGAGCACCTGATGTCTGGCTGGAGTGAGGGACTGCAGCAAAAACATCCACAGGTGCGGCATGAAATTCTGCGTCACGCCGTTGTCGGGGCAATAGAGGAGGATCTTCAAGGGGTCGCCGGCCACGGGACCTTCGGCCTGCGCACTGGCAGTTCGGTCAGTCAGATTCATCGTCGCGTCGTCCGCTTTCCACACTTCTACCTGGAAGGTTCCGGAAAAACTGAAAAGCGGTCAGCGAAGACCCGACCTTCGTCGTGCCGCCATGCTAGCCTTTAAAACCGCTCTTGCCCGATCTTGAGCCTGCCCGTAAGAAAGCGCCACGCCGTGATCTCCATGGTCGGTAGACCAGTAGAACTCGTTGCGGTGGTCCTTCTCGTAGACGGTATACTGCGCCTGGTTCCCCGCAGCATCAATGAACGTAAACGCCTGACTCACGATCGGTTCCTTCCGGACCCGCACTCCCGCGACCGGCTATCAATGGCGCGGCCAGAAAACGGTGGGCGCCAAACAGCATCGGTTAAGGGTGGCACAAGTATAACAGCTAGCCGCGTCGCAGTTTTGTCAAGGTTGCAGGAAATCGCGGGCCTACCAGCGCTTGCGGCCAAAGCCGCCACCACCGCCACCGCCGGAACGCTCCGCCTTGGGCCGGGCTTCGTTGACATTCAGTGTCCGGCCGTCGAAGTCCGTGCCGTTCAGTCCGGCGATCGCCTTATCGCCCTCGGCGTCATTGGTCATTTCGACAAAGCCAAAGCCCCGGGGTTGGCCCGTATCGCGATCCGTAACGATGCTCGCCCGCTCAACCGTCCCGTAAGCCGCAAATAGCGAGCGGAGGGAATCCTCCGTCGCGCCAAAACTGAGGTTACCTACAAAGATGTTCTTCATCCTCTCGATGTCCTTTCTTGATTTGAAGAAGGCTAATTGCCAGGGGGACGCGATTTAGCAGGAGCTGCCAGACAGGTCGGCCTTGGATCGGCGGAGCATCAAATCCAGGCTTAGAGTGTAACACGTATGCTACACTGAAACTATAGTCCCCTCAATCCAGGCCCCCGCAGGCGATTTACCCCGACGCCGAAAGGCACCGGACACGTCAAGTTTACAGGAGTAGGTGTTTCTATGCTCTATGACAGCACAAAGGTTCTTTTGCGCGGCATTTTATGGTCTCTTCAGTCCACTGGCAAAGTTGGCTGGGAAGATCAGGTAGAGTTAGGCAGCGAATGCCTCTATGAGATTCACCAGATGGCCCGCCCAAAGTATCAGGCTTATCGCACCGACCCTTCCAGCAAGGGGACCGTCCTGGTGCCGGTTTATGAACGCGCGGCACGGGCAATCCCGCACGTGAAATCCATGGTAAGAGCGATCCGCCGCAAAGATCAGGCCACCGCGGTGGAAAGCGGCAGGGCCGCTCTTGCGGAGATGTGATGCGAAACATTCAGGAGGCGCCGGTGAATAATACACGCAGGGTCACGGAAAACTTCAACGCGAAGATGGTTGCATCGCGAAGGCTCGAACGGTTCGCGGCGGGCGAGTTGCTGATGCTGGTGGAGTGTCCCGAGTCGCCGGGCCATTCGCGGTTCATGCGGATCAACGGCCTCCGCCCCAACCGCGGCGTCGAGTGCCAATATATGATCGAATCGGACGAGTTGAACCAAAAGACCGAAATGACACGTTAACGCACGCGGCGGATGATTTATTCGTTGAATCGTCCGCCGGTTCGTGCAATCATATGAGTGTAGTTTGTCAGTTCCGCTGATTCAGGCTTTCGCATAGTCCGGACCAACCGCCCTATCCTGCCCGCGATTCGCTGCTCTGCAAATTCCAGAAAGAGACTTAAGTGAAAAATATATTTGTAGGAAACCTCAGCTTCGGGGCCACCGAAGATGCGGTTCGATCCATGTTCGAGGCCTATGGCACGGTTGACCGCGTGAACGTCGTAACAGACCGGGAAACGGGACGCGCCAGGGGCTTCGGATTCGTGGAAATGAGTGTGGACGGCGAAGCCGAACGCGCGATTGCCGCTTTGAACGGCAGAGACCTCGACGGGCGTGCGTTGAACGTCAACGAAGCCAAGCCGAAAGAACAGCGCACCGGCGGCGGTGGCGGCGGATTCCGCGGCAACGGCGGCGGTGGTGGCGGCGGCGGACGGCAGAAGAGCCGCTGGTAAACAGCGGTCGAATCGAAATCAAGGGGCGGCGTTTGTACAAGCCGCCCCTTTTTCATTTTTGTCACAGCCATGCATGCAGCCCATGGGCGCTACTCGCCTACTTTCCGCTTTTGGCCGTAAGTTCGCGCGCTTTAGCGGCATCGGCATCCGCCGCGGCCGTCTCTCCAAGGGCACGATGGGCGTAGCTCCGATTGAAGTGCGCGTTGGCGTACGCCGGGTTGAGCAGAATCGCGATGTTGAAGTCGGCCAGCGCGTCGCCGTATTGCTTCTGCCGATAGTGCGCGTAGCCGCGCGCGTTGTACGCCAGCGACATGGTGGGATCCCGCTTCAGCGCCTCGTCGAGCTGCTCGATGGCCTCGTCGAGATGGTCTTCCTGGAGAAGCGCAAACCCGCGCCTGTAACTCAACGCGGCTTCACCAGCGGCAACGGCGGGCACGGAAGGCTTCGACGGCGCTGCCGGCGTGGCCGAAGGCGGCGATACTTTCGCCTGTGTGGGCTTCACCGCGGGGGGCGTTGAAGGGACGAAAGGTTTCGGCGGCGCTGCCGGCACAAGCGCCAGGGCTGCCGGAGTGGCCGAAGGCGGCGATACTTTCGCCTGTGTGGGCTTGACCGCGGGCGACGTTGAAGGGACGAAAGGTTTCGACGGCGTTGTCGGCACAGGCGCCTTGGCTGCCGGCGTGGCCGAAGGCGGGGACACCTTCGCCTGCGTGGGCTTGACCGCGGGCGACGTTGAAGGGACGAAAGGTTTCGACGGCGTTGTCGGCACAGGCGCCTTGACTGCCGGCGTGGCCGAAGGCGGCGATACTTTGGCCGGTTCGGGCTTGACCGCGGGGGGCGTTGAAGGCACCGAAGGTTTCGACGGCGTTGTCGGCACAGGCGCCTTGGCTGCCGGCGCTGCCGGCGGCGGGGATACCTTCGCCGGTTCGGGCTTGATCTCCACTTTCACTTCGGCCTTAACTTCGGCAGGCGGTTCGATAGGTAGCGCCGGCTTCGTCTCGGGAACCGGCGGAGCCACTGCCGTTCCGGGCAGGGTTACGGAAACGGTGTCCGCGGGCGGCGGCTTAACAATCGCATCGGAAGCTATCTGGTTCAACCTGGCTTCGGCGAGGTTGAGCAATTCCTGTAACTGGCGATTGCCCGGGTCCAACTGGACGGCCTGCTTCAGGTCGGACGCGG
>Ga0302319_10027192_pt1 | contig 10035 bp, 10 predicted proteins | sample Bog_T0_2_FD_203319 | JGI IMG/M metagenome (GOLD analysis project Ga0302319, IMG submission 203319) | Peat permafrost microbial communities from Stordalen Mire near Abisko, Sweden - Bog_T0_2 | ecosystem: Environmental > Terrestrial > Soil > Wetlands > Peat | place: Sweden: Abisko, Stordalen Mire...
AATTAATTCTGAGTTCTTCAAACCCAAATTGCCAGTCCTCGGTCTGAAATATCCGCAAAGTGAACATTGATTTGACTGGAAACAAGTTGTCTCTATAAGGGGACGAGCAAATTCGTTTAATCAAGTCTGCCATTGGTTTGAACATCTGCGGCGCTTGTTCAAAACCATTCAAGACATCATCCCAACTGTGTGCTTTATAGTTCATCAAACAATTAACAACTATGTTTCATATCAGAATATCCCGCGATTGTCGCGCACAGAGCAAGTCAGTTTCCCTGGCGGCAGCACGACATTTAGTTCACCGATCTCTTCCGCCGTCAGTTGCGGCAGGCGTTGAACCAGCGCCAGAAAACGTTTTGATTCAGCGGCGGTGACCACATCTTCAGTGAGGGTATCAAACTTGCGAATGTAATCGGCGCGGCCAAAGGGTTTGGCGCCGAGCGGATGCGCGTTGGCCACGGCGATTTCACCAACGATTTTTTTGCCGCCGTTTAAAATGATTTCAACGCGGCCGCCAAAGGCTTTTTCCAGGGGATCAGTGGAATGATAGCGTCGCGTCCATTCGGCGTCTTCGGTTGTGGTGATCTTGTTCCAGAGCGCAATGACCTGGGGATGTTTCACGACTTCGGGGGCGTAGCTTTTCACGTGATGCCAGAAACCGGTGTGCAGCGCGGCAGCAAAGATGAACATGAGGCTGTGATCCAGCGTCTCGCGGCTGGCGTTGGGGTCGGATTTCTGCGGGTCGTTCGCGCCGGTGCCAATGACGAAATGCGTGTGATGGCTCGTACGGAGGATAATCTCGCGGATGGCATTTAGATCGGGAATTTGTTGGCGCAGCTTGAAGGCGAGATCAATCCAGGCCTGGGCCTGGTATTCGGCGGAATGTTCCTTGGTGTAGGAGTCGAGGATGGCGCGACAGGGTTGGCCGGGCGCAGGGAGCGGCACGTCGTAGCTCGTGTCCTTGCCGCCGAGCATCCATGCTATCACGCTGTCTTCGCCCTCATAAATCGGCGAGGGACTTTTCTCGCCGCGCATGGCGCGGTCCACGGCCTCAATGGCGAGTTTGGCGGCGTGCGCGGGCGCGTAGGCTTTCCAACTGGAAATCTCGCCCTTGCGCGATTGACGAGTGGAAAAGCCGACGTGAACCGCCTGTTGCACTGCCTGATAAATGGTGTCCGTATCGAGGCCGAGCATGGCTCCGATGCCGGCGGCGGCCGATGGGCAAAGGTGCGCAATGTGATCCTTTTTGTACGCGTGCAAACAAATTGCGCGGACGAGGTTCATCTGAATTTCGTAGGCCACGAGAAGGCCGCGTAGCAACTGCGCGCCGGTGCAGCCGCATTGCTGGGCCACGGCGAGGAGCGGGGGGATGTTATCGCCGGGATGCGAATAATCGGCCGCGAGAAATGTGTCATGCATGTCCAACTCGCGGACGGCCACGCCGTTGGCCCACGCGGCCCATTCGCAATCGAACCGTTGGTCATCGGGCAGGCCGAAGAGTGTCGCGCCGCCAAGTCTTGGGACAGGCGTCCCGACGGTGAATTTTTCGTTGGGGATTGAAGGGTTTTGTTTGGAACGCACGGGCGGGACGCCCGTGCCACTACTTGGGCGTGGATGAGCGAGCGCCTGTGTGCGGGCGTTGGCAACGGGCTGGCGATTAATGGCGGCCAGTGCGACGCTCGCATTATCTATAATGCGATTGATGACCATTTCGCTGGCGGTGGGGTCCAAGGCGGCATTATCCGTGGCGACGGAAGCGATTTTCCAAGCGAGTTGGTCTGCTTTGGGCAGGGGAGTTTTTGACGGGTAAACTTTGACGTGGTGGGAAATCATTTGATTTTTTTCAGCTTCGCCTCGAAAGCCAGTTCTACTTCGAGCTTCTCCCGTTCAGCGATGAAAAACGCTTTCATCTCCGCCAGCGCCGGAGCATTTGCAAGCAAGTGGGAATAGCCTTCGTCGCCGCGTTGCGGGCTGCCGCTGCATAAGCGGGCCAACCCGGTGTCGCATTGGGTGACATTGCCCGTGGCCTCAAACACGTTGCGATAGTCGCGGATGGAAAAGCCATGATCGCGCAGCAGCACGAAAAGGTCGAGCCAGTCACGTGTTTTGGACCGGACGGACGAGAGCAGCGCTTTGGATTTAAAAAGCTCCGTCAGCGTTGCGACCCGTGGATGGGCGTCTTTGTGGCTTGCAAAAACGCTTCTTTGCGCATCGTCCGGAGCGAAGAATGAGACTTTCACGGTATCGTTTACCAGGAAATCCTGTTGATAGTCGTGCAGCTCCAGCCCCGTTTCCGCGAATTCCTGGATGGCGGCTTCGTCGTCGTTGGGCGAAAAACAGAATCCGGCTGTGGCAGCCTGTTTGCAAAGCACGGCGAGTCGCTGGCGCGGGAGGCGCGGCTGCAAAAAAATAAAATCCAGATCTTCGCTGAGGCGATGGCGGATGAGCAGCGACAGAGCCGACCCCCCCGCCAGAATAAAGCCGGCTAAAGCGGACTGCTCGCGGAGGTAGTTCCAGAGTTTTTCAGTTGCGGGAGGCAGCAAGGGCAAATCCCCTTTCAATGTGGTTGAGAATTCGCTCAACGGGTTTGCGGACGCGGGCCACTTCGCGGGTGTTGTCGCACGCCAATTCCGCCCACTCGGCGCGTAGTCTGGCAACGCCGAATTCCACGGCGAGTTCGAGCAGTTGGGAAAAACGGGGGTGAAGCAGGGCCGCTTGAAGATGCACCGAGTCGTCCGCGGAAGGATTCGACCAGACCAAGCCGCGGTGTTCATGCCAGAATTTGTATGCCGTTGCGTTCATGCTCAAAAAGTTAATAGCGTTGCGGGTTTTATGCAATGTCTGCCGTTTCTCACTGAGCTCCCAATCTCAACAAACTGCGCGCACCTGTTACTTGCCTGGCGCTTGGAGTCCGGAGCTTTCCACCGGCTCATCTGGCCAGTTCGTTGGATTGTTTCACGAAATCGCTGCCGCTCCATTCGGCATCGCTTTTGACCATTTTGGATTCGCTGGCAGCTTTTTGCGCGGCCTTGCGTTCGGCCTGGCGTTTTACGAGGTCAGCATGGGTGGTGAAGTAATCGAGGCTCTTGCCCTTGAAATCGGCGATGGTTGCGAACTTGTGTTTCTCCATAAAGGCCAGCAATTGTTCGCACATGGGCTTGATGTGTTCATAACCGAACTTCATCACGCCGGTGCAGACTTGCACAGTGTCGCCGCCTAGAAGGATAAACTCAGCCGCGTCGTTGCCCGTCTCAATGCCGCCGATGGCTGAGAGCGAGCGCCCGGGAAATTCCTTGCGGATGAGCTGTGCCACTTCCATAACCATGCGCAAGGCGATGGGTTTCACGGCGCGGGATGAATATCCGCCGGGTGTGGTATAGCCTTCGACATTGGGCTCGGGACGCAGGGTGTCGAGATTGACGCCCATGACGCAACGAATGGTATTGATGGCGCTGAGGCCGGTAGCGCCGGCATTGAGCGCGGCGCGGCTGGGGTCTTCAATATGGGTGATGTTGGGGGTCATCTTCGCCCAGACGGGTATTTTCGCGGCGCCCATGACCCAGCCCACAACTTCCTTGAGGATGTCGGGATTCTCACCCATGGCGGCGCCCATTTTGCGTTCGGGCAAACCGTGCGGGCACGAGAAATTTAATTCAAACGCATCCACCCCGCAGGCCTGGCAGCGCTCCACGATTTCGATCCAGGCATCCTTGCGGTATTCCTCCATGATGGAGGCGATGAGCACGCCCTGGGGGTGCATGTCCTTGCATTTCTTGAATTCTTCCTCCCACAGCTTGAAAGGGCGGTCGCTGATGAGCTCGATATTTTCCCAACCAATGACTTCCTTGCCATCGCCCGAATGCAGCTTGCCATAGCGCGGCGTGACGTTGACGACTTTTGAGGCGTCGAGGCTTACGGTTTTGGCAATCACAGCACCCCAGCCTTCCTTGAAAGCCTTGCTGATGACGTTGAGGTTGGTGCCGGGCGGCCCGGATCCGATGATAAACGGATTGGGCAGCTTAAGGCCGTCAACGGTTGTGGTTAATGTCGGCATACGTATTTTCCTTGTAACTGATGCGACACTTTTAACTCGCTTTGGGCGCATTGGCTACAATAATTTTGAGGAAAGGGAAAAATGAGCAACTGTAAATTGCACTTGTGAGATTTATCCAAAATCTTTTCGGCACGAAACCGAGATCCGACCTGCCTTTTCAAGTGGGGGACAAGGTTAGCGATTTGTGGGGTCAAATTCTGGTGATAACGGAGATAAAGCCAGAAGCGCAGGGTGGTTTGGGCCTCGTTCGCACGCGCAATGCCGCCGGAGTCGAAAATACGGTTGCTTTGATGACCCACAATCTGAGGCTGGTTGACAAAAAAACGCCGTTGGCTTCGGATTTCTCCACCAAACGAGTCAGGCCGGACGAGTTGATGGCGGGCGCCTATCTTCGGCCGAAGATGGTTGTGTTACATGGCGTCTGCCAGACAAACTGTGGTGGTTTCAATTGTGAACCTTACCAAAGCTGTGAAACAACCGTTTCGGATTTGCGTCTGGGAACGGAATTGCTGCGCGTGTTGAAGGAGGCCAGCACGGTCCCAATTCCTGAGAACCTTAAAATTGAACAGAAGAAAATATTTGATGTTTGCAAGGTGCGGTCGTGGACCCAGCTCTGCGAGAACACGATTTACTGTTACGTCACACAAACGCCGGACCAGATCGCCTTTCTGCCCACCGCAAATGAAGGGCGGGGGTTTAACCATCTGCCTGAACTGACAATTAGAATTGCCGCGGCGAGCGCACCGGACGAGGTTGGAAGAAACCTGCGAGGCTGCTTTCAAATTTGCAGATGAATACGCTCGATCCCAAACGCACCATCACCGAATTGAAGGAACTCCGCGCCCTCACGAGTGACGAGAACGGCGCGCAACGCGTTGCTTTTACGCCCATGTGGGTTAAGGCGCGCGAGTGGTATCAGAAAAAGCTGGCGGGACTGCCGGTGGAAATTCATCGCGATGCGGCGGGGAATCTTTGGACCACTCTGATTGGCGCATCGGAAAAATGCCTGCTTATCGGCGGCCACATTGATTCGGTGCCGAACGGTGGCTGGCTCGATGGCTGTCTCAACGTGATGGCGGGCGTGGAGATTCTTCGGCGCATTAACAGACAGTATGGCGGGAAGCCGCCGGTCACCGTGCGTCTGGTGGACTGGGCGGATGAAGAAGGCGCGCGTTTTGGCAAAAGCCTGTTCGGTTCCTCGGCATGTTCGGGCAATTTGGACATGAACGAAGCGCGCGGGCTCGTGGACAAACAGGGGATCAAGCTTCCCGATGCGCTCAAGAGCGTGGGTATTGATTTCGACCGGGTGAAAGACAGCGGCATCGAATTGAAAAACGCCGCCGCCTATCTGGAATTGCACATCGAGCAAGGGCCCGTGTTGCTGGACTTGAATCTGGCGCTGGGGGCGGTGCTGGGGACTTTTGGCGTGGAGCGGCATGCGATTACATTTCACGGGCAGGCCGCGCATTCCGGCAGCACGCCGATGAACCGGCGTAAGGACGCTTTTCTGGCCGCGGCCAAAATGAGTTTAGAGATTTACAGGATTACCGAACGTAGCAGTGGCACCGGCGTCCCGCCTGTGAGTTCCAAAATCACCGAACGGGCGGGACGCCCGTGGCACTATGGCGGGGTTTGCACCATCGGCTCCTGTACGACCAAGCCAGGCATCGTCACAAGTGTGGTGGAGGAATGCCGCATCACGCTGGACCAGAGGCACCTTGATTCTGCAAAGCTTTCGCGGATGTTGACCGAGGCGAAGGAGGCCAGCGAAAGATTTGCCAAAGAGGGTAACGTGCGCGTCTCCTGGGAGCGCCTATGGCAAATTGCCCCCCGCCCATTCAATGACGAACTCATTGCCATGTGCGATGAATCCATTCGCGAGACGTGCGGCCAGTCACATCGCCTGCCGAGCGGACCGTTGCATGACGCGGCGGAGGTGGCGGCGGCGGGCGTGCCCACAGTAATGATGTTTGTGCAAAGTTTGCACGGTATCAGCCATAATAAAATCGAGGACACGAAGGAAGAACACCTTGAACTCTGCGTGGTGGCGTTTGACAAGCTGGCAGAAAAGGCGATGGGGTGGATTCAGAAGCAATTTTAACCACCGATGAACACGTCAGGCTAGGAGCCAAGGGAGGGCTTGGTCCAGTTCCTTGCGCCAATATTTCAGGTCGTGGCCACCGTGGTATTCATGGTAATGGGTGGTTGCGCCCAGAGCCTTTAAAACGCGGTGGGCATTCTTCACGCCTTCGATTTGCGAAACTTCCGGGGGCTCATCAACTTCAGTTTCCTGGTCACCGACGCTGAGCCAAAAACGGTTGGTTAGGGGCTGGTGTTGGGAGGCGATTTTGGTGAACCGTTCGTCGTTCCACCAAAATGAGCCGGATTGAGACAAGCAACAACTAAAATGGCGGGGATACTGCAAGGCCAGCCACGCAGACGCGAGACCGCTCAAACTCAGTCCGCCGATAAGATGGTGGCCAGGCGAAAGGCCGGGAACCTCCTGTTGCAACCGGGGAATCACTTTTTCCACGATGAAGCGGCCAAACTGGTCATTGCAGGTATAGTCCTGCTCACGGGCCTTCATATTGAGATGATCAAGAAAGGCGAAGGTGACGGGCGGCAGCGCATTCCGGTCGAGCAGGGCATTAAGAACGGGAAGCACCTTCATCTTTTGCAAATAAAGTTCGCCATCCAGAAAAAGGCAAAGCCGGTGGGGTTGGCCGGCGGGGCCGCGCAGCAGATGGACAGGACGGGAATAACCCATGGCCGAATCCGAGACCTTGAATTCTTCGAGCTCGCTGGGGCGCTTTGGTTTTGCCATGCGCAGCATTTTAATCGCGGTTTAACTCAAGTGAACTTAAAAACCACGAAACAGCGGGAATCATTTCGCCCGCCAAAGGCAGCCTGCCAATCCGGCCGGTTCGCAGTTTTTTTGATTTGTTGCTCATGGCGCGGATGAACCGGGCTCTCAGCCCTTAAGAATTTCCATTACGCGCCAACTTCGTAACCGCACTCGCCGGCCAGTTTGAGAATTTCAGGATGCGCGGCAAAAACGTCCTGGAGGTGTTTTTGATGCGCGGGATTGGTCCGCCATTTTTGGACGCTGTTGGTGTCAATGGGGCGAATGGAATGCATGGCGCGGACGTTTTCGTGGAACCGGGGGAAGAATTTGTGGGCCTCGACGAATTTCCGGCTCGCGGTGAGATGACAGAATTGTGAAATTTTAACCTGCATGGCATCCGGGTTGCCGACGAGTTCTTCGTAACGAACGGCCAATACTTGCGGTTCGTCCTTGAACTGGAGGTAGAGTTGCAGACTTTTAACCAAGCGGTCGGGTGTGACGTAATATTTGTCCGGCTGGTTGGCGTGGATGGAGGTGAGGATGTCGCGCGCGTCGCGGAGCATCCAGAGGATTTTTACGTCGGGATTCGCGCGGAGAAGTTCGCGGTCCATGGCGAGGCTGTTTTCATAGTTGCGGCTGGCCACACGGACGGCGGCATTTTTGGCGGGTTGATGGAGCAGGTCAATGAGATGGGCGAGGGAGCATTCGGCGGTGTCCTTGGTGAGCTTGACCATTTCCACGCCTTGGAAAGCAGAGCCGCATAATTCGCGGATGAGGGTGTTGCCGGAGCGCGCGCAGCCCTGGATGTAGATGCCCCGGGTATTATTCATAAATTTTCGACTAAAATTATCGGATGGCACCGGGGTTGGAAATCAAAAAGGCCCAGCAAGACGCGATTCAAATAAACTGGGTGTAAAATTTGGGGTCTTTCAGGATATCTTCGTAAATCTGCTCGCTGAGCGTTTCGTTCCTTGACAAAAGGGCGTTCGAGGCCTTGCGGCGCAGCCTCCGCTCGTGACCGGGAATTATTTTTGACAGCCATTTGTCCCTGGGTTTCAAGGCCAGGTGTTCGCGGTCTGCGCGACATTCGCCTTTTCTGAATCCGGCGCCGTGATGATAAACGAGGTCGCCATAAATGCCGAAAAACAAGGGATGCAAGTTGGTCTTGTTGCTCCGCAGGATGGGAAGCCATTCGATGTGACGGTCGTTGAGCTGTTTTAACAAGTTGCCGCCCACGCTGGTGACGTCCTCGCCTTTGGAATTTTTCCAGCAGCTGCCTTCCTTCCAATCACCCTTCAACTCCCGCCAAAAACCGACAGTGGTGATGCAGAAGCACGGATGTGGTTGGACATCGCCGTCGTTTTCCAACCGCTGCACGGCAAGTATTTTCCAGTTTTTTAACTTTTCCCGGGCATAGGTTTCAACATCGGCGATGGGAAACGCATCGCCGTCGAGAAAAATTAAAATATCATCCGGCCGCGCGGATGAAGCCAGGATGACGTCGGCGAGGAGGTTCAATTTGATCCCATGAGGCGTGATGGGTTCGGAACAAGAATAATAGAACGATTCCGTGGGGGCATCGGGAATGTTATTTAGCCAGGCATAAACGCGGAACTCATTTTTCAAATGCCGGCGCAGGAAGTCCAGTTGCGGTGTAATCCACCGGTCAGTGTTCCAGTGTACGGTGGCGATATGAATCATGTTGAACAAAAGCGGACGTCCGGTTACAGCGTGCGCACAAAATCGTGGAAATAGTCTTCACTTTTCAAATTCAGCCAGTGCTGACGGTTTTTTTCGAGGTCTTGATAATCCATTTTTTGCAGGTCCGCGGGAGAAATATCCAGGGGGTCTTCGGGCTGGCCGCGGGTAATGATTCCCAGGCCGAAGTCGCAGTCCAGAACAAAAGCCCTTAGATCGCGCCGCTGGCTTCTCAAATGGACGATGGTTTTCCAAACATCGCCCATCCAGCCGCCGTTCCAGCCGGGCAGCTTGAGCGCGGCCGCGTGGGAATAGGAATCGGCGGGATGGGCTGTGGCCGCATCCAGGGGGTTGCAGTCGTGCATGATGACCACGCCTTTATGGCCGAGGGTGGAAAAGACATTTTCAAAATCCTTCAACGATTGCTGGTAGGTGTGCAACCCGTCAATAAAAGCCACATCAAAACCGTGGGGCAGTTTGACCTTTGAAAAAAACTCATCACTGGGCAGCTCGTAATATTCGGAATGCCGGTTGCGCCATTTGATTTTCAGGCTGCGTTTCGCCGGCAGGTTAAACTTGGGATCCACCGCCACCTTGCGCCGGGCTTGGATGGCAAGGAAGCAGTCTCCCCGGGATACCCCGATTTCCAAATAATTTTGCCCCCCGATTTTATTAATGATTTTTTGGATGACTTTGACTCGATTCATGGTTTGAGGGCCGAAGCATTTTTAGGGGGTGGCGGTTTAAAGTCCACAATAAATAGAATTGCGCAGGGCATCCGGAGTTTAAACTGCCTTTGGAACATTTGCTGATTTGCCGCGGGAATTGAATGGAGGGACCACTTTTTTATTTCCTTAGCGCCCTCCCAAGCCGGCGCCAAATGGGCTGGCGAGAGCCTGGCGTGGGCGGGATGGTGCGTTTTGGGGGGTCAAAAGCGGGAACCGTAAGCGTCCCTTTCTTCACGGGAAATGGCTTTACGATCGGACGCTTCTCAATAACCAGCATGCTATCGTAATAATGCAATGAGTGGACCGATTTGGTAAAATTATTGATGTTGAAATGATCAGGTTCGGCAGAGTGCCACGCATGAATGTAATCAATGAAGGCTTTGCTGTATTCAATGAACGTGCCGGGGCGGCGGTACCCGCCATTCCAGTCCGGCCAGTAAGAAGTATGCAGGTCTTCACAAATATAAACGCCCTGGGATCCAATGTGGCCAAACAGCTCCTCAAAGGTGTTGATTTGCTGCTCCATGGTATGGCCGCCATCGTCAATCAGCACGTCTATCCTCGGAATTTGTGCGGCCAATGATTTGAGGAATTTGCGATCGCCCTGATCGCCAATGAATATTTGAACCTGCTCTTCCGCGAGCCTCTCGCAATGGGGATTAATGTCCACCCCAAAAATTTTTGCGCGGGGCCCAAAGTAATGCTTCCAC
>Ga0302319_10027193_pt1 | contig 10035 bp, 7 predicted proteins | sample Bog_T0_2_FD_203319 | JGI IMG/M metagenome (GOLD analysis project Ga0302319, IMG submission 203319) | Peat permafrost microbial communities from Stordalen Mire near Abisko, Sweden - Bog_T0_2 | ecosystem: Environmental > Terrestrial > Soil > Wetlands > Peat | place: Sweden: Abisko, Stordalen Mire...
GACGGGAAGGGGAATCGTAGCTGCCGCACGTCCAAATCCCGATGGCAATTGATCGACATCGATCAGACCTCCATCTGGTGCGAGAATGACTGCGCGCTCCATCAGATTACGCAGTTCGCGGGCATTGCCTGGCCACTCGTGCTGGTTCAGGCGCTCAAGCACAGCAGTCGATATCCCGGCGACTCTTCGTCCGTGCTTGAGGTTCATTTCCCCGAGCATGGCGTCGGCCATATCCGGTATGTCTTCCCGGTGCTCTCGCAGAGGGGGCATGTGGATATGAAACACGTTCAAACGATAGAAGAGATCGGAGCGAAGTTGCCCGGCGGCGACGGCATCTTCCGGGTTACGATTCGTAGCCGCCAGAACCCGTACATTGACGTCCTGCTCGGAGCGGGCGCCCAAGCGGCGTAACTTGCGCTCCTCCAAGACCCGGAGCAGTTTGGCCTGGGTGCCAATTGGCATCTCTCCCAACTCATCCAGCAGCAGAGTGCCTTCTTCTGCCAGTTCAAAGCAGCCCGCTCGACGCTCTACGGCGCCTGTAAACGCGCCCTTTTCGTGACCGAAAATCTCGCTTTCCATCAAAGTCTCCGGGATTGCGGCGCAGTTTACAGCCACAAACGGACGCCCCTTGCGGTCGCTAAGATCGTGCAAAGTCCGCGCTACCAATTCTTTGCCGGTTCCGCTTTCGCCGGTAATCAGCACCGAAACATTGGAAGGCGCGATGCGCTCGATCAGGCCAAAGACCTCCTGCATCTGCTTCGAATGACCAACCAGTGCTCCCAACACGCCGCTTTGGCGCAATTGCCTTCGCGTAACTTCCAGCTCGTGTTCGGTATCCAGTTGCCTGGTGGCGTTGGCCAGTATCGTCTTCAATCGGGTGGCATCGACAGGCTTTGAAATGAAGTCGTAGGCTCCCAGCTTCATTGCGTCCACCGCAAGCTCTACCGAACCCTGCGCGGTCAGCACAATGACTGCCAGTTTGCTGCCGGTTTCCGTAAGCTTCGTCAAAAGACCAAGGCCGTCCATGCGCGGCATCTTCAGGTCGGTCACTACAATCGCAGGGTCCCAGGCGAGTACCTTCTCGTAGCCCTCTATTCCGTCACGAGCAGTTTCAGCACGATAGCCCCAGCCGGAGATCAACTCAGCCAGGCCCATAAGTGCGTGGACCTCGTCCTCCACAATCAGTACTTTGGTCGGTGTATGCATCTTCTCCAGTTTCAGCCACTTTGAAACGTCCAGCGGACGATAACGAACTGGCCTGCGATTAATACGGTTACTTTATTTCCGCGTATCGAAAAACCGATCTTCCATCGACGACCACAATTCAGTCCGTAAGTCTCACAATATCAGTGAGGTCTGGGTCCTTCCAGACTTATGCTATCGATTTCCGCGTCTCAGAGTCGGTAATACACTCTCAGAGTTCCAATGAATTCCACCGTTTGCCAAGCTCACAGCCAGTTTCTATGGCGGATTTTGGCATTAATTTGTTGCATAACGGTCAGTCTACCCTTCTATCACGCCGTTTGGTTATTCTCCACGAAAACGGTAATTTCAGTCCCATTTTTGCGAGTGCTTCGACGGCAAAGTATTCTGGTAAACATGTACGACTATGAAATCACGGTGAAGGACGCGGCTGCGCTCCTCCAAGAGGGCAAGGCAAGGCTCGTTGACGTTCGGGAGCCTTGGGAATTCGCGACCGCAAACGTTGATGGCAGCCTGCAAATGCCAATGGGGGATGTTCCATCCCGGGCGCACCAGGAACTTGACCCTGATGACCGCTTACTCATTCTTTGCCATCACGGAGCGCGTTCTCTAAGCGTCACGAATTGGCTTCGCCAACAGGGATTCGATGCCAGCCAATCGGTAGCCGGAGGTATCGACGCCTGGTCCTGCGAAGTGGATCCGTCGATTCCCCGCTACTAGTTCGAATTTACTTCGCGGCAGGGTGCATTCTTTGATATCCCGGGTTCCGCCGGCAAGAATCGTCGAACCTGCGCTGGCCAGCGCCGAATTGTTGCCTTTTTGATTGATCGTACAGGCGCACATATTAGACTCCCTGTATGAGCGTTTCATCCCCCGAAATTGCAAACTCGATGCGGTCGCGCGCGATTGCTGTTATTCGCTCGCTTCCCAAGGTTCGTGGACGAGGACGCCTGGCGAAAATATTGAATGACGGTTTCCTCGCCGCAGGGGCCAGTCCGATTGTGACTGCGAAGATGGTAGATGGTCATTCTCTGGTCGTAGATTGCCGTCTATTTTCTCACTGCATGTTCCTCTTCAATGGAGTGACGGGTATCGAGGATCTCCTCTCACTTTTGATTTCATTCCTCAAGCCCAACGGTGTCGCCCTGGATATCGGCGCAAACATCGGGGCTGTCACAGTCCCACTCGCTCTAGCGGCAAGGAGCAAAGGTTCACGAGTCATTGCTTTCGAGCCTTTCTCCAAAAATATCGCGTGGAACAGTCAGAATCTAAAGCTCAACCATATTGAAGATGTGGTAACCATGGTCGAATCCGGCCTATCCTCGGAGCCCGGCGAGGCCACTCTGATGTTGGGAGACGATTTTCGATCTGGAGCCACGATCGGAAACGCGATTGTGGCCCAACCTGGCGACAACGACTATTTCGAGAGAGTGACGATTCGGTTGAACACCCTGGATGACCTTTGGCCCAGCTTCGGAAATCCTCGGCTGGATGTTATCAAGATCGATATCGAAGGCCACGAAAGCAAATTCCTTGAGGGAGCAACGCAGACCTTGGCCGCGAACCGGCCGGTGATTCTCATGGAAGTTAACCGATACTGGTACACGAGACGCGGCCTCAATTTCGACACCGAAATTCCTCTACGGCTCCCCCCGAACTATCGCTATTTCACCTCCCACAAGACTGAAATCAACGATCTAGCCGATTGCCATCAGAGTGACGTTCTCCTCGTTCCGGAAGAAAAGGCGAATCAACTTCGCAATTAATGGGTTGTTCCCGCACGCCTGGGTGGGCGAGCAGAAATTCGTCAGCATTTATTGCCGCGCTCATGGGCGAAGAATTGGCAGTGCCTGAGAATGGCTCCCGGAGTTGTCTGGACTGAACCGCATATACTCTTCCTTTGGCCGTTGTAATTCATTGAGGAGTGCTCATATGGCGTCACCCGCAATCGGATATTGCCGCGAAAATCAGTCCCGCTTCCTGGAAGAACTGAAAGCACTGCTGCGAATCCCATCTGTTTCCACTCTGCCGGAACACAAGGGCGACGTTCGCCAAGCCGCTGAAGTCCTGGCCGCAGAACTCGGCCGCATCGGGATGGAGAATGTCCGGCTGATTGAGACCTCGGGCCATCCGCTGGTCTATGCCGACTGGCTCCATGCTTCGGGCAAATCTACTGCGTTGTTATATGGACATTATGATGTCCAACCACCTGATCCCCTCGATGAATGGCTTTCCCCACCCTTCGAACCAACGGAACGCAACGGGAATCTCTACGCCCGGGGCGCTGTGGATGACAAAGGGCAGATGTATATGCACGTCAAGGCGCTCGAGTCGCTGTTGGCGACTACCGGCAAATTGCCTCTTAATGTTCGCGTGATTCTGGAAGGCGAGGAGGAAGTAGGAGGGGAGGGAATTGCTGCGTTCGTAGCTTCTCGTCCGCCGGAACTTCAGGCTGATTTCGCACTGGTTTCCGATACGGAGATGTTCGCCCCGGGACTTCCAACCCTGTGTGTCGGACTGCGCGGCATGATTTACACGGAAATCGAGGTGCGCGGAGCCAGGACCGACCTGCACTCTGGAATGTACGGTGGCGCGGCCCCCAATCCATTTGTGGCGCTGGCCCAGATTATCGCCAAACTAAAGGATGAGACCGGAGAGATCTTGATCCCCGGAATCTACGAGAAGGTCATACCTCCAAGCTACGAAGAGCTTGCTGCATGGAAGAGCCTTCCATTCGACGAAGAGCACTATCGTGAGACCGAGGTTGGCTCGCGAGAGCTCGTAGGTGAGCCAGGATACAGCGTTCTCGAGCGCACCTGGGCAAGGCCCACTCTCGACGTGCACGGTATGCCTGGAGGTTTCATCGGGGCTGGGGCGAAAACTGTGATTCCGTCCAAAGCGACGGCCAAGGTCTCAATACGCCTTGTCCCGGCCATGACTCCGGCAGAAACATTCGCCCAATATCGCGACTTTGTCCTTCACGTTGCACCACGGGGCGTTGAAGTGGAAGTTCGCCTAATTCATTCCGGAGAACCTTGCCTGATTCCCGTTGACAACCCTTACGTCAAGGCTGCAACCTCGGCGCTGCATGAAATCTGGGGTAGCGAGACGGTTTTCATCCGCTCAGGGGGGTCTATTCCCATCGTTGGGGACTTTTCGCGGCACCTCAGTCTCCCCAGCGTGATGATGGGCTTCGGGCTGCCCGACGACAATCTCCACGCACCGAACGAGAAGTTCCTTATTTCAAACTTTTATCAGGGTATCGAGTCAATCGTACGATTTCTTGAAATTGTCGGCGAATTCGCCGAAGAGTAGCGCTCAACACGATGGCCAAGTTTTTACTCGACTCCATCGCCGGGTTCGTCCTTGCAGGCGGCAACTCATCGCGCATGGGATTCGACAAAGCTCTGGCGCTCTTCGATGGCAATCCGCTGGTGGAAAGAGCGCTGCTCACACTGTCAGAGGCTGAAATCCCGGCACGGATCGCCGGTTCACGCAGCGCACTGTTTGCCTTTGCCGAAGTTATCCCGGATACGTTTTCCGAATCAGGGCCTATGGGCGGAATTCACGCAGGTCTGGCTGCATCGCAGGCGGAATGGAATCTTTTCCTGCCTGTTGACCTTCCCCTGATACCAGCTTCCTTTCTCGCCTGCCTTGCACGGAGGGCGTTGCACACTGGAGCGCCAGTCGTCGCGAGCCGCCTCAATGGCCGGATTACGCCATTTCCGGTCGTCCTGCACCATTCTGTTCTTGACCATATCGGTCAGCTGCTTGAAGCGGGAGAATCGTCTTGCCATAAGGCATGGCGGACAATTCCGGAAAAATTGGGAACCAGGCTCGACGCTGCCGACGTCGAGTGTCTTGTGTCGTGCGGTCATTGTCACGATCTTGCAGGCTTGCCGCCTGTTTTCTGGTTTCAAAGCGCAAATACGCCCATCGAGCTGGCAAATCTGCACCTGATCTCCAAGAAACGGCGTCCTTCGGCCCGGATGCGTGCGGTCCAGACATCGTAAGCTCTTGCAGACGCGGAGTTCTCGATTAATCTAAAAGCGTGAGCGATGCGGTCAGACCAGAACCCGGTGCCGAAGGCGATTTCGAATCGTCGCCATCTTTATTGAATGAACTGAATGAACTGCAATCTCCCACCACTGTGCAGGAATTAGAGGTGGCCAACGCGTCTGCCGCCGCGATCATCTCCCAGGCCGTCGCCGAAGCCCAAAAAGACGGAAAGCCATCACCGGAAAGGCCGGGCCCGCCGTTTATCGATTTCGACAAGGTCTCTATCGGATTCGGCGACCGAAAAATCCTGGACGAAGTCAGTTTTCACGTCGGCCGAGGCCAGACACTATGCATTCTTGGGCGAAGCGGTGTAGGGAAGTCGGTTTCTCTCCGCATCCTGCTCGGTTTCCTGAAGGCGGATTCAGGCTGTGTCCGGGTGGATGGCCAGGATATGTCGAGTCTGGACGAGAGGGGGCTTCAGGAAGTGCGCAAGCACGTGACGATGGTCTTCCAAAACGGCGCGCTTTTTGATTCCCTCTCAGTAGGTGAAAATATCGCTTTCCCGCTGCGCGAAAAAGGTGGACTCCAGGAGGATCAGATCCAACAACTCGTGAGCCGGCTTTTGGACCTCGTCGGAGCCAGCGAAACCGTGAATCTGCTCCCGTCCAGCCTCTCGACCGGCCAGAAGCGCTGCATCGCAATTGCCCGCGCACTGGCTGCTCAACCCGAAGCCATCCTCTATGACGAGCCAACTACCATGGTCGATCCCATTATGGGACGAAGCATCGGTGACCTGATCCAGCGCCTCAAGCTTCAGCTTGGAATCACCAGCATTGTAGTCACCCACGACATGCGCTTCGCAATTCGTCTAGCAGACCTCGTACTCTTCCTTGATTCGGGAAAAGCCCTGTTTTTCGGAACAATTCACGATTTTTTGGAATGTTCAGATCCGCACGTTCAACGATTTTTCACTTTGGATGCGTATCTTTTGCCACAGTCTCCCGCCGTCTGATCAAACTCAATCCGAGTGCCACGAGCTATGAATTTTAACTTGCAATCTGTCATAAATCAGTCCAATCTATATCCAGAACAGTGATCATACGGGCTGGCGAAAAAAGTACCCATGTAGCTTTTTCGCCTTGCGAGAAAAGAATCGAATAAACTCAAAGGAATGAGTTTAATCGACGAGTCAGGTCGGAGCATTCCATCCCCTCTCTCCGGCAGACGTTGTGAGTCTTCATATGTGTGCCGTCCAACCTTCGCGGCATGGAAAAAAGGATGTCGGCTAGCGGTCTGGTCGTTGTTTGGCCTCGCTTTCGGACGCCAGTTTTCGGAAGCGGAAATTCCTTCATACTGCGGGCCCAAAACAGAATTCAATCGGCTGAGAGCGTATTTTACTTTACGCCGCGTTGTACAACCCGGAATGCTGAAACTGACGTCGAAGTAACCTGATAGCCGAAGATTTTCACAGAAACTTTTGCCTGATATTCGTTTTTATAGAACGAAATAGGCGATAAGACCTTTAACGATTGTTGCAATTTGTAGAGGATCTCAAAACAAATATGGCAACATCCGAGTTTTGGCAAAGAGTCTCTGCATCACCTTCGCCTCCTGCCCGCGAGTGGAGCGACGGCAGTACTGCGAGCCATCAGCGAACCGCTCGAGGCAGTGCCGGTTTGTGGATGTCTCTGGATGCCCTGACCGTATTCGGTGCTGCTCTTGTCGCAGCAATCATCGAATTGCACACAAGCCCCATCGCGGGGATGAGAGGTTTTTGGAGAGGCACGCTCATTCACGGCCAGTCTATGGGCATTCTGACGTGCCTGCTTGTCGGGTTCACCGCGACCCTCATCGCGACCAGCCGCAGCCTCCATCTATACAGCCCTACTCGACTTACAAGCTATCTTCATGAGCAGCGCCTCAGCGTCCAGGCCTGCCTGATATCGGGCCTGCTGTTGACAGGCACTTTGTATCTGATACGTGCGGAGGGAATTCCACGAAGCGTTGTGATTCTCACAATCGCTTTGCTGACCGTTTCTCTCAGCGCTCGCCGTTTCGTTTTCCGCGCATTGATGTATCAACGTTTCGAACGCGGCATGAACACACGCAACGTCATCATTGTTGGAACCGGGGCGGAAGCTCACGCATTGCGGCACCACCTTCAGAGCATTCGCCAACTGGGTTACAACTTTAAGGGTTTTGTTCACGTACCCGGAGTGGATACGCAACTTTCCGCTACAACTGGTGACGTGCTCGGGTCATTAGACTCGCTTTTTGACTACGCCCGCAAACACTTCGTGGACGAAATCTTCTTCACCTCGCCTTGTGAGCGCGGCGTAATCAAGGGAGTTCTCGATCAGGCGCGTTCGAACGGCATCGATTTGCGGGTGGTGCCAGACATGTACGACGGTCTTGCCTGGAACAGCACGATTGAGTACATCGGCCAATTCCCGACTATTCCGCTCCATCGCGGTCACGTTCCGGAAGTGGGACTAATCCTCAAGCGACTGTTGGACATATCGGTCGCAGCGACATTTCTCGTGGCTCTCTCCCCGCTTCTCCTCGTTATTGCGATTTTGGTCAAGCTCGATTCTCCCGGCCCAATCCTGTACGAATCTGAGCGCATCGGCAAGAAGGCGCGTGTCTTCAAATGCATCAAGTTCCGCACAATGGTTCGTGATGCTGACCGTCGCCGCGCCGAAATCCTGCATATGAACGAGCGTCAAGGCATCTTGTTCAAGATGTCCAACGACCCTCGTATCACAAGGTTGGGCCGCTTTCTGCGCAAGTATTCACTCGACGAACTGCCCCAGTTTATCAATGTATTGAAGGGGGATATGAGCGTCGTCGGTCCTCGCCCACCCATCGCCAGCGAAGTGCGGCAATATAACTTGTCTCACCTGCGGCGATTGGATGTCACTCCAGGCATTACAGGACTTTGGCAGGTGCAGGCACGGCAGGATCCTTCCTTTGATAGTTATATTTCTCTGGATGTCGCCTATATCGAAAACTGGAGCGTCTGGCTGGACCTCAAGATTATCCTGCGCACTATCGGAGTTGTGTTCGCCGGCACTGGTTCCTGACCTTAGTTGCTTAGAATCTATGTCATCAATCGGTGCGCCAGTGCTCTGCGGGAACACTGGCGTTCGATGGAAGTACCGCTCATTCCGGCAAACTTACACTACCAGTGACTCGAAACGTGTGTATCACGGTTGGCGCTCCAGTTCCGGGCTGGCCGCCCCCAATCGACAGGGTGAACTCGCCTTCAGGAATTACCGGCTCTCCCGATTCTGTCACCATGCTCAGATCCCGGGGCTTGAGTTCGAATCCGATCAGTTTTGAAGCTCCAGGCTCCAGGTTCACCCTTTGGAATCCTCGCAGAGCTTTGAGCGGAGCGCCCGGCACATCCGGAAACTTCAGATACAACTGCACTACCTCATCGCCTGCAACCTTGCCTTTATTGGTTACGGTCACCTCGACCTTCATCGGATCGCCAGCCTTCACCGGGGCATCTGGAACTTTTAATCCGCTGTAGGCGAAGTTGGTATAACTGAGGCCGTAACCGAACGGATAGAGCGGGGTACCGTCGAAGTACCTGTATGTCCGGCCCTTCATCGCGTAGTCCTCGAAGGGAGGAAGCTGGTTTACTCCTGTGTAGAAGGTCACCGGCAATCTTCCCGCGGGATTGTTTCGACCTGAAAGGGTCTCCGCCACTGCCGAGCCCCCCTCTTCACCTGAGTACCAGGCTTCTACGATTGCATTGGTATGTTCTTTGGCCCAATTCACACTCAGCGCACTGCCATTCATCAGCACGACGACAAGCGGCTTTCCTGTGGCGGCCACGGCTTCGATCAAATCTTCCTCTGGTTTAGGCAGGTCAAGGCTGGTGCGATCGCCGCCCTTGAACCCATCCTCATTTACAGGCATCTCCTCGCCTTCGAGTTCGCTGGTAATTCCTACCACGGCAACTACAACATCCGCGTTGCCGGCAGCGGCTACAGCCTCCGGTGAGGGTTTGAGATCGGCTTTCGACCATACCAGAACCGGCTCGGGAGTTTTTCCCTGCGGCAGAGGGTATTGCACGCTCAGCGCGTAAGTCTTACCCTTCTCGAGATGAGCCCGGCCAAGTTTGGTTTCGACTCCGTTGGTCATAAAGGCCATATTGACGACCTTGCCATCCAGCAAAATCCGGGAGAAACCATCGCTTTGGATACCAAGGTTGTAATCTCCAGTCTCGTCCGGCGTAAAAGTAGCATCGGAATTCACGACTATAGCTTGCTTGCCAGCAACCTCTGGCGGAAGAGCGGCGCCGTGGTCGCCAATTCCGGGCTCGATCCTGGTTGCGAACGGCGCCGGTGGAGGCGCGGAACCCATCATCATTGCTTCGCTCATCGGACGATAGCTGGTTCGCACACCTGGCTTTCCATCGATGCTCAACAAACGGGCGGGGACCGGAGATGCGTCCTTACTCAGGAAACGAGTGCCTTCCACAAAATGGATTTGCGCTTGAGGAAACTCCGCCCTCAAGCCCTCCAGAACTGAAACGGAATGTGTGGGAGTGCCGTTATAGTTGCCCAACAACACCTTTGTTTGAATTGCCAGGGGGCCGACCACTGCAATTCTCATGCTGGAAGGTTTAAGCGGCAGAATTCCGTCATTTTTCAGTAAAACCATCGACTCATTTGCGAGTTTGCGGGCCAGGGCGCGGTGTTGGGCGCTGTCCAGCAACGATTCGTCGATCTTGTTATACGGCACCATTTCAGGCGGATCGAACATGCCAAGTTTCATGCGCGCAGTAAAGAGTCGAACCAGCGCTATGTCGATGTCACTTTC
>Ga0302319_10027194_pt1 | contig 10035 bp, 7 predicted proteins | sample Bog_T0_2_FD_203319 | JGI IMG/M metagenome (GOLD analysis project Ga0302319, IMG submission 203319) | Peat permafrost microbial communities from Stordalen Mire near Abisko, Sweden - Bog_T0_2 | ecosystem: Environmental > Terrestrial > Soil > Wetlands > Peat | place: Sweden: Abisko, Stordalen Mire...
GATTCGGGCTCGTTGCCGCAGTGGTAGGCGTAGGCGAGTTCGTCGTCCTCGGACTCGCCGATGCGGCCGAGAGCGATGCGCAGCCGTGTCACCATGCCGAGGTTTTCGCGCGCGAGATAGCGGCGCATGTGGTCGTAGAACAGCTTGAAATGGCGGTATTCGTCGGCGGCGATCAGCTTGCAGACCTGTTTCAGCACCGGCTCCGCCGTCGCCTCGGCCAGCGCGGTGTAATAGCTGGAGGTGCCGGTTTCGACCATGCAGCGCGCGATCAGTTCGCCGGTGCGGGACCCGCGGATGGAGGCGTCGGCGTCGGTCCTGACGGAATAGCCGGCGCGATAGCGGTCGAACGCGGCGCCGAAGTTCCAGGTGGGGTCGGCCATCGTCGCCCATTTGGCGAGCGCGTCGCCGTGCTGGACCTCTTCGTCCGCCCAGTGGTCGGCGGCGCGGCGGAAATCGGGGTCGTCGGGGAACACGCGGCCGAGGTAGACGGCATAGTCGCGTCCGTTGCGCTCTACCATTGCCGCGGCCTTGACGAGCGGTACCAAGGCGGGGTCAACGGCATTGGGATCGAACCGGTCCCACGCCACGTCTTCGATCCGCCAGTGCTTCATCGCGTTGTCATGCTCGCTGAAAATTCGCAGCAACGGAGCTGGCTACGGCCCCTGCAATGAGAAGATAGGCATGCGGAAGCGAGGATGAAACCCGGCGGACGGTTCCGGACGCGAGCGTCGGTTTCAACGCCGCGGCGGCGGTGCTATTTGGCAACAGAGGCGCGGTCCGTCCGACTGTTTCGCTCTGTGGCCGGCACCGCACGCCGAGGCGTTGGGGGTAATCCTGATGCTCTGTGGACGATCAGGAGGCGGCTTGAACGTCGGGCGACATGGTCGCGGGGAGCGGTCCGACATCAGGTCGCGGCCGTGCCGCCGCCGTTCGTGCAACGGCGGCGATCAACGTGTCCATGTCGAAAGGCTTTGCGACGTGGCCGTCCATGCCCGCGTCTCGGCACTCTTGCACCTGACCTGTGAAGGCCTGGGCGGTCAGGGCCACGACAGGCACATGCCCTCGCGGGCCTTCAAGTCCGCGGATCCGGCGCGTCGCTTCCAGCCCGTCCATCTGAGGCATCCGCACGTCCATCAGTACGACGTCGAAATCCTCGCTGGCAACCATCGCAACTGCCTCTGCCCCCCCGCCAGCGCAAGTAACCTCATGGCCCGCAATGCGGAGGAAGGAGGCGGCGATGTCCTGGTTCGTGAGAACATCGTCGACGACCAGCACGCGCAGAGCCGGGGTCGCTGACGGCGCTGGATGAGCGTTCTGCCCGTTGGCGGCAGCGGTGATGGCGTCACGTGATTCAGCTTGTGTGTTTAACGGCAGTTCCAGCCAGAAGACGCTTCCGCCACCCGGATTGTCGTCATGACCAACGCTGCCGCCCATCACTTTGGCAAGCCGCGCCGAGAGGGCGAGGCCGAGCCCGGCACCCTCGGCTGCTCGTGTAGCGTCGGTGTCGAGGCGCCCGAACTCATGGAACAGGCGTCGGCGCTGCTCGATCGGAATGCCTCCACCGGTGTCGGCTACCTCTATTCGGAGCAGGGTGCCATCTGCCAGGGGGCGCAGGCGCAGTTCGATTTTGCCTTGTTTGGTGAATTTGGCAGCGTTGCCGAGCAGGTTGAGAAGGATTTGCCGCAGTCGGGTGGGATCGGCGAAGAGCTGCGTCTGCATGTCCGCCCCCAAAGCAATGCTCAGCACCAAGCCCTTCATCTCGGCTGCCGGACGGATCACGTCGAGGCAGGCTTCGGCGACGGCCTGCACGTCGAACGCGACGGCGTTTAGCTCGACCCGCTCGGCCTCGATCTCGGACAGGTCGAGCACGCGGGTGATCATCTGGAGCAGGTGCTTGCCGGAGCCAAGCATGACGTCCACCCGTGCGCTCTGCGTGGCGTTCAGGCCGCCTTCCAGATTCAGCAACTGCGCGTAGCCCAGGATGCCGTTCAAAGGTGTACGAAGCTCGTGGCTCATTCCCGCCAGGAAGCGCGACTTCGCGTCGCTCGCCCGCTGTGCGGCATCGCGCGCAGAGGCGAGGTCGGCGACCAGGGCGGCGTTGCGAACCGCGTATCGGATCGTGCGTGTCAGTAACTGAGCCGAGATCTCACCTTTCTGCAGGTAGCCGTTTGCCCCGGCCTGCTCGGCCTCCAGGTCGATTCGCGGGTCGTCAAATCCTGTCAGGCAGATGAACGGGCGATCAATGCCTTTGCAGCGCGCGCGCCTGATGAGATCGAGCCCGTTGTCGCCTGGCATTCGGTAGTCCACGAATATGATGTTCTGATCACCGCTGTTCATCATCTGCCAGCCCAGAGCGGCGTTCCCGGCGTGATGGAGGGTGGAGTCCGCGAATTCGCCACTGGCGAGCAGTTCGGCGAATTCCTCTCGATAAGCGTCGGAATCGTCGATCAACAGAATATGCATGGACCTAACCTTCCTCGGATTGCAAAAGATGCAGGTCGGGCAGCTTTGTTTCGTGGAGCCAGAATTCACCGAACCGCCGGACCATTTCGATCATGTCCTCGATTCGTTCAGGTTTCGAGAGATAGGCGTTGATGCCATACGCATAGGCTTGTGCGATTTGTTTCGGATCGTTGGCGGTCGACAGGACGATGACCGGCAGGACGCACAGGGTAGGGTCAGCGCGCAGGATCTTCAGCGCCGCCATGCCATTCATGCGGGGCATGTTGAGATCCATCAGGACGAGGGTCGGGGTCGGCGAAAGCTTTTCATCGCTGTAGGCGTTACGGCGGCACAAGTAATCCAACAATTCTTCGCCGTCGCCGACAAACAGCAACTCGACGTCAAAGTCGAGTTCATCGAATGCTTCCCGGAGAAAGTCGCGGTCCAACTCACTGTCTTCGGCAACGAGGAGCGCGAACGGAGGCACCCGGTCTGTCTTTTTATTCATTCTGGCAATGCTCCATGGGTTGTCAGCGGCCGCAGCGGGAGGATGACGGTGAACACCGCTCCCTCGCCGAGGCGGCCGGTAGCCGAGATGCTTCCTCCGTGCCGGGCGATGACCTGGCGGCATATCGCCAGGCCCAATCCGCTGCCGGCATAGTTCTCAAAGCTGTGCAGCCTCTCGAATGGCTTGAAGATCTGTTCGCAATGACGCTCTTCGAAGCCGATGCCGTTATCGGCGATGCGCAATGCCAGGATTGGCAGACCGGGTTGTCGGGAATTGGCAGGCGCCGGCTGCTGCTCAGCGCTGATATTGAGCACAAGTGGCCGGGCGGTGTGGCGGTATTTGACGGCGTTGCCGACAAGGTTCTGCAAGACTTGCCTGATCTGGGTACCATCGCACATGACTACGGGAAGCGGCGAGACATTCACTGTGCCGTTTGCCTCCGCGATCTGGCCCGCGAAGTCTTGCACCACGGCGGACAGTATGGCGTTGAGGTCTGTTGGCGCGAACGCCTGGGCGTCGATTCCAAGACGGGCATAGGCGGCGAGACGATCGATAAAAACACGGAGGCGTCGCGAGGAGTTCCCAATACCGGTAAACCAGCGATCGATTTTTTCCGGCGCACTACCGTCGCGGCCGTATGCCCGTTCCAGCAGTGAAGCGAAGACCTCGATCTGCCGAAGTGGTTCTTTCAGATCATGCGAGGCAATATAGGCAAAGGACTCGAGTTCTTCGTTGCTGTGCCGTAGCTGCGCATTGATCCGTTGAAGGTCGGATGAACGGAGCGCGACGATGGCGAGCAACGTGTTGCGCAGGCTGTTCGCGGCCGCAATATCGGCGTTCGTCCACGGGCGCGCGCGGCCGCGGGCCTGGACGGTCCACGCCGCAAACGATTGACGAGGGGTCAGGATGTCCTGCCCGGATGCATTGTCGACGGGCTTTGTCGGGTCGCCTGCCCAGGTGATGACGCGGGCGATCTCTGGCCTGAACCAAACGATGAAGTTGCCAGTGCCCTCGCCGAACGGCAACGCAAGGATCCCGGCCGCCTCGCCGAGGCCCTCACAAGCGGGGCACACTGCGCCGAGGTGATCCGTTGCCAGCATTTCGGGCATCGCCGCTTCGGATGCACGGCTGCCGAGCCAACGAAAAATCTCCTTAAGCCTGGCCTCCGGCGGCGTCTGGCCCAGCAGGGTCGTCGTGCTGCTGCTGCTGAGCGCCATGCCGGTTGCCGCAAGCAGGTCGAGCAGCGCGCCACTGTTGCGCCGCAGCAGGTCTGCGTGCAGCACGTCGCGGTTGTCGTCGCTATCGGAGGCTTCGATGAGCAACCTTGCTTCGAGCGCTTTCACCGCGATACTTGGGCGCGCGACTTCGGCTTCCTCGACAACGCTGCGACGCGCCATGGCGATCTGCGCAATGAGTGCGCACGACCTTCGCAACTCGGGCGTTACCCTTCGTGCCGACGGATGATGGCACGCGACCAGTCCCCAGAGCCGGCCATTGTGCAGGATCGAGATGGAAAACGATGCACCGACCACCATGTTGCGCAAATAGGCAAGATGCATCGGAGAAACGCTGCGCAGGCCGGCGCCGCTCAGGTCGATGGCGCTCTGGCCGATTTGCAGGAGTGGCACGGGTTCGTAGTGTACATCGGGAATCTGTCGCCCGGCATTGCGCGCGTAGAGTGCACGTGCCTGCACGGGAATGTCCGACGCGGGGAAATGCAGCCCGAGGTATGACGCCATCGTTCCGTCGGACGCCTCGGCGATGACCTCGCCGCTCCAATCGGGTGCAAAACGATACATCATGACGCGGCCATAGCCGGTCAGTTGTCGCATTTCTTCGACAAGACAATCGTGGACCGCCATGGCGTCGGCCGATGCCATCAAACGCTGGCTCGCTTGTTCGAAATTCTCAAAAAGGGCCAAAGAGGCAACGTCTGCGTCCGCTGGCAACAATTCAGCTTCCAGCAGAAGGCTATCGGCACTGGCGCGCGTACTGACCTGCCATGCAAATCGGGCACTGCCGAGCGACGGATGGCATGAAAGCCGAAAGGGAACGTCGCTCCGCTCGCGCGAAACTGCTGCGAGCGCACGGACGGACGAAGCATCCAGCAAGTGCGACAGCGGCATGCCGAGCAGGTTGTCCACGTCCAGGTCAAAATAACGGGCCGCATTGGCGCTGACGGCGGTGATCGAGAGATCGTCCGTCGAGACCGCGAAAAGAACGCCGTGTGGCTGGATGCATCCTGGTAGATGAATGGGTTCGCGATCGCAGGAGGTGAGATCCAGCGGGAGACCCGTCACGATGTTGATCCAATGATGTGGGCGGCAATCCGGCGTATTCGCGGGGTGACAGCGTTGCTGGACCCGAAGGGACGCGCGCTCCTGACCCCCCAAAAGGACCGGCGATGCAGCAGTTTCTTTTCCTGCTTAGGTGCTGCGACCTGAGACCGAGCCTGCACCGCGTGGGTCCGTTTGAGCGGACTTTCAAGGTCGGGGTAGGAATAGTTTTCTTCCATAGAATGATTTCCTATCACACTACGGACGGAAATGCAACACATTCGAAACGTGACCGTTCAGATCCCGGTTGGCGTTGGAGTGAAAAGTGCCCCAATGGCCGTTCGTCCCAATTTCACCGACCTGCCTCGGTTGGGGACGGAACGCGGCGCATTATTCTATTTCGCGATGACCCCTCGGCACGGTCATGGCGGGCGCAGGCTCGGGATCCATGGGTTTGATTTGATTGATTGGTCGCGCCAAAAGCGTGGATGACGACCGACGTCGGCATGACGGGGAGGCGCCGACAGTGAGTCGGCTCCAACGCGGGTTGATATAACCCGGCGGAGAGGCCTATGCGCCGCACCGCGGATAGAAAACGCTTTGGATTTGCGACGACCGGGACCGCTCCGGCGAAGAGGGCATCAACGCCTTCAGACCGGACGGTGCCGTTGTGACAGTGGCGAATGGCGGCAACCAGGGGCGATTGCCGGGTAAAGAAACTGGTCCCGGCAGGCGGTATTAACCCGCCGCTTCGACCATAGCCCGGGCGGACTGAATCGCGTCGAGAGCTGCGTCCTCGATTGCGGGGTCGCGCGTGTCGGCCGCTTCGTAGGCGGCTTCGGCTTCGGCGAGGCGGCGTTCGCCTGTGGCCTTGCTGACCTCGGCCAGGGGGATCGCCATGTTCGCCAGGACGGTGCAACGTTCCGGCGTTACCTCGGCGAAACCGCCGTCGACGAACAGGCGGTCGATGATCCGATCGCCCTCATACAGGTCGATCGTGCCGCCCCGCAGCATGACGATCATCGGGGCGTGGCCTTCCATGACGCCCATATCGCCCTCGGAGGCCGGGATTACCACCATGTCGACCGGGCGGGCGAGCAGCAGTTTCTCCGGACTGACGATCTCTAGGTTGGTCGCCATGATCAGGCGTTCGCCTTCATGGTCTCGGCCTTCTGCACCGCTTCCTCGATCGTGCCGACCATGTAGAAGGCGGCTTCCGGCAGATGATCGTATTCACCGGCGCAGATCGCCTTGAAGCTGCGCACGGTGTCGGCGACCGCCACCAGCTTGCCGGGGAAGCCGGTGAAGACTTCCGCGACGTGGAACGGCTGCGACAGGAAGCGCTGGATCTTGCGCGCCCGGGCGACGACCAGTTTGTCCTCCTCGGACAGTTCGTCCATGCCCAGAATGGCGATGATGTCCTGCAGCGACTTGTAGGTCTGGAGGATCCGCTGCGTCTCGCGCGCCACCAGATAGTGTTCCTCGCCCACGATGCGCGGGTCGAGGGACCGCGACGTCGAGTCCAGCGGATCGACCGCGGGGTAGATGCCCAGTTCCGCGATCTGGCGGTTCAGCACGGTGGTGGCGTCCAAGTGGGCGAAGGACGTTGCGGGGGCCGGGTCGGTCAGGTCGTCGGCGGGGACGTAGATGGCTTGCACCGAGGTGATCGAGCCCTTGTTGGTGGAGGTGATCCGCTCCTGCAACGCGCCCATATCGGTGGCCAGCGTCGGCTGATAGCCCACGGCCGAGGGGATGCGGCCGAGCAGTGCGGACACCTCGGCGCCGGCCTGGGTGAAGCGGAAGATGTTGTCGACGAAAAAGAGTACGTCCTGGCCTTCCTCGTCGCGGAAGTACTCGGCCATCGTCAGGCCGGACAGGCCGACGCGGGCGCGCGCACCCGGCGGCTCGTTCATCTGGCCGTACATCAGCGCCACCTTGGAGCCTTCCAGCAGGTTGCCCTGGTCATCCATTCTGATGACGCCCGCGTCGATCATCTCGTGATACAGGTCGTTGCCTTCACGCGTGCGCTCACCCACGCCGGCGAAGACCGACACGCCGCCGTGCGCCTTGGCGATGTTGTTGATAAGCTCCTGGATCAGCACCGTCTTGCCGACGCCGGCGCCGCCGAACAGGCCGACCTTGCCGCCCTTCAGGTAGGGGCACAGCAGATCGACCACCTTGATGCCGGTGACCAGGATCTCAGCCGATGTCGCCTGCTCCTCGAAGGAAGGCGCGGGGCGATGGATCGGCATGCGTTTTTTGGTGTGGATCGGACCTTTCTCGTCGATCGTCTCACCGATGACGTTCAGGATGCGGCCCAGCGTTTCGGGTCCGACCGGGACAGTGATCGGCGCGCCGGTGTCGGTGACTTCCTGCCCGCGCACCATGCCGTCGGTGCTGTCCATGGCGATGCAGCGGACGGTCCGCTCACCGAGTTCCTGCGCCACTTCGAGTACCAATGTGCGGTTTTCGATCTTGCTGACCAACGCGTTCAGGATGAACGGCAGTTCGCCGTCGAACTGCACGTCCACGACCGCACCGAGAACCTGGGTGACGCGACCGACGATGTTGCTTGCCATGGAATGGGTTCCTTCAAAGTGCGTCGGAGATCAGAGCGTGACTATCAATCGAACTTGAAAATGAGTGCCCTCTGGTATCATTGGAGTTTTACTGGGCGATGCGAGCACGAGGGCATTATTTTCAAACTCTCAGACGGCTTCGGCGCCGGAGATGATCTCGATCAATTCCTTGGTGATGTTCGCCTGGCGGGCGCGGTTGTAGTTCTGGCTCAGGCGCTTGATCATATCGCCGGCGTTGCGTGTCGCGTTGTCCATCGAGGTCATGCGCGCGCCATGCTCGCCGGCCGCGCTTTCCAGCAGGGAGCGATACATCTGGATGGCGATCGCCTGCGGCAGCAGCTTCGCCAGAATGGTTTCCTCGTCCGGCTCGAATTCGTACATCGCGCCGCTGGTGTCGACGGTTTCGCCTTCAGCCGGTGGCGGCGCCGGGATGATCTGCTGTTCGGTCACCACCTGGGAGATGACGGACTGGAAGCGGTTGTAGATGACGGTCGCCACATCGATCTCACCGGCCATCAGCATGCGCGTGACGCGCGCGCCGACGTCCTGTGCATCGGCGAAATCGATCCGGCGCTTGCCTGCGTAGCTGATGTCGTCAACGATCCGGCTGCCGAGTTCACGGCGCAGGTAGTCGCGTCCTTTGCGGCCGACGGCGAGAATTTTCACCGTCTTGCCCTCGGCCTCCAGCCGTCGTGCCAGGTTGCGGGTGGCTCGGCCAATATTGCTGTTGAAGGCGCCAGCCAGGCCGCGATCGGCGGTGACCGCGATCAGCAGTTGGACCTTGTCCTGTCCCGTCCCCACCAGCAGTGGGGGGGCCGTGGGCGAGCCGGCGACCGAGGCCGCCAGGGCGCGCAGCATCCGGTCCATCCGTTCGGCGTACGGGCGTGCGGCTTCGGCCTGCTGCTGGGCGCGACGCAGCTTGGACGCCGCCACCATCTTCATGGCGGAGGTGATCTTCTGCGTCGACTTCACGCTGTTGATGCGGGTTCGGAGTGCCTTCAGGCTGGGCATTTTCCTGCGCCTTCTAGTGGAAGGACTTCGCGAAGCTGTCCAGGAAAGCGGTGAGGCCCTTCTCCGTCGCCGGCTTGAGTTCGAGGTCGGTGCGGATGGCGTCCAGCAGCGCGGGCTCCTTCGCCTTCAGTTCGTTGATGAACTGCGCCTCGAACGGGCCGACGCGACCCACGTCGATCTTGTCGAGGTAGCCGCGCACGCCAGCGAAGATCGCCACCACTTGCTCCTCGATGGGCAGCGGCTTGTACTGCGGCTGCTTCAGCAGTTCGGTCAGACGCGAGCCGCGGGCCAGAAGCTGCTGGGTGGAGGCGTCGAGGTCGGACGAGAACTGGGCGAAGGCCGCCATTTCTCGGTACTGCGCCAGTTCCAGCTTGATGCGGCCGGCGACCTGCTTCATCGCCTTGACCTGCGCGGCGGAGCCCACACGGGACACCGACAGACCGACGTTCACCGCCGGGCGGATGCCGCGGAAGAACAGCTCGGTTTCCAGGAAGATCTGACCGTCGGTGATCGAGATCACGTTGGTCGGGATGTAGGCGGACACGTCGCCGGCCTGGGTTTCGATCACCGGCAATGCGGTCAGCGAACCCGCGCCGAGGGCGTCGTTCATCTTCGCGGCGCGTTCCAGCAGACGCGAGTGCAGGTAGAACACGTCGCCGGGATACGCCTCGCGGCCCGGCGGACGGCGCAGCAGCAGCGACATCTGACGATAGGCGACAGCCTGCTTGGACAGGTCGTCGTAGAAGATCACGGCATGCTGGGCGTTGTCGCGAAAGTATTCGCCCATGGTGCAGCCGGTGTAGGGTGCGAGGAACTGCATCGGCGCCGGGTCGGATGCGGTCGCGGCGACGACGATCGAGTATTGCAGCGCGCCGTTCTCCTCCAGCGACCGCACAAGCTGTGCGACGGTGGAGCGCTTCTGGCCGATCGCGACGTAGATGCAGACCAGCGCCTTCTTCGGATCGCCCGAGGCGTTGATGCCCTTCTGGTTGATGATCGTGTCGATGATCACCGCGGTTTTGCCGGTCTGGCGGTCCCCGATGATCAGTTCGCGCTGGCCACGGCCGATCGGAATCAGCGCATCGATCGCCTTCAGGCCGGTCTGCATCGGCTCATGCACGGACTTGCGGGGGATGATGCCTGGTGCCTTGACCTCGACGCGGCTCATGTTGGCGCCGGTAATCGGGCCCTTGCCGTCGATCGGGTTGCCCAGACCGTC
>Ga0302319_10027195_pt1 | contig 10035 bp, 9 predicted proteins | sample Bog_T0_2_FD_203319 | JGI IMG/M metagenome (GOLD analysis project Ga0302319, IMG submission 203319) | Peat permafrost microbial communities from Stordalen Mire near Abisko, Sweden - Bog_T0_2 | ecosystem: Environmental > Terrestrial > Soil > Wetlands > Peat | place: Sweden: Abisko, Stordalen Mire...
GTCCTGGTCACCCCTGAAGTTACCATGCCGTTGTTGCCCGGCGACCCGAAACCGTCTATCAACTACCCGCACGAGTTCATGACCACGATCACCACCGCTCCCGAAGACCAGACCAAGGGCGGCAAAGGGAAGAAGTAGGTTCGGTCCCAGGGAATATGTATGCAGCCGCGCAATCCCATTATGAGATCCGAGTTGACCGCTCTGTTGATCGCGCCGGATCGAAGGCTGGCCGAGCAGTTTGCCGCCAGTCAGACTGAGTCTAGAGCTTGCCAGATTCTGTCGGAGTTGAAAGCCTATCCAACGCGGCAGACCTTGGAAGTTCGTCTTAAGCAGTTGCACCCCGACCTGGTGATAGTCGACGCCGGAACCAATCTCGCGGCGGCGGCGGACATCATTCAATTCATCGCCTCGACAGGCTTGTCCATACAACTGGTCGGGCTGCATCCGCGGAACGATTCCGAGGCTTTGCTGACCTGCCTGCGGCGAGGCGCCTGCGAGTTTCTCCACGCCCCGTTCGAGGAGGCGATCCAGCGGGAAGCCTTCTCGCGTTTGTTACGCTTGCGTCCGCCGGAGCAGGAAACGGCCCCGCAACCGGGCACGACGGTGGTTTTCTCGAGCGCCAAGCCGGGCTCTGGAGCCTCTACGCTTGCGTTCCATACCGCTTGCGCGCTGCGGCGTTCCGAACGCAAGCGAGTTCTCCTGATCGACCTCGATCTGGCCGGCGGCGGAATCTCGTTTTACTCGAAATCGGCCGAAAGTAATTCCGTTCTGGATTTCTTGACAGGCGACGGCCCGCAACCCGGGGGACGGTATTGGAGCACCCTGAAAGCCGGCTGCGATGGAATCGACGTGCTTCCCGCGCCGTCCGTGCCCTACTGCGGAAGTATTGAAACCAGCCGTCTCGCCGGTCTGTTCGACTGTGCCCGCGCCAACTACGATTATGTGCTGGTCGATGCGCCGGTCGTATTTAAGCGCCTAAGTCTGTTGGCTCTTTCGAATTCCGATCGCGGTTTGCTGATCTCTACGGGCGAGATTGCCAGCGTTCACCTGGCCCGGCGAGCGGTTCAACTGCTCGAGAGGCTGGGCTTTCCGAAGGATCGATTTCAGATTGTTGTAAACCGGGCGAACCGCAGCGACGACGTCTCCCCAGCCGGCCTTGAAAAACTCTTCAGTTGCGCCATCTCGTCGAGGCTTCCGGACGATCACCTGGCGCTTCACCGGGTCTTGACGCTCGGCCGCGCATTAGAACCGGAGAGCGATCTAGGCAAAGGAATAGGCGAACTGACGGCGCTTCTGTCGCCGTTTTCCGCAGTGGCTGGTTTAGCCGCCGCGCGCCCGCAGTAGCGGATTCTTATGTTTCCAAATCTAGATTCACGATCGCAACAGCAGATGACCTGGGAGCAGCGTTTGCTCAAGAACGCGGGCCGGACGAAGGCGTCGCTCAAGCCCGAGTACCAGGAACTGAAGTTCACCCTTCACCGCAAACTGGTCGACAAGATCAATCTTGAAGCGCTGGCCAGCATCGACAACCAGCGCGTTCGCGGCGAAGTTCGGCAAGCTCTCATCACCATCATCGACAGCGAGCCGACACTGCTCAGTTCGCTCGAGAAGCAGCAAATCAGCGACGAGGTTCTGGACGAGGTTTTCGGCCTGGGGCCGCTCGAGCCGCTCTTACAGGATCCGACCATCTCCGATATTCTGGTGAACACTCATAAACAGGTGTATGTCGAACGGAAGGGTTTGCTCGAGATTACCAACGTCACTTTTCGGGACAGCCAGCACCTGCTGCGGATCATCGACAAAATCGTTTCGCAGGTTGGCCGCCGCGTGGACGAATCCACTCCGATGGTGGATGCCCGCCTCAGCGATGGATCGCGCGTTAACGCGATTATCCCGCCGCTAGCGGTGGATGGGCCGCTGCTGTCGATTCGCCGTTTCAGCACCGACAAGCTGATGCCGGCCGATTTGGTGGACCGCCGCGCCATGACGCCCGGCATGATGGAATTGCTGGAGGGTGCGGTCAAGGCCAAGCTGAACATCATCATCGCGGGCGGTACCGGCGCCGGAAAAACGACGCTCCTCAACGCGCTCTCGGCGTTCATCGCGCCGAAGGAACGCATCGTCACTATCGAAGACGCCGCCGAATTGCAGTTGAAGCAGCCTCACGTGGTGCGGCTCGAAACGCGGCCAGCCAACCTCGAAGGCACCGGCGCCGTCCGCCAGCGCGAACTGCTGGTCAATAGCTTGCGTATGCGTCCCGACCGGATCGTGGTCGGCGAGGTCCGAGGCGAGGAAGCGCTGGACATGTTGCAGGCCATGAACACGGGACACGACGGCTCGCTCACCACCGTTCACGCCAACAGCCCGCGCGACGCCATCTCGCGGCTCGAAGTGATGGTCTCGCTGGCCAATTCCAACATGCAGTTGACCTCTATCCGGCAGCAGATTGCCAGCGCCGTGCATGTTCTGGTGCAAGCTTCGCGCATGAGCGATGGCTCGCGGCGCGTGATCAACGTTACCGAAGTCACCGGCATGGAAGGCGAAGTGGTCACGCTGCAGGACATCTTCGTGTTTGAGAAGCGCGGGCTGAACTCCGAGGGCCAGGTGGTGGGCCGCTTCGCCGCCACGGGCATTCGCCCCAAGTTCTACGAAAAGCTGTTATCCGCGGGGATCCGCCTGCGGCCGGACCTGTTCGACGAAGCGGTGGAGGTCTGATCCCCCAATGATGTTTATCGTCCTGATTGCCGTCGTCTGGATCCTCGCCTTGGGCGGCTGGTGGATCTGGAACAACGTCTTCCGCACCTCCGACATGGAGCGCTTCAAGAGCCGCCTGCTCGGAACGTCGAAGACGAAAAAGGACAAAGTTCAAGCGGGTCCGGCGCTATTGCAGTCGGAAGCGGGCAGCGGACTGGTCTTCAAAATAATCCGCCGCTTCCGCCTCCAGGAGCACCTCAAGGAAGTGCTCGAACAGGCCGGCGTTAAGTGGACGCCCTCGCAGTTGATACAGCGCTGCCTGTTAATGTTTCTAGTGGCTTTCGGCATCGCCTGGTTCTTCCTGCCGCCGGAGTTCCGCAACGCCGCCTTCCTGGCCGGCTTCATCGGCTTCGTGGTACCCCTCGTCCAGGTTTATCGCAAACGCTCGAGCCGGCTGCGTCGATTTGAGGAATTGTTTCCAGAAAGCCTCGAATTCGTAGCCCGTTCGATGCGCGCCGGACACGCCTTCTCGGTTTCCCTCGAAATGATCCACCGCGAGTTTCAAGAGCCGCTGGCAGGGGAATTCCGGCGTACTTTCGAAGAGCACAATCTCGGCTTGCCGCTCGAAGTGGCGCTCCAAAAACTGGCCGTGCGGGTGCCTTCTCTGGACGTCCATTTCTTCGTGTCGGCGGTGCTGCTACAAAAGAGAACCGGCGGTAATCTCGCCGAAATTCTCGACAAGCTGGCCTACATCATTCGCGAGCGTTTCAAATTGCGCGGGCGCATTCGAGCGATCAGCGCGCACGGCCGCATGACTGGATTGGCGCTGACCTTGATTCCATTAGCGGTCGGTCTGATCATGTTCTATGTCAATCCCGACTACGTCCGCTTTTTCTTCCTGGATGAAACCGGCCGCTACATGTTGGGAGCGGCTATCGCGTTGCAGCTCATCGGATACGCGATCATCCAAAAAATCGTGCAGATTGAGGTCTGATCATGACAATTGTCATAGCTTGCGCCGTTTTCCTGTTGATCGCCCTGGCTGGTTCGGCGGCGGGAATGCGGCTGTACGTCCGCCCGAAAGAGGCGATCGAGCGGGTGGCCGGTTCGGCCGTCGAGCATAACGACGCGCCTCCGGTGCATGCCAGCCTGGTGTTCCACGACTTGGTGAAGCGGCTGGGAGACTTCGTCCCGGCGTCACCCAAGGACGTCACCATCATGCAGCGGCGTCTCATTCGCGCCGGCTACCGCAATGAACAGGGCCTCAAGATTCTGTACGGATCGAAGCTCTTCTTCGGAATTACACTCCCGGTTATCGCGGGCCTATTGCTTTCGAATTCATCTGCCGATCCAAATAATAAGCTGATGTCGATCCTGGCTGCGGCCGCGGTGGGCTTCTTTGGGCCCAACGAGTATATTCGTTTGGCGGCCAAGCGGCGCCAGAAGCAGATTCAACGGGGTTTGGCAAACTCGCTCGACCTGCTCGTGGTTTGCGTCGAGTCGGGCTTGGGCCTGGATCAGGCGTTGATCCAGGTTGCCAAGGAGTTAGAGAAGGCCCATGCCGAAATCAGCGAGGAGTTTACGCTGGTCAATCTGGAATTGAAAGCGGGCAAAAGGCGAGTGGAAGCCTTGCGCAACCTGGCGGATCGAACCGCTGTGGAGGATTTGAAAAAACTGGTCGCCGTGCTGATCCAGGCCGACAGATTCGGAACGGGTGTGTCACAAAGCTTGCGGGCGCATTCCGATTACATGCGCGTCCAGGCCCGGCAGATAGCTGAGGAAAAGGCAGCGAAGCTCGGCGTAAAGCTGGTCTTTCCCATCTTCTTCTGTATCCTGCCATCGCTTTTTGTGGTGACGGTAGGCCCCGTCGTGGTCCGTATCATGCGGGAACTGCTCCCCATGATGAACAACATGTAAATGCAGCGAAATCTGATCTTGATGGAAAGGAGAAAAAACGATGGATAGTTCAATGGTTCGCATCGTTTGCGCCGTTCTGGCAGTCCTGCTGCTCGGACTCATCGTGATGCGCCGCAAAAAGGGCGCTGAATAGTTCCGCTCGGGGGCGCGGCCCGCGCGGTTGCGCCATGCCGGCCCGGTAACTGAGCCGGTGGGGAATGGTATAGGAACGCGGTTAAATCCGAGGCCGCTCCCATTTGGGAAGCGGTTCCGGCCACGGCTGTCTGCCTAGCGGCACTGGCCTCCTGTCGGCGCGTCGGAAGAAATGGATGGTAGGGAATGAAAGACGTTTTGGGAGTGATAGTCTATGTTGCGTAAATCATTATGGTGTGTGATTGTTTTGGCCGCCTTCGCTTATTCGCTTCCGGCGGCCACCTTCGGAACGGTCGTTTCGATTGGCGGGCAAAGCGCCGATCTGGCCATCGATGAGAGCCGGGGCGTTCTTTATGTGGCGAACTTCACCGCCAACCGGATCGAAGTAGTTTCGCTGGCGAACTATTCCGTCCAGACCTCTATCAATGTGGCGCCCCAGCCTAGTTCGCTGGCGCTGTCTCCGGACAGCCGCTATTTGGTGATCACGCACTTTGGTAATTTTGCGGCTCCCACGCCGTCGAACAACTCGCTGACCGTGATCGACCTCACGACCAATGGTCAGCAGACCTTCGCGCTTGACAATCCGCCGCTCGGCGTGGCGTTTGGCATTGACGGGCGGGCTCTCGTTGTGACCACCACCGATTACATCCTGTTCGATCCGGTCCTCGGCACAACTACCGAGCTTGGCACGATCAGCGGCGTCGCCGCCAACACGCTCCCGGTTGCGCCGGCAAATTTTCCGCCACAGATCACCACCGCCTCGATGAGCGCGTCGGGCGACGGGCTGACCATTTACGGAATGGGCGGCTCGACAGCCACCTTCACATTTAAGTACGATGTCACCAGCCAAACGGTGAGACCCGGAGGCATCGTCACCACTAGCGGGCAAATCGGGCCCATTGTCGTGAGCGGCAATCAGGATGGCAGCCGGTTCATGGCCGGGTGGACCATGATCGACCAAAATGGCACGTTCATCAATTATTTTCCCGCTCACAGCAACCAATACAACATCGGAACTACGCTGTTCGATTCGACGCGCGGCCTTTTGTACAGCCAGATTCCGGTGAACGTAGGCGACGCGCCGGTGCTGCGTATCTCCGATGTAGACAATCTGACCATCGAAGGTCAACTGCAATTGCCTGAGAATACGACCGGTAAGAGCGTGCTCTCGAGCGACGGAAAAACCATGTTCTCCGTTTCCTCCAGCGGCGTGCTGGTCCTTCCGGTGGGCTCGCTGGCGCAGACATCGCGTCTGGCGGCTGGGGCCGAGGACCTGATCTTCCTCGGCAGTTTCTGCAACCAGAACGTTTCCACGCAGTCGTTGACCATCACCGATCCCGGCGGCGGCAGCACCGCTTTTTCGATCGCCAGCGACACGGCCGGCGTCACTGTCTATCCCACGAACGGCATTACGCCCGCGACAGTCAGCGTCAGCGTCGATCCCACGGCTTTCAGCGGCCAGACAGGGACAGTCACCGCCCATCTCGCGCTCACTTCCAGGCAGGCGGTGAACCTACCGCCTACCGTGCGGGTGCTGATCAACACCAAGAGTCCGGACCAACGAGGCACGATTGTGGACATCCCGGGCACGCTGGTCGACGTGCTTCCCGATCCGTCTCAGAACCGCTTCTACGTCCTGCGCCAAGACCGCAACGAGGTTCTGGTTTACGACGGGTCGAACTACACCAAGATCGCCACGCTACGCAGCGGCAATCTGCCGTCTAGCATGGCCATCAGCTTCGATCGGCAGTCCTTGCTGGTCGGAAACGCCGGATCGCAAATCGTCAGCGTATTCGATCTGGGCACTCTTCAACCCACGCCGCCTATCCTGCTTCCAAGCGGGCACATCGCGCTCTCACTGGCCAGTTCGGCGAACGCCACCCTGGCCGCCACGGAGTTCTACGATGGAACTCACCACATCGTCCGCCTCGATTTGAACGCTTTGACTGGTTCGGAACCGGCCTCCTTAGGCGTGTTCAATAACGTGACCGCCAACGATGTCGCGCTAGTCGCATCCTCGAATGGCTCCTCCATCATGGGCGTTGGAGTGGATGGCAGTACGCTGCTCTACGACGCGGTTCAGGATACGTTCACCGTTTCGCGGCAGGATTTCACCGCGCTCTCGGGCGCCTACGCCGCCTCGGCATTCGGTCAATACGTGGTAGGCAGCAATCTCCTGAATTCCTCGCTGGTTCCGGTGCAACAGTTCGAGACTCAATCCGGCGCGAGTTCGGGCTTTGCCTTCGTCGATCAGTTCGCGTTCCGCACCACGGTTCCGGTCCCCTCTAGCACTACCGGGACCGGCACTACCGGAACAACCACCACATCGACAGGTGCTATCGCGACGTCCGCCAATACAGCCGCGGGCACCATCGAAACTGTGTCCATGGCGCAGGCGGAAGCGTCGCTTTCCCTCGCCACCCGAATGGCCGAAGCACCCTTGACCGGTTCTGTCGGGGCCAGCCCGTCGGTCTTCTCCCGCACGGTAGCACCCCTTTACAGCAGGACCGCCGTCGTCAATCTGACGGTTTCGGGGGTTACCGTACTCGCCTGGGACTATGCGGCGTCGGTCGCTCCGCCACAATTGACCAAAGTAGTCAATGCCGCCGATTTCAGCTCCAACCTGGCGCCCGGCGGTTTGATCTCCATCTTTGGTTCGGACCTCAGCCCGGTTAATCTGGCAACCCAGGAAATACCGCTTCCCACCGCCCTCGGCGACTCCTGCCTGACGGTCAACGGTCTTCCTGTACCCATGTTGTTCGTCTCGCCTGGCCAGATTAACGCCGAGATGCCGTTTGAAACGGTCGGGGATGTCACTTTGGTTTTGCGCACTCCCGGCGGGGTTAGCGACAACTTCAACCTGGTAGTGCTGCCCGGCGCTCCGGGGGTCTTCCAAAGCGGAGTGGCGGGTCCTGAAACCAACATCCCCACGATTATGCGCAGCGACGACAACCAACTCGTCACCGCATCGAACCCGGTCCACAAGGGCGATACGCTCATCATCTATCTCACCGGTCTGGGCCAAACCAATCCGGCCATGGGAGATGGACAACCCGGGCCGTCCAGTCCTCTGGCGGTCGCTCTTAATCCTCCCACCGTCACCTTGGGCGGTGTAGGTTTGTCTGTTGCATTCGCGGGTATCTCTCCCGGCGAGGTCGGTGTCTATCAGATCAATGTAACGGTGCCCGGCGGCGTGCCCCAGGGGCTTCAGGTTCCCCTGGTCATTTCGCAATCAGGCGCATCCACGTCAATCCCGGTACGAGTTGTCAATTAAACAAAGGTGAAGGATCACTTATGAAAAAGCTCTTTGTATTTCTGCCAGTGCTGGCCGCGCTGTCGACGCCTCTGGCTGTCGCCCAGAAATGGGAAGTCGGAGGTGGAGTCGGCGGTAGCTTCTTCACGTCCGAAACCGTGACGAACCCCTCGGGCAACGTCAACGCATCGCTGGCAAACGGTATCTCCGCCAGCTTCTGGGTGGACAATAACACTGCCGCCAATCGGTTTGGGGGCGAGTTCCGGTACGACTACGAGAACACCGGACTAAGGCTCAGCTCGGATGGAACCAATGCCAACTTCGGCGCCGACACCCACGCCGTGCATTACGATTTCGTGATGCACTTCGGCTCCTCCGAATCACGGGTGCGGCCTTTTATAACCGCCGGTGGTGGCGTCAAGTTGTACCGGGGTACCGGCCAGGAAGAAGCGTATCAGCCGCTGTCCAACGTCGCGCTTCTAACCAAAACCAATCAGATCGAACCGCTTGTCGCAGTCGGCGGAGGCGTCAAAGTCGCGCTTACGCCTACTTGGGCCCTGCGCTTTGAAGTCCACGACAACCTTACGCCTTTCCCGAATAACGTCATCGCGCCCGCGTTAGGATCGAAAGTCGGGGGATGGTTGCAGGACTTCGTCGCCCTGGTTGGCGTTAGCGCGGCGTTCTAACGCCCTCCACTCGAAGACCAAGCGCAGGTAACCTTATGCTAGGCGCCGCTTCCTTCAATGTCACTACGGCACTTTTGGTAGTAGGCGCCCTCTTTATCGTTTATCTCCGTCTGCGCAACTGGTTCGATACCAATGTGCCTCTGATCTACTACGGCCTGATGGTCGTCTACACCAACGCTCTGGATGGACTGCTCAAACCATGGGTGATCTACTTTGGCGTGGCCCTGGCTCTGCTATTGCGCTTTGAGTTTATGAATGTGCAATGTACGCGCGCCGTCAAAAGCTTTGAACTGCTCGTCCTAGCCGTGATCGTTTGGCAATGCACGGCGATGATCTTCCAGCTCTAACGCTTACTTGTCAAGAGGCAAGCCGGAAGACACGATAGCCCGCCAACCCCCGTCCAGCGATAGCACCTTCGAATATCCCATTTTCTGGATCGCGTCGGCCGCTAGCGCTGAACGATAGCCTCCGCCGCAATACAACACCAGAGTTTGCTCCTGGTCCGATAGGGCCGCTTCGATGTCGCGCTCGATTACGCCCTTGCCTAAATGGAGGGCGCCCGCCGCATGTCCCGCGCTCCATTCCTCGTCTTCCCGCACGTCCACCAGAACGTGAGGCTCGCCGGCGGCCACCATCGCCTCGTACTGCTCGATCTGGATCTCTTTCACCCGCGTCTTCGCGTCTTGTACCAGAGCCAGAAAACCCGGGCTATGTGTCTTGGCGTGCATTAATGTACTCGCTTGATCTTGGCGCCAACTTGAAATAATTTCTCTTCGATATTCTCATAACCTCGGTCGATGTGATACACCCGATCGATCACGGTTTCTCCCTTTGCCACCAAGGCCGCTAGCACCAGGGAGGCGCTGGCCCGCAGGTCTGAGGCAATCACCTGCGCTCCGGTCAAGCGTTCCACTCCCGCCACAATCGCCTGCCGCCCTTCAATCCGGATGTTCGATCCCATCCGCGCCAGTTCCTGCGCATGCATAAAACGATTTTCGAAGATCGTCTCCGTGATGAATGAAATACCCTGCGCTTCCGTCATCATCGCCATGTACTGCGCCTGCAGATCGGTGGCGAATCCCGGAAATTCCTCCGTCTTGATGTCTACGGCCTGCAGCCGTTTCCGCCCGCGCACCGTCATCGAATCCGGGCTGGTTGCGATCACTTCCGCCCCCGCTTCTTGCATCTTCACAGCTAAGGCAGCCAGGTGTTCCGGCACGCAACCGACAATATGCAACTCGCCTCGCGTCATCGCTCCGGCGATCAAGAACGTGCCCGCTTCAATACGGTCGGGAATAATCGCGTGTTGCGCCCCGTGCAACCCCGATACTCCCTGAATCCGGATCGTCGATG
>Ga0302319_10027196_pt1 | contig 10034 bp, 8 predicted proteins | sample Bog_T0_2_FD_203319 | JGI IMG/M metagenome (GOLD analysis project Ga0302319, IMG submission 203319) | Peat permafrost microbial communities from Stordalen Mire near Abisko, Sweden - Bog_T0_2 | ecosystem: Environmental > Terrestrial > Soil > Wetlands > Peat | place: Sweden: Abisko, Stordalen Mire...
CAACTGGCCTCTCAAGGACGGCGGATTAAAGCGGCTCATCAACACCAAAGCCTGATCACGGTCGGCTGAGAACACTGGGCTGGGATGCTACATGTATTTCTGATGGCCTACACTAGCACCGTTGGGCCCTGGTTTGATGGGTCGGCCGTGCCAGGCACCAGCAGCCGTAGGGTCGCAAGCGAACCGGCGGCTGCTAGCACCGTTGGGCCCTGGTTTGATGGGTCGGCCGTGCCAGGCACCAGCAGCCGTAGGGTCGCAAGCGACCCGACGGCTGCTAGACCTTGAAGCGCGACACCAGGGTGGACAGGCTTTCGGCGGCCTTGCTCAGCTCGTCCACGGTCCGGGTGGTTTCGCGGATGGTGGCCGCCATCTCCTCGGTGGCCGCGGCATTCTGCTCGGCGATACCGGTCAGTTCGCCCATGAAACCCACCACCGCCGTGCTGTCCTGGCTCTGGACGTGGCTCTGGCCTCCGATCGCCTTGATGTGCTCACCGCTGGCGGCAATGGCCTGCTGGATGCTCTTCAATCCGGCCCCAGCCGTGTTCACCATGGCGCTGCCGTCCTTGATGCTCTTGTTCGAGGTGGTGATGAGCCCGGTGATCTCCTTGGCCGCCTGGCCACAGCGCTCGGCCAGTTTGCGCACTTCCTCGGCCACCACGGCGAAGCCCTTGCCCTCTTCGCCGGCCTTGGCGGCTTCGATGGCGGCGTTCAGAGACAGGAGGTTGGTCTGGTTGGCGATATCGGTGATCACCGTCAGGATGTTGCCGATCTGCTTGGAATTGGTAGTGATGGCCTCCATGCCGGTGACCACTTCGCCCACGGCGGTCCCGCCCTTGGCGGCAGCTTCCTGGGCCTGCTCGAACACCTTGAGGGCATTGCTGACGTTGCCGTAGATGATCTGGGAGGACTGGGCGATGGTGTCCACCTTGGCGGTGGCCTGCTGGACACTGCCCTTCTGGTTTTCGGCGGTCCTTGCGATCGCGTCGGCGGTGGCGTCCATTTCGGTCATGCCGGCAGCCATCTGCATCGATCCGGAGGCGATGCTGGCGGAGATGGTGACCACCTGATTGACGATCCCCTGGATGTTGGCCACGAACCGGTTGAAGCTCCCGGACAGCTGGGCGATCTCGTCCCGGCCGTTGACCTCCAGCCTGGCCGTCAGGTCGCCTTCCCCTTCGGAAATATCATGCATGCCCTGCTTGATCACCTCCAGGGGCTTGACGATGGATTTGCTCAACAGGAAGGCCGCCGCGAAACCCGCACCCAACATGCCGATACCCAGCAACGCCATCCAGATGAAGCTCATCCTCAGTTCACGGTCGATGCTTCCGGTGTTCATGGCCAGCATGACGAAGTATTTATTGGTAATGGACGCGTCCTTCAGTTCGATCGGGCTGCAAACGACCAGGTAGCCGTCACGCCGGTAGCGGGTTTGGCCCGTGGCCAGGAGGGGAACCGCCAGGGCAGCGGGGTCGAGCTGGAGGCTGTCGTTGAATTGGACCTGGAACGGCACTGCCTTTTTCGGGTTGCCCACGTTCACCACAGCGGCCAGGCTGACATCCTCGTCCCCTTTGATGAAGCCGAGAGTACGTTCAGTGACACCCGAAGAGAATCGCTCTTCCCTCACGATGCTGGGGCCGACCGCCTCGCCCAGCACCCTGGAAAGACTGACGCCCTTGAGATTCATGGCGTTGCTCTGGGCGTGGAAAAGCATGAACCCGGTGGCCAGCACCGCGGCCAGCCCCAGAAATACCGTAAAGAGGAGAAATGAGCAGGTCAGCTTTTTCCGTAACGTGCTGTTTTTCCAAAGGTTCATGATTATTCCTTGTCATCGCTCGGCATTTTGTAATATCCAATAGCGGGGTTTATTTTCCCATAAGGCATCGGGTTATTGATCCATCAATTGCCCCAGAAAAGCAGGGGATCGACGGGAATGAAACCGATAAACCCAAGCTTATTCAACAATAATGCCACTAAATATAGACAACCAACAGCCTTTTCACCCAGCGCCGTGGAACGGGAAGGTTCGCACCTTTTCCCTAATCCATAGCATTCTCATCGTTCCACTTGGGAGGGGGAGCGATCTGATTGGGAAGGGGAGCGATCTGACCCCGTGGGGTTCCTAATAGCCACCGCCACCAACATTCCAAACTTTATGAAATATTATTAAATTACCAGTATTTGGTAATTCTAATGCCTTTCAAGGGTAACTATAAAATTGTGAGCGTTCACATTTTTGGCGTCAAGACTTTAGTTTATAAGTTTTCATAGTGGAGCGGCTCCCGAGCAGCCAACGGTTTTCTCGACCTCGGCTGGAGGGCCTTCAACCCTCCAGAACGAACAGGTTGCGGGACCAAACCAAATCCGTGTCGACAACCCGGCATTCGAGATGGGTCCATCTGGGCCAGGCAGGGCAAGACTCGATGGACCCGAGCCTGCTCCTCCGGAATCCATCAGCGCCCGGTGGCGGGAAGGCCATTGTATAAATTTTTTCTATTTCCAGAGTGCTTTCCAGCGTCATCAGCCTATCTTTCAAGTCAAGCAGCTACTATATTTCGCATACCATAAAAGGGAGCTGCCGGCTTCAGGCCCCTCTTTCCCCCTTGCCTAAACAACAAATAATTAATTTTCTAAGGGGTGTCCAGCCCTAGGACCCCGACCCCGGCCGATGGGAGGCTCGGCCCCGGAAGCCACTGAGGACGCCTACCCGGGATTTTCGGAGGATCTTTCGTGTTTGAAGCCAAGGCTGGCCAGGGCGAGAAGGTCGAATGGATCCTATTCCTTGCCATGCGGTTCGTCGCCGACCGGATCGGGGTGGCCAACGCCCGGACCCTCGAATTCGCGATGCGGCTGGTCATCAAGGCCGAAGTGGCGGGACTGGGCGGCCAGGGCCTCGACCGTCATCCGGCCTTCCAGGAACTGGGCGACCGGGATGGGATCGGGTCTGGCGCCGAAGCGTGGAATGACGCTCTGCGGGAGGCCGCCCTGGCGCAGTTCCGCTTCCCCGGCAGCATCGACTTCGTGGCAACCCGGGCGCAGGGCATGGTGCTCCGCACCTGTTCCGATTCCATGGACCACCGGGCCCCAAGGGAGCGATCGCTGCTGCACCAGCTGAGGCACCCGGAACCCTGGCTGGATCAGCTCCTCCCGGCCAGCTTCCTGCTGCAACTGATGGGCGGTGCCGAGGCCCGGGAGGAGCGGGACCCGGCGGGGCACCCACCACCCGCCATCCAGGCTCCTCAGCAGCCAGGGCCGGCCCTCCAGGCCCAACCGGTGGCCCGGTTCTTCGGGGTGCCATTCCTGAAGGGTTTGGCCAGGGAGATCACTTCCATTCAGCTCTGCCCCTTCACCCGGCACCTGGCCGTGATCCGCGACGGGTCGGAACTGGAAGTGGCCAATCGCCTTACCTTGGAGGTTCTGCACCTGGGTGACCTGGCCACGGCCCGGCTGATCGCCTTCCGCCCACGGCGAATAGGCGAGGATACGACCGAACTGGCCATCGTCGGCCCCATGGCCAAGCGGGAAATCGCCCGGATGGATCTCCAGCGCGGCACCCTGATGCCCGGGCTCGATCTCGACGCGGTTACCGCCTTGCAGTACAGCGGCAGCGGCTGCTTCGTGGCCGCGGGCAACGAACGCGGCCAGGTGAAAGTCTGGCACCTGGGCCCCGGACGGCGGACCCAGATCCTGGAAGCCGAGCTCAAGGCCCGGATCGACAGCCTCGCCTTCCATCCCGACAACCATGCCCTCTACGCCATCCTCGACTCCGGCGCCTTGGCTGAACTCGAGCTCACCCTGGGCCAGACGCCATCGGCCGTGGCCGCCCTGGGCGAAAGGGCCCCCGGGGTCCGATTCCACCGGGTGGCCGCCGGCCAGCGCGGGAACTTCATCTACCTGGCCGCGGGCGACGACTGTGTTTATGCGCTCGACACCGGCAACGGGGAAGTGGGCGTCATCACACCAGGGGTGGGGCCCATCTCCGGGCTCCAAGTGCTCCCCGCCAGCGGCCATCTCTGCGTGCTCGGCCGGCATGCGGTCTACATCGCCGCGCCGGTGGGGCCCGGCCAGAAGGAGCATCTGGCCCTGGTCTGCCCCTTCGAACAACCCATCTACGCCGCCTGCGAACTGGACCAGGATGCCATGCTGGTCTTCCATGCCACCGACGGGTAGTTCCGGCGAATTCATCCAGGCCGCCCACGGGTCGCCCAATCGGATCGATCGGCAAGGAATCGCTTCCGGCTCATAAGATGGTTTAGCAAAAAACAACCATAACCATTTGAATCTTTTCCTTGGCTGTGGGATAACCATCCACCCTCCGACGTAGGTTTCGCCTGCTGGGTTATCCGCCAGGGAGGCTCCCATGATTCGAATCAAGCTGTTCTCATTCGCTTTGGCCGGGCTGCTCGCCGCCGCCCCGGCCGCCGCTGCCTTGAAAGTCGGAGACCCAGCACCGGTTTTCCGGGCCAAGGCTTCCATGAACGGCAGGGCGATCACCTTTTCCCTGGCCGCGAGCCTGCGCAAGGGACCGGTTGTCCTCTACTTCTATCCGGCCGCGTTCACCACCGGCTGCACCATCGAGGCCCACGATTTCGCCGAGGCGGTGGATCAGTTCAAGACCTTGGGAGCGGTGGTGATCGGCGTCTCCCATGACGACATCGCCACGCTCAACCGGTTCTCCGTGAGCGAATGCCAGGGCAAGTTCGCGGTGGTCGCCGACCCGGACCAGCAAATCATGAAGGAGTACGACTCGATCCTGCCCGCCAAGCCGGAGCTGGCCAATCGCACGTCCTACGTCATCACCCCGGACGGACGGATCCTCTACACCTACACCGACCTCAAGCCCGACCTGCACGTGGCCAACACCCTGGCCGCCCTGCAGCAGTGGAAGGCCAGGACCGCCCCCCAGCCGGCCCCCTGAGGCCCTGGACCCGTAAGACCTAGGCCAACCGGAAGGCCCGGGTCATGTCCCGGAGCTGGACGGCCAGGTGCGTCAGTTCGTCGATGGTGCGGTTGGTCTCGCTGATGGAGGCCGACAACTGCACGCAGGCCGAGGCGTTGCGATCTGCCACCTCGAGCAGTCCGCCCATGGTGGCGATCATCTGCTTGCTGCCCTGGGCTTGGCCTTGCATGGCGGAGGCGGCCGCCTGGGCGATCTGCGCCTGGGTGCTCATGTCTACTTCGATGGCTTCCAGGCTTTGTTCCACCAGGGCCACCGAGTCCCCACCCGCCTGGACCGCGGACAACTTGGCCAACGCCAGCGCCGCAATGAGGACGGACGGCAGCAGAAGGGCCAAGGTGAGCAGGTTCAGGCGAAACCGCACCATGCCGATTTGGAGGAGACGAACCAGAAAGGGTGGCATGGGCAAGGTTCCTAGGATGGGGTGGTTGAATTGAACGGATAGAAGTGAACCCGGAGTTTATTATTATTTGATCAACTCGGATTTCACAAGATGCCAGACCGGCTCGCCCCTGGCTGGAGCAACGGGACGGACCCAGCATGCCCTTCCCTCAGCCCTTGGCCGCCTCGGCCCGCCGCCGCCGGACATGGGCGCACCGGGCCAGGATCCGGGCCCGGTGGCGGCATTCCTGGGGTTCCAGGGGCATCTCCAGCCGGTCCTGGATTCTCGAGCCCAGGGCATCCACCAGGAGGGACTGATCCTTTTCCGCCAGGACCAGGATGGGCAACTGGGCGCACCCGGGGCAGGACCTGATCTGGTCCAGGGCTTCTGCCGGCGCACCGTCCAGAAGCGAGAGATCCAGGACCAGGGCGTCGGGGGCTTCGCTTCGTAGGGCCTGGAAGGCCTCTTCCAGATCCGAGGCGAAGGTGGTGCGGATGCCCTCCAGGGACAGTTGGGTGAGGACCACCGAGCGCAGGGCGCCCGGAGGGGCCAGAACCAGGAAACTCGCCCCGGAGGAAGGAATGAGGTTGGCGCCCGGGGCGCTTCCCAGCTCCAGCAGCAGCTGGACCCGGGCCCGGAAGACCACCTCCTCCTCGTTCTTCAGGATGCGGTCATCGGCTCCGGCCCGGACACTCAGTTCTTTGGGCCCGTCCCAGGGGGAAGCCAGGATGGTGTAGGGGATGCCCCGCAGACAAGGATCATCCCGGATCCACTGGCAGAGGGCATAGCCGTCGCTGCCGTCCATCAGGCCGGCGCTGAGGACCAGGGCCGGCGCCCGCTTCAGCAGGGAGACCATGGCTTCCGCCACATTCGGGACCCACTGCACGGGGAGGCCGAACCCGGACAAGCGCTCCAGCAGGAGGTCCCGCTGATGGAGATCGTCTTCCACCAGCAGGAGGCCAGGCTCCGGCGGGAGCGGAGCCTCCAGCACCGATTCGGTCTGGATCCGATTCCGGCCCAGACGCTTGGCGGTATACAGGCGGCAGTCCGCCTCCAGGGTGAGTTCCACCGGGGCCAGGGCCCGGTCGGGGACCAGGGTGGTGACTCCCATGCTCAGGGTGACGTCGGCGGCAACCGGAGAATCCGGATGGGCGATCCGGGCGGAGGCCATCCTGGCGGCGATGCGCTGGGCCACCGCCACCGCCCCCTCGGCATCGGTTTCCGCGAGGATGCAGGCGAACTCCTCGCCCCCGTACCGGGCCACAAAGTCCAGGGAGCGCCGCATGGATTCGTTCAGCACTTCCGCCACCCGCTGCAGGCAGGCATCCCCGGCCGGATGCCCCAGCACGTCGTTGAAGCGTTTGAAGTGGTCGATGTCCATGAGGATCATCGAAAGGGGCTTGCGGGTGCGGAGCCCGCGGTTCCATTCCTGGCTGAGCCGGGCGTCGAAGCTGCGGCGGTTGGGAATGCCGGTGAGCGCATCCCCCATGGAAAGAGCCCTGGCCTGGTCCAGGCTGTGCTTGTAGGCCAGCTGGTTGTGCATCCGGGCCTTCAGGATCAAAGGGTCATAGGGTTTGGTGATGAAATCGATGGCGCCCAGTTCCAGGGCTCTGGCCTCGCTCACCCCAGGCCCCGGCGCGGTGAGGAAGATCACCGGGATGTGCTGGGTGGCGGGCTCCTCCTTGAGCCTTCGCAGCACCTCGTACCCGTCCATCCCGGGCATGGCCACGTCCAGCACAATGAGGTCGGGCGATTCCGAAGTGGCCAGGGCCAGAGCTTCCAGCCCGTTCAGCCCGAACAGGGCGTTGCAGTCGGCCTTCAGCAGGTTGCAGATCCCGTCCAGGGCCGCCCGGGAGTCATCCACCACGAGTACGGTGGGGCGGCTGGGCGGAGGAATGGGGATGAGAGCCATGGATTTAATCTTGGCAGGGAGGCCGCCGCTCTGGCGTTGACTTCGCGTGTTTTGGCCAGAATAAGGGCCCTGGAGGCCCGGGGCCGAGCCGCCCTTCGAGGTGGTGGTGCGGATCGGAGGCAAGCATTGGGTGCAGGCCCTTGAGCACCGCTCGGGACGGCAAAGCCGGGCTACTTGAAATGTTCGGCCCCAGCTTCGGATGATCCTAACATTTCATTTGGTATCCAGATTCAGGGGAAGATAAGGGCCCTCTCGGCGGCGCTGACTGCGTGGATGCGGGTTGTGTCGAACACGGGCACCTCTGCGTGATCCTAGTCGATCAGGAGTCCGATCTCCGTGCAGCCCAGGATCACCGCCTCGGCCCCGGCCTTCACCAATCGCTGGATGATCCGGAGGAACTCCAGGCGGGAAGCCTCAAGGACCTGGCCCAAGCATAGTTCCTCGTAGATGACCCGGTGCACCAAGGCACGGTCGGCCGCGTCAGGAACAACCACCTCCAGGCCGTAGCGGTCCTGCAGCCGGCCCCGGTAGAAGTCCTCCTCCATGGTAAAGCGGGTGCCCAGCAGGCCCACCCGGCTGAGGCCCTGGGCGCGCACCGCGGCAGCGGTAGGATCGGCGATATGCAGCAGCGGGATGGTCACAGCCTGCTCGATGGCCCCGGCCACCTTGTGCATTGTGTTGGTGCAAAGCACCAGGAAGTCCGCCCCAGCGGCCTCCATGGATCGGGCCGCCAAAGCCATGGCTTGCCCGGCTCCCGCCCAGTCACCCGCATGCTGAAGCCGCTCGATCTCATGGAAATCCACGCTATGCATGACCAGTTTGGCCGAATGCAGGCCGCCTAACCGGGCTTTAACGGTTTCGTTGATGATCCTGTAATAGGGGATGGTGGATTCCCAGCTCATGCCGCCAATAAGGCCGATGGTTTGCATAAATTCTGTCTCCTGAAGGTATGACTTTCCCATACAGACCCTACGTCTTGGTTACACTTGCAGTCCCTTGATAGCCTTCTCAAAACGGGAGGGGAATACTTTCTTGAAGGTCAGTAATTGTTTGATCATCCAGGCCCGGATAGATCCCAAAGTCTCATTATCGAAATCGATGTCGCCGTCCATGTATTTCGCAATCCGGCATTTCAAGAAGATCCTGCAAGTCACGCCAGGACAAGACACAAAGGCCGGCCTCATTTTCCGTTGACCATTGAATCAGTAAGGCCTAATCTCAGGCCGCCTTCCACCAAAAATCTGTCCCCGCCCCATTCCAAGGTCTGGGCCCCAAGAGGAGAACCATCATGCGTGGCCTCATGCTGCTTGCCATTTGTGTGCTGATGATCGTCTCCGTATGGAAGGTCTTCACAAAAGCGAACAGACCAGGATGGGCCTGTCTGATCCCCATTTACAATTTCATCGTCCTTCTTGAGATTTTGAATCGACCCTGGTGGTGGATGTTTCTCCTGTTCATTCCCATCGTCAACCTGGGCTTTGCTTTGCTCATGTGCATCGACCTTGCCAAGGCATTCGGTAAAGGCATGGGATTTGGGTTCGGAATCCTCCTTTTGGGCTTCATTTTCTATCCAATCCTGGCCTTCGGGAACGCTCGATATGTGGATCCGTCCGCCTGATGGTATGTGGGTGCCAGCCGATGCGCGGAGTCCCTGCGTTACGGGGCCACGACGGTTCTTACCTAAACCTTGAATGCCTCCACCACTTGACGAAGGCCCTCGGCTACTCCGGCCAGATCATCGGAGGTCTTTGTGATTTCTTGAACGGTTGCGGCGAGTTCCTGGGTGGCTGAGGCATTCTGCGCCAACTGGGAGGCTGTCTGGTCCATCCTCCTAGCAACATCATGGCTGGTGTCCGCCTGGGAGGTGCTGAGGGAAGCAATTTCGCGGATACTCTCCGCAATCCCGGTGATTTTGACCCGGATATTCTCGAGATTTGCCAAACTAGTGGTCATACCTTCCACCCCTCCAGCCACGGCATCTTGGGTGTGTTGGTTGAGTTGTGCTATCTCCAATGCGGCGGTGCGAGAACGTTCGGCTAGCTTCCGAACCTCCTCGGCAACGACGGCAAAGCCCTTGCCCAGGCTTCCTGCCTTCGCGGCCTCAATTGCGGCATTCAAGGAAAGAAGGTTTGTCTGGCGGGCGATGTCCTGGATCACCTGCACCGCCTTGAAAACCTGGGAGGTGGCTTCTTTGATCTGAGCCATGCCTTGAGCAGCCCCTTGGCCTGCCTCCGCGCCCCGAGCCGTATCCTGGACCGCCTCTTCGCTCTGGGCACCCGTTTGGAGTGTCCGTTCCCTCATGGAATCCACGTTACGGTTCAATCCTCCCATGGCCAAGGTGACCTGTTCGCCAGCGCCTTTCAGGTCCTCGCTAACTTTGGCGATGTCCTGCACGGCGCGGGCCATTTCTTGCGATGTTGCCGCCAATTCGACGCTGCCGGATGCCACCCGATCGGCGAGACTTGCGATGTTGCGCACCGTTTCCAGCATTTTGCCGTTGTAGGCGTTGAAGGCCTCGGCTGCATCGCCGATCTCGTCCCGGGCGGTCACCTCGATGTGCCTGGACAGGTCGCTATCGCGCAGTCCATCGACTAGCTGGAGCAGGGGCCGGACCATTGTGTTTGAGCGAAGCTTGGAGATGTACGCTACCAGCACGGCCACCGCAAGCGCCACGCTTAGCACGGCCATGGTGATCTTCAGCATCTCCGCGTCGATGTCGTCAAGGTAGACCCCCGCGCCGATCACCCAATCCCAGTCTTCGATCTTCTTTGCGTAGGCCGATT
>Ga0302319_10027197_pt1 | contig 10034 bp, 10 predicted proteins | sample Bog_T0_2_FD_203319 | JGI IMG/M metagenome (GOLD analysis project Ga0302319, IMG submission 203319) | Peat permafrost microbial communities from Stordalen Mire near Abisko, Sweden - Bog_T0_2 | ecosystem: Environmental > Terrestrial > Soil > Wetlands > Peat | place: Sweden: Abisko, Stordalen Mire...
ATCCCCGTGGGGTGCCTTCTTGCGTGCACCCGCCTTCTCCCCACCGGCGCCTTCGATCGCGTCCAGGCCTTCGCCTTCCTATCCGTGATGAGCGTCGGGGCGGCGGGACTGGCGGCGACCCTCTCGGCGGCGATCCGGGCCTTTGTCGCGCGACAGATCCGCGCTGTGGCCCCTCAAAAGCTATGAGCGCGGAACCACGGATCGCGGTTCTGATTTCGACCTATAACGGCGAGGCCTTCCTGCGCCGCCAGCTGGACAGCATCGCCGCGCAGGAGGGCGTCTCAGCGGAGGTGTTCGCGCGTGACGACGGGTCGACTGACGGAACCCTGGCGATCCTGCGAGACTACGCCGGTCTTTGGCCGAGCCTGACCGCGCCACTCGTCGGCGAGAGGCTTGGACCGGCCAGCAGCTTCCTCACGCTCCTTGGTTCGGTCCCGCCTGCCTTCGACGGCTTCGCTTTTTGCGATCAGGACGATGTGTGGATGCCGGACAAACTCTCCCGCGCCGCCTTGCGCCTCGATGAGACCGTGGACCGTCCCGCCCTCTACTGCTCGGCCGTTATGTGCGTTGACTCGAACCTGCGCGCTCTTGGCCCCAAATCGGTGAATGGCGACACGCGGTTTGTTCATCTGCTGTTTGAGAACATGGCGTACGGCAACACCGTGGTCATGAACGCCCGCGCCCACGCGGCGATCACCGCTCGGCCTCCCCAAAATGGCGTGATCATGCACGACTGGTGGTGCGCCCTTGTCGTCTCCGCAGTGGGGCAGGTGATCTTCGACCCCCGCCCGGGCGTCCTCTATCGCCAGCACGGCGCCAACGCGATCGGCGCTTCGCCAAGGCGGTGGTCGGAACTGTCTTCCATCGCCAGGAGGCTGTGGCGCCAACCTCGCGAGGTCTATCCGATCCACGATCAGGCGCAGGAGTTTCTGAGACTGTTCGAGGATCAGCTCGACCCCGAGCGCCTCGAATGTGCACGCGCGCTGGTGCAGTCGCGCCGCTCCCTGGCGGCGCGCGTGGCCTTCGCCGCCGGCGCCGAGATTCCGCGATCGGATTTTATCGGCGCCCTGGCCGCACGCCTGTTGATCGCGGCTGGAATCTATTAGAGCGATCCGCCGCAAGCGGTTCGCGCGATCAACACCGTTCCAGAAAGGCGCCTTCGCCAGCGCGATGACCACAGACGAACCCTTGCCGGCCGGCCTCGCCGAACACCCGCTGGACACACACGCCTTCGTGGTGATGGCACACGGCGACTCTCCTTTTCTGGACGGTTGTCTGCGGTCGCTGCGGGCGCAGAGTCTGCCGGCCAAAATCCTCCTGACGACATCGACGCCGTCGACCTTCATCGAAAAGACGGCGGGGGAGCATGCCGTTCCGATCACTGTGAATGACCATCGCGGGGGAATCGCCTCGGACTGGAACTTCGCCCTCAAAGCGACGGCGGTGCGGCGTGTGACCCTGGCCCACCAGGACGACGTTTATCGCCCCGCCTTTCTGGAGCGGAGTTTGGCGCTCCTGGAGAGCAGCGAGGCAGTCATGTGCTTCACCAGCTACCAGGAAATCGACGACGACGGGCGCGACACGAGCTCCAAGATCAGCAAGGTGACCCATTTGCTCGAATGGGCGACGCTGGGACGAAGGACGCTGATCAAGCCCGCCCAAATGCGCGCCTTTCTCTCCATGGGAGATCCTTTGCCGTGCTCGTCGGTCACTTTCGATCGCGCCAGGCTGAATGGCTTCGAATTCTCGAGCGACTATGACTGCAATCTCGATTGGGACGCCTGGGTGCGGCTTATCGAGGAGGGTCGCTCATGCGTCCGTGTGCCGGAGAGACTTGTTGGACGCCGCCACAACCCGCTGACAGCCACCTCCCGGCTGATTCGCGAGGGCGTGCGGCAGAGGGAGGATCTGAGGATGTTCCGCAGACTTTGGCCAACCCCGCTGGCCGAGGTAATCGCTTTCGCCTACCGCGCCAGTTATTAGGCTCGTCGCGACAGCCAGCGCCGGTAGCGGAGAATTGGAGTCGCCGCGACCGTTAATCACCGTAATTACGGTGGCCGGAGCGCTCTGAAGGCCTTCGGTGGTCGGCGTGAGGGCTTCAGATACAGGTCGCTCCAAGTGACCTGGAGGCCAGAGAGTGTTCGAAAAATTGCAAAATGTCAAATCCAGAAACCAGTCCGTTGGCGGCGAGTTTGAACGGCTTCTCCTGGGAAGCCGCAATGCGGGTGGCGTAATCCGCCGGACGCGCTAGAAACCGTCCAAAGAATTCGGGGAATCAGCAAATGGCGAAACAATACTTGGGCTTTGGCCTGATCTTCGTGGCGGCGTTGGCCGTGACCGGGGCGAGCGCCGCACCCTCGGAGGGGTTCACACCGCACGATGGCTTTACCGCCGATGGGAAGCCGCAGTTGGCCGGCGAGTTGGACGCCTACCTGTGGTTGCCGAGAACCGACGTTGACGCCGACCTCCCCCTGGTTCCGAACGCAGATATCAGCATCCCGGTCAGTTCCGTCCTCTCGCATCTTACCGGCGCGTTCATGGGCGACGGCATCGTCCGTTACGGCAACTGGTCCGGAGAGGCGAATCTCTTCTACATTTCGGTGGGCAAAACGCAGGATGTGCCGATACCGGACACATCGGACAGCCTGCCTATCCGCTTCCACTCTGCGGTCTTCGCAATCGCCCCGGGCGTCGGCTACCGGATCGTCAAGGACGACCAGCACCATGTCTCCATCGATGCGCGTGCGGGATTCAGCTACTGGAATCTGAACGCGACGGCGGTTGTGAACAACAGCGGCAATCCAGGAGTCGGTCGTACCGTTGACTTCGTTTTTCCGTGGATTGGCGAACGCCTGACTTTTGATCCAACACCGAGATGGCGCGTTCTGAATACCTTCGCCCTCACGGGCCTGGGGGCCGATGGCGGCCGCATGGGGTGGAACGCAACCTTGGGTCTCTCCTATCTTATCAGCAAATCCTTCGACGTGAGTCTCGGCTATCGCGCGATCCAGTCCTATAAAAGCGAGCCGGCTGGACCCCTGGGCGAAGATCGGTCGATCAACATTCTCGACTACGGCCCGATGCTTGCCGGGGGCTGGCGATTCTAGGTGGGTTCAGCTTGGTCGCCACTTGGTCGCGAGCGTAGGGATCGGCCGAACGTCGCCGATGATGGAGCCGCCCCAGCCGCGAACCGTAGGTAGGCCGGCTTTGGCGACGGTCTTTTGATGCCCTCGCCGGAATCAGGCGCCTCGCTCCCAAACCCTATTTTCAGATCCCCCTAAGCCCGTTGATCGCCGCAGCGGCCAGGTATCCGAGCCACACGGACCCCAGGCAAAGCGCCACTGAGGCGCCCACGTTCAGGCCCGCGCGGGCCATGTCGCCGCTTTGCGCGAGGTCGAGGGTCTGCAAGCTGAAGGCGGAGAAGGTGGTGAAGCCGCCGCAGAGACCGACCATCACGAAGCGCCGCGCATCGTCCGAAGCCAGCACGCGGCCGTCGGGGCCTGTGAGGGTGGCGAAGAAGCCGATCACGAAAGAGCCGAACACGTTGACTACGAGGGTAGCCCAGGGAAAGCTCTGGCCGAGCCACGCGGCCACCAGCCCCGAGAGTCCATAGCGAGCCATGCCCCCCAGAGCGCTGCCCAGTGCGATCCAGGCATAAGTGATGACGTTCGTCACGCTCGCCGCCGCGGTCAGGCCGCGGCCTCGGCGTCGGCGTCCTCGGCGACGAATCCCTTCCAGCCGTTCATGTATTCGATGAACGTCGGTCCCAGTCGCTCCTGACGCAGGTGCGCGCGCGTCACCGGGAGGGCGATGGCGTGAAAGTCGGCGTTTTCCGCGATCTTGCGCGGAAAGTCGTGATGCAGGACAGCGCCGCGACCAACGATGGCGAAGTCCACGCCGTGGTCCAGGGCCCGGCGGCAATCGGCGCCGCCCATCAGTTTGCCGGCCGCGCCCAGACGTGTGTCGCCCCGCGGCAGATCGGCGAACCAGTCGATGAGAGGCTTGCCGGCAAATGCGGGGTCCACCGGCGCCTTGAAGACATCCCAGAGAGACATGTCGAGATAGTCCAGATCGCCCGACGCCAGGAACTCCGCGGTCAGCGCCCTCTGTTCGTCGAAGACCAGGCCGAATCGTTCCGGAGAGAGACGCAACCCCAGTTGGAAGTCAGGCCTTGTCCGCGCGCGCACGCCCTTGATGATCTCACGAAGGATCCGCACGCGATTTTCCAGCGAGCCGCCCCAGCGGTCCGTTCGCCGGTTGGTCTCCGGGCTTAGAAAGGCGCAAAGAATATAGCCGTGGGCGCCGTGCAGCTCGACGCCGTCGAACCCGGCGCGTTCCGAGCGCACCGCCGCGGCGATGAAATCCTCGATCAGCGCCTCCACCTCACCTTCGCCCAGGGCCCGAGCGCCGGTCTCCGCGTCCTCGGACGGTCCCGCGGGGATTTCTCCAATCAGAGCCTCCGGCGAGCGGATGCCTGCGTGGTGGAGCTGGACGGAAGAGACCGCGCCCTCGGCCCTGATGGTGGCCGCCAGGCGCGTAAGGCCCGCCAGGTGCACGTCGGAGAACACGCCCAGCTGTCCGGGGAAGCCCTGACCGATCCGCTGCACATGGGCCGCGCAGGTCATCACGAGGCCAAAGCCGCCCGTGGCGCGATAGGTCAGCCAGCGAAACTCATCCTCGCTCATCGTCCCGTCCGCGTGGCTCTGACTGTTGGTCAGGGGCGCCAGCATCAAGCGGTTCTTCCACGCGGGGCCCCGCGGAAGTGTGAGGGGTGCGAAGAGATCGGGCATGAACGGGTCTCGCGTGAACGATGGGTCGGGTCTCACCTATCGCGCTCCTCGCGAATCGCAAGGGCGGGACGTCCGGCGAGGGCGGTATTGACCCAATTCAGGTCTTGGAACGTTTTCTCGCTGAGCGGATATCCAGGAGCGTCATCGCCCCGTTCTGCGCGAATCCTTGGAAGAAAAACGGGCATCCGGCTTTCTGAGAGCAGGGAATCAGGTGTTTTGAACCCTCGCCACTCCGGCCGGGGCTCATCGCGGCGCTTGATCGGCGGCGTCATTGGCGACAGGGTGCGCCGCGAGTCGAAATGCACCCACTGGGGGAGAGACCGGATGACTGTTACGGGTTTGATGAAGAGGATGGTCCTGGGGGCGAGCGCCCTGGCCCTCGTGTCCAGCGCCGCATGGTCCGCCACCACGCCGGCCGCTCCAACATCGGCCGCCGCCACGCCCATCAAGGCGAAGCCCAAGAAACACGCGGTCTACAAAATGACCGTGCCGGCCAATACGGTCGAACCGGCCGCGGTCGCCGCCATGCTGAAGATGAGCGTCTATCTGAAGACGCTCTCGGCCTTTCAGCTTCAAATGGCCACGGAGCGCGACGAGGTCGATGACTACGGCCAGCTCCTGACCTTCGACGGCACGACCACCTACAAGGTCAAGAAACCCGATGGCTTCAGCGCCGACACCGCCGAGGATCTGAAGTCGCGACAATATGTCTACGACGGCAAGACTGTGACCGTCTACGACCCCAAAACCAAGTTCTACGCCCAGTTCCCGGCGCCGCCGACCCTCAAGGAAACGCTGCAGGTCGCCAATGACAAATACGGCGTCTCCGTACCGCTGGATGACCTGTTTCACTGGGATGACAACGGCGACCTGGCCAAGAAATTGACCGCGGCTCACGTGGTGGGTCCAAGCCAGGTCAACGGGCAGCCGGCGACCCACTACGCCTTTCGTCAGCCGGGAGTGGACTGGCAGATATGGATCGCCGAAGGCGACAAGCCCGAGCCTCTGCGGGTGATCATTGTGGCCAGTGACGATCCTGCCAGGCCACAGTTTGAATCGACCCTCACCTGGGATTTGGCGCCGACGTTTGCTGCGGACACCTTCGTGTTTACGCCGCCGGCCGACGCCAAGAAGATCCCGATCCAGACCGACGCCCGCTGAGGAGCCGCAGTCATGACCCATAACCTTAAGAAACTGAGCCTGGCGGCGACGCTCTTCGCCGGCGCCATGGCCGTCACCATCACCGCCGTTCCCATGGCGGCCGATGCGCGCGGCGGTGGCGGCGGGGGAGGCGGCCGCGGCGGCGGTGGCGGCGGCGCACGTGGCGGCGGCGGTGGCGGCGGAGGACGCGGCGGTGGCGGCTTCAGCGGCGGCGGGGGTCGCAGTGCGCCGACGAGCATCAATCGTCCCAGCGGCGGTGGCGGACGTCCGGGCGGCGGCTCGGGCGCCGGCAATCGGCCTGGTGGCGGTGGAAGCGCCGGGAATCGCCCAGGCGGCGGCAACAACGGAAACCGTCCCGGCGGCGGCGGGAACGGCAACGGGAACAACAACGGCAATCACAACGGCAACAACAACATAAACATCAACAATAACAACAACGTCAACGTGAACGGCGGCTATCACGGCGGCTACTACGGCGGCGGCTATCACGGCGGCTACTATGGCGGCGGCGGCTACTACGGTGGCGCGGTGGCGGCCGGGGTCGTCGCGGGCGTCACGGCTGCGGCGGTGGGTTCGATGATCTACAGCCTGCCGTCGAACTGCTCGCCCTATAACGCTTACTACCGCTGCGGGAACGTGTACTACCAGCCGCAGTACCAGGGCAGCACCGTCACCTATGTGGTGGTCGACAATCCGGGCTAAAGCCGGTCCCGGACCTGGCGTCCGCTTCGGGCGCCAGGTTTAGAACGGCAGCGGCGCGGAGGCGGTGAAGGTCACCGCATTTCCACTCAGGCGATTGCGACTCTCTACGGTCGGCGTCCATCGAAGCGTGGCCGTGAAAGGCAGCTTGCCGCTGATCAGGGTGTTGTAGGTGGCGATCGGCCCCAGAGCGACGCTGCTGCCCTCGAAGCCGTCGAGGCGGTCGGCCAGCGCGCCGGAGTCGCGGCCGAGCTGCTCGACCCAGCCGACGCTCAGGCCCAGCCCGATCGCCTTGCCGAGTTTCTTGGTCGCCAGCGCGTCCACGGTTAGCAACGGAGCGCTGTGATAGTTCGTCTCTGTGTTGGTCGTGTTGAACTGCACCGCGACCTGGCCGGTGAAATCCAGACCGTATTTGGGGACCATCTGGGTGAAGGCGGCCGTGGGCACGAATGTCCAGTAGTTGAGGCCATCGTTGGCCAGGCTGTTTCGCTGGTAGTCGCCCACCGGGGCCCAGATGCCCAGGCTGAGCGCCATGTGGGCGGTCTGGCTGAAATGATAGCCGGCGATAAGGGGCGTTATGTAGAGATCCGAGACCCCCGCGCTGCTCTGCTGAATCTGCGCTGACTGGTCACCAACGCCCACCATGGCTGTGACCTGGTTCCAGATGATCGGAACGGTGACGCTGGATGCGAAATTCCATTGACCGGTTCCCGTGTTCCACACCTTCAGCAGGGTCATGGGTGTGAAGGATAGTTGGGCGTGGAGGTTGACCGCCAGCTCTCCGTCGATGGGAACCGGCCGCGAGGCGCCGATCGACCCGTCGAAATAAATGCTGGTGATATTGGTCGCCAGGATCGGAACATTCGGCACGACGCCCGCGTCGAGCTGAACATTGGCGCCCTGGACGATGCGGCCCAGGCCCCCCTCCGTGGCCAAAGCTAGCCCCGGCCCTGCGAGTGCGATGGCGAAGGCCGCCGGCGCCGCCCATCGCCTGTACGCTCTTGTCATTGAGAGTCCTCGATGATTTCCAACGGGGTCGACGGCGGCGACGAGAGCACGACCCGGAACACATCGGGCAGAAGGAGCGGCGGCGCCATCTGGCCCATCAGCTCGGTGATGCGGCCCTTCAGCGCCTTGACGCGATCTGGATTATCCGCCGAGACATCCTTTGCCTCGTAGGGATCGCCGGCGAGGTTGAAGAGCTCCGTCTTTCCGGGAAGCAAGCCGGTCCAGACCAGCTTCCAGTCGCCCTGGCGAACCGCGGCGACGAAGGGATCGACATTGTAGACGATCTCGGACCTGGGCGAAGAGGCGCCGGCGCTGATGGTCCCCCACACGTCCAGACCGTCCAGCGGTTTGCCTCTGGTCGGTTTGCAGCCGGCAAGACCCGTGAGGGTGGGGAACATGTCCACCAGATGGATCAGTCCGGTCACGCGACCGGGCTTGATGTGGCCAGGCCAGTTGGCGATGGCGCCCACGAGTGTGCCGCCTTCGTAAAGCGTGCCCTTGCCGTCCCGATACGGTCCGTTGTTCGGCGGGAGTTCGCCCTTGACGACGGATTCGCCGGTGAACTTGGCCGATCGGGTTCCGCCGTTATCGCTGTGAAAAATAATCAGGGTGTCGCCGCGAATTTTCTTCGCCTCTAGGGCCGCAACCACGCGCCCGACCTGGTCGTCCATTGCGCTGATCATGGCCGCATAGGCTTTTCGCAAGGGATCGGTGATCGTTGGATACCGCGCGAGATAATCATCCGGCGCCTGGTAGGGCGTGTGGGGGGCGGTGAATGCGAGGTACAGGAACAACGGCGTGTTGGCGGGCTGGGCCTCAATGACGCGCACCGCCTCATTGCCGAACAAGGTCGTGTCGTATCCGGGCTCGGTGATCAGGGTATTGTCGCGATACCAGTCGCCCTGGCCGTGAGCCTCTTTCTTGAAGTGATCGATCTCGCCGACCATGGCGCCGTAGAAGTGATCGAAACCGCGCTGGCAGGGCCAGTAGGCCTTGTCGAAATGTCCCAGATGCCATTTGCCCACAAGGGCCGTGGTGTAGCCCGACTCCTTGAGCGCCTGTGGCAGCAGCCACTCGTCGGTCGCGAGTCCATAGCGCCCACCCGAGGGTATGACCCCGGTCTGCAGGCCATATCTCAACGGATAACGCCCGGTCATCAACGCCGCGCGGGTTGGGGTGCACATGGGCTGAACGTAGAAGTCCTGCAACTCCGCGCCCGTTTTGGCCAAGGCATCCAGGTTAGGCGTCTTGATCTCAGATCCCCGGAAGCCGAGATCCTTCCAGCCAAGGTCGTCGGCGAGGATGTATATGATGTTCGGCGAGCGCACGGCCCTGACGTCGGCGCCTTGCGCGCTCACGCCCGCGAGCGGGATCGAGAGCGCCGCTGCGCTTCCCAGCAGGACCGCCCGACGATCAACCCCCGCGCCCTCCTGGGCCGCGTCCGCGGAATGCGACGTTTCATGCTCCACCGATCTTCCCTCCCTTGCTGGGGCAAATGATAACTTGACCGTTTGGTCATGTTTGCCTTAGGCTTTTCGGATGGTCAAGCCTGAACATCGGTCATCGCCTGTCGCGGCCGCCGTTCAGACCAGCCGGCAGGAGCCTCGGCGCCTGCGGACCCATGCCGCCCTGATGCGCGCCGGCGCGGCCCTGCTGGCCGACCGACCGATAGACGCCATACCCGTCGATGACATCGTCGACGCCGCCGGCGTCAGTAAAGGAAGTTTTTTCAATCACTTCGAAAGCAAGGATGCTCTGGCCGAAGCCGTCTCCGCTGAGATCCGCGAGGAGATCAACACCCGCGTGCGCGCCGCGAACGCCGGGATCGCCGATGCCGCCGAGCGGACCGCGCGCGGCGTCTGTGTTTTCGTTCACTTCGCCCTGAGCGAGCCTGGGCGCGCGCGAATCATGCTTCGCAGCAACGCCTGGGTGACCTCCGCGCGGAGCCCTCTCAACAGGGGGTTGGAGGCGGATATCGCGGAAAGCGTCGCCCAGGGCCGGTTCAAGCCGCGCGCCGCGGGCGTCGGCGCGGCCTTCGCCGTCGGCCTTGGGCATACCCTCGTGTTCGCCGCGGCCAACGATCGACTGAGCCTGGCCCAAGCCGCCAGCCTGACGCGCGACACTCTGGTCCTGGCCCTGGTCGGCCTTGGTCTGGAAGAGACCGAAGCGCAATCGCTGGTCTCGCGGGTGATCTTAGCGGTGTTCGAGCCATCGAGCGGCAAGGCGCCGTGCTGACCGGGGATCAACTCATCCGGTCGGGGGCTGTCGCGACGTTGGCATGACGCACAGACCCTGCGCGATCTCGCACAGCGCGGGCCAGGCAGCGAGAAGCCTCAGCCGCACCACATTTCCGAGGCACCCATATGCCTCACGTTA
>Ga0302319_10027206_pt1 | contig 10031 bp, 9 predicted proteins | sample Bog_T0_2_FD_203319 | JGI IMG/M metagenome (GOLD analysis project Ga0302319, IMG submission 203319) | Peat permafrost microbial communities from Stordalen Mire near Abisko, Sweden - Bog_T0_2 | ecosystem: Environmental > Terrestrial > Soil > Wetlands > Peat | place: Sweden: Abisko, Stordalen Mire...
TTGGTTTTCTCATGGACACCCCATTGAGAACCCGCGCGCCATCGTAGACTCCAACTTCCGCGAATCGGGCTTCGGGGGATTTAGTTGTAGCGGAAGCAATCGACGCTTGGCCAGAGCCCGTCTGCTCTATGTACTCGAACAGGCAGCCACTCTGGCCTTCGCAACCTAGCACCTGCCGTTACCTACCCGCACTGGCGCCCATCGCTTTCACAAGCTCCGTTGCTTTATCTGCCAGCGCATCAGCCATCAGAGTCTCCCTTTCGATTCTGGCCCTGATCAACGGCTTCAGAACAAATAGGGAGAGCGTCGATGCGATGCCGCACAGTACGGCTGAAACGTAGAACGCCACTGCAAAGGAGCCACCCAGATACGCCGCCAGCGCGGCTGCCCCAAAGCCGGCGAAAACGGAAGCCAGTCCCTTGGCTGTATACAACATGCCATAGTCAACAGACGCATTCTTGGGGCCGAAGACATCACCCGAGGTTGCTGAAAACAAGGAGTAGATCTCACCCCAGAAAAGGAAAACGAACGAGAACAGAACCACAAATGCTAGCGGCCTTCCAGCTATTCTGGTCACCAGGAACACGAGAACCGCTTCGACGCCGAACGTTAGGAACATCGTATATTCACGCCCTAATCGATCCGAGGTCCAGCCCCAGACGACTCTGGACAGAGCGTTGAAGATTGAGGCTAGCGTTGCGGTCAGCGGGACGATTGCCAGCCCCCATACCTTTGCGTCGCTTACAGCGAGGGACTTGGCTATCTGCGAGAGGTTCCCAGTAGCTATCAACCCGCCAGCGCAAGCAAAGAAAAACATCGTGTAGAGTAAATAGAACTCAGGCCTTCGAAGAGTCTGGGTCCAGCTATAGTTCACCTTCGACTGTACAACTCCCACGTGTGCTTTCTTTGTCGGCTTATTCCAACCTATGGGCACCCAACCCGCTGGCGGATGGCGGAGTATCAATGCGGCAATGAACGCAAGGATTCCCTGGGCAATTCCCCAGATAGCCATTGCCTTTGACCAGCCCATATTGTTAATCGTGCTTGCAATAGGGATGATGGTGAGAGCGGCTCCTCCCCCGAAGCCTGCGGACGTCAAGCCTGCAGCCAATCCCCGCTTGTCCGGGAACCACTTCACTGCATTGGCAACGCACGAAATGTAAATGATGCCTGCGCCGGTTCCCGCAACAATACCGTAGTAGATGTATAAGTCAACAACCGACTTTGCAATTGTTCCGCCTAATACCCATCCGAGCATGATACACAGCGAACCTAGTATCATCAGCTTCCGAATACCCAGCTTATCGACGAAGTATCCGGCCAAGGGCATTGGCCATGTTTCAAACAGAACGAAAGCCGAGAACACCGCGGCAATTTTTGCATACGGCACTCCCGGGAAGGTTTGTCTCATACCTGGGGTAAAGAGTGTGAATGCGTATTGATAGTTGGATATGACGATCATTGCGATAACACCGCACGCTAGCTGTACCCAGCGGTTTCCGGCAATAATGCCGTACTTCTCCCTGGCGCTGATTCGTCTTTCCAGAGTTACACTTTCGGTAGCCATACCTCGTTCCTCCCAAGACCAATGCGGATTCTGTTTCATACAAATGGCCCGCACTCGCTAACCGATTGCCTCGCATCCTCCAAGGCAGTGGTTGGGGTGGTTTTAACTACGAAATGTCGCGACCGTACCGACCGCGACGATCCAGAACATTGCGTTACCTCCTATGAACTTCCTGCGCAGGATCCGATACGCCAATGCGCACGCCGAATATGAAAAGTGCAAATGCACCCTGGAGCGCGACGAAGCTGACGCACAGCCTCACCGGGAGGGGTATTGCAAAGTAATTTCCAGGGATACTTCAGGTTCGCGATAGTAATGGTCGCGATTGCGCAGGCCATCGACAAAAGCCAGCGGTTAGCACTCTCGAATTCGGACTTTGATCCAAGGGCCCGGGATATCTCCATTTGCCTACCTCCTTGCTGGCAGGCTTTCTGGCAGATCCCCTCAGCGTCCCCGTACCGAAGTACCGCTGTAGTAATAAGAAGTAACCCCGGGTGTGACCTGACCATGGAGGCCGCATCACACCCAGAGAGTTGCGTTGCTCGTTATCTACGCCGGTACAACGTCAGCTTCCAAGTCCTTCAGGACGGGCATGACTCCGGGAATCAACCACTTGTCCCACATCTCATCAACCTTGCTCTGGAAATACTCAACATCGTCGTCCGTAAAGTGGGAGAACCTGCCCTGTTTCAGCAGGTAGTCACGCACCGGTAGGCGCTTGAGTTTGCCATTCACGATTAGCTTGGTCTTACCGATGTATTCCAGCTTTCCCTCAACCATTTCATACAATGGGAAGATGCCGGTCTTCACGGCAAGCTCTCCTAATTCGCCCGAGAGGATCGGATCGTAATCCCATCCCTTTGGACATGGGGCCAGTAAGTGGAGGAAGGTTGGGCCTCCTATGGACAGGGCCTTGCGGATTTGGTTCATGGCCTGCATTGGCTCTGACGTGGCAGCGGTTCCGACGTATTTAACGGTCGGATGTCCAGCCGCAATCAAGCCTGCCATGTTCTTCTTCCAACGCTGGTTCATGATCCGCTTCACTTTCCCCGGCGTACTGAACGAGGTATTGGCGCCGTATGGCGAGCATCCAGAGATCTGGATGTCCGTATTGGCGTATGACTCGTTGTCATACATGAGGATGAGAAGGTTGTAGGCGGGATGCAGCATGGTCGCAGAGATCGCGCCCAGGCCCATGTCCGCGCCGCCACCGTCGCCGCAGAAGGCAATCACGTTGATGGGCTCGTCTTTGATCTTACCTTTGCGCATCTGCACCTTGTAGGCCGCTGCGGCACCCAGGGCAGCCGAACCGCTGGAACCCAGTTGGGTATGCATCCACGGCACGCCCCATGGGGTCGTGTAGTAAGAGGTGTTCGCTACATACATGCAACCTGTGCTGCCCAGCACAATCGTCCTGGGACCGGCCGATTTGGCCAGTAGTCTCATGGTTTGTGCGGAGAAGCAGCCCTGGCACGTACGATGACCAGAAGTGAAGTACTCTTCGTGAGCGATGGTTTTAACGCCCTTGAACGGCTCCAACTTCTGTGCTGGTTTTACTTCGCTAAAGATACTCATTTCGTCATCCTTTCCGGCAATGGGTACACGTCAGGAACGTGCTACTCCCGCAGCCCAATCCATTGAGTCAGTGGCACGGATTTTCCCGCCGCCGCCTCGGAGACATAACCAGCCATCTTCTCGATGTCTGGTACTAGTACTTCGCGGCCACCCAGACCGCAGATGAAGCCCAGCACTGGCGGCTTCGGGCCGTTGCCCGGATACAGCGCGGTACGGATTTCCGTGGCCACGACACCGCTAAGATAAGGCGAGCCCAGCGAATAGTCGCGATCCACTACGCCGATTGCCTTGAAGCGACGCAGGCAATTTGCCAACGCCTCAGCTGGGAACGGACGGAACCAACGCAGGCGAACGAAGCCGACCTTCTTGCCTTCCGCCCGCATCCTGCGGATAGCCACTTTTGCCGGAGTCGATAGAGTGCCCATGCCCAACAGAACGTAATCCGCATCTTCCGTCATGTACTCCTCGAAGAACGGGTTGCCGATCTTGCGGCCGAAGACCTTCTCGAATTCGGCGTAGCACTCGCTGATTACGCCGAGGCTGTGTGCGGCCACCTCGTAGTTCGAACGGCGAATTTCCATCACCCAGTCTTCGTTGCACTGCGGAGCGATCGAAATTACGTTGTCCGGATGCATTAGTAGTTCGCCACGGTCATAGGGAGGCAGGAATCGCTTTACCTGTTCCTGCGTCGGAATCTTGACCAGTGCCTGTGAGTGCGTCAGGAAAGAACCATCGCAACTGATGGCAATCGGCACCATCATGCGGCGGTCTTCGGCGATGCGATAGGCTAGCAGAGCCGTGTCGATGCATTCCTGCGCGGAATCAACCCAGATCAGGTTCCAACCGAGATCGCGAACCGAAAGGGCATCGTTATGCTCCACGCCAAACGCACCAGGGTCGTCCAGCGCACGGTTACCCACCATGGCCACCATGGGTATCCGCAGCGAGGGTGTAACTGTCAGGCATTCCATCGCATACATCCAACCCACGCCACTACTGCCGCAGAATACCCGGGCACCGCACGCGGATGCATGTTTGACGATTTCAAATTGTGAATGTTCTCCTTCGGCCGCGATATACTCACAGTCCATTTCCCCATCGGCCACAAGCTGTGAAATGTACTGCACCACGGTGTCGTAGGGGCGAATCGGATAGGCCGTGACCACGTCTACGTCAGCCAACTTGCAGGCGACTGCAATAGCTTCGGCTCCGGTGATCAGGGCTTCCTGCTCGACGTGCTTCGCTTGTTCCACTGCTGTTGTTGCCATAGGAATCTCCTTCTCCGAACGCTCTTAGCCTTTGTTGGCGACTGCCAGCGCTGCCGGGATTTGCTCTTTGTACTGACCCTTATAGCGATAGCCATTGGACCGCTGATCCATCGGTACGGCTGCGGCAGACTTCGCCGTTATCCATGCCTTGTACGCAGCTTTGTCTTTCTTGAAAGCTGCCCATTGGCTGGCGTTATCGGTGAACTCGTGCTCGCTGACCATCGTGATGCAGTTCGTTACCGGGCAAACCTGCTCGCAAACACCGCAACCGCAGCAAGCTTCCAGGTTCGTGTCATACAGGCCATCCGGTGTGACATCGAAAGATGCATCCGGGCAATTCAGCCAGCACAGAGTACACTTCGTGCAGGTTTCGAAGTTGGTCACGGGACGCAACGTCCTGGTGGCGTACTTCAAGAAGGTCTTGCTGCGAGCCGGACGATGACCGCCCGCTTCGCCCGTCGTTGGGTCCTTGAAAGGGCCACCTTGGGGCATTCCCACAATGGTGGTGCCTTCGCGCATTTGCTCCCACTTCGGTTGCACATAATGACGGAGCGGTTCAGTATTCCCTTCACCAATTTTCACGTTAACTGTAGTGAAGCGCTCGTAAGCCAGCTTGGCGGACTGAACCTTCGAAGCACCGTCTTTCACCTTTGTAGCGATGTACTTTTCCAACGATGCGAAGCTGAACAATTGCGGCATCGCTTTTGCAATCACGCCCAGGGTACGAGCATCCGTGTGGTCGTCCTTGAAGTTCCACATGCCCGAGAAGCTGGGTATGCCCGTGAACGTGCCAAGATGGTAAGGCTGGTCCTTGACGTGAATGGATTTCAGGAGTGTAGGAACGTCTTCGTTGGAGATAACAGCCAGCGTAGCGTTTGGCTTCAGGAAGTGGTTGACCGCTTGCAATCCCATCCACGCCCATGATTCCAAACCTTTGCACAGGGTGTCGTCGAGCACCACGGTAATGTCCACCTGTTTAGGACTGTACTGAGCCATTCCCTCTTCGAGCGTTACTTCGTCGGTGGCGACGATAGCGTAGCTCTTCGCCGGGATTCCATTGCGCTCCGGTGAGTCTGAATAACGCCCGAACGAGACTCCTGGTTTGCCCTCATTGTGGGCAGACAAGACGATCCCGCGGCAGATATTCTTGGCCAGGATCTTCTGGAAGACCCCACGGTAGATAATTTCAACCGCGAATAACTGGCCCATGTGATGACCTCCATTCTCTTAGAGCTGATTAAGAACAATCTTTCCGATGTCCTGCAAATGACGACTCATGGCTTCTTCGGCTGCTAATGCGTCCCGCCGTTTGAGTGCCGCGATAATATGGCGATGACCGTTTAGCGATTTTCTCGGACGTCCCTCGGTCTGCAGAGAGCGTTCTCGTGTATCGCGCAACAGGTCCATCAATACGTCCAATACCTTCAGAATCACAGTGTTGTTCGTGGCCATTGCAATCTTGTAATGAAATTCTGAGTCCTCTTCGACCGTTGACTCTCCCTTGCGTATCTTCTCTTCCTGCCGCTTTAGGATGTTTTCAAGGATGGCGATTTCGTCCGCAGAGATGCGCATTGCCGCACGCGCCGCCAGTGCGGGCTCCAGTATGTAGCGCACGTCGAGAAGTTCAGTGATCAGTTCACGTTTTCGTAGCAGTACATCTGCCAGCGAGTTCTCTGACGGATGAACTGATGGATCGCGAACCACTGTCCCAGCGCCCTGCCGAGGCTCCACTAACCCCATGAGTTCAAGTCTGCGAATGGCATCGCGGATGGAACCACGGCTAACCTGAAACATTTCCACCAACCGGCGTTCGGGAGGAAGTTTGTCGCCAGGCTTAAACTGTTTTGCGATCAGATGTTCAAGTCTGCTGGCAACTTGTTCGGAGAGCTTACTCTTCCGGATTGTGTCGAATGCTGGTTGTGCGGTGGCCACGAATTACCTCCCCGGGATGATTGGTCTGCTTATTGGACCAATTGTGTTTCGAGAAGAAGTATAAATCTCGGTTTTGATTTGTCGGTGACGCAGCTCACGTGACGTTGTGAGAAATCGAAAGTCGCGTTTGCCCACTGCAAACTGGGCGGACATGACCCTATTGGAGTAGCGCAGATGCAATCTTTGATGTTTCCCGAAGAAACTCTGGGAATTGCTCGGGTGGAATCTGCATGCCGGGGCGGAAGATCAGCACCCAGTCCCGATTCGCACTGATGTGAAACGCCGGAGCTGTAGGCCGCAAATTCGCCAGCTTCGCCGGCGTGAGGCAGTCATGTACTTTTTGTGGTTCCCGGCAATGCACGAAGAATTCTTTGGCAAACTCTCGGTCCTCAACCGGCGCGGGTTTTCGGAACAGTGCATCGACGAGTTTAGACAGGGTACATTTTCTTCCGACTTCGAACTCAGGTATGTCGATTCCTGGACTGCGGAATGCGGCGACTGTAGTGAAGTGCCGATGCGGCGTCTCCGCCTCGCAACCCTCGCAGGAGGGCAGTTCGAGCACCAGCGCCCGGCGTCCGTCGAGCGTGGCCTGCATCACATTCGCTGCCTCCACGGACGCGTCTCCCTGCAGGAAAGGCAATCCGTGGACATCGGAGCCTTCAAAAGGTCTGGTATCGGCAGAGAACGCCAGTCCCAACTCCTGGGCTTCACGCGACATAGCGCGGTTGTGTCTCGACCGGGATATGATCTCGATTGCCATCATCGCAGCCCCGACGGAGAGCAGGCAGGCGGTCGCGAGAATTGGGTACAAAGAGGAGGAACCGTTCGCAGTGTTGAGCAGCGCATTCAAGGCAATGTAATCTTGAATGCCCCGCCCTAGGTACAAGCAGAGAGAAAGTGATGCCAGAAGGAGAATCACCGCGCCTCCGTTCGGGCGCCGAGAGGTCATCCGGTCGGTAACTGCCGGCAATTGAACCCGGCGCTACATCGCAGAGCGTCATATCAACTTGCTTCATTTTTTGCGGTGATTATGCGCACACATGTACGTGATACACTGGCCAGCGCCCAGCGTAGCATACGGGTTCCAATCAGCACCTTTGGGAGTCAGGTTTCGACGCAAACTGATTAGCTGACGCGACTTAGCAGTAGTTTCCTTTCAAGAGCATCTCAAAATGACCTGGGCTTCCTTTCAGCAAGGCGGCCACCGTGTATTTTTCGCGGAGGGTATCGCCAGTGTCTCCCGAAACCGGCATCTGGGAAGCTTGGCCTGGTTCGAGACAATCGCTTGCGACTCGGCAATCGAATCTAAATCACACTGGTGATATCAAACGCCCAGCATCGCCCGCAGCCCCCTTTCGAGGTCTGCAATCAGGTCATCCGTATTCTCTAGGCCGATGTTCAGTCGCACGATGCGGTCGCCGTAATCGGTGCGGCTGCCCAATCTGCTCATGTCGTAAGCCACGGCCAGACTGGCCACACCTCCCCAGCTATAGCCGATCTTGAAAAACGCCAGTGCGTCTACGAAGGCTCTGACTTGCGCACCGCTAAACTCCGGCTTCAGCACCAACGAAAACAGTCCCGACGAGCCGGTGAAATCCCGCTTCCAAAGGTCATGCCCGGGGCAGGACTCGAGCGCCGGATGTAGTACCGTTTGCACCTCAGGCCTGGCTGCAAGCCAGCGCGCAATCTCCAGCGCCGACTGCTCCACATGCTTCAGCCGCACCGCCAGCGTCGTGATTCCACGCAGCGCCAGGCTGCAGTCATCAGGAGAGACCGCCAGCCCAAGCCGCGCCCGCACTTCACCAAGCCGCTCCAGGTGGGCTGGGTCGCGTAACGTCACCGAACCCATCAGGAGGTCGCTATGCCCGCCGATGTATTTCGTGGCCGCCTGCACCGAGACGTCTACGCCGTGATCAAAGGCCCGGAACAGCACTCCCGCAGACCAGGTATTGTCGATCGCCACCGGGATGGCGCGCTCATGTGCAGCCGCGCAGATGGCTGGCACATCCTGCACCTCCATGGTGATCGAGCCCGGGCTCTCAGTCCACGCCAGGTGGGTATTCGGGCGAAAGTGTTCCGCGATGCCGGCGCCAATCTCCGGTGGATAGAATGAGGCTTCGATGCCAAAGCGGCGCAGCAGCTTGACGGCCAGCACGCGATTCGGGCTATAGACATTCTCCGGAATCAGCACGTGGCTTCCAGCGGAGAGAAACCCCAAGTCCACCACACTGATTGCCGCCAGGCCGCTCGGAGTCAGCAGAGTACGCGTGCCGCCTTCCAACTCCGCGATGCGCCCCGCCAACTCCAGCGTGGTTGGCGTACCGTGCAACCCGTAGGCGTAGCCGAACTCCTCCTGGTTCCAGTCCGTGTGTGTCGACGTGGTGTCCGGAAAGACGACAGTTGAACCGCGATAGACGGGCGTCGTCAGCGACTCAAAGCCTTCGGGAATGCTTGCATCGGTATGGATCAGCCGGGTTTTCCAGTCTTTCGTCATAGCATCCTGCTCGCCGAGCGTGACACGAACTCCCCGAATGAACTCGCTTATGAGTTGGCGACATTCGCCGACACGGCAGCAGAACTAATCTTATTGCCTTCCTCCATGTTCAACAACTTGTCCTTCCAGTTCTGAGCCGTAATCGAGAACGCCCAAGTTCCGGATTGCGCACAACCGGGGGATATCAAGCACCAGATCGCCACGACGCCAAGCACTCCTCAGATAAGCACAGTCGCGATCATAGGCACGCCAAAGCTCGCTCTAGCGGGCTGCTGTCTCAAGTCGTAGGAACCTATCTTGGGCCGCCCGCAAGTTCCGGCGCTGTTTCTAATTCGCGCATTTAGGCACATTTAAGGCACTCTTCATATGTGATTTAGACGCGATGTAATCCAATTGGACTGAAGGCTGAGCGAGAGGCAGTTCATGGCTTGCCCGCCGGGTGGGTTCAAATGTCAGTCCTCGCGACGTTTATCCTGATCTGCATTGCGGCTGTTCTGTTCCTCCTCCGATTTATCTTTGCTTTGAACTCCGAAATTCAGACGACACGAAAGCGCCCGGCAGTGAGAATTGAGCGGATTCGGCGCGGGGTCGAGCCCGGGGCTCGGTTCCTGCGATCACACTGGTGTATTCCAGGTCGAGGTTTGTTATTTGCCCACGTTAGGTTTCCGCGGGCAAATTGTTTCAACGCTAAGGAATTCTTAGGTCAGGAGAGTAAAAGCCGTATGTCTGCCGAAACAGTATCACCCGAAAGGTTAGCGATATTGCTCCATCACTATAGCGAGGCTCTTGCACCGGACTTCGGATTGCGGCCGAGCACAAGTCCGGACTGGGAAGATCTCTCGCAGGCTGAGCGCAACCGGATGGTAGCCGCCACCAGGCTTGCCTTGTTGGATCTTCTGCTTTACGAAGGACAACTCTCCAAGTGGAAGAACCTGAATTCCAATTCACCGCAGCGACGGGAAGCAGATCGGCTCGCAGCGCAGGTTCGCGTGATTCGTATTGTCACTTCGAATCAAGGGAACGGTGATTCAAAGACTACTACAGCAGCCACGCTAGCCAAGGAGTTCGCAGAGCAGGGCATGCGGGTGCTGATTATAGACAAGGACCGGCAGGGGTTCATCAACACCATTCTTCGCCTGAAGCCGGAATATGGCTTATTCAACTTTGCCATCGAGGAGTTGAGGTGTGAAAGCTG
>Ga0302319_10027207_pt1 | contig 10031 bp, 6 predicted proteins | sample Bog_T0_2_FD_203319 | JGI IMG/M metagenome (GOLD analysis project Ga0302319, IMG submission 203319) | Peat permafrost microbial communities from Stordalen Mire near Abisko, Sweden - Bog_T0_2 | ecosystem: Environmental > Terrestrial > Soil > Wetlands > Peat | place: Sweden: Abisko, Stordalen Mire...
CCCAAAAGACCAATCATCGTTCAACGGAAAATTCCCGACCGGATTAACAATGGCCACCACAAGGCACCAGGTCAGCGTCAGGCAAAGCAAATCCTTCACTGTAGCTTTGCTCTCGTCGGAGATGGCCTGATTTTTCATGCTCTAATAGAATTCGCTGGCGGTAGTTTAATATCGGGAGTGGTGAACCTTCGATTCGGCGCGAAACTTGTCAAAATTCCGTGTAAAAGTCGAGCGGTAAAGATGATTTCAGGACCCAAAAATGATTGGGTTGGCAATCTAACTTCCGGCCGGTGCGGGATGCTCTTGGTTGCCGATAAACAAGCGGACTGGAACTAAGATCCGGTGGTTGTGCCTCCGACAACCGGGGGAAGACCCACTTGCTTTTTCACCATGGAATCGCGCTGGGCCCAGTCGGGATTCAGTCCGGGCAAATCGAGGTTGTAATTCAAGCCGCGGCTTTCCGGCCGTTGCAAGGCGCAAGCAATAATCAGCTCAGCCACCGTGGCGATATTGCGCAATTCCAGGAGGTCGGCTGAAACGATGAAGTTCCAGTAGTAGTCGCGGATTTCCTCCTGCAGATTGGCGATGCGCTTCTGGGCGCGCTGGAGGCGCTTGTTGGTGCGTACAATGCCGACATAATCCCACATCAAGCGGCGGATTTCGTCCCAGTTATGAGAGACCACCACCATTTCGTCGGCGTTGGTGGCATGGCCGGATTGCCAGGGCGGTATGGGACAATCCCTTTTTTCCAGCGGGCCGGCGAGGATTTTGACGGCCGCGCGATGCGCACAGACCATGGCTTCCAGCAGTGAATTGCTCGCCAGGCGGTTGGCGCCGTGAAGACCGGTGCAAGCCACTTCGCCGACGGCATACAGTCCGGGAATATCCGTCTCGCCATCGAGATTGGTCTTCACACCGCCACATTGATAGTGCGCTGCCGGTACGACGGGAATCGGCTCCTTGGTGATATCAATGCCGAATTGCAGGCAGGTGTCATAGATGTTGGGAAATCGCCGGATGATTTCACGGGCGGGTTTTTGGGTGATGTCGAGCAGCACATGGTCCGCTCCGGACTTTTTCATCTCGCTGTCAATTGCCCGGGCGACGATGTCCCGGGGCGCCAGTGATTTCAAGGGATGAACCGGATCCATGAATTCCGCGCCGGCGAGATTTTTCAGGATTCCGCCTTCGCCGCGCACCGCCTCGCTGATCAGGAACGATTTTGCCCGGGGATGATAAAGACAGGTGGGATGAAACTGGACAAACTCCATGTTGGCGATGCCGGCCCCGGCACGATAGGCCATGGCGACGCCATCACCCGTGGCGATATCCGGGTTGGTGGTGTACAGGTACACCTTGCCGCAACCACCGGTCGCGAGCAGCGTCACGGCGGCCGCAAAGGTTTCGACCCGGTTGCGTTTCTTGTCGAAGACGTATGCGCCCAGGCAGCGATTTACTCCGTCCAGGCCGAGTTTCTGGCTGGTCACCAGGTCAATCGCCAGGTGATCTTCAAAAATGTGAATGTTGGGCTGCCGGGAGACGGCACCCAGCAGGGCGCGCTCGATCTCGTGGCCGGTCATGTCGCGCGCGTGCAGGATCCGCCGCCGCGAATGCCCGCCCTCGCGGCCGAGATCCAACTGGCGGGATCCGTCCCGCGCCCGCTGCTCCGACTCGGTGAATTTCATGCCCAGCTGAATCAATTCCTGAATCCGCGCGGGCCCTTCCTCGACGATGGCGCGGACGACGGGTTCCTTGCACAGCCCGGCACCGGCTTCCAAGGTGTCGCGCACATGCAATTCAAAGGAATCATCCTTGCCAGTGACCGAGGCGATGCCGCCTTGGGCGTAATTCGTGTTGGATTCCGCCTGGTTTTTCTTGGTGACAATGGCGACGCGACCGCTGGGCGCGACTTTCAAGGCGAAGGAGAGCCCGGCAATACCGCTGCCAAGAATCAGGAAATCAAAGTTTTCCATGGCCAATGATGATGGAGCAACCATTACAGTCTGGCATTATCAATCAACCGGGTTTTGCCGAAATAAACAGCCAGGGCCATGTGCGTACCGGGTTTGACGCGGGCCACCGGTTCGAGGGTTTCCGGATCAAAAAATGCCACATAATCCAGCTTGGCCAGCGGGGCGGCCTGGATGAACTTCCGCAAATCCTTTTGCAGGGCCGCCGGGGACTGGGGGCGGCGACGCACAGCGAGGGTGACCGCCTGCAGGGCGTGGAACAGGATCGTCGCTTGCGCGCGCTGTTCCGGGTCCAGGTATTTATTGCGCGAACTCATGGCCAGGCCGTCGGATTCACGGCCGGTGGGCGCGACAATGATCCGGACGGGAAAGTTCAGATCCCGCACCATGCGCTTGATGATGGCGGCCTGCTGATAATCTTTCTGGCCGAAAACAGCGAGGTCCGGCAGGGCGAGATTGAGTAGCTTGGCCACCACCGTGGTGACACCGCGAAAATGCACTGGCCGGGAGGCGCCCTCCATGGACCGGCATAATTTCTCTTCCACCACGTACGTGCTGAACGCGTCCGGGCGGGTTGGCGCAGCCGCCAGATGGGAATACATTTCGCCGTCCCCGGGCACGAACACGGCGTCCACCCCTCCCGCACGGCACATGCTTAGATCCCGTTTCAAATCGCGGGGATATTTGGACAGATCTTCTTTGGGGCCGAATTGGGTGGGGTTCACATAGATGCTTAACACCACCCGCCCGGCAGAACCGACGTGCTGGCGCGCCGCGCGAACCAGGCTGATATGCCCGTCATGAAGGTAGCCCATGGTGGGCACCAACCCGACTTGGGTCCCGGCCCGGCGCCATTTTCTGGCGAGTCGCTGCATCGCGGCAACGGTGGAAATGATCTGCATAGGCAGAAGATTCCGCAGTTTAGCCCGGCATTCAACCCGAAAGCGGTCGGTTGTGATCTCCGGGAAGAGCCACGTGAGGGCACGCGGCCTACAAGATTTCATGGTAAATTACCAATCTCGCAGTCTGGGTGTCCTCCCCGGGCGAAGTTTTCAACTGGTTGCTAAGGCGAGGCGACGCGATAAAACCGGGTGGGATAGCTGGTGGCCGTGCGGTCGGTGAACAGGAGTGACACTTCAGTTGCGGTGAAATTAGTGAGGTTTACCCAGGGCACAGGGTTGGCCGACAGGTTTGTGGTTGCCTGGAGGTGGTAGCTGAAATTGGTGGTGAGCGTCAGGTTGAAAGTGAATCCATTGCCGGTCCAGTAGAGCGGCCCGGTGAATTGCGCCGAGGGCGCGGGCTTATTTACCGCGAGCAAATCGAGACTGAATTGGCTGCTGTCACCGGTGGCCGCCGTTGCCGTGGCGCTAAGGTACTGCCCGGAAAAGTTGCCGCTGGTATTGGTGTAGGCAAAAAAAGCGTTGCCTGAGCCGGTGGTCGTCACGGTGACGGCGCCGAGATAAACCTGGCCCTCGCCATAACCATAGGGGCCTGCGATAGGGTTGTAATAGAAATCGATGAAGTAGGTCTGATTGGTGAGGCTGGTCAGGCTTCCCTGCACAATTGTGCCGTTGCCGTAGCCAAAGGCATTAGTAATGACCGGATAATTCTGCCAGTCATCCGGCCCGGATTCGTAACCCGGATGATTGCCGGGGAACTGGTCCAAATTAATGCCGGCATAATAGTTATCGTGAATCGAATTACCCCGGATGGCATTATTTGTTGTGGTGGCGGCATACAGGGTGACGCCGTACGCGTTGAAAGCGATGAGGTTGCCCGCCCCGGCCGCGGTGCCACCGACCAGGTTGCCCACGGATCCACTCTCCACCGCCACGCCTGCGAATCCATTCGGCAGCGCGTTGGTGCCCGAGATATCCGTCCCGATGTAATTTCCCTGGACCAGATTGCTGTTGGCTCCAGCCACGGCAAGGCCGTAGCCGTAGCCGGTGGTGCCGGAAATCACGTTGCGCGATCCGGCGGTCGTGCCGCCGATGATATTGCTGCTGGCGTCGTTGGCGACAAAGATGCCAAAGTTCACATTGGGAATCAGGTTAGTGCCCGTTTTGTCTGTGCCGATAAGGTTGCCCAGAACCACGTTGTTGCTGGTGCCGGGATCGCTAATGTCAACGCCGTATCCATTGTTCCCGGAAATGACATTGCCCATGCCCGCCTTCGCCCCGCCAATGATGGTGCCCTCGGTGCCGCCGAAAACGCCAATGCCCGCGCCTTGGGTGCCGATGCCGTTGGTCCCGGCGGCATCAATACCAATGTAATTGCCGAAGATAAAATTATTCACCATTTCAATGCCGCCCATTTCGATCCCATATTCCGGATTCCCTGAAATGACGTTGTCCGGACCGACGTAATTGCTCTCCAGGATCCCAAACATGCCGATGCCGGTGAAGGTGTTGCCGAGTGCGGTTTCGCCGCTGGCGTTAACACCGATGAAGTTACCGGCAATGACATTGTTAAAGGCATTGGTCATGAAAATGCCGTACCCGCTGTTGCCGGAAAGAACATTGCCTGCGCGTGGGTTCGTGCCGCCAATGGTATTGCCGCTGACGCCGCCGCCGATGGACATGCCGCTGAAAGTATTGGGCACCGCATTGGACCCGGTCGAATCGGTGCCGATATAATTGCCCTCGATCACATTGTTCGCGGTATTTGTGTCTGACAACAGAACTCCGTATTGAACATTGCCCGAGAGAATATTGCGCGCCGCCGCATTCGTTCCACCCACGAGGTTGCCGCTGGTTGCACCGCCAATATACACACCGCTTAATTCATTCCCCACGGACATGCTCCCGTCCGGATCAGTGCCGATGTAATTGCCCTCGACAACGTTCCCCACCGTGTTTGTGCCCGTGATGAAGATGCCGTATTGGGAATTGCCCGAAATCACGTTACGGGCGGCTGCGTTCGTGCCGCCAAAGGTGTTATCGCTGGAGCCGTTGGCCACCAGGATGCCCTGGTAGGCATTGGGCGCGGGGTTGGTTCCGGTGGCGTCGATGCCCAGCCAGCAACCCGCCACGGTATTGTTTGTGGCATAGGGATACTCGAACGTCAGCCCGTTCCAAACAAAGCCCGAAAAAGAAATGCTCTTCACCTGGTTGCTGGAGGAATAAACCAGCAGACCGGTGTCCGAGGTGAAAGTTTCCGGCAGGATTTGCGAGCCGTCCACGATAATGAGCGGCTTGCCCGCAAAACCCGGCTGCGTTGAACCATCAATGACCATCCGGTTTGAGACCAGTGGGGGCAGCATGCCGGTGAGGTGAATGTTGTAGACGCCGTTGCTGTAGCCGGGATCGCTCATGGGAATATTGAAGGTCACGACTGCCCCCGGATGGTCGGTCACATAATAGAGCGCCGCCCGCAAGCTCCCCAGCCCCGCGTCCGCCGTGTTCGTGACCACGTTGCTCAGGGGCACGGTCGGCGGACCGTAGAGATACGCCAAGGCCGCGCGGTCGCCGGGACTGAGGCAGTAATTGCCCATGCGAAACTGATACTTCGGAAAATTCGGCGGCTTGGGCTGTTGGGTGGCCGACACCCCGGGGTTCGTCGAATCAAAATCCCAGCCCAGATGCATGACACTCTCATAGTCGTAATTGCCGTTCGTCACGCTGGTCGGGTCAATTGTGAAATAGAAAACATTTGTCGGTTCATTGGAAATATTGTTGGTCAGGACCAGGACGTAATTCGTGGCGTCCGGCCGGATATTTTCGTGCGTGAAGCCAAACGAATGGCCCATCTCATGACAAACCTGCGCCCGGCTTAGGCTCGAAATCATGACCGATTGCGGGCTGTAGCTGCCGCCGGCCACGTAATCCAGGAAATTGGTGTCGTAACCAAAAAGAATCCACCGCGACTGGTTGGTGTAGGGGACAAATTTGACGTTGGCCGCCAGTTCCCATTCCCGCAGGCCGTTAAGAAAGGTTTGTTGTTCCGCCACCGTGAGCGTGTTCGTGAACTGGTATGGCACAACGCCGCCTGGCCAGGGAACGGTCGCGGGGGTGGTGCCGCTATAAAAATTTCCGGCGAGGGAGGGGTTGGCAGTGCTGAGGAAAAAGAGCAAGCCTAAACACAGTGGAGAATACCGTGCCATTGCTGCTTTCCGGACAAATGGTCGAATCGAAAACAAGCTCTTCCTTTAGCGTTGGAGAGATTAGCCGTGATTATTTGAATTGTCAATGTTGCAATTATCAAGAGCGTGGATCCGGAGGCGGGTTGAATAAACACGGGCTTTGGGATGGGACGCACGGGACGTATTTGATGCCTCATCCGGTGGCGAGCTTTTCCGGAATCTTTCACACGAAGTCGCGAAGTTGCGAAGAAATGCAAGCAAGTGCTCAAGGAGATGGCAGGTCGCTTTTCCTGCGTTTGACACGGTGCGATTCCAGTCTATTTTCAAGCTGTGTTTGAACTCGTCTCTGATTACGCCCCTGCGGGTGACCAGCCTGCCGCCATTGAGAAATTAACCGCTGGTATTCTGGACGGCGCCAAACACCAGACTTTGCTCGGGGTGACCGGCTCCGGCAAAACTTTCACGGTCGCCAACGTCATTCGAAACGTCGATAAACCAACCCTGGTCATCTCGCATAATAAAACCCTGGCCGCCCAGCTTTATGCCGAGTTCAAGAGTTTTTTCCCCCGCAACGCCGTTGAGTATTTCGTCAGCTATTTCGATTATTACCAACCGGAAGCCTATATCCCGCGGACGGATACCTTCATTGAAAAGGATTCCAGCATCAATGAGGAGATCGAGCGACTCCGGCTTTCGACCATGAGTTCGCTCTTTTCGCGCCGGGATGTGATTGTCGTGGCCAGCGTGTCCTGCATTTATGGTATTGGCAGCAAAGAAGATTACGAAGCGCTCGTGATTCCGCTGCGCGTGGGGCAGGAGTTTTCGCGCGATCAATTGCTCTCGCGGCTCGTGGACCTGCAATATACTCGTAATGATGTGGCTTTTGAGCGCGGCCATTTCCGGGTGCGCGGCGATACGGTCGAGGTTCGTCCCGCCGGCCGGGAGGATGGCTTGCGCATTGAGTTTTTCGGCGAACAACTCGAGCGGATCACGCGGTTTGAGACCCTGACGGGCAAACGCATGGAAACGCTGGAAGCGGACATGATCTTTCCGGCCAAACAATTCGTCACCACGGGCGACAAAATGAAGCGCGCGGCCACGGCCATCCGCGAGGAACTGCGGACCCGGATCGTCGAATTTGAGCGCGATGGAAAATTGCTGGAAGCCCAGCGCATCAAGATGCGCACGGAGTTCGACCTGGAAATGATGGAGGAAATGGGGTTCTGTTCCGGGATCGAAAATTACTCGCGGCACATTGCCAACCGTCCGCCCGGCTCGCGACCCACCACGCTGTTTGAATTCTTTCCGAATGATTACCTGCTCGTCGTGGATGAATCGCACGTAACCATTCCGCAGATTGGCGGTATGTACGAGGGGGATCGCTCGCGCAAAACGGTGCTGGTGGACCACGGTTTCCGGCTGCCCAGCGCGCTGGACAACCGCCCGGTCAATTTCCTGGAGTTCCAAGGCATGCAAAACCAGACGATTTACGTGAGCGCCACCCCGGCCCCGCGTGAACTCGGCTGGTCCAAGGGCCGCGTGGTGGAACTCGTGGTGCGTCCCACCGGCTTGATCGATCCCAGGGTCACCGTCAAACCGCTCAAGGGCCAGATTGATGATTTGCTGGAGGAGGTTCGCAAGCGCAGCGATTTAAAGGAACGCACGCTCGTCACCACGCTCACCAAGCGCACCGCGGAGGAATTGACCGATTACCTCCGTGATATCGGCGTCAGTGTGCGTTATCTGCACAGTGAAATTGACGCGATCGAGCGGGTCGAGATCCTGCGCGCCCTCCGCAAGGGGGAATTCGACGTCCTGGTCGGGATTAATCTCCTGCGCGAGGGCCTGGATCTGCCCGAGGTTTCGCTCGTGGCCATCCTGGACGCCGACAAGGAAGGATTTCTCCGCAGCGAAACCAGTTTGATCCAGACGGCCGGGCGTGCTGCGCGGCATTTGAACGGCGAAGTCATTCTCTACGCGGATGTCATGACCGACAGCATCAAAAAATTCCTGGCCGTCACGGAGTACCGGCGCAAACGCCAGATCGCCTACAATGTGGAACACAATATCACGCCGCGCAGCGTCAAACGCGCGGTCGAAGACAGCCTGGCGGTTTATCAATCCACGCGCGACGAGGCGGCGGGCGTCCTCAAGGATGGCAGACTCGATTTGGATTTGACCGCGACCATCCAGGAGCTGGAGGGCGAGATGTTGAAGGCCGCGGAGGATTTGCAATTCGAGAAGGCCGCGCTCCTGCGTGACCAGATCAAGGAACTCAAACGGATGCGCGACGGAGGTGATCCCGGCAAAGGCGCAAAACCGGTCAGTTATAAAAAGTCGCGCCGAGCCCGAAAGTGAAGTAACTAAGAGTTTTTCGACAGGATGAACAGTATGAACAGGATGAGGCCTCTGCAAAAAGTAATTTCGGTTGTAGCGGCGGTCTGCGACCGCCGTAATTTGCCAATGATTTCATATTCCTCCGGCGGCGACGCTCACAGAGCCGCTACAAGGGTTTGGCAGCGTAAAAATAAGCCCAAACTTTTTTAACCGCGAATGGACGCCAAGCCATGCGAATACTGAATTCATCTTCTGATGGTTTTATCCTGTTAATCCTGTTAATCCTGTCAAAACTTTAAACCAGCCATCAAGTCTCATGTCCGCCAAACACGCCATCTCCTTTGAATTCGAGGAAAGCCTTTGGGGGCAGGGGATCATTCGCGTGGCGGGCGTGGATGAAGCCGGCCGCGGGCCCTTGGCCGGTCCAGTGGTCGTGGCTGCGGTCATCCTGCCGCGGCACTGGGCCCCGTCCGGCCTGCCGCGGGAACTGGTTCATTTGAACGATTCCAAGCAACTGACGGCTGCCCGCCGCGAGGCCCTGTTCCAGTTTATCACCGGCTGTAATGAAGTTGAATTCGGGATTCAGGAGATTTCTGCGGAAGTCATTGACCAGATCAATATCCTTCAGGCGACCCATCGCGGGATGAATGAGTCCCTGGCGAAATTAAATCCTTTGCCGCCGCACGCGTTGGTGGACGGGTTGCCGGTGAAAACGTTGCGTGTGCCGCAGACCGCCGTGGTGAAAGGTGACGCCCGGAGTTATTCGATCGCCGCCGCGAGCATTCTGGCCAAGGTCACCCGTGATCGTATGATGTTGCAATTACACGAGCAATTTCCCGGCTACGGCTTTGCCGACCACAAGGGCTACGGCACGGCCAGGCACCTCGCCGCCATCGCGCGGCTCGGTCCTTGCCCCGCCCATCGCAAAACCTTCGCCCCGATCAATGTCTCGGGATTGGTATAATTGAGAATTGGATGTCCGTCTCGGTGTCTCTGAGCCTCTGTGGCAGAACCCAAATGGTAAATCATCCTCCCGCAATTCAGACTTTAAGCCCATCGGATTTTCCGGTTCAATTTTGCCCGTGAACCTGCTCAAAAAGGTGAAATCGTTTTTTGCCGCGAGTGACAAACCCGAGCACTTGCGCCGTGGACAGGCCGGTGAGCAGGCGGCCAGGCGCTCGTTGCAGCGGCAAGGTCTGAAATTCCTCGCGGCGAATTTCCACTCCAAACGCGGTGAGATTGACTTGGTGTTCCGGGATGAGGACTGCCTCGTCTTTGTGGAAGTGAAGACCCGTTCTTCGGAGGAGTGGACCCGGCCGGCGGACGCAGTGGATGCGCGCAAACAGAAATTGCTTTCCCAGACCGCGCTCGATTACTTGAAACTGCTCAAAAACCCGCCCGTGAAATTCCGGTTCGACATTGTCGAGGTACTGCTGGCCGAAGGTGAAGTACGGGAAATCCGCCATCTGCCCAACGCCTTTCCGTTGAGCAGGCCGTATCGGTACGCCTGACGGTGTGGCACCACCGCAAAGTGCTTCCGGCATCCTGCCGGAAGATCAAACTTTCAGAAAAAGCAACGCTTTGCCAATCCGGCTTCGGATCAATCCCGGTCACGCCACGTTGTCCTTTGAAGCTTCGACGAA
>Ga0302319_10027210_pt1 | contig 10030 bp, 7 predicted proteins | sample Bog_T0_2_FD_203319 | JGI IMG/M metagenome (GOLD analysis project Ga0302319, IMG submission 203319) | Peat permafrost microbial communities from Stordalen Mire near Abisko, Sweden - Bog_T0_2 | ecosystem: Environmental > Terrestrial > Soil > Wetlands > Peat | place: Sweden: Abisko, Stordalen Mire...
CCAGTTCATATGCAAGCCCCGTGGCGCCCATCTTCTCAATCGATAGCCCCCCCGTCGCCACCACGAGTGCCCCAGCCTCAAACTCCCCGGCCGAGCAACAAACCCGAAACCCGCCACCAGCAGTGCCCTCAACCTGAATGCGGTGCGCGTTCAGAACCATTTCAACGCCGCCAAGCTCGCATTCGGCCAGCAGCATATCCAGAATCGCCCGCGCCGACCCATCGCAGAACAGCTGCCCCAGAGTCTTCTCGTGCCAGCGGATTCCATACCGATCCACCAGCGCAAGAAAATCCTGCGGCCCATAACTCGCCAGCGCCGACTTGCAGAAATGAGGATTGTCAGAAAGGAAGTTCCCCGGCCCGCAGTGAAGATTCGTAAAATTGCACCGCCCGCCCCCGGAGATGAGAATCTTGCGCCCCGGCTGTCCGTTGTGCTCCAGCAGCGCCACACGCCGCCCGCACTGCCCAGCCGTAGCCGCGCACATCAGCCCCGCCGCCCCCGCGCCCAGCACAATTACATCGAATTGGCGCAGTTTCTCGAGCATTCCGTCCCGATAAGAATAGCCGCTAACGTCGAGTTACAGGCTGGGCTCCAACCCCGTCCTTTATCATTTCCGGATACGGTACACATTCCTTCCGCGCCAAAAGGTGGCCCATCATGTATCCCACGCCCGCCCCGCTCGATTCTAAATCGCAGTTGCGCAAAACCATGGGCTTCTGGGACGTGCTGTTGTTCAACATCGCTACGGTGCTCGGACCTCGATGGATCGCGGCCGCGGGTCACAACGGCACCTCCTCCATCAGCTTATGGGTCATTGCCGCCGTGTTCTTCTTCGTCCCCGGAGCGCTGGTCATCAACGAACTTTCCTCACGCTTTCCTGAAGAGGGCGGGCTGTACGTATGGTCGCGAGAGGCCTTTGGTCCGTTTCATGGCTTTGTCGCCGGTTGGACCTACTGGATTTACACCTTCTTTTATTTCCCCGGCCTGCTGCTCGCCAGCGCTTCCATGGCTGCCTACATCGTTGGCGGACGTGGCTCCGTGCTGGCACAGGACAGAACATTTCAACTAACCGTATCGCTCGCCATTCTTCTGGTAGCTGTGGTGCTGAACATCATCGGCCTCAACATCGGCAAGTGGCTTCAGAATGCAGGCGGCGTCGGCACCTATGTGCCCCTGCTGATGCTGGTTGGCATAGCCGCGCTGGTTTGCCTGCGCCACGGTTCCGCCACCCATTTCACCCTGTCAAACATGTTGCCCACATGGAACTGGGACACGGTGAACTTCTGGTCGCAGATAGCATTCGCCTTCACCGGGCTTGAGCTTGTCTCCGCCATGAGCGAAGAAGTCCGCGACCCGCGCCGCACGCTTCCGCGAGCCGTCTTTGGCGCGGGCGCGCTCATCGCGCTCATGTATATCGCCGGAACATTTGCCATTCTCGGCCTCGTTCCCGCCGCCGACCTCGACCCGCAAAGCGGAGTCTTTCACGCCATCGCCATCGGCTCTGCCGCGCTGAAACTCAGCTTTCTGGGAATCCTCGCGGCCATCCTGGTTACCGCAGGCAATGCAGGAGGAGTAGGCTCAACCGTGGCCGGCATCTCCCGCGTTCCCTTCGTTGTGGGAGTCGATCGCTACCTGCCCGCTGCCTTCGGCAAGATTCATCCCCGCTGGAAGACACCCTATATCTCCATCCTTGTGCAGGCGTCTATTTCCGCAGCGATTCTGCTGGGAAGCCAGATCAATGAGACGACTCAAGGCGCGTATCAAAAACTCATCGACGCCGGCATCATTCTCTACTTCATTCCATTTCTCTACATGTTCGCCGCTGTCATCAAGCTGGCGCATCGCAAGGACCGCAAGGAAAACACGCACGCCATTCTGGTCCCCGGCGGCGTTGCCGGTGTATGGATCTGCGGCGGCCTCGGGTTCCTCGTCGTCCTGGGGGGCATCGCGCTTTCGTTTGTACCGCCCGGCGACTCGGCCAACAAGCTGGGATTCTTTATGACGCTGGTCGTGGGCACCGTGGCCTCCATCTTCCTGGGCCTCATCTTGTACTGGCGCGGCGTCCGCCAAAAGCAGGCCGAGTTATGACGCGCGCAACGCAGACTCAGCGCCACCTGATGTTGGGCGTCAGGTATAATTCTGTCTGAAGCGGGAGTAGCTCAATGGTAGAGTAGCGGCTTCCCAAGCCGTTGGTTGCGGGTTCGATCCCCGTCTCCCGCTCCAAATAAGTTCGCAGTCCCCGCCTCGTCCTCAATCTGTACTTCCTATCAAGCCGCTATAGCGCGTATAGATCCACATACTCATTCACAGGCATGGATTCGAGACGCTCACGGTCAAGCGAAACCGCGAGAATCTCTTCCTGACGGTCTCCCGCAAAGCGCCGCCGCAGATTGGCTTTGAATTTCTCTACCAGCAACGGCAGCCCTTCCTCGCGCCGCCTCCTATGGCCAATGGGGTACTCGACGGTCTCCTCCAGCACCGTCCCATCGTGCAGTTCCACGCACAATGAATTTGCAATCGATCGCTTCTCCGGATCGTGATAGTTGGCCGTGAATGTGGGCTCTTCAACACACTGGATGCAATCGCGAACCGCGTCGATACGCGGTCCCCACAGCGGATCGAGGGCCACAGCGTCTTCGTAATCCGCGGCGGTGAGCCGCCCAAAGATCAGCGGCACCGCGATCATGTATTGCACGCAATGGTCGCGATCGGCGGGGTTGGCCAGCGGTCCTTTCTTGTCGATAATGCGCAGGCAAGCCTCATGCGTGCGCACCGTGATGGAGCGGATCGCGGACGCGTTCAGCCCCCGCTCGGCCAGTTGCCCGTGCAGCTTCATCGCGGCTTCCACGGCAGTTTGTGCATGAAACTCCGCCGGGTAACTCACCTTGAACAGCACGTTCTCCATCACATAACTGCCATAACTCCGCTGAAAGCTGAATTCACGGCCCTTGAACGAAACATCGTAGAATCCCCACGTCTTTGCGGTCAGCGCCGAAGGATAGCCCATTTCGCCGGCCCGCGCTATTAAACATAATCGAACAGCCCGGCTGGTAGCGTCCCCGGCGGCCCAGCTCTTGCGCGAACCCGTGTTGGGCGCGTGACGATAGGTGCGCAGGCTCTGCCCGTCCACCCAAGCCAGTGAAAGCGCAGCGATGGTCTGGTCGCGGCTAAGCCCGAGTAACTGGCCCACCACAGCGGTAGAAGCCACCTTGACCAGCACCACATGATCCAATCCGACCTTGTTGAAGGAGTTATCGAGAGCTATGCACCCTTGTATCTCGTGCGCCTTGATCATGGCGGTCAGCACATCGCGCATCACCAAAGGAGGTCTGCCGTCTGCACGGCTCGTGCGTGACAACCAATCCGCCGTGGCCAGAATGCCGCCCAGGTTGTCCGATGGATGCCCCCACTCGGCAGCCAGCCAGGCGTCGTTGAAGTCCAGCCAGCGAATCATTGCGCCGATATTGAATGCCGCCTGCACCGGATCGAGCTGATAACTGGTCCCCGGAACCTTTGCCCCATGTGGCACCACCGTTCCCGGCACAATCGGGCCAAGCAATTTAGTGCAGGCGGGATACTCCAGCGCCTCCAGCCCGCAACCAAGCGTATCCATCAGGCAATACTGCGCAGTCGAGTAAGCTAACTCGCTATCAATTTCATAACTCAGCGCATAGTCGGCGATATCGGTTATAACCTTGTCGGGCGCCGGGCGCTCGTTGCTGATATGCGAAGACAATCCATCTCCTTTTAAGCGCGCTCTTCCATCGCCACAAACGTCAAATTCTCCGGCCCGGTGTAATTCGCCGAGGGCCGAATGATCTTCCCGTCCTGCCGCTGCTCGATAACATGCGCGCACCATCCCGCCGTCCGCGCAATCACAAACAGCGGCGTAAAGAGGTCGATTGGAATCCCCATCAGATGATAAGCAACGGCCGAGTACCAATCGAGATTCGGAAACATCCGTTTCGCATCCATCATCACATTCTCGATCCGCTCGGCCACGTCGAACAGCCGCGTATCTCCAGCCGCAACCGCCAGCCCCCGCGCCACTCCCTTCACAATGTCGCTGCGCGGATCGCTGATGGTGTACACCGGATGTCCAAACCCGATAATGACCTCGCGCTCCGCAACACGCCGCCGAATATCCGCCTCCGCCTCATCCGCCGTCCCATACCGCTCAAGAATCTCCAGCGCCACTTCATTGGCCCCGCCATGCTTGGGCCCTTTCAGCGCCCCAATCGCCCCCGCAATGCACGAGTACAAATCCGACCCCGTCCCAGCGATCACGCGCGCGGTAAACGTGGAAGCATTGAACTCATGCTCCGCATACAAAATCAGCGAAGTCTGCATCGCCGCCACCCACTCCGGCCTTGGCGTTTCGCCATGCAGCAGATGCAGAAAATGCGCGGCGATGGATTCCTCAAAGCGCTCTACTTCAATCCGCCGCCCATTGCGCGCATAGTGGTGCCAGTAGAGCAGCATCGACGAGAGCGAAGCCAGCAGCGTATCCGCAATTGCGCGCGCGCCCGCATCGTCGTGGCCTTGCCCCTCCGGCAACACGCAGCCCAGCACCGACACTCCCGTCCGCAGCACGTCCATCGGATGCGTCGTAGGAGGCAGCAGTTCGAGCGCCTGCTTCACCGCTGCGGGCAAACTGCGCAGCGGCCGCAGGCTCGCCTTGTACGCGGCCAGTTCCGCCGCATTGGGCAGCTTGCCATGCACCAGCAGGTGCGCCACTTCCTCATACTCGCAGTGCGAGGCCAGGTCCTTGATGTCATATCCGCGATAGTGCAGGTCGTTGCCGCTATGTCCCACGGTGCACAGCGCCGTATTGCCCGCCGGCGTGCCGGAAAGCGCTACTGACTTCTTGGGTTTGAATCCGCCAATCGCAGCCTCGACATGTACCTCACCCATAACACTTCTCCGTAACTCATCCAGTAAATCTGAATGTCGCTAAGCTATCTACTCTTTCCCCTTCGCAAACAACTCATCCAGCTTCTTCTCATACGCGTGATAGTCCAAGAATTTATACAACTCCGCCCGCGTCTGCATCATCCCCACCACGCCCTTCTGTGTTCCCTCCGCGCGAATCGCCTCATACACCTTCAGCGCCGCCGCATTCATTGCCCGGTAAGCCGCGCAGCAATACAGAACAATATCCACCCCAGCGTCCTTCAACTCGTCCCGCGTAAACAACGGCGTCTGCCCAAACTCCGTAATGTTCGCCAGAATCGGCACGCCCACCGCCTTGCGAAACTCTGTGTAAGCGCCAAGCTCCATAACCGCCTCGGCAAAGATCATATCCGCGCCAGCCGCCACATACTCCTGCGCCCGCTCGATGGCCGCCGTCAACCCCTCACTCGCCAGCGCATCCGTCCGCGCCATAATCACAAATTGCTCGTCGGTCCGCGCATCCACGGCAGCCTTGATGCGGTCTTCCATCCCGCCGGCCACCACCAGTTCCTTGCCTGGCCTGTGCCCGCAGCGTTTCGCCCCCACCTGGTCCTCAATGTGCACCGCCGCCGCGCCAGCCTTCTCCATCGACCGGATCGTCCGCGCAATGTTGAACGCCCCACCCCAGCCCGTATCGATATCCACCAGCAGCGGCAGCCCACTTGCATCCGTAATCCGCCGCACGTCGGTCAGCACATCGTCCATCGTGCTGATGCCCAAATCCGGCATTCCCAGCGAATTCGCCGCCACCCCGCCGCCCGAGAGATACAACGCCCTGAACCCCGTAGCCTCGGCCATCCGCGCCGTATAGGCGTTGATTGCTCCAGCCACCTGAAGCGGCTTTTCGTCTTTCATTGCCCCGCGGAAACGTGCCCCCGCCGAACCCTGTTTCAAACTGTCAGCCATGCGTCGTCCTTGGGCCGCATCATAGCAGCCTCATCGCCCTGCTTTCCCAACCCCACCGCGCAGTGCGACAATCATCCCGTTGGCGCGTACCTATCTTCACGCGACATCCCCAAAGGAGAAACATCGTCATGAGATCCCTTCTCGCCTGTACCGGGCTGCTCATCGCAGCAGCTACACTCCCCGCCCAGACACCCGCACCCAAGCCCCCACCCAAGAGCCCCGCCGCCACCGAGTCCGCCACCATCGCCGGCAAATCCATCACCATCACCTACAGCTCGCCCAGGGTCAATGGCCGCGCCGGCAAGCTCTTCACCAAAGACGGCCAGATCGGCCACGACCCCACCTATCCCGTGTGGCGCGCCGGCGCCAACTCCGCCACTGCACTGCACACTGACGCCAATCTCAAAATCGGCTCCCTCGCCGTCCCGAAGGGTGACTACACCCTCTACGTCGACGTCTCCGATCCCGACAGTTGGACCCTCGTCGTCAACACCCAGACAAAGCAGTGGGGAACGGTCTATGACAAGACCAAGGATCTGGGCCGCGTAATGATGACCATGACTAAGCCCGCGGAGACCATCGAGAACCTGAAATACTCGCTTGCCGGCACTCGCGGTTCCGCGGGAACGCTAACCCTGGCCTGGGAAAACCACATCGCCAGCGTCCCCTTCACCGTCAAGTAAGAACCCACGCATCGGCGGTACATTCGGCGGGGGGCGGCATTTGCGTATGATTTGCCGCCCTGCCGATACAATAGAAACAGGGTCGAAATCTACCCCGGAGGTAAGCAACTTTGCCGCTGTATGCATATCGCTGCACCCAGTGCGGCCACAAATTTGAAAAAATCCAGAACTTCTCGGCTGAGGAAGAAAAGGAATGCCCCAAGTGTCACGGCGTGCTGGAGCGGCCGCTCACCGCGCCAGGCCTCAACTTTAAGGGCGCAGGCTGGTATGTGAACGACTACGCCCCCAAGAGCAGCGCGCCAGCCTCCGATTCCGATTCCAAGCCCAACTCCGAATCCGACAAGAGCGCTCCGGCGGCGGATGCGAAAACGCCCTCAGCTACAACAGAAACTTCGTCCAGCGCTCCGGCTCCCGCACCCAGCTCCACGCCCAGTTCTACGTCCAGCTCGACGCCAAGCTCAGGCACTTAGCGCCCCAGCCCCTCAGAACGCACCTTGCTCTCTGAACTTCGCCGCAAGCACGTCGGTGTACTTATTTCCTGAGCCGGTGTTGAACAGCACTACCCGGTCCTGCGCCGTCAAAAATCCCGTCCCAAGCAAATGGTCGTAAGCAGCTGTAGCCGCCGCTCCCTCCGGCGACAAGAGCAGACCCTCGTGCGCAGCCCAGTCCTTCAACGAAGCAAATATCTCGTCGTCGGTAAGCGCCAGCGCCACTCCGCCTGACGCGCGCACAATTTCCAGAATCAGCGCATCGCCATACGGCTTGGGCACCCTTAGTCCCGAGGCAAACGTATGCGCGTTCTGCCACATCTTGCTCACTCGGTCGCCCTGGTCAAAGGCGCGCGCCACGGGAGCGCATCCCGCCGCCTGGATAGCGATCATCTTCGGCCGCTTCCCCGTCACCCAGCCCAACTGCTCCATCTCCTCAAACGCCTTCCACATGCCGATCATGCCCACGCCGCCGCCGGTGGGATAAAACACCGCATCGGGATATTGCCAGCCCAGTTGCTCCACCAGTTCATACCCCATCGTCTTCTTGCCTTCCACTCGGAACGGCTCCTTGAGCGTGGAAATATCGAACCAGCCCTCAGCGGCCTTGCGCTCCGCCACGATTCGTCCGCAGTCGGAGATCAGCCCATCCACCAGCGTCAAATGCGCGCCATAGGCCAGGCACTCCACCTGGTTGGCCATCGGAACATCCCTGGGCATGAAGATATGCGCCTCGATACCCGCCGCCGCCGCATACGCCGCCAACGCGCCGCCCGCGTTCCCCGCCGAGGGCGCAGCCAGCTTTTTCAATCCATAATGACGCGACATGGTCACCGCCAACGCCAGGCCGCGCGCCTTGAAGGTCCCGGTCGGATTGGCGCCCTCTTCCTTGAGCCATACATTCTCAAACCGCCGGCTCTTCAGCATCGGCGTCCATCCTTCGCCCAGGGTCACCGGCTCCACGTCCGGAAGCACCTGCGCGTAGCGCCACATCCCGCTCCAACGCCCATCGGCTGTGGTTTGCGCTATCAGATCGCGCTTCGCAATCCCCGTCGCGCCCGCTAAATCGTAGCGGACATAAAGCGTCCCCGAGCAAGCCGTGCAAACCGTTTGTGGATTCGCGGGATCGAGGTGCAGATGGCAGCGGGAGCATTCAAGAAAAGCAACATTGGGCATATTCATAGGATAATGGAAATCTTGAAGCCGTCAGAGCCATCAGCCCCATCCACGAACCGCAAGGCCGTGCCGCCGTCAGGCCGGATTCCTGACCTCGCGTTCTGGGTGGCATCATCCGTGCTGTTTGCCGCGGGCCTGTCGGCCAGCCTCTTTCACGCCCCCACGCCCCTTGCCGTAACGTTGCGATGGGCCGCCTTTGGACTCTTCGTCCCCTGCGCTCTGCGCCGCCGCTCTCTGCTGCTGTGGACCTTTTTTGCCATGCTGGCCGGGGCGGAACTCGGCGTAGACGCGCCCCAATTCGCCGTGCAAACTCACTTCCTCGGCGATATCTTTCTCCGCCTCATTCGCATGATCGTCGCGCCGCTTATATTCGGCGGCATCGTCACCGGTATCGCCGGCCACAACCAGCTCAGCGGCGTGGGCCGCGTGGCCGTCAAGGCTCTCATCTTCTTTGAAGTGGTTACCACCTTCGGACTGATCCTCGGTGCGGTCGCAATCGACATCACGCAGGCCGGCGCAGGCGTCACCCTCCCTGCGGTGATCCAGGCAGCCGCGCCCGCCGCCCATCCTGAAACCTGGCAGCAAATTCTGCTCAACATCTTCCCGGAAAACATCGCCAAAGCCGTTGCCGAAAATCAAATCCTCCAGGTCGCTGTCTTCGCGCTACTCTTCGGCACAGCCCTGGCCACACTGCCTCAGCAGAAACGCGCGCCACTTCTTAGCGTGCTGCAATCCCTCACTGACACCATGTTCCGCCTCACCCGCATCGTCATGGTTATGGCGCCGGTGGCCGCCGGCGCAGCCCTCGCCTACACCGTCGGCAGCATGGGAGTGGCCACGCTTCTTCCTCTGGGCAAGCTGCTCGTCACCTGCTACGCCACGCTCGGGGTCTTCACGGTGGTGCTGGCAATCATTCTGTTGCTTGCGCGCATCCCGATCGGCAAATTTGCCGCCGCCGTCGCCGAGCCTGCCGCTCTGGGCTTTGCCACCACGTCTTCTGAAGCCGCTCTGCCCCTGGCCATGGAGCGGATGGAAGAATTCGGCGTCCCTCGCTGGATCGTCTCCTTCGTCATTCCCACCGGCTACAGCTTCAACATGACCGGCTCCAGCATTTATCTCTCTATGGCATCGCTGTTCGCCGCCCAGGCTGCGGGACTCCATCTAACAGTGGCCCAGCAGATCGTCCTTCTCGCCACGCTCATGCTCACCAGCAAGGGCATCGCCGGCGTTCCGCGCGCGGTGCTGGTGATTTTGATGGCCGTCGCCAGTCAATTCCAGATTCCCGCCGCAGCCGTGCTCATGCTGTTGGGCATCGACACGCTCATGGACATGGGCCGCACCGCCATGAATGTTATAGGCAATTGCATGGCCGCCGCGGTGGTCGCGCGATGGGAAGACGACTTGAAACCGGCAGCTAACTCCAGCTCATAAAACCACACCTGTCACCGCGATAAAAGCTCTCTCCACTCGTGCCACCGTCAATGAATAAGCTTCACGCCAGCAAACTAGCAGCCGAAGTCCAAGGCCGATGCTGGCTCTCGGCCACGCCGCGATGCGTCAGCGTTCCCAGCCAGACATTCAGTCCCTCGGCCAGCCCCGCATCCTGCCTCAGCGCATCTTTCGCGCCCAGGTTGGCAAGCCGCAGCAGATAGGGAAACGTAGCATTGGTCAGCGCCAGCGTGGAGGTATGCGGCACCGCGCCCGGCATGTTGGTCACGCAGTAGTGCACCACGCCGTCCACCACATAACTTGGATTGGAGTGCGACGTAGGCCGCGCGGTCTCCACGCAGCCGCCCTGGTCGATGGCCACATCCACAATCTCCG
>Ga0302319_10027213_pt1 | contig 10030 bp, 7 predicted proteins | sample Bog_T0_2_FD_203319 | JGI IMG/M metagenome (GOLD analysis project Ga0302319, IMG submission 203319) | Peat permafrost microbial communities from Stordalen Mire near Abisko, Sweden - Bog_T0_2 | ecosystem: Environmental > Terrestrial > Soil > Wetlands > Peat | place: Sweden: Abisko, Stordalen Mire...
CGCTCGTCTGGCGTCAGGATCACAATGGCTTCTCGCACCAGGATCCCGGATTCATCGATCACCTACTCAACAAGAAAGCGGATGTGGTCCGCATCTACCTTCCCCCTGACGCGAACACCCTCCTCTCCGTTTCCGACCACTGCCTGCGCAGCCGCCACTACATCAATCTCATCGTCGCCGGCAAGCAGCCCGCGCCACAGTGGCTCACCATCGACGAAGCTGTCGCGCACTGCACCACCGGCCTCGGCATCTGGCCCTGGGCGTCCGATGAAAACCCGGAAGTTGTCATGGCCTGCTGCGGCGACGTTCCCACCATGGAAGCCCTTGCCGCTGTCTGTCTCCTTAAAGAACGCGTTCCCGACCTGCGCATTCGCGTCGTCAATGTCGTCGATCTCATGACCCTGCAGCCAACCTCCGAACATCCGCACGGCCTTCCCGACGAAGAATTCGATGATCTGTTTCCTGTGGGCGTGCCGGTGATCTTTGCCTTCCACGGCTACCCCTGGGTTATCCACCGTCTCACATATCGCAGACACAATCACGACAACATCCACGTGCGCGGTTACAAGGAAGAGGGCACGACCACCACGCCCTTCGACATGTGCGTGCTCAACAACATCGATCGTTTCCAGTTGACGCTCGACGCCGTCAAGCGCGTTCCGCGTCTGAAAGACGAAACCGAAAAGACCGAGCAGTGGTACTCCGAGCAGATTCAGCGCCACAAGCTCTATGTTTCAGAAAATGGCGATGACCTGCCCGAAATCAAATTCTGGCGCTGGCCGGCTTCGCGGCGCTAGCCTTCTGACTCGCTGACCCGCTGACTTGCTAACCCGCGCGCACAGCCCTGACTCACAGGAGTTTTTCTCATGTCCTCCGTTCCCGTCCTGGTGCTGAACAGCGGGTCTTCTTCCATCAAGTTCTCAGTCTACGAAGCCGGCCAAGCCGAGCGCCGCAAGCTCCACGAAGGCGCTGTCGACGGCATCGGCACCGACCAGGGAAAATTCTGGATCAAGGACGCCAATGGCAACAAGCTCGTCGACCAGTCGCCCGCGTTGCCCACCCTCGCGGTAGCCTTTGCCCTCGTTGCCAATGCCCTCCACTCCGCCGACTTTCCCGCCCCCGCAGCCATCGGCCATCGCATGGTTTGCGGCGGTCCCACGGTCCAGGAGAATCAGCTCATCACGCCTGCGCTGATCGACGAAATGGAGCGCTACACGGCCTTTGCTCCACTCCATACGCCCATCGCCGTCTACATCATGCGCGAATCGTTGCGGCTCTTCCCCGGTGTGCCCAACTTCGTCTGCCTCGATTCTTACTTCCACCGGACCATGCCCGAAGTCGTCAAGCACATGCCCATCCCGGAGGAGTACTCCGCCATGGGCGTCCGCCGCTACGGCGCGCACGGCATCTCGTATGAGTCGATCGTCTATCAGCTTCAGCCCAATGTTCCCGAGCGCCTCATCGTCGCGCATCTCGGCAACGGAGCATCCATCTCCGCCATTCGCAACGGCAAATGCCTCGACACTTCCATGGGCCTCACGCCCACAGGCGGCATCATCAGCGGCACGCGCACCGGCGACATCGATCCAGGCGTGCTCTTGTTCATCCTGCGCAAGATTGCAGAGACCACAGCGAGCTCAACTGAATCAGCCGACAAACTTGAAGCCGCTGTCAGCAAGAAGGCCGGCCTGCTCGGCGTCAGCAACCTCTCCAACGATATGCGCGACCTGCGCGAAGCCATCAAGACAGGCAACGCCGATGCTCGTCTCGCCGTCGACAAATTCACCTGGACCATTGCCAAGTGGATCGGCAGCTATGTCGCTGAATTAGGTGGACTCGATCTGCTCGTCTTCACTGGCGGCATCGGCGAAAACGACATCGACAGCCGCGCCGAGATCTGCGCCGGACTTGGGGTCCTCGGCATCTATCTCGACCACGCCCGCAATAACGTCCGCTCTGCTGCCGTCATCTCGGCCGAAAACTCACCCGTGACGGTTCGCGTGATGCCGCCCGCCGAAGACCTCATCATCGTCAATCACGTGATGCGGTTGTTGCATGGCTAAGCCATGATCGACTGTTCCGACATTTGCTGCGCCGCTTGTTCTAGACTGAAGAGTTGATCTCGGAGCGCCATCGTATGCAAACCGTCGCAAGTCGGCCGACCGCACAACGCCTACCTTCTGCTGCGTTGCGCCGCTTCGCCTGGGCCGTGCTCGTCTACTTCGTCGCAGTCATTCTGTGGGGCACACTGGTGCGCGCAACTAGCTCGGGCGCGGGCTGCGGAAACCATTGGCCGCTCTGCAACGGCACTGTGATGCAGCCCTCGGCGAGCGTGCAGACGATGATCGAGTTCACGCATCGCCTTACCAGCGGACTTTCCCTCTTCTCCGTGCTCGGCCTCCTTTGGTGGACCTTTGCCGGCACGGTGCGCGGCCACCTCGCGCGAGCGTTTTCCATTTCAGCGGTTGCGTTCACGCTGGTCGAAGCGATCCTCGGTGCGTTGCTGGTAAAGCTGGGCCTAACGGCGCAGAGCCAGTCTCCGCTCCGCCCCGCTTACCTCGCGCTCCACCTCACCAACACGCTCCTGCTGCTCGCGGCCATCACGCTCACTGCGCATTTTCTCGGCCGCACCACGGGCTATCTGCGCAGCGACATCCGGCTCAGAGCCCCCTTCGGCGCAGTAGCCACTGTTGTTGTCGTCATGATCGTAGGCGTCACCGGCTCGCTCGCCGCGCTCGGCGACACGCTCTTTCCTGCCTCTTCGCTCAGCATGGCAATGGCACAGGATTTCTCGGCAACAAGCAGTTGGCTGGTGCGCTGGCGCTGGATGCACCCCGCGGCAGCTTTTCTTTCCAGCCTCGTTCTCATTTGGCTGCTCGTGCGGGGCGCTCATCGCCGTGGCCCCTGGGACAATCGCCGCCTCTCCGCTCTGGTACTTGCGCTGCTGGCAGTTGTTTACACGCTGGGTCTCCTCGACGTCGCGCTCCGTGCGCCGCTGTGGGTTCAGATTGCGCACTTGTTTGCCGCCGACACCCTCTGGGCCTCGCTAGTCGTCCTCGCCGCCCGCGTCACGATGGAGCCGATTGAGACAGTGGTTAGGGGTTAGGGGTTAGGGGTTAATGGTCAGCGATTAGGTATCGATTGACCCTGATCCTGATGCCCTTAAACCCTGTCCCCTGTCGTCACTCCACCACCATCACGCCCGTCGCCGTGTAGCTGCTTCCTTCCACAGACCCCGCAAGCTGCGGCAGCTCCGGCGTTGGCGTCAGGTTCTCGATCAATCCGTCGCGCAGAATCACCGTATCCTCCACCTTGCCGCCGCGAATGCTCGGGTTCCATGCGAACGCCTGGTTGTTCACCACCACCTCCGTGCCCGTCGGCGTGGCGACCCATTCGCGCTCACCGTAGCCCGTCGGCCCTCCCTGATGGTGAAACCGCTCTTCGCCCGGAAAACCCTCAGCCGCATAAGCCGCCTGCGCCACTTTGAACAACTCCGCCGAAGTCGCTCCCACGCGCGTTGCATTCAGCAGCGCGGCGTTCACCCGGGCAGCAGCCTCAAAGCGCGTCGCCAGGTCTGCAGGCACCGCGCCAAAGTGAATGAACCGCGTAATCGAAATCGCCAGCCCCCACTTCCGCGAGCACAGATTCAGCATCCCATATTGCTTCAGCCGTACACCACGCGGCACCGCATGTTTGTATTTGTAGATGCGCTCGTCGACGGCATAGAGCGCAACCGACGGCAAAATCCCGCGCCGCAACAACTCTCGCTCCGTGATCGCTTCCAGGTCGTATTCGCTCAGCCCCGGCTCAACCTGGTGCAGCGCCTCCACCGTTGCTGCAGCGGTCTCCGCTCCCAGCCACTTGTACCGCGCAATCTCGCTCTCGCTCAGAGCCGCGCGCAGCGGCGCAAGGCTCACCTGCATCGCCGTGCCTGGCGAGTCCGACCCAAGCGTCCCACCCGCCAGCTTCGCCGCCGTCGCTGCCGTATCGTCGCCCCACCAAGGGAACAGCACCGGCTCAAAGTCCAGAGTGCCAAACTCCTCATCGTGCAGACGTGGTCCTTCATTCTCGCTGGTGAAGTAGTAGCGCTTACCTTCAGCCGTCACCAGCACCGAACCAACACCGGTCTCGCACGGCGTAAGCACGCGCAACTCCACCGCACCGCCCGTCACCCACGCGATGTTCTCGCTTCGCCGCAGCAGCACGCCGCCGAGCTTGTTCGCCTTGAGCCATTCCACAAGCTTGTCGTGCTTCGCCTCCAACTCCGCATTCCACGCGGCTTCTGTCACCAGCGTCTCGCCACCGGCCCTCAGGCTCTTGCCAATTCGCTTGCTCATGAATGTCCTTTTCGTGCACAGGAGCCAGAGACAAAGGGCTCAGGGGCTCGCCACCTTGCCGCGGCAATCTTTCGCGCGCATTGTCTAGACCCTGACCCCTGATCCCTGAATCCTGCTTCTCAGTCCTCGAGCCCCGGATGATAGTGGCTCTCCCACCCGAGATACCGCGCAGCCTCATGCACTGCCTTCGACACATCGCTGAAGTTCGCGGCCACGTGGTGCTCGAAGCCCTCGCGGCAGATGTACTTCAACAGCTTCTGCAGTTGCGGAATCTCCGCCACGCCCGCGCCGCCAAAGGTGTCCAGAGGATCGTCGGTAAACTTGCCCGGTCCGGTATACCCGCGAATCACGCCGCGCCGATCGTCTGTGGAGTAGCGCGCGTAGCTCATGCCGCCGGCCTTCACGCGGCCCACGCAGGTGCCAAACGTATTCAGCTTGCCCACCGTGCCGGCAATGATCTCCTGGTAATCCATCTTCACATCTTTGAAAAAATGCTTGGGCAGGTTCGAGCAGTGGAAGCACACACACTTGTTCGGATCGCTGCCGTAATTATTGTTCCAGTCCAGCAGCGCCGACGGCGAGCCCGAAGCCAGCGCCAGCATATACATACTCAGCGTGCCGGGCACATCCACTTCGCAGGCTGAAGGGATCAGGTTGTTCGACATCATGCTCATGATCGTGCACGGCACCACGCCGAAGTACTCTTCCATCGAGGTCCAGCACTGCACCGCGCTGATCGTCACATGGGTCTGCGTCATCCATCCATCGATCACCGCGCCCAGCTTGGCCATCTTCATCAACGCTTCGTCCGGAATCCCAGCCGTGGTCACGTAGCTCTTGATCGCCATCAGTTTCGCCTGCGCTGCGTCGTCCGTGTCCTTCATCTTGTTGATGCGCCCAAACACTTCAGACAGATCGAGCGTTTCAATGCTGATGCCGCTGGTCTCGAGAATGCGCTCGGAGTAGCGCACCGTATTGAACGCTGTCGGCCGCGCGCCAATCGCGCCGATGCGCAGGTTCTTGAGCCCCTTCACGATGCGGCAGACCTGCGAAAACCACTCCAGGTCCGTCTTGAATTCCTCTGAGCTGAGCGATTCGGTGTGCAGCGTGGTGAGCGAGTAGTCAATGCCGTACTGCATCAGGTTGTTGCACGCGCTCATCTTCCCGCAGAACGAATCACGCCGCACGGCAATGGTCATGTTGTCCGACCGGTCAGGCGTCGCCTGCACCAGCACCGGAACCTTGAGCCCGCTGAGCCGAATCGCGTCCACAATGCCGCGTTCTTCGCCAAAGTTGGGCAGCGTAATGACGATGCCGTCAATTTCCTCGGCATGTTTCTTGAAGAGCTCGGCGCACTTCTGCGACTCCGTGTAGGTTTCCACCGCGCCATACTTCGAGTCTTCTGGCCCCAGCACCACAGCCTTTGCGCCGGCTGCCTGAAGCACTGCAATAATCTCCTCGCGGCCTGTCTTGGCCAAATGATCCGGGAAGAATCCGCGATTTCCCACCACCACGCCAAACGTCATCGTTCGCTGCGCTGCCATCGTATGAAAGCTCCTTATGTCTGCACGTCCGCAGTTGCTGCTTAACCGTTGCGGCCCGGGCGAAAGCGCAAGCCATAAAAAAGGCCGAGCGCCAGCAACAAACCACCCCACCAGATCGGCGCGTGCAACTCAGACAAGATCACGTTGGAATTGCGCCAGGCCCCGGTGTACAACTCAAACACCCCGTTGCCCAGAATTAGAGCCCCATAGATGGTGAGAAGAACTCCAATGAAAAACCAGATTGATATTCCTGAGTTGTGCATCGTGTTTCCTCTCTACCAGAAGTAAATGTTGAGGGCCAGGAAAATTACAATCGCGATCACCGTCCAGAACCATTCGTTCTTGTAGAACGGCACGGGCTCCTCTGCGGGCAGCGGAGTTACGCCATACACCACATCCGCAAGCTCAGACAGAGGCCGCGGCTTGGTGAACAGGCTGACGATCACGTTGACGCCGACCGCCGTGCTCACCGACCAAAGCGCGCGATACATATTCTCTGCCATGTCTTTGGCGTCGGGCGAAAGCGCCACATAGCGCAGCGCCGAGGGGTAAAAATGAACCCAGGCCCACAAGGCGATCGAAGTCAGCGTCCCAATCAGCAGACCCCAGAAGCCGCCTTCCTTCGTCGCACGCTTCCAGAACATGCCGAGCAGCACCACGCCCAGCAACGGCGAGATAAAGAAGCTGAACAGCGCCTGCACATAATCCATGATGCCCGCCGCATGCATCACCAGATACGCTGCGCCAATGGAGATGACCACGCCGACAATAGTCACGATGCGGCCGACAAGAACATAGTGTTCGTCGCGGGCATTCTTAACGATGTGCGGCTGATAGATGTCGTAGGTGAAGATGGCGGTGAAGGCGCTCACGTTGCCCGCCATGCCGCTCATGAAGCCGGCGATCAGAGCGGTGATGCCCAGGCCGAGCAACCCTGGTCCCAGGTAGCGAACCATCATCAGCGGCAGCACTTCGTTATAACTGTGCAGGCCCGCGCCGGGGTGCGCGGCCACTACGTTTTCGCCAACCAGTTGCATCAGGCTGCCGTCGGCGTTCGTCAGAACCACCAGCCCCAAGAGTCCAGGCAGAATCACAATAAACGGCACAGCCATCTTGAAGAAGGACCCGATTACCGGCGCAAGACGCGCCGAACGCAGGCTGTTCGCAGCCAGCACCCTCTGCACAACAAGGAAGTCCGTCGTCCAGTACCCAAAGCTGATCGCGAATCCCAACCCGAAAACAATGCCGGTCCAGTGAATCCCCATCGGGTTATCGGCAAAGTGGCCCATGCTGCGCCACATGTGCGTGTAATCTCCCGCAGGAACCAGTCCAGTCTGGATGTTGTGCGCCAGGCGCGCCTTGAAGCCGCTCCAGCCGCCGGTCTCAATGAGTCCGAGGATCGGCACCAGCAGCGCGCCGCCCCAGATCAACACGAACTGAAGCACCTCGTTGAAGATGGCCGAGCGCAATCCACCCAGAGCCACATAGGCTGCCACAGCCAGCGACGAAACGATAATGCTGAAGCTCAGATCCCAGCCCAGAACAATCTTCATCACTTCGGCCATGGCAAACATGTTCACGCCGCTCATCAGCACCGTCATGAACGCGAACGAGAACGCCGCTACTGTGCTCGAACCCTGCCCGTAACGCAGCTTCAGATATCCCGGCACCGAGTGCGTCTTGCACACGTAGTAGAACGGCATCATCACCATGCCCAGGAACAGCATGGCGGGAATGGCGCCCACCCAGTACCAGTGCGCGGCCAGAATGCCGTACTGATACGCCGAACCCGCCCAGCCCATCAGCTCGAGCGAGCCGAGGTTGGCGGAGACAAAGCTTAGTCCGGCGATCCACGCGGTCATCTCGCGCCCGGCCATGAAGAACTCTTCGCTCGTGTTGGCCTTCGACTTCAGATAGAAGCCGATCCAGATTACGATCACGAAGTAGATGGCGATCACGATGAGGTCGAGAAGGCTCAGATGGGCGAGCGAGGGTACGCTCACCGCAAGAGCCTTACCAGCGTAAACGGGGATCGAGCCGCCCGCGATTGTTGAAGTCAATCCGAACATTGAGTCACCTGATCGAGGGTGAAGTCGCCTGGCGGTTCCATCAGACGTTCGACCCTAAGTAAATTGGTTTACTGTTGTAGTTGTCAAGCTGCAAAATGCCGCTGCCCGTTGAAGAAAACAGCGCTCATCGCTCAACACGAACTGCGTCTGACAAGAAGTCAACTTGAAACGGGTACCGTTTTCCGCACGAAGTCTACCATAGTCATCTATCTTCAGACTTTTCGCCGCTTTCACCCACTTTTGCCTCCTCAAATTGACGCTGCCAGGCGCCCATGCCCCTCATGTGTTTCCCTCTTGTCATCCCCGCATTTCAGCGATACCCTGAGATATGGAACCCTTTCCCTCCCCGAAAAGCTCAGCAATTACGCTCTTTTCACCGCTCGCGCATACCGCTCGGGAAGCCCGGACATTCCCATCCTCGATTGCCCACCCTCGATTCCGCATCCTCTTTTTCAAGGAGCTTCGCCCATGATCACCTCTGTTGATCCCACTGCTTGTAGCGGCTTCTCGCGCCGAACCTTCTTCCGCTATGCAGCCGGCGCCTCCGCGCTGGCAACTGTACCCATCCTCACCGAAGCCCACTTGGCACAGGCCCAACGGCCTCACTTCGCCGATCCCAACAAGGGAATCCACATCGACGCCAATGAGAACCCTCTCGGCCCCTGCGACGCGGCGCGCCAGGCCATGATCGATATCGTTCCCCGCGGTGGCCGCTACCTCATGCCCCTCCAGGAAGAGGTGGAAGAGATCTTTGCCAGGCAAGAAGGACTCGATCCCGCCTATGTGGCTGCGTATGCCGGCTCCAGCGAGCCCCTGCACTACACCGTTCTCAGCTTCACCGGCAAGAGCAAGCCGCTCGTCACAGCCGATCCCGGTTACGAAGCGCCGATGTGGGCTGCGACGATTGCAGGCGCGGACATAATCAAGGTGCCGCTCGCCGATCCCAAAGGCGCAGCCATGCACGACATCAAGGCCATGCTCGCCGCTTCCTCCACCCCAGGAGTGATCTACATCTGCAACCCCAACAACCCCACCGGCACCTGCACACCGCGCTCCGACATTGAGTACGCCGTAGCGAACGCGCCCAAAGACACCATCCTGCTCATCGACGAAGCCTACATTCACCTCTGCGATGCGCCGCGTTCGATCGACTTTGTTAAGGAAGGCAAGAACGTCATCGTCCTTCGCACTTTCTCCAAGTTGTACGGCATGGCTGGAATCCGCATGGGCTTCGCCATCGGACGCCCCGACCTGCTCAAGCAGATCTCCGGCCATGGAGGGTTCAACGCGCTGCCCATCACCGCTCTGGCCGCGGCCAAAACCAGCCTGCTTCAACCCAACCTGATCGCCGAGCGCAAGAAGATCATCGGCGATACCCGGGTCGATACACTCGCCTGGCTCAAGAGTGAGGGTCACGCGACCACGCCCTCTGAGAGCAACTGCTTCATGCTCGAGACTGGCCGCCCTGGCTCGGAAGTCTTGGCCGCCATGGCCGCCAAAGATATCTACATCGGCCGCATCTGGCCGGCATGGCCCACCCAGGTGCGCATCACGGTGGGCACGCACGACGAGATGCTTGCCTTCCGCAAGGCATTCAAGGAAGTAATGGCCAGTTCGACCGCCGGCCTCGAAGCACCCAGGCTTCCCGGCCGCCTCGCCGAGCATGCCTTCCCGCACATGTCGTAAGACAGTTCGTAGTTCACAGTTCGTCGCTCACAACTCGAGGCTGACGCCTCGCAGCTCGCGGCTCAAAGTTCGCAGCCCACAGCTTGTGGATTTCGATCCGTAGCTTTCGACCCACGCTACCCAACCCAGGCCTGTCAAAAGCCCCGCCCTCAACCAAGGCGGGGCTTTTCATGTCTCCCATGGGAACTCGCACGCACTTTGCGTCTTCAGGCCCAAACACAAGAAGGCCCCGGCTGCCCATTCTGAGGAGCGGCCGGGGCCTACTACCATGAACTAAGAACTGCGAACTGTTCTTAGAAAATCAGCTTGATCGCGAACTCGCAATTCAACGGCTCACCCGCGCCGATGCCAGGATTGCCTAGGTACGGCCCAAGTGTCGAGCCGATCGCCCCGC
>Ga0302319_10027216_pt1 | contig 10029 bp, 8 predicted proteins | sample Bog_T0_2_FD_203319 | JGI IMG/M metagenome (GOLD analysis project Ga0302319, IMG submission 203319) | Peat permafrost microbial communities from Stordalen Mire near Abisko, Sweden - Bog_T0_2 | ecosystem: Environmental > Terrestrial > Soil > Wetlands > Peat | place: Sweden: Abisko, Stordalen Mire...
CGCGGTGGATTCTCTTCCGGCTCCGCCGGCTGCTTCCTGCGCTCCCCCGGCCCGAACTCCCGCTCCTCGGAGCGGCTGATACGCCGGTGCGCGTAAAGCCCTTCCAGAATAAACTCGCCCGCCGACGCCCGCACCGCATCCGGCTCGTTCGCCGTCAAACCCAGTGCGCGCGTTTTTTCCATCAGCCCCTGGATCGTATTCAGCTGCTCGACCAGACCCGCCGAATCCACGTCGGCGCCCAGCCTCAGCGATCCGCCCAGTTCGAACCACTGCACCACCGGCTGCATGTTCACGCCTTCGAAGTAGCGGTCGAAGACCTTGCCCACCGCGGCGCGGATCAGTTCCCGGCCCACCGCGTCGCCGCCCTTCAGCTCGCCTTCGTATTCAAGCTCGATCTTGCCCGTGATGGCCGGCAGCGCCGCGTAGATATCGAGCACCCGCGGCACAGCCATGTCTTCCTGATTCTCCAGCGCGCGCCGCTCGGCGTTCGAAATCACGTTCTCGGTAGCGGAAATCGGCAGCCGCTGCGAAACCCCCGAGCGCTTATCCACGCGTTTGTCTTCCCTTGCCGAAAACGCCAGCTGCTCCACGATCTCGGCGATGTAATTCGGCAGCCGCACGGCCAGTTCCGCCTCGCGCTCGAGCCACGCCTCGGCGCGCGTGATCTCCATACCGTGCTCGATGCTCGCCGGATAGTGCGTGCGGATTTCGCTGCCGATGCGATCTTTCAACGGCGTGATGATCTTGCCGCGCGCCGTGTAATCTTCCGGGTTGGCCGTGAACACCAGCAGCAGGTCGAGCGGCAGGCGCACCGGATAGCCTTTGATCTGCACATCGCCTTCCTGCATGATGTTGAACAGGCCGACCTGAATCTTGCCCGCCAGATCGGGCAGCTCGTTGATCGCGAAGATGCCGCGATTGGCGCGCGGCACAAGGCCGTAGTGCACCGTGAGCTCGTCCGATATATCCTGCCCGCGCCGCGCCGCCTTAATGGGATCGATATCGCCGATCATGTCGGCGATGGTGACGTCCGGCGTGGCCAGTTTCTCCACGTAGCGGTCGTGCGCGGAGAGCCACGCGATGGGCGTCGAATCGCCGTGTTCGGCGATCAGCACTTTGCACCGGCGGCAGATCGGATGGTAAGGATTGTCGTGGATCTCGCAGCCGGCGACGTACGGCGTCCACGCGTCGAGCAGCGTGGTCAGCATGCGGATGAGCCGCGTCTTGGCCTGCCCGCGCAGCCCCAGCAGGATGAAGTTATGGCGCGACAGGATGGCGTTGACGACCTGCGGGACGACGGTGTCCTCGTACCCGACGATACCGGGAAAGATACTCTCGCGGCGTTTCAGTTTACAGATGAGGTTGGAACGCAACTCGTCCTTGACCGTACGGCGAGCGAGGCGGCTTTCGGGATACGCGCTAAAGCGCAGGTCTCCCAGTGTATGGGGCAACTCGGTGCTGGTATGGGCCATGGGTGCACATCCGGAAAACTGTCCTGATCTTAGCAGGCGGCGCCGAACGAGCGCCTGTTACGGATTACGCCGAGGCGATGTCGTGCGTTTCCGCAATCGGGTACCGCCCGCCCGACGGAGAATTGATCCGGTGCAACTGCTGCACATAACCCGGGTTTCGGTAATTTTCCAGGTAATAAAGCGCTCCCAACGCGAGCCCCAAAGCCACCGCGGAAAGTATCAGTGGCCGCGCGCTGCGCCTGGGCTGGCCCCAATCCGCCGTTGCCACGAACGACAGGATTAACGGCGCAAGGGCCGCAATTGACAGTTGAAAGATATGTGCCGCCGCGCCCTCGTCACGCTGCGGCGGCGCAATGTATCCGCTCAGCACGGCCAGCAGCGCCGTAGCTGCCAGCACGAGCATGACGTAACCGCTGAGGCTGTTGAAATCCTTCTTACACATGGGTCCATGTTTACATCATGGCGTTCTGCGCTGAAAAGTACTTTGCATAATACAGAGTACCTCCTGGCCCTGTCGGGCCACCCGATGGAATGACGGGTGGGATGGGCCTTGGCCTGTCCGGGCGAACGGCGTCCCCGTCGGTCAATTCGCCCCGCTCGGCCTGAGTAAAGCCTTTCTCGAGGTGCGCCACGATGGCTTCGCATTGTTCGAACATCCAGCCTTCAGGATCGAGTTGCGCGCGGATAGTCGCCGCCAGCACGCGTGGCCCCGACCCAGATTCTCAATCTGCCCCACAAGCGGAGCCGCAAACGAATCACCGGCAGCTCTCGTTACCGCTCCTTTACAGTCGCGGCTCTGAACGGTGTTGTCGCTGAGGGCGTCGCAAGTTCGTCGCGGCGCACGAAGAAGTGAAAATCTACTAATTCAATGGCCTAGCGGGCGGCGAAGAATTCGATGGCTCGCGGGAGGTCGGCGTATTGGTAAAGAAGGTAGTCGGGCTCGGTTTCGGGAGATCCGCCGGGGTTGCCGTGCGGGCAGAACTGGATTGTCTTCATACCCGCCTGTCTGGCGCCCAGAACGTCGCGGAAGCGGTCGTTTCCAATGAAGATCGCCTCCTCGGGAGAGACCTGCAGTTCGGTCAGGGCGGCCTGAAACAGGCGAGGGTCTGGCTTGCGATAGCCGTAGTCGCCGGAGATGACGATGGGGGCAAAGTATTCGGCAAGGCCCGCGGCGCGGAGCTCGGGAAGGCCGTAGGCGCTTTGGGCGTCGGAAACCACGGCCAGGCGGTGGCGCGTCTTCAACAGGGCGAGAGTCTCCTGCACCTGCGGAAAAGCGACCAGCCGTTTGCGGGAAACGCCCCGCTGCAGCTCGGCGATGAACAAAGGCATCTGCGAAAGCTTTTCCGGCCCGAGAGAACGAGTGTAGTCGGTGGCGTAGCGGCGTAACACTTCGCGCCAGATGGCTACGACGTCGAATTCGGGATAGACTTCGGTGCTGGCGGCGAACTGCTCCTTCATGATCGTGTAGTACAAGGTACGCACTTCGGCGCGGTGGAGCGCGATTCCCTGATAGGTAAGGAAGTGCGCGACGGCGCGGTAGCATTCTTCCATCCCCTCATCGGTCTCAATGTCGATGAGGGTTCCGTTGACGTCGAACAGCAGGGCGCGTATCTCCATCAGGGCGTCCGCAGAATGATTTTGGCTTCTTCCACAAGCCGCGTACGATGGGAAGCGGCAACCCACGAATTGCGGGCGATGCGGAGGAGGGTGAGAGCCATCTGGAAGGGCACGCGGCGGGTAATGGCGTGGAACGCGCGGGCGCGGTCGGGGAAGTGGCAGGCGTACTCCCAGAGAAAGTGGCCGATGAAGGGTTCGGCGGGCTGGGTATCGCCGGTGGCCTGCAGGAAATAGTGCTGCAGCTCTCCGGTGATGCGTCCCAGATCGAAGGCGCGGTCGGCGCGCTGCATGCGTTCGAGGTCGATGGCGATTACGCTGAGACCGCGTCCGAACAGCAGATTGCTGGGGGTGGCGTCGCCGTGCACAAGCACCTGGTTATCCTCCCACATGCGGGGCTTCTCGCGCCAGCGGTCGCGCAGCCAATACAGTTCGTCGGCATCCCAGGCGCCGACGACGCGCTGGGCCTGCAGCTTGCGGACGAGTTTGTCGAGGTACGCGCAGTCCTCGTGGAAATCGACGCCCCTGCCGTTGGCGGTGCGGTTGTGGAGGGTGGCCAGAAAGTACGCGAGCGCCGTGAGCTTCTCGAACAGGGGCTGCGACTGACGTTTGTGGATGGCGTCATTGACGAAGGAGCTCAGGGGGACGCCCGGGGAATACTCTTCGACGAGAATACTGTTGAGCCACGCATTTGTGCCCAGCGGACGAACGACGTGATGCGGGTAGCCGGCCAGGCCGTAGCTGCGCAGGAGTTGGAGATTATCGAACTCCTGGCGCATGCGCCGGCTGGCGTGGGCCGTGTCGTGGCCGCCGCCGACGAAGAACTTTCCGACCACCTGAGCGTGACTGTGACACTCCTCGTACAGGTAGACCTTCCGGTGCTTCATGCTGAACACGCGAAACTCGGCCGGGCCGTTGCGGACTCCCATCTGAGGCAGCACATCGTGCACCAGGTACGGATGCAAGGGATCGCGCGAGGAGAGTTGTCCAACGTACTGTCTTGCCACAGCGTCCTCCGGAACGGGTCGCCGGACCTGCGGCATCAGACTGGGAAGGTATCCGCCAATGTAGGGCCAGAGTACAGGTTACTCGCCGTATGACATCGGATTGTAACATGAGGGAACCCGGCCGTTACCCGCGCCGCCGCGAGGCGTGTTGCAGTGCCATACACGAAGTCCTCTGACTAACTAACTGCCCGCGAGGTGCCGACGGCATCTGCTTAAGCCTGCTTAAGCCGCCGCCAGTGTATTGGACAGCTCTTCCGCCGTTTGTTCGGGGCTATCCCGCATCAGGTAGCGGCGCAGGCGCACGTCCAGCGGGAGATTGTTGGAGTCCAAATCCCTCGGGACGATTGATACAACCTTTTTCCCCATGCCGATGGCCGCGCCGAGTTCAAAGAAGAGGTTCGGCTTGGCCGGGTATTCCGAATCCACGAGCGCCATGCCCGATTCCAGCGCATCGCGCACCGACTCGCCTGGGTGGACGTCGAGATCGTCGATTCAGACCGTCACCCCACGCTTCTTGAGAGCCTGCGCGAATTGCCGCGCCCAATCTGCATCGCGCGCTGACCGCGAAATGAAAACGCTCGGTTTCTCCATAGCTGTCATCCTTCTCCCTGCCGCACGCGCGCCCCTGATTGCCCCGGATAAACCTCGACATCATTCAGCTCAAGAAGGTCGCGTTTTTTTAGCAGTACCGGTATGCCGGGCCGCGTTTGTAACTCCGTCGCCGTGATCCCGAGTAACAATGCCACGATCGGAATGCGGCGACCCCATGCGGCCCCGATTTCCGCCTGGACTTAAGGCCGGTCAAGAGCCCAGGGCGTAAGCAACACGACAAGTTCATGCGCTTTCTGCAGGAACTCGAGAATATCTTCCTCAAAATCAGCTCCTGCATCGATTTGAGCCTCATCCAGGAACGGCGTCGCGCCGCGGGCCTCAATCTCCCGTGCGATCTGTGACGACGGCTATTGCGCCCAATGCCTGACGGAGAACATTTTCACGTAGGGCGACACATGGGACGAGTGGACGAGTTGCGCAGCAACGTCATCGACGCCACAGTGGCGTATTTCTTTGACCAACCTCGACCGGCACGAATTCGTCTGCATCTTGTTCGGGACGAAGTTTTGTCCCTCGCATGAAGCTGCCGCGGGACGTTTCGGGCGATCACCTTACCGGGCTCCTCTGTCGCCGGCGGCAATACCGCAGGGTCCATCAGTTCGGTAGCCACATCATTGTCGAGACGCAGGAGCCATCGGCTCAGCGCCCCTTTTCCGGGAGCGGCGTCTTACGGGAGCGATCCGACCCAACAGCACACTTCCCACACCGGGACGATGGCGTTGGTGATCCGAAAAGGGGCTGCGGCGGCACGCAGACGGATCCGCCACCCTCTCGAACACCGTATCTCGGGAGGCTCGGATGGTGGCACATGCACGGTTTGCCGACTACACGGCCAAGTGTCTTCAGGGTCCGACGCTCAACGGAGGTAGTCACCTGCAAACGGGCCGACAGATGCCTCACCCGAGTTGGCCGGCCTGTATCATAAATTCGCGCGCAGCGAGCGTCGGCAGAGTTCCGCGCGGTCCCGCCGTGGCTCCGCCGCAGAAAGCAACGTGGACGGAAGGCTTCGCCACCAACCGGGAAGGCGGCTACACTCGAACAATGGACTTCGACGCAGATATCCGCGAGCAGATTTTCGCGAGGCTTCCGAGAGCGCCGGAGGTGTAACGCGCATGTGTTCAACTCGGCACACCCAAGCTCCCTGGAAGATCTGGGAAAGTATCGGACGGCGCTCCGGTCCGATCACGCGCTACCCCGAAACTGCGAGAATCACCGTTAAGACGAACTTGGCTTTTCCATCGTAGATGTTAACAAAAGTAATCACGCGGGCGAGATTGTCCTTATTGATATCGACCAGGTACTTGTGGTCGGCGACAACCGGCGTTTGGGGATGAGGGGAAGGCATGGATGAGTGCGTCAGGCCAGCGCCAGCATGCGGGGCGGCTCGATTTCCACCTTTGTGTGAAGCCTGACGTCGAGCGCATCGAGGATTTTGATTGCCCGCTCCAAGGTAATCCCGAAGTACTCGTTTCGCTCGTCTCTTGAGACCTGCGATTCATGAACGCTCAGCCGTCTGGCCAATTCGCGCTGTGACACTCCTTTTGCGATACGAAGTGAGATGAGCAGATGCCCGAATCCACGAAAATTCTCTAGCTCGTCGAACTCGCCCCGCTTCAGCCGCTCGTAACTCTCAACTTCCTCGGCCAGCTGCAGATGAAAGGATTCCATCGGATCGATAACACGTTTAATCTCCTCATCGCTGAGGCCAGCCTCTTTCAGTCTCGCGCGGTGATCGATGAGCCGTTGGCGCTCATCCGCGAGACGAGTGGATGCTTCCTGATATTCATTCTCGTTGCGGATCATATCGATTCTCCATATTTGATTTTTACGATTCCCCTGGGCTTGCCATTGCGTCGGCACTGACGAAAGGCAGAGGGAAATTCCAGTTCGTTGCCGTGTTTGTCGAGAATGCCGCTGCCGGTACCCAGACCCGGAATATGCGGATAGAGTTCGACTCTGTACCGGTGCCACATTGGCAGTTGTCGCTTCGGGTAGCCACGGTACGGCCGCCGTGAGGCAGGGTCCCAAGTCCACACCTTCGATGTGTCCAGCCGATTGAGCTGCCGCGCCAACTCGCCCGTTATCAGTTGCTTGAAGTCGCAGACGAAATATCCGTCAATGTCGTTCGGGTGCCCCTTATCCTCTACGAACGAGCCGTCGGCAAAGATGTCGCGAACGCCGACCGCCCACAGTTGCCGAGTCAAGACCTCAAGATTGGCGACCAGTATCGAGCGCCATTGGGAGTCCCAGCTCTCGTGGTCGGCGCCATCGCGCGGTCCCAAAACCAAAGGCGACGCTCGGAGTTCTTCGAAGGAGTCTTCATAGTCTCCCGGAGGAAGTAGCCCATCCACATCGAAATCCGGAATCATGGTCATCGGAATATCTTCTTTGGTTTCATTAACATCCTAGCCGTGCTTGACACAAATGTCAAGTACGTGATAATTTGAGAAACGGATACCATATATATAGTGGGATCGGTGTTCCTCGGTCCACGCCTAGTAGGCAGGTGTCCCAGATGTGAACTTCAGGAGTGGCAAGGATGGCAGCACGAAGCTGGAAAAAGTGGCCGACAATCAGCCCGGTACGCGAACGACGTTCCCCGACGCGGTTTCGCGACCACGAGCCCGGATTCATTTCCCACGGGTGCCGACTGCGCGATCAAATGCATCTTGGCGCGAAGCCGCGTGCAGCGCCAAGCTCAGGAGCGGCTCTGTGGCAGAATTATGGTTTAGCCAAATGCGGCCTAAAGTCGGCGAAACCAGCTATGAATATTTCCTCAATGGCAGTCCGCCGCGGACACCGAATTCGAGATCTCGCGCCGCTTGCCACCTCCGATCCACGGCCCCCTCCACATAGATGAACCTAACCGTCCACTCGGCCATCGCCACCTTCGGAGCCACCGCGAAGGAGAAGTTATCGAACGCCGCCGCATCTGGACAGCCTGAGGACCAGCTCCGCGCGCCGTTTGAGCGCCTGCTCGCGGATTTGGCAGAGCTCTCGCGCCTGCCTAAATCAGCCGTTGCCGCCGTGGGCGAATCATCAATCAGCGATCTGAAAACGCGTCCCGACTACGCAGTCACGGTTCACAATGCCCTCGTGGGCTTCGTGGAGCTGAAAGCTGAAAGCACCCGGCAAAGGCGCCGATCCGCGCAAGTTCAAAGATCCGCACGACAAGGCCCAGTGGGAGAGACTACGCTCCCTGCCCAACCTCGTCTACACGGACGGCAATGCATTTAGCCTCTGGCAAAACGGTGAGTTGGTTGGAACGGTTCTCCGTTTGATCGGAGACATTGAATCATCGGGCAACAGCCTGGAACCGCCGCCGGGCCTTCTGAGTCTTTTCGAGAACTTCCTTCATTGGGCGCCTGTGCCGCCACGGAGCGCCCGAGACCTCGCTCACACGACGGCCCGTCTTTGTCGGCTCTTGCGCGATGAGGTGACCGAGCAACTGGCCTCGCGAAGCGAAGCGCTCACCGACCTGGCGACCGACTGGAGGAAGCTTCTTTTCCCGGACGCGACGGACGAAAGGTTTGCCGACGGATACGCGCAAGCCGTCACGTTCGGCCTGCTGATGGCGCGGGCAAAGAACATAGAATTGGCGACAGGGCTCCAGCATGTCGCCAGTGAACTCAGCCAAACAAGCACGCTGATTGGTGCTGCGCTCAGACTGCTGACCGACAGCGCAGAAAATCAGAAGACGCTGAAGACCTCGCTCGGAACTCTGACCCGCGTGCTCGACGCTGTTGACTGGTCACAGATTAGCAAGGGCAAGCCAGACGCATGGCTGTACTTCTACGAAGAGTTTCTTGAGGTCTACGATAACGACCTGCGAAAGCGGACCGGTTCATACTACACGCCCCCAGAGGTCGTGGGCGCGATGGTCGGGCTAGTGGACGAAGTACTGAGAACGAATCGCTTCAAGCTGTTCGCGGGATTAGCCTCGACGTCGGTGACGTTAGCCGACCCGGCCACGGGAACAGGCACATTCGTCCTTGGCGTGCTTCGGAGGATCGCCGAGACCGTCAAGGCCGACGAAGGAGAAGGGTCCGTAAGAGGTGCCATCGACGCAGCCATCGCCCGCCTTATCGCCTTCGAAATGCAACTGGGGCCGTTCGCTGTTGCCCAACTGCGAATCCTCGCGGAGATCGTTGACCTCACTGGGGCGCCCCCCACATCACCGGTTCGAATGTTCGTTACGGACACGCTGGGAAATCCCTACGACGAGGAGGGGTGGTTTCCCTCGATGCTGGCCCCGATAGCCAAGTCCCGGAGAGAGGCCAACAAAATCAAGAGAGACGAACCAATTACCGTCGTGATTGGGAATCCGCCATACAAAGAGAAGGCGAAGGGGCGCGGTAGTTGGATTGAGGGCGTACATAAGAACGACAAGGACCCAGCACCGCTGGACGCTTGGATGCCGCCCACTGAATGGGGTGTGGGGGTTCACAGTAAGCATCTGCGGAACCTATACGTATACTTTTGGCGATGGGCCACATGGAAGGTTTACGACCACCATCCCGCCAACAGGTCCGGCATCGTTTGTCTCATTACTGTCGCTGGGTTTCTCAACGGGCCCGGATTTCAGAAGATGCGCGACTATCTGCGACGAACCTGCGACGATGTCTGGGTCATCGATTGCTCGCCGGAAGGCCACCAGCCCGAAGTCAATACACGCATATTCCAAGGGGTTCAGCAGCCCGTCTGCATCGTCCTGGTGTCCCGCTCCGCCAACGTCAAGGCCGACCATGACACCCCAGCGAGAGTCCTGTTTCATGCTTTGCGAAGCGTTCATCGACTGGAAAAATTCAAGGCACTTGCAGCGCTAAGGATAAATGGCGAGGGCTGGGTCGAGTGCCCCTCCGATTGGCGCGCGCCTTTTCTGCCGGCGTCGGTGCAGACTACAGAGCGGTGCCTCGGTTGCACGCAGCGGATTGCGTCAGCCGTGAACGAATCGGATCGAGCCCCGGTCCCTGGCTCCGTGAGAGTGCCCGACATTCCAGCCGGAGCGTGCGCATACACTACGCCGTCGATCACGAGTTTTTGCTCAACGACGTGTTTTGCCTGGGCCGCCAATCCTCCCGCTCTGGCCGGACTACGCGCTGCTCGAAAACCGCTTGGATCCGTCTGTCGCCGGCCTGCCATCGCCTTCGGGGAATTTGAAATCAACCGAAGGGGCCCGCGTCGCAACCATGCAATCTCTGTTTCGACGGCTCCGATCCTCTCACGAGGTTCGACTGCCGCGTTCGTCACTACAGCGGGCACGAAGGGCACGCGATTCGAGAGCGGGTACAGCGGCGAGGCGAAGATCGATGAGATGGTAATCC
>Ga0302319_10027217_pt1 | contig 10028 bp, 10 predicted proteins | sample Bog_T0_2_FD_203319 | JGI IMG/M metagenome (GOLD analysis project Ga0302319, IMG submission 203319) | Peat permafrost microbial communities from Stordalen Mire near Abisko, Sweden - Bog_T0_2 | ecosystem: Environmental > Terrestrial > Soil > Wetlands > Peat | place: Sweden: Abisko, Stordalen Mire...
TGCGCTACTTTAAAAACGAGGGAATCCTCTCCCCGGCGGTCATTTGTTCGAAGGTCTCCCGGGGCGTCACCAGTTCGAAGACGCTGCCCTTGACCAGCACCTCGGCCGGCAGGGGACGGGTGTTGTAGCGGCTTGCCATCACCCGGCCGTAGGCGCCGGCGCTCATCAGGGCCAGGTATTCGCCCTCGCCCACCTCCTGGAACTGGCGGTTCCGGGCAAAGCAGTCCGAACTTTCGCACACCGGGCCGACGACGTCGGCGACCAGCGCGCGGCGGGTGGTGTCGCGGTGCAGCGGGACGATCTCGTGGTAGGCGTCATACATCGCCGGGCGCACCAGGTCGTTCATCGCCGCGTCCACCACCAGGAAATTCCGGCCCTGTCCCCGCTTGAGATACTCGACCCGGGTCAGAAGCACGCCGGCATTGCCCACCAGGGAACGCCCGGGCTCGACGAATATCTTCAGGCCGAGGGGCGCGAGCAGGGGCTGCAGCGCCGCGCCGAAGGCCTCGAAGGTCAGCGGGCGCCGGTCAGCCGGCTGGGCGTCCCACCAGGCCGCCTGCCCGCTGGCGAGCGCGTCGCGATAGACGATGCCGATCCCGCCGCCGATCGAGAGGTAGCCGATCCCGTGCCTGACCTTCAGCTCGGCCGCAAAGGCCGCAACCTTCTCCACCGCCGCGACGAAGGGAGCCGGACCGGTGATCTGCGAGCCCAGGTGCATCTGCAATCCCTTCAGCTCGACGTGCTTCATCTTGGCTGCGGCCTCGCAGGCGGCCGGCGCCACGGCGAGCGGGATGCCGAACTTGTCCTCGCTGCGGCCGGTCGTGATCTTGGCGTGGGTGTGCGCGTCCACATCGGGGTTGACCCGGATCGCCACCCCGGCCTTCCGGCCGAGCCGGCCGGCGACGTGGTTGATTCGCGCCAGCTCGGGCTCGCTCTCGACGTGAAAGGCGAAAATCCCGCTCTCCAGGGCGAAGGCGATCTCCTCCTCGGTCTTGCCCACCCCGGCAAAGACCCCCCGCCCGGCGTCGCCCCCGGCCGCCAGCACCCGGCGCAGCTCGCCCGCGCTGGCAAATTCGAAGGACGCCCCCAGGTTGGCGAACTGGCGGATGACGGCCACGCTCGAATTGGCCTTCACCGCATAGCAGATCCGCGGGTCCAGGCCGGCCAGGCTCCGCGCCAGGCGCGCGTAGTTTTCGGCCATCGCCGTCGCGCTATAGACATACGTCGGGGTGCCGTACAGCCGCGCCACGTCCGCGAGATCCACCGACTCGCAGTGCAGGTTCTGGCCGGAGTAATGGAAGCGGTGCATGGGGCAAACGGGGCAGAAAACAGGGAATCTGGGAACATTTCCGTTGAAAACGACCCAAAAATAACAAGATTGGCCAACATGGGGCGCGCGCTAAGAAACCTTTTCCACCGCCGGGTGATCCGGGCGGGCCTCGCGCGCGACTCCCGCAGCCGCTTCCGCGATCCGCGATTTGTGAGCTTCCTGGCGGCGAGCAACCGCAAGACGCTCAACACCGATTTTCAGGACACGGTCCTGCGCGGGCGCAAGCTGGTGAAGCAGGCGCTGGTGGTCCTGGTCGCCGTCGGCGGCGCCTGGTTCGTGGTCGAGAGCGCCAAGGCGCTGTCGATGTTCTGAAATGCTGCTGCCGGGTGGAGCGGGTTGTCCCCAACCCGCTGGATCGACGTGGCACGGGCTTGCAGCCCGTGTAGGGGATGACATGGGCTGGAAGCCCATGCTACGTCACTCCCCCGCCGCGCTATTCGTCTCCGCCTTGAATCCCGCGCGAAACGTCGCCTTCAGGTAATCGCGATTGAGGCGCGCAATGAAGTCATGGGAAATGAGCTTCGGGCAGGCCGCGCTGCATTCATACTGGTTGGTGCAGCTGCCGAAGCCGAGGCGGTCCGCCGTCTCCACCATCGCCAGCACGCGGCGATCGCGCTCGGCCTGGCCCTGGGGCAGCAGCCCGAGATGCGAGACCCGCGCGGCGACAAAGAGCATGGCGCTGGCGTTCTTGCACGCCGCCGCGCACGCGCCGCAGCCGATGCACTGGGCGGCGTCCATCGCGAGTTCCGCGGCATCCTTCGGCACCGGGATCGCGTTGGCGTCCGGCGCTGATCCGGTCCGGACCGTGATGTAGCCGCCGGCCTGCTGGATCTGGTCGAAGGCGCCCCGGTCGGTGACCAGGTCCTTGATCACGGGAAACGGGCGAAGCCGATAGGGCTCGACGGTGATGACCGCCCCGTCCGCAAAGCTGCGCAAATACGTCTGGCAGGAGGCCACGCCCCGGTGGGGGCCGTGGGGCTTGCCGTCGATCACGAGCGAGCAGGTGCCGCAGATGCCCTCCCGGCAGTCGTGGGCGAAGGCAATCGGCTCCTCGCCCCTGACCGTCAGCTCGTCGTTCACCACATCGAGCATCTCGAGGAAGGACATGGCCGGATTCAGGTCCCTCGCCTGGTACGCGACGAAGCGGCCGGGCTCGCCGGGCCCCGCCTGGCGCCACACCCGTAACGTCACCGAAATATTTTTCTGCGAATTCTCCGGGTTCATGGTGTCAGGCCGTTTCCGCTTTTCGAATTCCGCTTTTCACTTGTAGTTCCTCACGCTCATTTTCACGAACTCGTAGGCCAGCGGCTCGACATTGCGCAGCGGTGCCCGGCCCTCCCCCTGGTACTCCCAGGCCGCCACGTGCGCCATGTGCGCATCGTCGCGCTTGCCCTCGCCGTCGGGATATTCGTGCTCCTCGCGGAAGTGCCCGCCGCAGCTCTCCTCGCGGACCAGGGCGTCCCGGCACATGAGTTCGCCGAGCTCGAGGAAGTCCGCGACGCGGCCCGCGCGCTCGAGCGACTGGTTGAGCGTGGCGCCCGATCCGGGAACCAGCACGTTGCCCCAGAATTCCTCGCGTAGCGCCGGGATCTCCCGCAGCGCCTGCTCCAGCCCCGCCCGGTTGCGGGCCATCCCGCAATGGTTCCAAAGGATGTGGCCGAGGCGCTTGTGGAAGTGGCTCACCGGCTCGCGCCCACGGACGCCGAGCAGGCGCTCGGTCAGGCCGCGGACATTGGCCTCGGCCTCCCGGAACTCCGCCGCGTCGGGCGCCGGGCGGGCGCCCGGCTTCTGGGTCGCGAGGTAGTCGCCGATGGTGTACGGGATGACGAAGTAGCCGTCGGCCAGCCCCTGCATGAGCGCGGAGGCGCCGAGCCGGTTGGCCCCGTGGTCGGAGAAGTTGGCCTCGCCCAGCACGAACAACCCGGGCACATTGGACATCAGGTTGTAGTCCACCCATAGCCCGCCCATGGTGTAGTGGACGGCGGGGAAGATCCGCATCGGAACCCGGTAGGCGTTCTCGTCGGTGATCTCGTGGTAGATGTCGAAGAGGTTGCCGTAGCGCTCGCGCACCCCTTTCTCGCCCAGCCGCGCGATCGCGTCGGAGAAATCGAGGTAAACCCCGAGCCCGCTCTCGCCCACCCCCCGCCCCTCGTCGCACACCCGCTTGGCCGCGCGCGAGGCGATGTCCCGGGGGCAGAGGTTGCCGAAGGCCGGATACATCCGCTCGAGATAGTAATCGCGGTCCGCCTCCGGGATGGAGCCGGGCGCCTTGCGCCGGTCCTCCGCCCGCTTCGGCACCCAGATGCGGCCGTCGTTGCGCAGCGACTCGGACATGAGCGTGAGCTTCGACTGGTAGTCGCCGGTCACCGGGATGCACGTCGGATGGATCTGGGTGTAGCAGGGGTTGGCGAAGCAGGCCCCGCGCCGGTAGGCGCGCCAGATCGCCGTGGCATTGGACCCGCGCGCATAGGTCGAGAGGTTGAAGACGTTGCCGTAGCCGCCGGTGGCGAGGATGACGGCGTCAGCCGCATGGCGGGTGAGCTCCCCGGTCTCCAGGTTGCGGACCACGATCCCCTTGGCGTGGCCGCCCACCACGACCAGGTCGAGCATCTCGCTGTGGGTGAAGAGCTGCACCGCTCCCGCGGCGATCTGCCGCGACAGCGCGGAATAGGCGCCGAGCAGGAGCTGCTGGCCCGTCTGCCCCCGCGCATAGAAGGTGCGCGAGACCTGCGCGCCGCCGAACGAGCGGTTGGCGAGCAAACCCCCGTACTCCCGGGCGAAGGGCACCCCCTGGGCCACGCACTGGTCGATGATGTTGACCGACACCTCGGCCAGCCGGTAGGTGTTCGCCTCGCGCGAGCGGTAGTCTCCGCCCTTGATCGTGTCGTAGAACAGCCGGTAGACGCTGTCGCCGTCGTTCTGGTAGTTTTTGGCGGCGTTGATCCCGCCCTGCGCGGCGATCGAATGCGCCCGGCGCGGGCTGTCGTGAAACACGAAACTCTTCACCCGGTAGCCCAGTTCGGCCAGCGTCGCGGCGGCCGACGCGCCGGCGAGGCCGGCGCCGACGACGATGACCTCGTATTTGCGCTTGTTCGCCGGGTTGACCAGCTTGATGCCGGTCTGGTGCGCCCGCCACTTGTCGGCGAGGGGACCCGGGGGGATCCTGGAGTCGAGCTGGGCCATCGCTAGTTGTGCGGGGTGAGATAGCCGGCGATCACCGCGCCGGGGATCGCCAGGTTGCCGAGAAAGTAGGCCGCGCAGGCCAGGGTCACGATCGCGCGCAGGCCGCCCGCCCAGCGCCGATTGCGCCAGCCCAGGGTCTGGAACATGCTGTCGGCGCCGTGCAGCAGGTGCAGCGACAGCAGCCCGACCGCGAGGATGTAAAACAGGGCGACGATGGTGTTCTGGAATCCGAGGATCACCATGTTATAGACATCAAGCACTTCGGTGCCGGACCGCACCGCGATGAAGCCGAACACGCGGTAGTCGCCCTGCATCGTGTAAATCCGCAGGTGCGCCTTGAAGGTCTCCGGCTGCGCCACGCCGAGCGTGAATTGGGCCAGGTGATACAGGATGAACGCCAGCACCACGTAGCCGGTCCAGCGCATGTAACGCGAGGCGACCGTCGCCTGGATCCAGGTCTTTTCCGGGGCGGCCGCGCCGCCCCGGGCCCGCCAGTTCTCCAGGGTCAGGACGGTCGCCGCCCAGATGTGGATGACGGCGCAGAGGAGCAGCCCCGCGCGCTCGAGCCAGAGCGTCGGGCCGAGCGACTGGAGGAAATACGAGTAGCCGTTGATCCGGTCCGGCGCCTCGAAGATCTGCAGGTTGCCGACGAGGTGGGCGGTGACGAACAGGATCAGGACGGCTCCCGTCACGGCCATGAGGAATTTTCGGCCGATGGAGGTGCGGAAGAGATTGCCGATAGGGTTCATCGCGGGGTTCCGGGAAGGTAACCAACCCAGACTCGGATGCCAGCGCCGCAATGTAAAGATGCGGAAAGCACGACTAATCCCTCTATTAGCGAGCCTAACCCGCCGATTAAGGCGGGGCGAGGCACACCCGGACGCCGCGGCGGTCGCGCAACGGCCTCAAGTCAATGCTTCGCCCACCAGGCCTCGAAGGCAAAAAGGGCGCAAAGCACCAGGCTGTGGGTGATCCGGCCGGAGCGGGCCCAGCCCACGACCTCGGCCACGGGCGCGGTCAGGGTCTCGATTTCCTCGTCCGGGTCCCACTCCGTCGCGGTCCGGCGGTCCGCCCCCTCGACCAGGACGATGTGGCAGCGGTTGTTCTGGATGGCGGGGTTCGGATGGACGCTGAGCAACAGCCGCGCGCCCGTCCCCTCGTAGCCGGTTTCCTCCCGCAGCTCGCGCACGCCCGCCGCCACGGGGTCCTCCCCGGCCTCGATCACCCCGCCGGGGACCTCCAGCGAAAAGTCATTGATCCCGAAACGAAACTGCCGCACGAGCACCAGGTGTCCCGCCGGCGTGAGCGCCACGACGTTGACCCAGTCGGGCGCAGCCACCACCACGAATTCGCCATCCTGCGCGCGTCCCGGGTGATGATACCGCACCTCGCGCAACTGCAGCACCGGCGTCACCGCGACGACGCGCTCGGCGCCCTTTTTCCAGCGGGCCGGGCGCTCGGACGGCTTGCTCACCAAAGACCCAAATCAGGTCTTCTTTTCCGGCAGCTTGATCTTCTGGTTCACCTTGAGGTGCTTCCAGTCGACCTCCGGATTGACCGCAATGAGGTCGGCCACGGTGCATCCGTTGGCGCGCGCGATTCTGTGACCGGTGTCGCCCGCCTTCACGACGTACTCGCCGGGACCGGCGACCACCGCTCCGCCGCCGCCGCCCTTGGCCCCACGGCCGACCGGCCGCTTCGACGACTCCTCGATCTTGGCGATCTGCGCCTTCATGTCGCCGAGCGCCGCTCCGACCGTATTGAACGCGGTCTGGGTGGTCGACGCGAGCTGGTCAAGCTTGGTGCTCGCCGCGGCCGCCGCGGAGGCGGCCGAGCTCGCCTGCGAGGCGATGTCGTCGAGATGGGACAGCTTGTCCTCGTCGGCGGCGAGCGAAGTTTTCAACTTCGGAATGCTGAAGGCAGCATAGCCGCCGATAAGCAGCGCCACGACCCCGACGATGATGCCGCCGAGCGGGAGGATGCTGTTGTTTTCGCGAGAAATAGTGTCCATAGTGAGAGGTGTTTGGGGAGGAGAATCGGAATCCCCGGGCGACGCAAGCAGAGATTATTAACAACTTACGATTTGGAAATGTCGGCCAACGGCGTTTCGGCAAACGGTCGGCTGTATTCTAACCTGTTTGTCGGCAATGACTTGAATTTTATGAGTCGGTCAGCATCCCGCTCGCCCGGTTGAATTCATTCCGGACCTCCGCGCAGCGTTCCTCGACGTCCTTTCGCTCGAGGCGGAGATCCGCGAGAATGGCCGCCTCCAGCGGCGCGGGCCGCGGCGCGTTGCCGGACAGCGCCGCCGCCTGCAGCCATTTTGCGACATGCAGGAGTGCGGCCGACTTGCGGTTCGCCCCGGCGGCGTGAGGGGCGTACTGCCAGCGCACGGCCTCGCAGATATTCGGACGAAAGCTCCAGGTCCGCAGCAGCGCGGCCGCGATCGAGGCGTTGGTAAAACCGACGACGCGCTTTTCGGCGACGGTCGCCTCGAGGGGCAGGCCGGCGGTCTCGAGAGTGACCGGGATCTCGTCGGCCTTGAGCCAGGCGTCGATGGCGACCAGACCCACGCTGTGGAACAGCCCGATCGTGTAGGCGACATCGGTATCGAGGTCGCAGCCCGGGGCGAGGATGGCCGAGCCGATCGCGCATCCGACCGAGCGGCGCCAGAGTTCATCGGCCTCGATCCCGTAGACGGCGAGCCGGCGCATCAGCAACTGCGCGGACACGGCGTAGGCAACCACCTCGTAGATCTTGAGAAAGCCGATGCGATTCACCCCTTCGTCGATGCTCGTGCAGCGCCCACCCTTGCTGTAGTAGGCGCTGTTGCCCAGCTGCAGGACGCGCGCGGAAATTCCCGGCTCGATCTTGACCAGCGAGATGACATCGCTCATCGACGCCGACGGATCGTTGAGGATCGTAAGCAGCTTCGGGAGCACCGCCGGGGCGGACGGCAGCTCGTGCAGTTCCTTCACCACATCTTCAGGGTCCAGCAGCTCCCGTTTTCTGGGTCGGGCGGAATCGGTCATCCATAGTCGTTATGAACGCCCGGGGAGTTGCGTCAAGGCAGCACGCCGCAAAGTAGCGCAGTGGGACTTCACCCCATATCTGGCAGGACCGCGCAGGCGCATACTGCCGCCGATGATTGCCCCTGCGTCGACTGCGCCGGCCCTGGAGCCTCCACCCGCGGTGCGTACCCGGCCCAGCGGAGGGGACGGAGCCATCCTCATTCACCTCAGGACCTCGGAGATCTTCCGCGACTTTCAACAGGCGTTCGAGGCGATCACCGGCCTGCCGCTGGCTCTGCGCCAGGCGGGCTCGTTTGAGTTCCCGCTGCACGGCTCCCGCCAGCTGAACCCATTCTGCGCGCTGATGTCCCAGCGCAGCAAGTCCTGCTCCTCCTGCCTCCAGCTCCAGCACCGGCTGGAGGAGGAGGCGACCCACCAACCGGCGACCCTGGTTTGCGGCGCGGGCCTGCAGGAGTCGGCCGTGCCCCTGCGCGCCGGAGAACAGCTGCTCGGTTTCCTGCGCACCGGCCAGGTCTTTCATCGGCCGCCCACCCGGCGGAATTTCCGTCGCTTCATCCGCGACCTGGGCGACGCGCTGGCGGCCGCCGAGCTGCCGGCGCTCGAGGCCGCCTATTTTCAGACCCGGGTCGTGCCGCGGAGCCAGTATGACTCGGCCCTGCGCCTGGTCGCGATCTTTGCGGAGCACCTGGCGGCGGTAAGCAACCGCGTGCTGGTCCGGGCCGCCACCGCCGAGGGGCCCGCGATGACGCGCGCGCGCGCCTTCATCGCGCTGCACCAGGCCGAGGATCTGCGCCTGCGCGACGTGGCGCAGGCCGTCAACCTCAGCACCTATTATTTCTGCAAGCTCTTCAAGGGCGCGACCGGATTCACGTTCACCCACTACCTGGCGCGGCAGCGGGTCGAGGTGGTCCGGGCGCTGCTGTTGCAGACCCACACCCGCGTGACCGAGGCAGCCTATGCCGCGGGCTTCCAATCGCTCTCGCAATTCAACCGCGTCTTTCGCCGGGTGACCGGCGAGTCCGCCTCGGACTTCCGGCGCGGGCAGCCCGACGGCCGGGAGCGCGCCTTGAAAGTGGGTATCACCCATCCGTGAGCGGGATGCGGCGCGGGTGCGATGCGGCGGTTGGGCTTGAACGGTCCCGGCGGTCGCGATACCTTCGCCCCACCAAACTCCTTCATGCCCGGTTCCGCCTCAGAAAATCAACCCGAAACCCTTCGCACCGGGCAAGCCCTGGAGATCGCCCACTCGTGGGCCGGGGCAGTCGAGGCCGAGGAAGCGGCGACGTCCCCGGGAGACCCGCGCACGGTCGGCCCGCGGACCAGGCGGATTTGGCTTTATCTCGCCGCCGCGTGCCATCTGGTGGAGGACGTCGCGATCGGGCTGCTGCGCCTGACGGGCGTTGCCATCCGCCCGCTGGGGAACCGCATGCACAAGGGCTCCGTGGAAAGCGCGGTTCGTTACACCGAAGGGGTCTGGGCGGTCTATCGCCAGTATATTCCGGACGGAAGCTTTGGCCGCGTCTGCGAAGTCGGCCCCGGGGATTCGTTGGGCATGGGCGTCATGTTTGCCAGCCACGGCGCGGAACAGGTCGTCCTGGTCGACCGGTTCAAGCTCCGGCCGCCGCCGGCGCGCGACCACGAGATTTGCGCGGCGTTGTTCCGAAATCAGGCCCAAGCCCTGGTCCCCCGCTTCGCTGGCGTCACCGCGGTCAGGAATATGATCAAGGTCGTGGATTCCGTCCCGGCCGAGCAGTACTTCGCGGGGGCTGACGCCCCGTTCGATTTCATCTGCTCCAACGCCGTGCTGGAACACCTGGACGATCCCCTGCGGGTGCTGACGGGCATGTGCGACGCCCTGGCGCCCGGCGGAACGATGGTCCACATCGTGGACCTGGGCGGCCACCGGCTGTTTCGCCGTTTCGGTCCGCTGGCGTGGCTGGAGATGCCGACCTGGCTGCACCGGCTGCTCCGGCGCCACAGCGCGAAGCCCAACCGCGTCCTGTTTCACGCCTACAAGCAATGGGCGCAAGGGAGGCCCGGCGTGGTGATCGGCATCCGCAACCTGGTCGGCTCGGGCCGGGATTTCGGCGGCGCGTCCGAAAGCGATCTGCCGGCGGAAGAGGTCGCCCGCGCCCGCGCCATCGTCTCCGCCCGGCGCCCCTGGTTCGCCCCGCCGCTTTGCGAGGAGCCGGTCGCCGACCTGGCGGTGGCGACATTCATCATCAGCTTCACCAAGCCAGCCGGGGACTAGGCCGCGTAGCACGGCAACGCTCAGTGGGGCGAGAGAGAGGGACGCGACCCAAAATACACTTGCTGGCGGCCTTCAACTCTGCGGTTCTAACCCTCCGCGACGGCGAAGCTCATGGTAATTTAAGGAGAGGTGGCAGAGTGGTCGAATGCGCCTGACTCGAAATCAGGTGTGCCGCAAGGTACCGGGGGTTCGAATCCCTCCCTCTCCGCCAATTTTCCCCTCTGAGGGGAAA
>Ga0302319_10027219_pt1 | contig 10028 bp, 11 predicted proteins | sample Bog_T0_2_FD_203319 | JGI IMG/M metagenome (GOLD analysis project Ga0302319, IMG submission 203319) | Peat permafrost microbial communities from Stordalen Mire near Abisko, Sweden - Bog_T0_2 | ecosystem: Environmental > Terrestrial > Soil > Wetlands > Peat | place: Sweden: Abisko, Stordalen Mire...
GTCTTTGGGATCCTCGCCGTTGGTCACGTTGTCTAGGAATTCCTTATCGAATAGCTGCCTGAACGCGGCCGGATCGCCTTTCTCCCGGTCGAAGGCCAAACTCTTACCGTCCGCGAGAATCGAGTAATCTTCAATCTCTCTGTGAGGTTCGTCCTCGATCTTCACGCCAAGGCTGGGAAATCCAGCCTTCACTTCGATTGGGCCGCCCTTGTTGTGCAACACATAATTCACCTCAACCTTGGCGCGGTCGCGATATAGATTGATTACAAGGTCCTCCTTCAGCATCTCTACTTGGCCGGTACCGACAGGCCGGAAGGTCCCTGTAGCCACGCTGCCACCAGCCTCCCCGCCCCAGTTTGCATAAAGCGGACTCGCGAAAGCAATTACACCGGCGATTCCTGCAGTCACGAGCAAAGTCGACTCACTACGAAAAGCCATGCGAACGCCTCGCCGCCATTTTATTGCCTCCAGGGTCGAAGGGCGGTATCACTGCCAAATCAGAACACCGAAGCCCCCTCCACTTGCCACTTCACCCCTCCGCTAGCGATACTCCCTACAGTCCGTTTTTCGGACTCCATTCCACTTTTCAGCGAGAACAGCCTTGGCACGTGAGCTCTCTACCGCCCGTCTTGTTCGTAAAGAATGCATCTCCCAGGTCGCCCAGTGTTATCACTTCGACTTTGTCGTCGAAGGGCAGGAGAGCTTTCCGTTTGCGCCTGGCCAGTTCATCTCTGCCGTGGCCGAGGACCCCAACGGCAAGCAGCAGACGCGCGCCTACTCCATTGCCTCTGCTCCCTACGGCAGTCACTTTGAGCTCTGCGTGAACCGCGTCGAGGGCGGCTTCTTTTCCAACCACCTGGCCGACCTTACCGACCTCGAGCCCGGCGGCGCCATCCATATCCACGGCCCCCACGGGCACTTCATCCTCAAAGAGCCCATCACCGACTCAATTCTCATCGCCACCGGCACGGGCATCGCGCCCATGCGCGGGTTCACCCAATGGCTGTTTCCCCCTGAGACAGGGCCTGAAGCCGGCCCCGATCGCAGCAACGGCAAAGACATCTGGCTCGTCTATGGCACACGCCACGAGACCGATATCTACTACCAGGATTATTTCGAAGCTTTGGCCCGGCGCAAACCTAACTTCCACTACCTGCCCACGCTGAGCCGCGCCAAGGAAGACTGGGCCGGTCTGCGCGGCTACGTGCAGGACCACATGGCCCGCAGCATTGAGGAGCGCGCCGCAAAGCTGGGCATCCCGGTGCAGCAGCCGGAGGTTGACCCCACACTGCTCGCCTCCGAGCTCAAGTTTGATATCTACACCTACATTTGCGGGCTCAACTTCATGGTCTCCAGCGTCCGCGAGCGCCTCGCCGCCTTCGGCTGGCACAAGAAGCAGGTCGTCTTCGAGCGCTACGACTAGTGCGTCCCACTGGCTGGGCGATGGAGAAATGACGTTTTGCGTTTCTCGGCAAAATTGCTCTTCGTCGCTTTAGCGCTGTCGATTGCGCTCTCTGGCGTTGGCTGCAAGCACGATCAGACCCGGTCTGGCTTCGTCGTCATGCGCGCCGATCGCCGGATTGTCGGCGCGAGTAAGTGGCCGCTGGCAATTGATCCAGCCAAAGTTGGTACTTATCCTGCCGATACAAAATCGGGTGCAGGCTATTTCTACGATGATGTGCTGGAATACCGAGTCTGGGTGCATCCGGATAAGGGCGGTGAGCCCCTCAACGGCGATCACGACTACTTCATCGCTTTCGCACAATGCGAGCCCGCTGAAGAATATTCAAAAAGAATCGCTGGCGCAGAACCCCCGCTCGTACTAGTTCGCCAGTTTGAGTGGGTAGACGAGCCGAATAGAGGACAATTCGTCCCCGAAAAAGGAGAACGTATTACTGAATGGCAGGTTGGATGGCTCCAGGGTAACAAGAGAACCGCGACCAGCATTCAGGAATTCCTGAAGCATCCCATCGAGGCTGGTCCCTAAAGGTTGAACAGCTCCCGCAGCCGCTTGGTCTGCGCGCGGCTCACCGGAATCTCCGTCTGCCGCTTGTCGGTCATGCGCAGCTGGTAGCTGGACTTGAACCACGGAACCACCTCGCGAATGTGGTTGATGTTCACCACAAATCCTCGGTGCGCCCGCCAGAAGACCGCCGAATCAAGCAACTCCAGCAGCTCTTCCAGCGTCCTGCACTTCGACTGCCCCTCGAACGTCTGCGTCACCACGCGAATCACGCCCTCGTCGATCGCCGCGAAACAGATATCCGCCTGGTCAATCAGAAGCAGCCTGCTTTGCGCCTGCACAATCAGCTTGGCCGGCTGCGTACCCCGTCCGGCGCCCTGCGGACGGTTCAGCAGCTTCAGCAGCGCCTCAAGCTGGGACTCAATCCCTGAGTCGCCAGGCGAGTCGCCCTGCGGGCCCGCTCCCGCTCCATTCGTTCCCGGCCCATTTCCGGCCGTTGGGGACGCATCGATGCGGTTGCGCGCCCGCGCCACCGCCTGCTCCACGCGCGCCTGATCAAACGGCTTCAACAGGTAATCCACCGCGTTCACGTCAAACGCACGCACTGCGTATTGGTCATACGCGGTTGCAAAGATGATCTGCGGCAGCGGTTCCGCGCTTCCGCCCCGCAGGCGATTGTGCTCCATCACCCTCTGGATCACCGCAAACCCGTCCAGGCCGGGCATTTGCACATCGAGAAACACCAGGTCCGGTCGATGCTCTTCGATCAGCTCCACGCCCTCGATTCCATTCGTTCCCTGCGCAACAACGTCGACGCCGCCCGCGGAGTCCAGCAGGAATTGAAGTTCTTCCCGGGCCAGTTGTTCGTCGTCGATGATGAGCGCGGTGAGGTTCATGCGGATTGAAGATTCATGCGGATTCGAAGTTTGATTGTAGGAAGCCAAGGCGCCCCGGTCAATCCGCGCTGGAATGTCTCCCGGCATCAGAGAAGACCTGGCCGCGCAAACGCTCTGTACGCAGACTTCAGCCAAGCCATATTTGGCTGAGGCTCTGCGGCCTACTCGCCCAGCACATGCAGCCGCGCCGGCATGTGGTCGCGGGCCAGCTCGTGGCCGCATCGCGTGCAGAACTGGTCGCTGGCGCGCACCGTCCTGAAGCAGTTGCCGCAGCTCGCGGTCAGCTGGTAATTGCATTGCGGACAGAAGTGAAAGTCGCCCTGAACGTGCGTGGCGCACGACGGGCAGCGCGAAACCTGTGGCTGCCGCAGCAGAAAGTAGAGCACCGCTCCGATACCGCACGGCATCACAAGGCAAATCACGATCCAGAAGCGCGAGCTCATCGCCCGGCGGGGAGCGTCTTTGCTCACGTACCCAACCATCAGGAAGTAGAGCGCCACCAGCGCGCCCCACGACAGGCTGAAGTAGATGCGCAGTCCAATCGGAGGAGGAGGGCTGTTCCGTTGGCTTGGCAGCACAAACCAGAAGTAGTACTCCATCAGCAGAAACGCCGCAGCCGCGGTCGCAATCGACCAGGCCGGGATCATGCTCTTGTCTTCGTTTACTGAGATGGCTTCAGGTACGCGCATAGCTTTTGCCCTCTCTCAAGAGGGATCTTGCCGGGTTCAAGCGTAGTTTATCCCGTGCTTAAGTTGACGAAAGAATCAATGGGGAAGTTGCTTCCTGCCTCGGAGGACCCGCGAATATTCCCGATCGCCGAATCTAGGATCGGCGTCGCAGCCATCCGGCAAGCAGGGCGCAAGCCAGCAGGGCCGAACAAAAGAAGAAGATCCAGACGGCGAACTGGCTTGCCATCCCGCCCAGGTGCTCCTCGGCAATCAGGCTCTCGGCCGCCCACCACGCCAGGGGTCCCAGCGCCAAAAGGATCACCAGCGTCGCCGCCAGGGCCAGCGCACGGGTTCGCTTGCGGTCGGCCTTCTGCTCCTGCATTACGCCACGCGAGGCCATCACCACGCGCCGCGTCCGAAACGCTACCGCACAATCGCGATGTGCCTGGGTTCCCGCGAGCGATGAGAGCAGTTCGCCGTCAACGGGCGCGCTTCTTCCCCGGTCTCCTGTCTCGCCGACTCCCGTCTTGCCCAGGCCGCCTACCGTGTTCACATCGCCTCCAAATTCAAATCGCTGCTCAAATCGCCCCTTAAATCGCTTCGAGCCGGCGCAGGGCTTGCTTCTCTAGCTTCGGCTTAAGAGCCGCCATTCCGCGGTAAAGTCTTGATTTTACGGTGGAAAGAGGAGCCCGGGTCACTTTGGCGATCTCTTCGAGCGACAGGTCCTCGTGGAATCGCAGCACCAGCACTTCCCGATGCAGCGTATCTATCTGCATCAACGCCGCTGCAATCCGCTCCCGGTCCTCCAGGTTCGACAGCCGGTCGAACGGCGTCGGATCGTCGTCCGCGGCCTCAAAGCTCCTGCCCCGGTCGTCATCGTTGTTCGCTTCGAAGATCTCGTCCAGGCTTGACATGGTGCGCTTCCGCCGCTGATCGATCACCAGGTTGCGGGCAATTGCAAACAGCCAGGTGTCAAACCGCGCCTGCCCGTTGAACTGTGCCCCGCGCACCAGGACCCGCATCCAAACCTCCTGGAACAGGTCCTCGGCCAACTCTCGGTTACTGGTCAGGTAGAGCAGGTAGCGCAGCAGTCTGTGCTGGTGCCGGACAATCAGATCGTCCAGCAATCCTGCATCCTGGCGCTTCAGGCCCTCGGAGACAGCTAAACTTTCTTGCCGGACTTGCTCCTGTTTGGCGGCGTCGGCGCCCCGGGCAAACAAGGGTCTTAAAGTCGCAGATACACTCATCTTGCTAAATTAGACGCCAGGCGAGTGGCCGAAGTTCCTGAAAAACATCAATTTGTCGCAAAAGCGGTGCTTTGGAGGCCGCGAAGACGCGGCTCGATCCGTTCTTCCAACTCCACCTTCAGCGCCCCTTAACCTTCAACCGCTCGTGTGTCAGACTGGGGTGATGCCAGAAGTCGGTTGATTCAAAGCGCTCGAAGGAGATTATGCACATCAAATTGCGCAGCGTTACGCACATTCGTGCCGGCTCAAAACTGGCGCGAAAGAGTTCTCTCTCTCTCATAGTTTTCGTAGGACTGCTTATGCTCACCCCGGCTCTCGTGGGTCAGCAGGATATCCACGCAACTCCCACGCCTCCCGCCAGTCGCAAGCAAGCTCCCGACTTTCAACTGGTAGCGGCAGATGGCACCAAGGTGCGGCTGTCCGATTATCGGGGGAAGGTCGTCCTTGTGAACTTCTGGGCTACCGGCTGCGGCGGCTGTGTGCTTGAAATCCCATCCTTCATTGAGATCGAGAAGACATACAAGGACACGACCTTTACCTCTGTCGGCGTTTCGATGGATATATCGTATGAAGGCCGGAAGAGTGCGGATGAAGCATGGAGTAGCGTGAGACCGTTCATGAAGAAATACGGAATCAACTACACCATCGCAATGGGGGACGATGAGACCCTAAGCGCCTACGCACTAACCGCGTTGCCCGCTACATTCCTGATCGACAAATCCGGCAGGATCGCAGTCGCTTATGTGGGCGTCGTCATCAACAAGGACAACGTTGCAGCAAACATCAAGAGCCTTCTGGCAGAGCAGTAACGAAATAGCGGCGTCCCTTTAGTCCTCGTCCGCCTTCGGTTTCCTTTTCGCCACCCGCAACGCCTCTGCCACCGCTTTGGCCGCCCGCTTCTCCCGAGACTCGCCCTCTTTGTAGTAGAAGATGCCCAGCAGGTGTCCGCGCCTTTGCGTTTGCGTCATTGCCTCCCAACCCTTCTTCGCCAGCGGCTCCTTCAGAAACGCCGCACGCAAAATCGGCGGCACCTCCTGCTCTCCCTCCATGGTCAGCATCAGCCGTTCGGCCCACTGTTCCGCGCGCTTCTGCCGGGTCGCTGGGCTCGTCGGCTCGCTCACCATGGCGCAAATCACCCGCCGCATGTACTCGCTCAGCCCATCGAACCAGCGCCGCAGTTGCCGATCGCCCTTCAGAGTCGCGGAAAGCTCGGGAGGCATCAGCGCCGGCCGCTCCTCCATGTCCGGCTCCATCACGATCCGCACCCGCGACCCGACCGCCGCATTGGCGGCTTTCTGCATCTTCTTGTTCACCAGCAGAAAGTATCCACCGCCCTCCAAATGCGAAATCCCGAAGAGCGAGCTGCGAAATGGGAACCCCTCAATCTCTCCACGCACCCGCTGGCGCACGCGCTGGGGCCACGCCTTGTCCACTTCGAATGGAATGCGCGCAATCACCCAGCCCAGTCCATTCCTCAGGGGCTCAAGCACTGCAGCGAACGACTTCTGCCCCGATTGGCCTTTGTTCTTGTCCGCAGAACTCGCCGTTTTGGTGGCGGCTCTCGGCTTCTTTGCGGAAGGGCTCATGGTGTGTGGGTGGTCCCAGTATGCCGTCCAGCGCGCCCTTGATCAACCTGACAATCAGGACAACCGCTGCCCACATCGACCTCGGGCACGATTCCTCTAACGCCGTCAATGCGGCCTCGTCCAATCTGGAATACGATGTTTCGTAGATTGGAAACCGGGCCTATGAATCGCAATCCTCAGTTGCGCCTCCTTCTTTGCTCCCTCGCCGTTGCCCTTTTCGCACTTTCGCCTGAGGCGCAATCTCCTGCGCAGGATTCGACCCAACCGCAACAGGCTCCGCCTCAGCCCGCCGCTACGCTCTCCATCGCCGCGCGCGAAGTCCTGCTCGACGTGGTCGTCACCGATCGCAATGGCAGCCCAGTCATCGGACTCACCCCCGCCGACTTCACCGTAGTCGAGGAAGGCGAGTCGCAGCGGCTGACGCATCTTGAAGAGCATCACCCCATGAGCGCCGAGGATATGGCTCGCCTCAAATCCATGCCCCAGCTGCCGCCCAACACCTTTACCAACTTCACCCCGGTTGCCAACACCAACTCCTCTACCGTCATCCTTCTCGACCCCCTGGACACCCCGGTCCAGGCGCAGATGGAACTGCGCCAGCAACTCATCGACTACCTCAAGCACATGCAGCCCGGAACGCCCATCGCCATCTTCCAGATCGACACCGAGATGCGCCTCATCCAGGGCTTCAGCGCCGACCCGACCGTCCTGCTCGATGCGGCAAAGGGCAAACGCGACATGCCGTCTCTGATCAAGCCCATCTACGGAAACCGCGAAGAGTACGACCGCGCCCGCATGGCGATTCTGCGCGGTGGTTTTCAGCTCATGGGCCGCTATCTGGGCGGTTTCCCTGGCCGCAAGAACCTTATCTGGCTCACTGGCGCGATTCCTGCGTCGTACCGCAACGATCCTCTCGGCACTTCCTTTGGCAAGTCGTTCCACGACGACTTTACCGTCCTCGAAGACAACCCCGGCGACCTCATGGACGCGCTTACACTGAGCCGCGTCGCGGTCTATCCCATCGACATTCGCGGTCTGCAAACTCCGCCCCAATTCATGGCCAGCAGCAACGTCCGGCCGTCCCCTGGCGCGAACATGCGATTTGAGGGCAGGCAAGCCTTCGAGCACATGGATCTGGACACCATGGCCGAAGCAACCGGCGGCAAAGCCTACTACAACACCAACGGCTTCAAGCAGGTAATTGGCGAAATCGTCAGCAACGGCTCCAACTACTACGGCCTGGCCTATGCCACAACCAACCAAACGTGGGAAGGCCAGTTCCGGCACATCAAGGTAACGGTCGACCGGCCGGGCCTGCAGGTGCAATACCGCCATGGCTACTACGCCGTCGATCGTGCCAGGCAGGAGCAGCGTCTGCTTGCCGCAATGGCAAGAAGAAAAGCCAGCGCTGCCGGCAATCCATTCGGCGAGGAGCGGCCTCCTGACGCGGAAGCGCTGCCGCCGGCCTCAGCGCCAAACGCGACCGCAACGCCAAACGATACAGGCGCGCTGATCAAGCACCCCAAAGGCGGCTTCGAGGCCACCATGCAGCTCGGCGCCATCCCGCCCACTGAGGTCATCTTCACCGCAAGTCTCGCCGTGGACGACAAGGTCGAAAAGCTCGATAAGAATGCACCGCTGCCCGCAGACAACTATCTCGAAGCCAACTTCAAGGGCAAGCCCTTCCGCACCTACACCGTCAAGATCCACGCCGATGCCCGTGCCTTCAGGATGAACCGTGAAGCGGACGGCAAGCGTCATGGCACTGTCGAGTTTGTCACCCTCGTTTTCGACCAATTCGGCAATCGAGTCAACTCCATGTTGTCCACTGCGGTGCTCAACATGAGCGAGGACCGCTACCAGCAGTTGCTCGCGCACGGCCTTCAGGCGCAGGAGCAGATTGCCGTCCCCGTCAAAGGCAATTACTTCCTTCGCGTCGGCGTCCACGACGTTCCCAGCGACCACATCGGCGCGCTCGAAATTCCTGTGGATGAAGTTCATCCGGCTGTGGCCGCACAAAGTGTGCAGAATCCCTGAAAGCTCGGCGCATCGCGAACTTTCCCCGTGTGTTCATTCCCCGCCCGCGATCCACCGTGTATCCTCATTGCGAATAAGCTTGCAACGACATCTGTTGCCCGCCTCCAAGGAGAATCGATCATGTCTGCAATGAGATTTCTGCTCGCCGCCTCCTGCGTCCTTTGCTTCGTAGCTCGCGCTCATTCTCAGGACAACGGCCCGTATAAGGTCCAGAACATCAAGCTCGTCGGCGGCGATGGCGGATTCGACTACGTCACCGCCGACCCTGACGGCCGCAACCTCTACGTTGCCCGCTCCGGGCCCGCTGGCCACATTGCCGTCTTCAATCTCGACTCTCTTGAACAGGTGGGCGACATCCCCGGAACCAGCGCGCACGGTGCTGCTGTCGACACAGCTACCGGTCACGGCTTCGCAACCTCCAAGCCCGTCACCATGTTCGATGCCAAGACCTTCGCCATCCTCAAGAAGATCGACGTGCAGGGCAACCCCGACGGCTATTTCAACGACCCCGTCCATCACCGCTTCTATGTCCTCAGCCACTCCGCGCCCAACGTCACCGTCCTCGACGACAAAGACGGTTCCATCCTCGGTACCATCGACCTCGGCGGAGCGCCTGAGCAGGCAGCCTTCGACGGCGCAGGCAAGATCTACATTGACCTCGAAGACAAAGACGCCATCGCCGTTGTCGACGCCAACACCATGACCAAGGTGGGCCAGTACGACATCTCTTCGAAAGGCGGCGGCTGCGCCGGCCTCGCACTCGACGCAAAGAACAACATCCTCTTCGCCGCCTGCCGCGACAAGAAAAACATGATCATCCTCTCCGCTGCCGATGGCCACATCCTCACCGATCTTCCAATCGGCAACGGCTGTGACGGCGCGGTCTTTAACCCCGCAACGATGGAGGCCTTCAGTTCCCAGGGCGACGGCACTCTCACCGTCATCAAGGAAGACTCGCCCACCAGCTTCTCCGTCGAGCAGACGGTTGCCACTCCCGCCCGCGCCAAGACGCTGACGCTCGACACCAAGACCAACCAGATTTACAGCATCACCGCTGAATATGGCCCTACACCCGCCGCACCGGCAACGCCCCCGGCCGCCGCGGGCGCCACACCTCCCGCTGGCGGTCAGCCTGCCGGTGGTCCTCCAGCCTGGATGCGTGGACCCCGCGCACCCATGATTCCGCACTCCTTCCAGATTCTGGTAATCGGCAAATAGGGGTCCGGCGCGCCGACCGGCGTTACAAAAAGCCCGATTCGACCGATAATCAGATCGACATGAGCCCAACAAGAAAGACTGACCATTTCGCCTATCGCGTCACTTGGTCGGCAGAAGACAACGAATACATTGGCATGTGCGTCGAGTTCCCGTCGCTCTCCTGGCTCGCCGCTACGCCCGAGGCCGCGCTTGCGGGCATTCGTAATGTCGTGCACGACGCAGTTCGCGACATGCAAGCTGCAGGCGACCGCGCCGTCTAAACTATCCATCATGGAAGTTCTGTACGGCTTGCACCCGGTGGAGGAAGCGCTCAAGGCCGGTAAGCGCAAGTTTGACCATGTAATCGTTGCCCGCGAGCGCGAAGACCTGCGCCTCGAGAAGCTTGTTGCCCTCTGCCGCGAGCACGGCATTCG
>Ga0302319_10027221_pt1 | contig 10027 bp, 9 predicted proteins | sample Bog_T0_2_FD_203319 | JGI IMG/M metagenome (GOLD analysis project Ga0302319, IMG submission 203319) | Peat permafrost microbial communities from Stordalen Mire near Abisko, Sweden - Bog_T0_2 | ecosystem: Environmental > Terrestrial > Soil > Wetlands > Peat | place: Sweden: Abisko, Stordalen Mire...
CAAATGGCCGGCGAGTATGATTACAGCCGCGGCTATTTTGATCTCTTTGCCGAGGGAACCAATGCGTTCACGCCCGCGCATCACGCTTACAGCCATGTCAACGCGCTGAGCTCGGCGGCCAAAGCCTACGAGGTGACAGGAAACGAAAAATATTTCACCGCCATTTCCAACGCCTGGGAGTTTCTCACCGGCACCGAAATGTACGCCTCGGGCGGCTGGGGCCCCAACGAGCGTTTCGTGACCCCCGGCCAGGGCCGGCTGGCGGCCTCGATCACGCAAACCCGCTGGCACTTTCACACCGGCAATGGCATCTATGCCAACCATTTTGAAACACCCTGCGGCTCCTACGCCAACGTGAATTTCGACCGCTATCTGCTTCGTTTTACTGGCGAGCCCAAGTACGGCGATAATCTGGAACGTGAACTCTACAACGGCATGCTCGCCGCGCTCCCCATGCAACCAGACGGACGCACGTTCTATTATTCGGATTACCATCCCGGCGCCCAAAAACAATATTTCCCGGTGCGCTGGCCGTGCTGTTCCGGAACCTATCCCGAAGTCACCGCTGACTACCCGATTGATATTTATTTTCACGATGACTACAACCTCTACGTAAATTTATTCACGCCGTCCCAAGTGCGCTGGCAGCGCGGCAGCAGGCTCATCACGGTGGACCAAACCACGTCTTTTCCGGAATCGGATACCACGAGCTTTACCGTTCACCTGAAGCGGTCAACCCGTTTTGCGCTAAACGTGCGGGTGCCAGCCTGGGCCGGGCCGGCGAAGGCGCTCGTGAACCACCAACCCGTGGACGCCCACAATGCGCCCGGAACTTTCCTAAAAATCTCCCGCTCCTGGCATGATGGGGACACCGTCGCGGTCACGTTGCCCATGGCCCTCCGTTTCGAGCCGGTGGACGCACAGACGCCGAACCTCGCCGCCCTGATGTACGGACCCGTCATGCTCGTGGCATTGGCAGAGGGAGAAGTCCGGTTGCAAGGTGACGTGGCCAAACCTTCCGAATGGATTCAGCCGACTGGCGGGCCGCTGGAGTTTCGCACCCAAGATGGCCAAACCACATTCCGTCCGTTTTATTCCATCCTCGACCAACGCTACACAACCTATTGCTCGATTGACTCCCCGCCGGCCCCGGCGCATCAGTGAGTTCAAATCTCTCAAGTACCCGGAGCGCTCCAACCGGATAACGAGAATATTTCTGGCAAAACTGCGGAAAACGTTTAAGCAAACAGGGTGACGAGACAAAAATTATCCCGCGCGCTGCTGCTGCTGCCCATCCTGTGGGCGTTGAGCGCCACGGGTTGCGGCACCTACATGGCCAAACGGATGGCGCAGGCGCCGAATTCTTACCCGCAATGGCTCGCGCCCGACGCCCCGGTACTGCTGGCCTATAGTGCTGGGTTTCTCACCAACTTCCCCAAACAATTTGCCGAGGTAGGTTCGCCACCGGCTCGCCTGTGTTACCGCGTTATCGAGCCGGCGGATTATGACCTGAAGGTTTCCTCGACCAATTGGCTGGAACACGGCCGGGAGCGCACCGAGTTCGATTTCCGCGCCAACCTGAACGCGCCAACGAACCTCTGGACTTTGCAGCCCCGTGGCACGGTGCTGTTGCTGCACGGTTACGCCCTGGCCCAATTTTCCATGGCCCCGTGGGCGCTGAGATTGGCGCAGGACGGGTGGCGGTGCGTCTTGGTGGACTTGCGCGGCCATGGAAAGTCCACCGGCGACCGCATTTATTACGGCGTCCAGGAAGTGCATGATTTGAGCCAGTTGCTGGACCAGTTGGCGCAGGACGGCCAGTTGATCGAACCGGTGGCCGCCCTGGGAGAATCCTACGGCGCGGCCCTGGCCCTGCGCTGGCATCCGGTCGAGCCGCGCGTCCGGGCAGTCATTGCCATCACACCCTACGCCGGACTTTCCAATACGGTGATGAATCTGCGCGGCCAATATGCCGGCTGGGTGCCAAAAGTTTTTATCCGGGCGGGATTGAAAAAACTGCCTGCGCTCCTGGGCGTGTCCGCCAGCGAGTTGGACACCACCACTGTGCTGGCCCGAAGTGCTCAAACCGCCTTGTTCGTGGCGGCGGCAAACGACAAAATTTCACCGGCGACCGACGTGGAACAATTGCATGCGCTGGCCGCTCCGGGAAGCGACTTGATCATAGTGCCCGGTGCAACGCACGAAACGGTGACGTATTATTTTGACGAACTGGCGCCGCCCGTATTGACCTGGCTGTCGTTGCAGAATACGAAATTCGACAGGCCGCGAGTACATTGATTCAAACAGCGTGATGAACACGGAAATACTATAAAAAGAGAAACCGTACCATCGTTGTGGAAAATGAAAATCATCGAAGGCGGACTTGACAATCCATGTGTTCAGAGGCTTCTGGTTCATCACTTCACTTCTGCGCGAGCGGAGACTGCGCCGGGCAGTGCTCATGCGCTGGATTTAAATAGTTTGAAATCACGAGAAGTTCAACTTTGGTCCGCATGGGACGGAGAGGCTGTGGTTGGAGTTGGCGCCTTGAAAAGATTGTCGGACGTCCACGGAGAAATCAAATCAATGCACACTGAGGAGTCCTATAGACGGAGGGGAGTGGGCAGCGCAGTACTGGGCCACATCATTGCTGAGGCCCGTAAAATGGGATTGACCCGACTAAGCCTGGAGACGGGCTCGTGGCCGTATTTTGGCCCGGCGCGCGAGCTTTATGCGCGGCATGGGTTTGTGGTGTGTCCGCCTTTCGGGAGTTACGGGGCAGACCCGAACAGCGTATTTATGACGCTCAACTTGATGGGCAACTCGTCGTCGCCACGGCCTCGCTGAAACTAAACCGTTTGCGGATTAGGAGCTCGGAGTCCGCCTGAGGCGCCGGTAAATGCTTTTTACAAAGGAACCAGCACGGAATCCGCTCGGCCCCACCCAGGGTTCGAAACCGTTGCGATCGGCTTTAATGAAGTCCCCTGGACGTACCGCTTCGTTCCAGCGCAAGGCGCGCATGGATTTGGCCGAGATGGGTTTGGACGAAAGGACGATTTGATCTTTCGGATGGTTTGATTTGGTTTTTGTCATGTCAGGCCGTTTTAAAAATATCGGTTGGGCGGATGCGGCACAGGCTTGCGACGCCCGCGTCGTCGTTTAGAGAATTACTTGCTGTTGGCGGACTTTTTACCCTGCGCTTTTGTGCCCCGCCTGGCTGAGGTCACGGAGGGCTTTTTGGACCGCGGGGCGACGGACAGGGAGCTTTTTTTTGCGGAATGGGATTGGTGATTTTTATTCCTGCCAGTCTTAACTTGTTTTCCTTGGGTGCCTGCTTTGGCGGTGGCAGAGTTACGTGTCGGCTTGGGATTTGAGGTTTTTTGCCCGGATTTTTGTCCGGCGCGGGGTTTGGCCGCTGTTCCGCTCGCGTTACCAATCGCCGTGCCCACTACTCCGCCCACAATTGCGCCCAACGGACCCCCAACCATGGCTCCCAAGACAACCCCCGTAGCGCCGCCCGCCACCGTCCGTCCGGTGTTGGTATGACCGTTGGTTCCGATGGATTTCCCGGATGTTTTTGGAGATTTTTTGTTTGCAGGGCGGTTTAATTTCATAAGTCGTTTCAGCAATGACAGTGCCAATAAAATTGCAGAATATTTGGCGCTTTCTCTTTTAAATGTGTGCAAATTGCATGTTTTTCCGGGCATACTGGGAGCTTTGCAATGTGGGCGCACTGCCTGCGGTTTGGGCTTTGGTTGATCTATCAATATGCGTTACGCGGTTTTAATTACATTTTTAATTCTTGGAATCGTGGTCGGAATTATTTTGCCGTTTTTTCTCCAAGACCGGATTGCCGATGCGGGCATAACACTTCCGTCGCTGCATGGCTCCAGCTCTTCCGCGAATACGTATGAGATTTCCCATCAGGCAATTTTTTGGTTCCTGCGCGGAGTTGGCGTTTGCTTTGCGCTGGTTGCGGTTTGGTATTTTAATTTGCCCAGACATGAATAGGAATCCTAACTGCGGAAAACCATCGTTGGTGATTATTCTGGACAAAAGCAATGCCGGAGCGGACAAATTAAAGAGCTAAAATTTGTAAACAAATTTATACAAACCGGTTAGAGCATGTGAGCGCGACCACCTTTCCACAATCACCCGAAGAACTCCTTGAGGAGTTATTTGCTATGTTCCCGCAGTACCGCGCCAGCTATGACGGTCCGATCCATGACAGCGCGCCAACGTACCATTTGGTTCTGACCGGTTTCACCACATTTTTCGGAATCGAGTTGGCTTCATTTTCAGCGGTTCAATTACGGAAATTCGAAACGTTGGTGAACAAGGCTGTCGAACAAAACGGGCCGCTGGAGAATGCGTTCGGAACATGTTTGCTGGAACATCTTCATCAAATCAAAGCGGAGCATGCGCTTCATCCATATTTATCTGAGCTGGCCCGTTAAAAAACGCGTGCCCAAATTGGCAGCATAAGTCAATAGGGAAACTCGCAAAAAATTTCCATCACGCTTAAAACGCCGCCGCCCCAGTAAATATTGGGCGCGAAGGTGAACACGCGGCGCTTCTTTTCGTAGATCAATTTTACAGGATGCTCCGGGATGTTCGGGTCGTAGCCGGTGAATTCGATTTCCTGCTCAGTCTCGATGAAGCGGTACAGGACAATGCCGTGGTTGATGGTGATGCGCGGGAAGCGGAACAGATGCACGAGCGACACCCCGCGCCGGGCCAGCGAATGTTTCAATTTTTCCGCCATCTTTTGCTGGAATCGTCCGTACACGCGGAAAATCATTCGCCAGTGGCTGCGTAGAAAATAGGATTCCCAGGCCGCGCCGCATTCATCCTTCAACACGGCCTCGTGCGCCTGGCTGAAGGCGCGCAGGCAATCGAAGCCGGGAATCACGACGCGTTCCGCGGTCGCGCAAGTGTGGCGCGGACTGCGGGAGATGACTTGGCGGACGAGTTTGCGATACGTCTCCGTGTCTGCTGGCGGCAGTTCCGGGGCGAAGCGGGCGTGGTCGTAAAAAAGCCGCGTGGCGCGGACGAGTACGAAGCAACGGTGATAATATTTTGCCGGTGGATCGCTCTTGTAGGTGGTCATCGCGCCGGTGACGGGGTCGAAGCGATATTTCCACACCAGCTCGTGCGGGAAGGCGAAGGTATCGCGCTCGAATTGGAAGCGGCGCGCGGGATTTTCCAAGGGAGCTGTCACGGCTGGACTTTTCGATGGAAGATGTTGGACGGGTGCGGGGGGAGCGCGGGGGGCTTTGAAGCTGCCTCGTATAAGCCCCCCAAAGGAAGCGATGCCCCCTCACCCCGGCCCTCTCCCCCAAGGGGGCGAGGGGGTGCGGAGTTTGAGTGCCAAAAGTTACACTGGGTGCTATGGCATGTTTTCAAATTGCGGCTGGAGCGCGGCTGTGTCAAAGACCAGCCGCAGCACATTCTATTATTCGAGGGTTTTTCAAGCCATCCCAGCGCTACGGCTGGTCCTGCGGACACAGCCGCGCTCCGAAAATGATTTTGAAAACACGCACTAAGATGTTTTCTACCGGGGAGTATTCCGGACTGCCAGTTCACGGGCGTTTCCCGTCCTGTGTTGCGGGTACGGGCGACTGGAAAGTCGCCTGAACTCTCAGGCTGGAAAGCCTGTGCTACGTTGTTTTGTCGTGGCACACACATGATAACCACGCTTTCAATTTATAGCTTTTTGGGGCCGTTGCCGCTTAAAGACAACTCGGCGGATAAAACTTTTACCTCGCCGATAACGGCCGACACTTGGGCCTGAATCATGTCACCCAACACGGCGGTAACCCTGGCTTCAATGCGCAGGGTTTCGCCGGGACGCGCGGAGCCGAGGATTTTTACGGCGCGCAAGGCGGTGAGCTTCAGGCGCGGCCAGCGGGGATTCGCGGGGTCTTCCTGCGCCACCATGCCGGCGACTTGCGCGGCGGATTCCACGAGCAAAACGCCCGGCAAAATGGGTTCGCCGGGCAGATGTCCGCGCAAATAATATTCATCTCCGCGCACGAGATATTCGCCCACGCCTTCCACGCCGGGCGTGAGGCTGACCATGCGGTCCACAAAGCGAAACTCCGGCCCGTGCGGCAGCGAGCGCATGGCCAGCGCCAAAATTTCCGGGCCGGCGCTCATTGTTTCATTGGCTCCGAGACCGTGTAATCTGCGGGCAGTTTGGCCTCGAACAAATCGGGTGCGAACGCCTGGTTCAGGACGACATTGGTGAAATTATTGTGGAGCGTGGAGCCATCGGCGAATTTCATTTCGGTCTCGGCAATGATGTCGTCGTTGGTGCGGAAGCCCACCATGACCTGTCCGATCATTTTGCGCGCGGCCTCGCTGCGCGGCTGGAGGTGCATTTGCAAAACGGAATTGGTCAGGTCGGCGGAGACGAGCTTGAAATGTTCCTCCATGGAGGCGCGGTCGCGCGGGAGGCTGGCATCGAGCAATGCCAACGCGTCTTTCATGGGGCCGGTGGGCACCGTGCCGAGGGGATATTTTTCGGCGCGCTTGAGCCGCGGATAGACGATGAGCAATTGGTCCGGCGTGCGCAGAACGATGGTTTGCACGGGCTGGCCAATTTCCCAACGGAACTCGCCGCGCTTCACCCACACTTTGCCGGGAGTGATCAACGGCTGATTCAACACGGTGAGCGTGCGGGTCTGCGTGAAATCACCGGACCAGCTTTGGAGGTTGGTTTGGACTTCGAACCATTTGTTGAATTGGGCGTCGTAATCGGCGGCGTGGGAAAATGGGGCGGAGAGGAGGAGGCACAAACAGAGAAAAAATGGTGAGGATTTCTGGATTAAATGTTTAACGCTCGTCCTCACCCCGGCCCCCGGGGAGAGGGAGAAGTTGTTGCCGCGAGTTGGCGATTGGCAAGCGCTCAATCCATCGAAGCCCATGGGTTCAATGCGCGAATCCATCGGGGAAATCTCTCCCATGGCGGGAGGGAGAAACGGTTTCCAAGCGCGGCCTAACCACGTTCGCGGCGCGCGCGGAGCGACGCGCCCTACCGCGCAACGGTGATTTCTGCCGCGAAAACAACCTACACCTGCTTCGGCCAGATGGGAGTGAATTGATACCATTGGTCTATATTATCACGAATTTCAGGCTCGAATGCACGCAGGATTTGTTGCGTCAACTCACGCCGGGCTTCGCGATTGCCCAGCGCCCGGCGGTCATACACAAATTCCGGCAACACCTTCACCGCATAGCCTCCGGGACGCCGCACAATCGTCACGCCCACGAGGGCGCAGCCGGATGCGCGGGCCAGTTCGGCCGCCGCGAGCGACGCTTCAAATGGGTGGCCGAAAAATTCCACCGGCACGCCGCCGCGGTCGGGCGGACGATCCAGCGAGACCGCCATGTCCGCGCCAGCCTGCAACTGCTTGATGACTTCCACAAAGGCGAAGCCGTCATCGCCGATGATCAAGGTATCCACGCCGTAACGGGCGCGGGCGGCTTTGCGCATGTCAGTCAGGCCGTCGTCAGGCTCGGGCTGGGTGAGAATGGTCAGCCGGATGCCGAGCTGGTTCAGCAAAAGTCCGCCGTGCTCCCAATTGCCGAGGTGCAGCGTGATAAACAACGTGCCGTGGCCACGCCGGCGGGCCGCGTGAATGATTTCCAATTCGATGTCGTTGGTGATCCAGTGGTGCCCCTTTTGGCCGCCTTCCACGCGCCACAAATCTATGAGCTTGGCGGCAAAGTTTTTATGCGCAGCATGCGCGGCGGTTTCCGCAGCCGGGACGTCGCCCTTGAACACGGGCAGAAAATTTTGCACGACCACCTCGCAACGGCGGCGTTGAAAAAGCCAGTACAAGCCGGCCAGCCACCTGGCGACGCTTTTTATCAAACCAGCCGGCAACACGCGGACGACACTGGTGCCGAATCGCCACAAGCCACCGCAATAAAACGCCGGCTTTTTGGCGGGCGCAGGCGGGGACGTGGCAATCGTGGCACTAGGTGATGGCATGAGAATTTTTGTTGCGCCGGAACAGCCACCACCACGCGGGGAGGAGGAAAACCGAAATGAGCATATTCGCGCCGATGCCCACCGCGCAGACCTGGCCGAGGCTGGCCATGCCGAGATTGCTGGAAAATGCGAGCGACCCAAAGCCGGCCACGGCCGTGCCGCCGCAGAGCATCAGCGCGCGGCCAACGGACCGTCTCACGGCTGCCAAATCTCCGCCATGGCGGCGCAAGGCGAGCTGGATGAAGATGGTGTAATCCACGCCGGTGCCGAGAATGAGCGGGAAGGCCATGAGGTTCATCAAATTCCAGTTCCAGCCGGCCAGAGCCATGACCGCCAGCACGCAAACACAGCTCAGGCACATCACCGCCATGCCCAGGAGAATTTCCGTGGCGCGACGAAAGGCGAACCAGAGCGAGAGCAGAACGAGCACGACCATGGGCACCACCAGCGCCCACATTTTTGATTGCACGCGTTTCAAGGTGGCATGGCCGAGCAACTCCCAGCCCGAAAGCAGCGCGTTGTTTTGCGCGAGTTGTTGGGAAAGAGCCAGCAAATCCGCATCGTTCACCTGGTTTGTGGCGGGATAAACCAAACCCATCACGAGACATTCGTCAGGGGTGCGGGCGACGAATCGTTTTAGCAGCCAGTCGCTGACATGGTTCGTGGGCCAGATCAGGGAAGTGCTGAGCGAGGCCTTTTGCCATGTGCGCGTCATTTCGTCTGCCAGCGCGAGGGCGTTGGTGTTGAAGCCTGCGCTCAAAGCCGCGTCACGCAACAGCGGGCCTTTTTCGCCCAGCACGGCGGCGATGGCGCGATTGGAGGCTTGAAAATCGCCGTGAGGCCACAAGGTGTCGGGCAACAAGTAATGGCCGATGAGATGTTGGCCAACGGCATGGTCCAATAATTTTTCGGCGACGTTGAGGCGTTGGTAAACCTCCGCCTCGTCGCGTCCGGGAACAATGAGCCAGAGTGGTTGCGGCGGCAGGCCGAGTTCAGTCGTCATTTCATCGAGCGCCATTTGCGCCTGACCATGCGCGGGCTGGAGGGCGTTGCCGCTGCGGTCCAAGCCGGGATGCTTGAAGCCCAGCACGGCGCAGGCGGCGAGGAAGATCACGGCGGTCAACGCGAATGCCGTGCCGAGCCGGCCACGCGAGGGGGAATTCAGCGGGTTGCCGGGGTGAGCGGATTCCTGCGGCGCGACGAAAAAATTCCACCAATAAAATCTGGGCTGGTTGGGCCGCGGCCGGCGGCGTTCCGGAAACAACGGCGGCAGATAAATCATCACCATGACCAGCGCGGACAGGGCGATGCCGATGGCGACGAGCGAGCCAAGCTGGCCGAGTCCTGGGAGTCCACCGAAATTCAGCACCAGAAACGCGCTCATGGTGGTAATGGCCGCCCACAAGATGCTCGGCGCGATCGCCCGGCGGATTTCCGGGACGGTCATCTCGGGATGCGCGAGCGCCTCCTGATAATGCACGACCGCGTAATCCACCGCCAAGCCGAGCAGCACAGCGGCGAAGCCCAGCGCCACCACGCTAATGGTGCCCAGCACCAGCGCGCCCAGCGCGAGCGTGGCAAACAGAATCAAGCCCAGCAACACGAGCAGCCAGAGCATGGGCCGCAACCGCCGGTGCGTGAGCCAGAAGAGAATGGCGATGATCGTGGACGTGGCGCCGACCGAATGGCTCATGTCGCGCTGCATGCTCGTGGCAATTTCCTGCACAAAAACCGGGCGACCGGTATAGCGCACCACGACGCCCTGCCAGCTTTCCTTCTCCGGCCCGGATTGCAACTCGGCCACCACCTTGTGTACGGCCTGCAGCCAGTTATCGCATTCCCGGTAGCCCGTCAGGTCCACGGCGGATTCGACATACAACAAATGATAGAGGCCGTTCGTGGAAACAAACGCCTGTCCCTGGTCCATGGCCACACTGCTAAAATTGGTGAGCGCGGGAATGGACAACAAATCAAACGGGTCAAACGAGCGGCGCGCGAGGTCCATGGGCGACATGGAAGTGGCGAGCA
>Ga0302319_10027224_pt1 | contig 10026 bp, 8 predicted proteins | sample Bog_T0_2_FD_203319 | JGI IMG/M metagenome (GOLD analysis project Ga0302319, IMG submission 203319) | Peat permafrost microbial communities from Stordalen Mire near Abisko, Sweden - Bog_T0_2 | ecosystem: Environmental > Terrestrial > Soil > Wetlands > Peat | place: Sweden: Abisko, Stordalen Mire...
GCCAACATTGCCCGACGCAATTCCTGCGGCCCGTCAGAAAGCGCGCGCTGACGCCTGATGTGGAGGCCAATGTCGAGCGGCTCGAACACGCCTGGCGCGACGCGCGCGCAAAGCATGGGGCAGCGGGGCCGTTTCTGTTCGGCGCCTTCTCGGCCGCCGACGCGATGTTTGCTCCCGTCGTCAATCGACTGAATATCTACGATGTGCCCGTCGCCGCGGACACGCGCGACTACATGGACGCGGTGAGGACCCTGCCGGCCTGGGACGCGTGGATTGCCGGGGCCGAGGCGGAGCCCTGGCGCATCGCCGAGTATGACGCGATATGAAAACGCCGCAACGCCCGAAACGGCAGCCCAAGCCGCGCATGCGCAACGTCGGCATCACCGGCCGGCGCATCATTGCCGAAGGGCTGGAGCAGCGCTTTTTCGGCGACTTCTACTTTCAGGCGATGACGGCGAGCTGGCCGCTGTTCGTCTGCGGTCTCGCCGCGGCGTTCCTGCTGCTCAATATCGTCTTCGCGCTGGTCTATATGATCGGCGATGCGCCGATCGCCAATGCCGGGCCGCGAAGCTTCGCCGATCTGTTCTTTTTCAGCGTCGAGACGACTTCGACGGTCGGCTATGGCGACATGCATCCGCAGACGATGTTCGGACATGTCGTCGCGACGGCCGAGAACTTCGTCGGCCTGGTGTTGCTGGCCGCGATGACCGGCCTGGTTTTCTCGCGCTTTTCGCGGCCTCGCGCGCGGTTGATCTTCGCCCGCAATCCCGTCGTGTCGGCTCACAACGGGCTGTCGACGCTCGCCATTCGCGTCGCCAACGCCCGCAACAGCTTCATGTCCGAGGCGACGGCGAGGCTTTGGATGCTCGGGCCCATCACGACCAAGGAAGGACGGCTCCTGGTAGGTTTTCAGCCGATGAAATTAACCAAAAGCGAAAACCCAATGTTTGCCTTGACTTGGACTTTATTTCATCCGATCGACGAAGAAAGTCCACTTTTTGGAGTTCCCTCCGAGGAAATCGAGGCCAGCGAACGCAACTTCGTGCTGAGCATCGCCGGCTACGACGAGACTTCCGCGCAGACGGTGCGCGCGCGCGCCACCTATGCGGCGCAAGACCTTCGATTCGATCACGAATTCGTCGATGTGTTCAGCCTTGACGAAGATGGAACACGACACGTCGACTATTCGCGCGTGCATGATGTCCGGGCGATTGCAGACTCGGAGGATTCAACTTGAGCGCGAACCGCGCTATATTTCCATCCGCCTGATTGACCAACGTGTCGCACTTCATGGCCGTCCGGTCGCAGTGACATATTGTCATTTGATTACGAGTCTTTGTCGTAGAGATAAACTATCGGAGGAGCAATAACGCCATGGCGATCCTGAAGACGGCGCCCTTGTCAAATGATCCCGCGGCCGCGACGAACGCGGAGCGTTGGCGAGCCGCGCTCGTCGAACTCGCCGAGCGCCGCGAAGGCGCCGCCGAGGGCGGTTCGAAGCGCGCGCGCGAAAGGCACGTCGCTCGAGGAAAACTGTTGGCGCGGGAGCGGGTCGCGAGATTGCTGGATCCGGGCTCGCCCTTTCTCGAAGTCGGCGCGCTGGCGGCCAACGGCATGTACGAGGGAGACGTCCACGGCGCTGGACTGATCGCCGGTATCGGCCGGATTTCCGGGCGTGAAGCAATGATCGTCGCCAACGATCCGACGATCAAGGGCGGCGCCTATTATCCGTTGACCGTCAAGAAACACTTGCGCGCTCAGGAAATCGCCGCCGAGAATTTTCTTCCCTGCGTCTATCTGGTCGATTCCGGCGGCGCCAATCTCCCGCACCAATCGGAAGTGTTTCCCGATCGCGAGCATTTCGGCCGCATCTTCTACAATCAAGCCAACATGTCCGCGGCGGGAATCGCCCAGATCGCCGTCGTCATGGGTTCCTGCACCGCCGGCGGCGCCTATGTTCCGGCGATGTCCGACGAGACGATCATCGTCGAGAAACAGGGCACGATCTTCCTGGCCGGGCCGCCGCTGGTGAAGGCCGCGACCGGCGAGACGGTGTCGGCCGAAGACCTCGGCGGCGGCGACTTGCACACCCGAGTTTCCGGGGTCGCCGACCACCTCGCCCGCGACGACGTCCATGCGCTCGAACTGGCGCGCCGCGCCGTCGCCAATCTCAATCGCGGCCCGAAAACCGCGCATGACAGCGTAGCGGCCCGCGCGCCGCTGCACGACGCCGCTGAACTCGAGCGCATCGCGCCGATGGATCTGAAACATCAGTTCGACGTCCGCGAAATCATCGCCCGGTTGGTCGACGGTTCTGAATTCGACGAGTTCAAGGCGCGCTACGGGACGACATTGGTCACCGGTTTCGCCCGGCTTTCCGGGATGCTGATCGGAATCATCGCCAACAACGGCGTGCTGTTCTCCGAAAGCGCGCTCAAGGGCGCGCATTTCATCGAACTCTGCGCGCAGCGCGGCGTGCCATTGCTGTTCCTGCAAAACATCTCCGGCTTCATGGTTGGCCAGCGCTACGAGGCCGGCGGCATCGCCAAGGACGGCGCCAAACTGGTCACCGCGGTCGCCACGGCGCGCGTGCCGAAAATCACCTTGATCGTCGGCGGCTCTTTCGGCGCCGGCAATTATGGCATGTGCGGGCGCGCCTATGGCCCGCGATTCCTGTTCATGTGGCCCAACGCGCGCATCAGCGTCATGGGCGGCGAGCAGGCGTCGAGCGTGTTGGCGACGCTGAAGCGCGACGCCGTGGAAGCGGACGGCAAGTCCTGGAGCGCCGAGGAAGAAGAGCACTTCAAGGCGCCCATTCGCGCCCGCTACGAGCACGAAGGTTCGCCCTATTTCGCGACGGCGCGGCTTTGGGACGACGGCGTCATCGCGCCCAGCGAGACCCGCCGGGTCCTGAGCCTCGGCTTTTCGGCGTGTCTGAACGCGCCCCGGGAAGCGACGCGCTTCGGGGTGTTCCGAATGTGATTTAGAGATCAGGAATATTGCTATGACTTTGCCAAGTTTCCAACATTTGATGTTGCCGATGTTGCGGATCGCCTGTGATCGGCTCGACGAGATTCCGGTCTCCAAGCTCGAAGAGGAAGTCGCGCGCGTCGTCGAGCTTCCGGGCGCCGAGACCTCGGTGATCGGCAATTTCCAGAACGGTTTGTTCACCAATCGCATGAACTGGGCGCGATCCTATCTTTGCAAGGCCGGCCTGCTGGAAGCCAGGCGCAGGGGTTACGTCCGGGCCACGGAGCGCGCCCGCGCCCTGGTCACCGAGGGCCTGAAGGAAATCGACAACAACGTGCTCAGCCGGTTCCCTGACTTCGCGGGGAAAGGTCCGTCGCAGAGCGCCATGGCCGCGGAATTCCGTTTCGACGGTCGTGAAAGTCCCGAAGATCACATCGTCGCCAATTATCACCGGCTCAACGCCGAACTGGCGCGGGAAATCATCAAGCGGGTGCACTCGTTCAATCCGGCGTTCTTCGAGCGTCTGATCGTCGATCTGCTGGTCAAGATGGGCTATGGCGGCGGACGGCTCGAGATGGGCCGCACCTTGGGCCGCGTCGGCGACGGCGGCATCGATGGCGTGATCAAGGAAGACGAACTCGGACTCGACGTGGTCTACGTCCAGGCCAAGCGATTTGCCGAGGAAAAGAGCGTGCCGTTACGGGAAATCCGCGATTTCGTCGGCGGCCTCGAGGGCCATCGCGCCAACAAGGGCGTATTCGTGACGACCTCCCACTTTCCCTCGACCGCCTATGAGTTCATCACCCGGGTGTCGAAGCGCGTCGTCCTCATCGACGGCCCCGAACTCGCCAACCTGATGATCCGCCATCGCGTTGGCGTGCGGGTAAAAGCGGCCTACGAAGTGAAGCGCGTCGACGAGGATTATTTCGTGGAGTGAGACGGCGGTCGGCAGTCGGCAGTCGGGGAAAGATTGCATACGGGCCTTGCGCCCTCCAGAGACCCCCACTAGGCCTTATCCGACTGCCGACTGCCGACTGCCGACTGCCGACTGCCGACTGCCGACTGCCGACTGCCGACTGCCGACTGCCGACTGCCGACTGCCGCTCGCAACCCCAAGCCGCCCCCCATGTTCTCCAACGTCCTGATCGCCAACCGCGGCGAAATCGCCGTCCGCGTCATCCGCACCGCCCGTCGCATGGGGCTGAAGACGATTGCGCTGCACACGCCGGCCGACCGCGGCGCGCTGTTCACGCGGCTCGCCGACGAGACGATCGAGATCGGCGACGGCGCGCGCGGTTATCTCGACGCCGACGCCATCATTGCCGCGGCGCGGGCGGCCGGCGCGCAATGCCTGCATCCCGGTTACGGTTTCCTGAGCGAAAACGCCGCCTTCGCCGACGCGCTGGAGCGGGCGGGAATCGCCTTCGTCGGCCCGCCCGGTTCCGCGATGCGCGCCATGGGGCTGAAGAGCGCGGCGAAAGCGCTGATGGTCAAGGCCGGCGCCCCCGTCGTGCCCGGCTACCACGGCGACAATCAGAACCCGAAATTCCTCAAGGAGAAGGCCTACGAGATCGGCTATCCCGTGCTGATCAAGGCGATCGCCGGCGGCGGCGGGCGCGGCATGCGTCGCGTCGACGCCCATATGGATTTCGACGCCGCGCTCGAATCGGCGCAGCGCGAGGGGCAGACGGCGTTCGGCGATTCCCGTGTGCTGATCGAGAAATATGTGCTCTCGCCCAGGCACATCGAAGTGCAGGTGTTCGGCGACAAGCACGGCGAGGTCGTCCATCTGTTCGAGCGCGACTGTTCGTTGCAACGCCGGCATCAGAAGGTGATCGAGGAATCTCCCGCGCCCGGGTTGCCGCAGGAAACCCGGACGGCGATGTATGCGGCGGCCGTGAAGGCGGCCAAGGCGGTCGGCTATGTCGGCGCCGGCACGGTCGAGTTCATCGTCGACGGTTCGCGTGGCCTCGGCCTCGACAGCTTCTTTTTCCTCGAAATGAACACCCGCCTGCAAGTCGAGCATCCGGTGACCGAGGCGGTGACCGGGCTCGATCTCGTCGAGTGGCAATTGCGGGTCGCCGCCGGCGAGCGCCTGCCGCTGCGCCAGGAGGAAATCCGCTTCGACGGCGCCGCGGTGGAGGCCCGGATCTGCGCCGAGAATCCAGAAAACGGCTTCCTGCCCTCGCCAGGACGCATTTACGCGCTCGACCTCGGGGGCGCCGGTCTGCGCGTCGACGCCGGGGTCGCGGCCGGCGATTCGGTCACGCCGTTCTACGATTCCATGATCGCCAAGATGATCGCCCATGCGCCGACGCGCGACGAGGCTTTCGATCGGCTGGCCGACGGTCTGGCGAACGCGGTGGCGATCGGGCCGAAAACCAATATCGCTTTCCTGAGCGCGCTGCTCGCCGCGCCCGAGGTACGGCTGGGCGCGCACGACACCGGCTTCATCGACGCGCATCTCCGCCCACTCGGCGCCGCTTCGCATCCGCCAGAGCCGCGCGCGACGCTGGTCGCCGCCGAACGTCTGTTCCGCGACCGGATCGCGACGCCGGGCGAGGATCCCGATCCCTGGGCGTCGCCGGACTCGTTCGAGTTGACGGGGCGGCGGCGCACCCCGTTTGAAGTCCGCGTCGATGGCCATCTCGAGCGGCTCGTCATTTGCGCGCTCCGCGGGGAGTTGACGGCGGTCTTCGCCGACGGCCGCGACGCCGGGAGCGACACGCCGGTCGCGCTCTACCCGACGGAGCACGGTTTCTTCGCTTTGTGCCGTGGCCGGCAGAGCGAGGTGGTCGCCGTCGATCCGTTGCAGGGCGCCGCCGCCGGCGCCGCCGAAGAGACCGGCGAAATCTTGGCGCCCATGACCGGCCGCCTGATCGCGCTGTTCGTCGCCGACGGCGATGAGGTCGAGGAGGGCGCCCGGCTCGCCGTCGTCGAAGCGATGAAGATGGAACACGCGCTCACCGCGCCGCGCACCGGGAAAATCACAGGGTTGACGGCGGTGGTTGGAGATAGCGTCGAGCAGGGGCGGTTGTTGATGGCGGTGGGGGCGGCGCTGTCGTAAATCGACGGTCGGCCCTTGCCAAATTCAGTAGGTCCGTGTGGCGCCCGCTTTTGCTGTTCAGCCGCTCTTTGCGGCATCCCCGGAGCCGTCGTTCCGGTGGCAGGCGCTTTCGGCCGTCGGGGGAGGTACGCCGCCCGACAGCGATCCGGGAATTTACTTGCAGAAGCGGACGTTTATTCGCTTTCCTGCTTCCCGAGAACGACGTGCGTCGCGAGGTCCGTGGCTGCGGATTCCATCACCCGATAGCCGTAAGCAGGGAGATCCAAGCCCTCGAACAGCGCCTCGCCCCGCCCGAGCAAAACAGGCGAAAGCGCAAAGTGCAGTTCATCTATCAGGCGGGCCTGCAAGTATTGGCGAACGGTCGAGACGCCGCCTCCGATCTTGACGTCACGTGCTCCCGCCGCGTCGCGTGCACGCTCCAGCGCGGCGTGAATCCCTTCGGTGACGAAGTGGAATGTGGTGCCGCCCTCCATTACGATCGGCTCTCTGGCGTAGTGCGTTAGGACGAACGTCGGAGCGTGATAAGGAGGATTGTCTCCCCACCAGCCCTTCCAGATGGCATCCAACCATTCCCCACGGACAGGACCGAACATGTTCCGGCCAAGGATAAAGGCGCCGAAGCTGTCCATCGAGCGGTGGGCAAAGGTGTCGTCCGTGCCTTCCGAGCCACCGGGCGCGCCGAACATAGCCTTGAACGTCTTCGTTCCGACTAACCAGCGGTGGAGTTCCCTCCCACCCTTTCCCAAGGGATCCTGCAGACTCTGTTCCTGACCCGCTCCGAACCCATCTATGGACACGGAAAACCCCGAGACTCTGACGCGCCCAACCATAGCTCCCTCTCTTGCTTGAAACACAGTACCTTTGTGAACCAGTGTCTGAAATCGGGAAGCATTGGTGCGGCCTTGATCGGCGACACTGGGTCGACAAGAGCCGAATCCCCTTCGACGGTCAATGTCCGGTTAGCCTTCCGCTCGTTCGGAAACCCGCCCTTCCGCCCTCGGCCCACCACGGTCGTTCAGTCCCACGCCTTTTGCAAATCGCGCAGCCCACAAATATGCGCTCGTCACCCTCGCCGCGGCCCATTCATCTGCGCGAAATATTCGTCCAGTTCCTGCCGGCTCGCCAGCCGCCGCACCTCGGAAGTCTCGTAGCCGACTTCCGTTTCCCCCTTGTCGAGCCGGGCGAAGATGCTGTCGGCGAAGGCGTCGAGATCGACGCCGAATGTGTGCAGGCCGGGGCCGCCGAGATCGGTGTTGACGGCCGGCGGCACGATCTCGACCACGTCGAGCCCGGTGTCCTTCAACTGATGGCGCAGGCTGAGCGTGAACGAATGCAGCGCCGCCTTGGTCAGGCAATAGGTCGGCATGATCGCGAACGGCGCGAATGCAAGGCCCGAAGTGACGTTGACGACCGCGCCGAACGGCGCCTTGGCGAGGTGCGGCAGCAGCAGCATCGTGAGATGCAGCGGGGCGTCGAGATTGGTCGCCAATTCCGTCCGGTGCGCCGACCAATCTTGCGGCTGCAGCAGCGGCGCGGGCCGGTTCTGGATGCCGGCGTTGTTGACCAGCACGTTCATATCCGGAAAACGCGCAAGCGCCTCTTCCGCCAGCGCGAGACGGCCCGCTTCGGTCGAAACGTCGGCTTGAAGGGTCTCCAGGGCGGGGGTTTCCTGCTTGGCCTTCGCCAGAGCCTCGGGCCGCCGCCCGCTGATGACGACGCGGTTGCCGCGAGAGACGTAGCGTTTGGCGAGCGCCAACCCGATGCCGCTGCCGCCGCCGGTGATGAGAATGGTGTTGCCGTTCATCTGCATGGGTTCATGTCCTGGAAAGCGATGTCTGCGACCCTAGCCGCCGCCGGTTCGGACGACAATCCGGCAGCCTAACCCCAGCCCGCCCCTTCCATCGCGTCGGCCGGAGCCGCCTCCCGCCAGCGCGCGGCGACGAACCGCTTGCCCGTCACCCCGTCCGCCGCGTCGGAGACAAGCCACATTAGCGGCGGGACCATGATTTCCGGCTTCAGCAGGGTGGCGCGGATCGCGTCGGGCACGCCGTCGGGGATCATGCCGGTCAGCGTCGCGCCGCCCGGCAGCAGCGCGTTGACGGTGACGCCGGTTCCAGCGAGGTCCTGCGCCCAAATGATCGTCTCCGATTCCAACGCTGCTTTCGACGGGCCGTAGGGCGAAAAACCGCGCCGGCGCATGGTCTCGTGGTTCATCGAGATGTTGACGATGCGGCCCCACCCGGCGCGGATCATGAGCGGCGCGGCGGCGCGCGCCATCAGGAACGGGCCGTTGACGTTGGCGTCGATCACCAGCCGCCAATCCTCCGGCGAAGTTTCCCAGAACCGCGTCGGCTCGGTGAGAAAGCGCTCGCTCACATATTTCATCCCGCGCCCGGCGTTATTGACCAGAATGTCGAGCCGGCCGAAGCGAGAAAGCGCCGTCGCGACGACGTTGCCGCAATCCTCTTCGTTCGTGACGTCGGCGATCTCGGGGACGATTCGCCCGCCCGAGGAATCGGCGAGACCAGCGATCTCTCCGCCCTCCCTTGCGGCGGTGGCGATCACCCCGTAGCCGGCGTCGGCAAGGCCCAGCGCCATCGCGCGCCCGAGGCCGCGCCCGGCGCCGGTGACGATGGCGACGCGGGGCGAAAGCAGAGACGTGTTCATGAGGACTCCTGGGTTTCCGTGCGCAGTCTATTCGCTCTGGCGACAAAAGCTCGAGCCGCGAGGGGAGGTTCGTCGAAGGGCGAAGGATTTCCAAGCCTCCCGAGTTGTGGCGCAAGAACAAAGACGAGTGGTTCTTTGCGTAAATTCCAATGAAGGCGCGGCGATTTGCGTAGTACTCCCTCCATTTTGAAAGTCACGCGCAACCATCTGTGCGTGTCGAAGAAAAAAATTTGCAACCAAATGTGGAACTTCGCAAAGGGCTCGAGCGTCTACTTGCCAGAGGTGGCCGCTCAGCGGTCACACAGACCTCAAAGAGGAAAGCAGAGGAGTTCAGCATGACTTATGCTTCTGGCCTTTTGAAGACGGCCTCTTGCGCCGCCATGATGTTCGGCGCTCTCGCGGTCGCGACGCCCGGCAACGCCGCGGGCCTTAGCGCGGGCGTCGGTGTCGGCGTCGGCGTGGGCCATACCGCGAATGTCGGCGTCGGGGTGGGCGTGGGCTTGGGACATACGGCGGATGTCGGCGCGGGTGTCGGCGTAGGCCTGGGCCGCACCGCGGATGCCGGCGCGGGCGTCGGCGTAGGTTTGGGCCGCACCGCGGATGTCGACGCCGGCGTCGGCGCAGGCTTGGGCCGCACTGCGGATGTCGGCGCGGGCGTCGGCGTCGGGCTTGGAAACGATGGAGTTTCGGCCGATGCCGGCGTGGGCGCGAATGTGGGAACGACCTCGGCAGGCCTGGGCGTTTCAGCCGGACTGGGAACCGGTACGGGAACGAACGCGTCCATTGGAGCTGACGTGGACTTGGGCACGATCGGAAACACCACCGGTACAGGCACAGGCACAGGCACAGGCACAGGCACAGGCACAGGCGCCGGAGACATCATCGGATCCGGCGCCGGGACGTCAACCGGCACGACGAGCACGGACGTGACGACCGCCGATGCCGGCGCGTTTAGCAGCGTCAATGCGAACGGCGACCATGGCATGAACATGATGAAGCCCACGCGGCGCATGTGCGTGGACGTGCTCGCGTATCCCTCGGAATACGAAGACACCATCGTGATCGCTTGTCGTCACCGCCACTAATCCGTTGGAAGGGTGAACTCGGGAGGCGGCGCTGGCGACAGCGTCGCCTTCTCGCGTTTCGCGGCGCAGGATAGGAAAGGACGAGCTTCCGCCGGTCCCGGCAACGATTTGCTTTCCCAGCTGTCATGTTTCTGTCATGGGCGTGCTGTCTCAGCAGGGCGCGTTTCCCTCACTGAGCGTCGAACCGGGGCCCCAGGGCATGAACTATTTTCAACGCTTCACCTTTCTGTTCTCGGC
>Ga0302319_10027225_pt1 | contig 10026 bp, 7 predicted proteins | sample Bog_T0_2_FD_203319 | JGI IMG/M metagenome (GOLD analysis project Ga0302319, IMG submission 203319) | Peat permafrost microbial communities from Stordalen Mire near Abisko, Sweden - Bog_T0_2 | ecosystem: Environmental > Terrestrial > Soil > Wetlands > Peat | place: Sweden: Abisko, Stordalen Mire...
ACAGTAAGAATTTCTGGCGAATCCCAGCCACCTGGATCGATCGGAAACAAAGCCTTGTTTCCCAATTTCTGTTGACACCTCACCCCTTACGCAAAGCGCAAGGTTTGCGACCAGCACCCAACTGTCCATGCCATATCACTAACGGGCGACCTATGGCGCAAAGGTCCACCGCCCCCAATTCTCGTTGGACGCCTTCATCGGGACCACGGCAGCAACTAACCCAACCGTTAATGATTTCGATTGAACGTAGAGATTACCGTCACGGCCCTTATAAAGCACAATTGAGTTCGATTGGTCCGCAGCTGCTGCCAAATTGCCACCCGCATCAAGATCATGCATCTTAGGCAGGCTGAGCGCGCCAGTCGCTTGGTCGACCACGATGGGCTCCGTTTTGGAGGCGATCACACGCCCGCTCACTAACGCAACAATATCCAACCGATCTTGCCCGTGCTGGATTAGCCGAACCTGTTCGGCAACGACAGGCGGCTTAATTTCCGGAAAAAGGAGGCGCCCGAGCCGACCGCGGTCTATGTGATTCGGGCGGTTAGAAAACTCGTGCGTGTATTCTCCCCAATCCAAATAGTTTCCAGTTACGGATGGGGTCGGATTCGGAGACTGAATTGCAGCGAGCCACGAAGGAGATAAGTCCATCCGGGAAGTGCGATCACGAGATTCCAAGCACCCGGGGAGAAACATGCTGCACCCCAGGATGCTTAGGACGTGGACTGAAGGGCGACGAAGCACGGGCGAAAAGCTCCGAGGCGGTATCGTGACGGCGCGAGAAAAAGTTGCGAGTCCCTTCCCATAATTGCAACCCCCTGTGGTCCCGGTGAAACCTTGCGCTCTGCGTAAGGGGTGGGGTGTCTCCGTAAATTGGGAAACAAGGCTTTGTTTCCCGAACGGCCGAGTCTTCGGCGTTTTCGTACCTCAGGTGCCAGCCATGACTTTGGCGGCCTGGGCCACGCTATGGGCTCGGCGATGATGGGCGTAAACGCGCATGAGGAGCGCACCGCCGTCAGCGTGGCCGAGCCAGGCGGCAACGGTGGGAATGTCCACGCCTGCCTCGATGGCAGAGGTCGCAAAGGCGTCGCGAAGGTCGTGATGGGTCAGCCGCTCCACACCCAACGTCTTGCAAGCCCGGGAGAGGGACTTTGCGGCCTCGCCAACGGCCAAAACCGGTCTCTTGGGGTCCAGAGACCCCTCGGCAACTTTCGGGACGCTTGGGGAGGAAATCTGCGCCAAATGGAGCCGTTCCAGCAGGGCTTTGGCCGCCGGAATCAGCGGAACTTCGCGGTCGGCGGCCTCGGTCTTGCTTCCGCATACGCGCAGGATGCCGCTCTTGAAGTCCACGTCTGCCCAGGTCACGCCCTGAGCCTCGCCCAGACGGCAACCGGTGTAGGCAAGGAACCGGCAAAAGTCCGCGGCGTTGCGGGACATTCTGCCGCCACCCTTCTCGATTTCGGAAAAGATTTCCGCGAGCTTGGCCGCCTCGGGTAGGTGCGGCTTGCGGGGGGCATTCTTGAGCTTGAGGCCCCGGGGATAAAGGGGATTGCCGGCGAGTTGGCCGCGCTCGACGGCGATGTCCAGCATCCGGCGGAGAGCGTCGATGCACTTGTTGATGAGGGACGGCGACGACCCGTTGTTCATCGGTTTCTTGGCGGTTGAACCCGGGGGACGGTGCCCCGTACCGTCGCGGCTTAGGCGGTTCCGCCATTCCAGGACCGCCTGACGAGTGAGCTGCCGGGGCGACAAACCCTCGAAACCTGGCCAGGTTTTGACGATGGCATCGATTTCCTCGCCGAGCCGGCGGCGAGTGTCGGGCCTAATGTCCACGCGGTCATCGACCCGCTGCCGGTACAGCGCAACCAAGGCCCCCATGGAGGCATCCCCGGCGGTCACATCAGCCGCCGTCTGCCGGAGCCGCTCGATCTTGGCGCGCTCGTCGGCCAGCCGAACCTTGGCCACCGTCCACACATCAGTCTCCAGGTTAACCCACTTTTGCTTGCCGCTCAGGGTGAATCTACCGTAATACCTTCCGCTCGCGGTGTTCCTTAACAGGTTTGGTTCTCTCGTAGTGTCCCACAATTGTTTGCTGGCGGCCATTTTCGTGACGTGTAGAAAATGACTGTAGAAAACAGCCAAGGAAATCCGAAAGACTCACGCAAGTTAATGATAGCCAATCTTCGGACGCTTAGCTCAGTTGGTTAGAGCACGTGCTTCACACGCACGGGGTCACTGGTTCGAGTCCAGTAGCGTCCACCATCTCCAACTTACCCGCCAGGATCGGTGTGTCGTTCGTACCAATTCTCTGACCAAAAGTAGGCGAATTGCTTCCGATTCCTTTGGTTGTCGAATTGCTTCCGGAATGCAGCGTTAGCTCGGAAGGCACGTTAAGGGCAGGGAATTGATTCCCCGAATCTGACGATTCCCGGATTTTGGATCCGGCTCAAAAACGAAGGGCGGCTTTTTGCCGCCCTTCGTCAATCCTGGGCCTCTTGGAGGCTCCAGTACGCTCTTACGTCAACGGGTATTCGTTTGGGTCGCAGAACCGAATGATCGCCCGCCCGGTATCTTCGTTTCAGCCATTTGATGTATGACCTGGCTGTAAATTCGCGAAGTTAACCCGGGTATCGCATGGTGGGTGGAGCATTGACTGGAGGATTTTGGTATTTACCGATCACATTGCTAGCCAGGGTTTTAATATCTAAATCCAACCGCTAAAGAAGCCTCTTTTTTGAAGCGAAGTTCCTTTTCTTAATTGGGTAATGAGCCTGGTGAATTACCGGTCTCTGGTTGGGTTTTGAATCTGGGCGCGACAGTTCATTTGGCCCGGAGCTATTTGAAGGATTCATGCTTGACTTATTTAATCTATATTAAAAAAGTATGGTTATAACTCAACGGATCCTTTCGAGAGTTATAGTCCCTTTTAGAGGTATATGGCCGTCAACGGCAGCCTCACAGGGAGTTTCCCGCAACGGGGTGCTCGCACCGGGTTTTCTTTACCCGGCCTAGTCCCTCAAAATCCCGGGCAAAGCCCGACCTGAGCGACGCCGCCTCCGGGTCAAGCCACGGAACCCTGCCTCGCGTCCACCGAGCCAAGCTACCGCACATCACAACATGAAATTCAATAACCTCCTTCCCAAAATTGCCGTCTGCGGATTGTCCCTCCTCGGACTGTTAGCCGCCACATCCCTCCCGGCCCACGGCCAGGCCACCCATGCCTCAAACGACTGGGCGCAAACAACAACAGCTTATGATGACGGAGACTCGCTTCGCGGCTTCCTCGTCCGTCTCCGCTCCGACCTGTTTCTGGCGCGAACCAATCCCGAACTTCAGCAGCCGTGGACCGTCAATGCCAAGGTGACCGCCGAAAGCCGGTCCGGCGTTCGCCATTTGAGAATTCGCAATTTCCAATACCTGAGCGATGGCGGACGGAGTGCGGGTGAATTTAACCTCGGCGCCGGCTCCTGGCCGACACTGGTCGGTGTTCTCGGCAGCGCTGTTGCCGAAGAATTCCTGACCCAGGCCGCCATAAAAGGAATCCCCTTGGATCAGCTCGTTGTGGTATTCACGAGTGTCCCGGGCACGGCCCCCTCTACGAGTTCTGGAACGCTGGTGACCTATCCTCGGGGTCTGGCCTACACAGCCTACATCGAATCACCCGCCACCGACGCTCAGTTGGAGAACCTGAGGCAGACGGTTGAGAACACCTCGCCGGTTCTGACCCTGATTACCCACCATCAGAATATCGTCGCACACGGCGAACTATCCTACACTCAGACTCCGCCTGAGCGCCCCACGAAGACGCTGGAAGGTCTTAGAGAGTACCTCGTTGAAAAGCATGTTGCCTCCGAAGGAGTTCCTCCTGCCGAAGGTCGGCCTGAGGCCGAGCCCAGGGACAAAGACGATCCCCCTCTGCGCGCGGTGGTCAGGGTGGAAGGAAGTACCGGAATCCGGAACATTCGAACCGACGCCAGCAATTTCCAGTTCATCCACGACAATCCACACTATCTGGCCGGCCACAATATAGGACCTGTCGCCGAGGAGCACTTGGTCGGCGTGATGATTACCTGCCTCACTCACATCTATGAGATTCAGGCTTCCAAGCTCCAGATCAAGCTCGACACCCTTCAACTCGAGAACAAGGCCGTGCTGTCCTCGCGCCTTGGTACGGTCGACTCGCCGCCGCGCTACACGTCGATCAATTACAAGGCCACAATTTCTTCTCCGGAATCCAAGGAGACCATAGAAAAGCTGCAGGCGGCTGTGGAGTCGATCTGCCCCGTCTACAACCTGCTCAAGGACTCCCAGCCCATTTCGGGAAGGGTCGTTCACGGACCCTACACGGACAAATATGTCTCCAAGATTCCGTGAGGTCATTTGGGGCGCGCCGGCGCGCCCCAATTTCTAACTGATCCCGTCCATTGTGGAACCAAAGGCCACTGTTCTGCTGCCGACGAGGCAGGACTTTGGGCAGTGACCTCATCGATTCCCATATTAACCCGGTTCATCGAAACCGCCAAAGCCCTCAACTCTAGCCCGAATTTTCCAACAACGCATCTGAGGCCCGAACCGTCAGCGCCCTAGCGGAGACCTCCCTCGGCCGCCTGGGGTGAAATCCTCGGACCACACACCAAGACGATGACTAGCATCAATATCACACACCACCACCGTCCTCTAACGCGAGACAAACGCCCTGTGCTCCGGATTCCGGTCCTAATCGCGCTGCTCGCGGGGATCTGCCTCCTGCCCGCAGCGCCCGCAAAGGCCCAGGCCTATCCCGACCCGCGGGCCGAGACGGCCAAGTTGGAGGCTGAGAAGGCTCAGCTGGAGGCCGAAAAGGCGCGGCTCGAAGCGGAGAATTCAAAGCTGAAACAGGCGTTGCAGCATTACCAAGCGGGCGAAGCCTCCGCGCAAACAGCCGCTTCCCCTTCTCTCGGCAACGCCCCGGCCGCGCCGACGGTGGCGAGCACGGTTTCGTCCCCGAGCGAATCAGGGGTTCCTGCCGCATCAGCGGAGTCCGTCGTTCCCAACGAAGCGAAAAAGGACAATGTAGTCGCGCTTGACGCGGTGGTCGTTGGCGCGGAGCAGAGCATCAAGGAGATTCCGAGGTCGATTGGGATCGTCTCCGGGCCGGAGCTAGACACCTTCCATGTCGACAATTTCCGGGACATCCTGAATCGAATCGGCGACGTCCGGACCTCCTGGCAGAACCCGCAGACGACCGCGATCATCTCGCGCGGTGTGGGTTGGTCGGTGGGCACGGGCGTGCTTGACCCGAGCGTCGGCGTGGTGGTCGACGGCGTGAGCTACGGCGTCACCGGCATCTCGGCCCTCCAGAACTTCAACGACATCCAGAGCGCCGAGGTCACCCGTGGACCCCAGGGAATCGACGGTGGCAAGGAAGTGAGCGTCGGCCGCATCACCATCACGTCAAACCCCGCTTCGTTCACGCCGGAGGCAAACGCAGAGCTGATCCTCGGGCAGCTGGGCAACGTAACGACCAAGGCCGCGATCGGCGGTCCGATCATCGATAACAAGCTCGCCTACCGTATCTCCTTCAGCCGCGAGACCCAGGATGGTCCCTACAGCAACATCAACGATCCGGAGAACACCTACCGCAACACGGACCGCACGAACGCGCGGGTCCAATTCCTCTACACTCCGACTTCCGATCTGACTGCGACGTTGAGCGTGAACGTCACGCCCACGGGCAAGGAGATGTGCGAAAATTGCTTCAACTTCAACGAGAAGACACCGGCATACTACGACAACATCGGCGCCAACGGTCAGCCGATCCCGTTCAACTATGCCACGGACCCCTACGGCAAGCTGCAGCGTCGCTGGTTCACACAAAACACGAACTTCACGCTCGCCCAGTTCTACTCGCAGACCCAGGTCGACCGGTTGACCGACTACCCGAACACCTACGCCACGAAGGGCTCGAGCCTGAACGTGAAGGACAAGATCAATTCCGACCTGACCCTGACCTCGATCACGGCCTACCAGGATTTCCGGTATGAGCAGGGCCGCGGCTCGCTGACGGCCTTTGACTGGCTGCTGGCCCCGGAAGGCACGGAAACGACCTATTGGCAGGCGAGCCAGGAATTCAAGCTCGACTGGCAGGTTAACCATAGCCTGAAGAGCGAGACCGGCGCCATTTACTTCCGCGAGGCCTTCCCGAACATCGGGCAGCTGACGCACTATGGCCCGGACGCAGGCGCCTGGTACGCGAGCGCGGCGCAGTACGCCATCCTGGACCCGGTCAATCCCGCGATCCCTGCAGCCGTCAGCGCCCCCGGTTGGCTGCTGCTCAAGAACCTCGGCGACGGCCTGGAAACCCACACGAAGACGCAGCTCGATAGCCGGAGCCTGGGCCTGTACCAGAATTTCATCTATGAGCTGACCCCGAGCCTCTCGCTCACAGCAGGCGCGCGTGCGACCAAGGAGGAGCGCCTTGCCACGGGTAGCAGCGTCATCGAGGACGAGGGCTATGCACCTGAGCTCAACCCGGTTTCGGTCGACAACATCAAGCTGAACGGCTTCGCCAACGATGCCACCGGCAACCTGACGGCAGCCAACAGCGCCACGCAGCTGGCCCTGGCGGATTTTGTCGCCCAGAAATATTTCTCGGCCGTCAACTACGCAGCCCTCACAGCCCCGCAGAAGCTGCAGGTGGCCACCGCGAAGGCTGTCCGTCTGGCCCGCATCGGCGCCCTTTACAGCCAGACCACCGCGCAGGGCTACGACCGAATCCTCCCGACGTTCCAGCTCGGCTCGACCTACAAGCTCAATGACTCCGAGTCAGTGTACGTCTCCTACGAGCACGGCGCAAAGGCCGGTGTCTCCCAGCTCGTCGGCGGCACCGTGCTCGGCGGCAAGTCCGTGCCGGTCGGGACGGAAACCTCCGACTCTTACGACCTGGGCTTCAAGTCGCTGTTCCTCCACAACACTCTCACCGTCGACACGACGCTGTATCTTCAGAACATCCAGAATTACATCCAGAACGGCGAGGTCTACGATCCAGTCCAGACGGCGCTTAACGCCAACGGGACAATCTCCTACCTGGCCGCGCTTGTGAACGTTCCGAAGGTGCAGACGAAGGGTGGGGAACTGAGCGTGTCCTACTCGGGCATCAAGCACACGGTGTTCCGCTTCAGCGGCGCCTACACGGACGCGGTCTACAAGAGCTTCCCGCAGGCCGCCGATCCCTGGGAGTTGAGCGGCAACCCGGCCCAGGTCTACACCAACCAGACGGGCCATGTGCTTGCCGGCGCCCCCAAGTTCACCGGCAACGCATACGGGGACTTCTCCTACCCGGCCCTTGGCGGCATCGCGCACGCCAACGTGAACTACTACTACCTGAGCGGCTATTACTCCGACCAGAGCCTGTCCCGCTACCTGTTCACCAAGGCGAGCGGCGTGACCGACATCAACATCGGCATCGGCACGAAGGACGAGAAATATGACATCAGCCTTCTGGTAAAGAACGCTTTCAACGCCGACGACGGCGTCCTGCTGGCCGACCAGACGCCGATCGCCCACAAGCCCAAGGTTCCGCGCTGGGCCGGCATCGTCATCAAGGCCCAATACTGAGCCTAGGAAGGCCTTTCCCGCCGCGCTTCTACGCCTTGCCGCCAGACCAACATGCTGGCGGCAAACTCATCGAAACAACCCCGCCGCTCCGTCCCACCTATCATGGTGCTCGTTCGTCCAGGTCTCGCAGAAGATAGCCGGCTACGCCGGCTGCCCTCCGTGTGCTTGCCGGACCGAGCGGGGCAGCGGGGATTCGATCCGCGTGGGCGAGCCTGCGGTGCCCTGAGGACAATCCTCCTGTTGGTGCTCGGCCTGTCCTGTCTTGAGGCCAGAGCCCAAGCTGCAGGTAGCACGGATTCGGATGATCGGCTGGGGGCTCCATTTGCAAGGCGGCAGCGGGCAGTCCTGGGACCCGACACCGCCAAGGTGATCGTCATCGAATTTTCCAGCTTCCGATGTACGCAATGTCGCGCGTTCCAGCAGCAGGTATTTCCCGCCTTGCGCCGGCAGTACTTGGATACCGGGAAGGTGCAGTGGGTGGTGATCAACGCTTCGAACGAGGACGGCGATCGCACGTCTCCCGTCTTCCTGGCGGCCCAGGCGGCTCTACAGGGTGGGCACTACTGGGACCTGGCAGATCAGCTTTATGACGCCGGAGTGCGACCCCCGGCCTATTTCGCGCAATTGATCCAGGGAAAAGAGGCATCTCAGGGACGCCCCTTGGCGGAGGTATTGGACGATCCCTCCGTTCGTGCGGGCGTCGCGGCGGACTACTCCGACTATAAGGCGCTGCGGATTCGCGGCACCCCGACCTTCCTGCTGCGCAAGCAGGAACCGGATGGCCGGTGGACACGGGGCATCCTTGAGGACACTCAGCCTTTGGATTATTTCCAACGTGTCCTGGACGGCCTGTTAAGGGAGGGCGGGGCATGAGCACAAGTCCAGCGACCCGCCGGTTCAGCTTTTGGCGGCTAACCATCATTCTCGCCGCAGCGGCAGCGGCTGGCTTCGCCAGCGATTGGTTCCGGCCCAGCCAGCGCCTGCTGTTTCCCCGCGCGCTGCCCGCATTCTCGCCTATAGGTCCCGACCGATGAGCGGCGCGCCGGTGGTCTCCAGCGTTAGAAGGGGTCGAACCAGGGTTGCCCTGCGATGGGCGCTGGGGGGAATCTTCATTGGCGCAGGCGCACTCAAGCTCGTGCACCCTGCGGCTTTCCACGCGGACCTTTTGGCATACGGGATTGGCGCGCCCGATGTTTTTTTCCGGTTCGTCGCGGTTGTACTTCCATGGGTTGAAATCGTGAGCGGTGGGCTCTTGCTGGCCGACTTATGGACGGAGACGGCTGGTGTTCTCGTGACGGGCTTGTGTTTTGTCTTCGTGCTTGTGCTGGGACAGGCGGTGCTCCGTGGTCTCGAACTGAAATGCGGTTGCTTCGGTGAACTGGCCGTGGGTTGGTTTGAGCGGCCGAAGGTGGCTCTTTTGCGCGCGTTTGTGCTTCTTGGGGCATCGCTGTGGCTGCTTTTATGCCTGCCGCCTGGCGACCGGTAAACATCCCCGATGTCCGCTCGATCGGTGTTTTGCGCTCATTCAACGAGCCCGTTAGCGTGCTTCTTAAGCTCACTAGGGAATTGCCGCGAGTCGAAGAGGCCGGGGCGGTAGTCGGGGAATACCGTTCGGTGCTCCGAGCGCGTAAGCGATTCGAGCAACCCGAGCGTGAGGCGGGCTAAGCCGAGGTCCTTCACCGCGGCTGATTCCAGGCATTGGATCGCATCTCTGGGCGGGCCAATGAAGACGGACGGAACCGGCTTACTGGGCGTGGCAGGCGTTTTGGGTTTCATCCCATCACCCATGCGGGAACCCACGCCGCACTCAAGGACAACATTGCGCTAGAAATCGCTCATAATAAGGGAGAAACGAAATGCTATGGTCACCGAATTGCTTCCCGGAATTCCAGCGTTTTACTGCACCAGAATAGCGATAACGGCCTCGGCTAAGGTAGGAGAATTGCTCCCGTTTCCTGGCGCTCCGAGTACAGCCGGCCATGGGAGCACAATTGCTTCAGTTTTTCCGCTAGTGGCAGGAAATTGATACCAACCGAGTTTCGGTCGGCTACCCTCCGATCGCCTTAGCCCGGGGAATATATTTAACCCGTCGGACTATTGGTCCGGGCCTGGTCGTTTAGTTAGTCTAAACGACAGTTTACGTCACGAGAGAGAGAAAATATCAAAAGGCACGGAAGGGCAAAAACGACTGAAAATGGGTAAGCGTCCGGCCGACGTCCACCCATAGTCACCTTGAGTGACTATTTGGGCGATCGCAGAGTGACCATTGGGCATGCACCCATGGTCACCATTAGTCTCAGACTGCCGGTTGCCAGTTCTCGGGCGTGAGGGCGCCGAGGTCGTCCTGGTTGGTCATCCGGGGCAGCCGGGTAAGGATGTCCTTCAGGTAGGCCATGGGATCCTTGCCGCGGCGTTCGCAGGAGACGATGA
>Ga0302319_10027227_pt1 | contig 10026 bp, 7 predicted proteins | sample Bog_T0_2_FD_203319 | JGI IMG/M metagenome (GOLD analysis project Ga0302319, IMG submission 203319) | Peat permafrost microbial communities from Stordalen Mire near Abisko, Sweden - Bog_T0_2 | ecosystem: Environmental > Terrestrial > Soil > Wetlands > Peat | place: Sweden: Abisko, Stordalen Mire...
CACGATGGTCAACATCGGTGGCGCGGCCGGCCCATATTTTGCGTCCTGGACCCATCGCCATCTAGGGATCGCAAACGTATATCGTGTAGCGGCGCTGAGTGTCTTTGCGATGTTCTTTGTGATTCTGCTCTTCTTCAAAGAGCCACGTAAAGATGGAGACCTTCCATCGCCTTCGATCGCGACGGTCAGCCGAAATTTTTGTGTGGTGTTAGGAAATTATCGGCTGGTGTTGCCTGTAGTTTTCGCTGCATTGCTGCTACGCATCGGGCTCTGGATCTATCCCAGCTACAGCGTGCCTTGGTGGGCCTGGTGCGTGCTGCTGGCTCTCACGCTAGCCGGACTCAGCCGTTTCATGTGGTTTCTGGTGCTCTTCAGCGGCTATTACATCGTGTTTTGGCAGATGTACATAAGCCTGCCAGGCTACATTCATGGCTATGTCAATCCAGGCGCTGACGTCGAAATGCTGCTGATAACGGAAGGTCTGACAGTGATTTGCCTAACACTCGTCATGAACTACCTAACACGCAGGATTCCAGCATTTCATGCTGTCATTCTTGGCACGGTCATTACTTCTGCGGCCTGGCTAATACTTGCTTTTCATCCCACGGTGTGGAGCGCCGTGCTCTCTCTTTTCGTATTGGCGATCGGCGAGATCATTCAGGCCCCGCGATATTACGAATACATCTCGGAGCTCGCGCCTCCGGGGCAGCAGGGAACCTATATGGGCTTTGCATTTCTCCCGATTGGAATTGGGTCGCTGATCGGCGGCTGGTTTGGAGGCCGCCTGCTTCACCACTTCGGGGAAGTCGTCCATCAACCATCAAGGATCTGGTGGAGTATTACCGCCGTGGGAATATCCACGGCTGCGCTGCTTTGGATCTACGACAAGATCGTGCGGAAAGACACTACCGTCCTGGCACAATAAGAGAGCTATGGGAACCCAGTCGAGCTCAGGTTTGGATCACTCTTTATGCCTACTGCGGTTGCGTCTGGGACAAGTCTTGCGCTGAAGCTGTGTCGTTTTCAGAAGCAACATTGCCACCGGGCACGGGCGCAGCGCCCGCAGGTCCCAAGCCAAGCTTGATCAGCGCGCGCGAGTCCGGCGTGATCTTTGTCTGCCAGCCGTTATCGCCCTGTAGCTTCTGCATGGCGGAGACGGTCTGGTCATCCCACCTGCCCGTCGGTTCGCCTGTAAGGTATCCCTGCTTGATTAATGCAGTTTGAATCTGTGTAGCGCGCTCAGTTGGCATCTCCACAGGCGCCTTTTCCTCATGCTGCGACCGAAGATGGAAGCCCCTCTTGTGCTTCCCGGAAACGTCCTTCACGCTGGCGTGGTAATGCTTCTTTGAGGAGCCATTCTTCGGATGAATTGAGGCAAATCCAGGAACTGCCAGCAATAGGAGGGCAACCGGGATCACTTGAGAGAGAGTAAATCGCATTGTGTGGTCATCCTCCATCTGCTTTAGGGCGCGTCTTGCGGAAAAGTCCAAATCCGCCTTATGCACTTGAGCCTACCCAAATCATAATCCTTGCACAAGGGCTTGCGCGCGTCCGATTACTTCTCAGTTCATTGCAGACAAGACTTTGGCCGCTCGTTACCATATCGGTCAACACCTCACATAAGAATGAGGGTGCAGACGAATTGTCTGCACCCTCATTCCAAGCGATCGGCTTATGGCAACGTTCCGCCAACAAATGAGTCGCCGCCGTTCGGACGTTGCGGGCTGCGGATGACAAATGCCACATCATCGCCCGACTTCAACTGGCTCGCGATGGCGTTATAGCTGGCTATGTCGGTCACCAGCTTGCGATTGATCTCCACGATTACCGCTCCCTGGTACAGATCAATGGAATCGGCGAAGGAGCCCGGCTTCACGCTGGTTACCGCAACTCCGCCCGTAATGTGAAGGCGGCTCTGCAGTTGCTGGGGAACCGCCTGAACCGTGATGCCGAACTTGCTCTGTCCCGCATCGGCTGGCCCCGGTTCATTGGAATCGTCATCTGCCTTGCCTTGATTCTCGTAAAGCTTCGAGCGATCCGCAATGCCGCAGGCAATCGCGATCTGCTTGCCCGCGCGGAGAACCCCCAGGCTTACCGTCGATCCCGGATGTTTCATGGAGATGATACCGATCAGTTCATCACCAGTCTTGATCGGCTTTCCATCCACGGATACGATTATGTCCTGTGGCTGGATGCCCGCCTTCGCTGCTGGGCCGCCAGGGACCACCTCGCTGACCAACACACCGCCATTCGGGAAGCCATATTCCCTGGCCACCGCGGATGCCATCGCCGGCTGGAACTGGATCCCGATCGAGCCGCGAATCACCTTGTGATCTGGTCCGATTAGCTGGTTGTAGACGCTGATAATGACGTTCGATGGCATCGCAAAGCCAATGCCTTCGTTGCCAGCGGATTGCGTAAAGATGGCCGTATTCATGCCAATCACCTGGCCTGCCATATCCACCAGCGGTCCACCCGAGTTGCCGGGATTGATCGCTGCATCTGTCTGGATGAACTTCTGAAACTCATTCGTGGCGACGCCATTCGCATCGGGGGCTGCATCGATTGAACGGTTACGCGCAGAGATGATGCCCGCCGAAACCGTCTCCGACAACCCAAACGGCTCGCCAATCGCCAGCACCCAGTCGCCTACCTGCGCGCCATCCGAGTTGCCTAGTTTCACCGTCGGAAGAGGAGAATCCGTCTTGATCTTGATCACTGCAATGTCGGTGTCCTTATCCACACCCACCACCGTCGCCAACCTGCCCGGATCTCTCGAATCCTCAGGGTACGTCGATAGTTTTACATAAATACGATCAGCCTTATCGACGACGTGATTGTTCGTGATGATGTAGCCACGCGGGTCAACGATAAATCCCGATCCCAGCGCATGACTCGGACCCTGATCCTCCTGTCCACCTCCGCCCGGTATCCCGCCGAAGAAGTGATTGAAGAAGTCCTGCATGCCCTGGTCGCCTTGGCCGCCAGGATTTTGCCCGTGAGGATTGCGGCCCGTCTGGCCTCCCTCTCCGGGAGCGTTGCTGCTGTCTTTCGGCAAAGTTTCGGTGTTGATATTGACCACTGCGGGTCCTACCTGCTTGGCAATGGCCGAGAAGCCATTCGATAACGTCACCGGACTCGGAATTTGGAGCGGCTTTGCATCGCTGCTGTTAATGGCTTGCTTGGCACTGACGCGGCCGGTCAGGATCGACCCGGCCAGAACGCAGGCGGAAAGTGTTCCAAGGATCGTAAAGGTGGTAGCCAGGCGTCCGCCGCGGATCTTATTCCGCAAACCCTGCCCGAATCGGTTCGATGAGTCCATTGTCGTATTTATCCTCGTGTTTGCTTATGAGTGTTTCTGGAGTGATTTGATACCGCGCCTGCCCGAATAGGCTTCTGTAAACTCTCTGCCATCCGCAGCTTGCGCATTTCGTTCGCCACCCTGATAGACGCTAACCGGACGGAAAGGTCGCGGCCCGACGTATACAAGTAGGCGCCGCTTTAATTAACCTTACTCGCGTCCCTCTCGAGTATGCATCTTCCAGATTACGCGCCTGCTAAAGGTAGGAGTTGACTCTTGCCCCGCGAGGTTGGCCGCATCTCCGCCATCAATATCCCTGCAAGGATCAGACCCGCTCCGATCATCGCCCTCTGCCCCATCTGCTCGCCAAAGAACAGCAGGGAAGTCAACCAAGCAAACACCGGCTCGAGCGTGAAAATCAGCGCCGTATGCGATGCAGGCAGATACTGCTGCGCCCAGCTCTGGATCGTAAAGGCGGCCGCCGTCGCCAGCACTGCCGTAACCCCTAACGCAATCCATACCATCGACGTCGAATGAAAGTACGGTCGTCCGCCCAGCGGAAGTGTCACAAGCAGGACCACCGCCGCAAACCCGATCTGCAGCGTTCCCAATTTCCGCGCTGAAACCCGCGTAGCTGCTCGCGCCAGCATCAGCAGATGTGCGGCAAACGCCACCGCGCAGACCAGGCAAAGCCACTCCCCTAGTCCAATACCCGAAAACAGCGCCATTCCCGCTCCGGGAGGAGTCGTCAGCAACACCAGCCCCGCAAACGCCAGCGCCGCCCCCGCATAGGTGTCAAAGCTAGGCTTCAGCGACCCCGGGAGCGCTACCCCCGGCACAGCGCTCATAAGTGGTACAATCACTACCACCAGCCCCGTGATGAATGCGGCTTTTGGAGCCGTCGTGAACTTCAATCCCGTCGTCTGAAACTGGTACCCCATCCCCAGCAGCAGCCCCGCCGCCGCTCCGAGCTTCAAATCTGTCCGCGTTAGGCCGCGCAGACTTCGCCAATTTACAGCGGCCAGCACCGCAAACGCCAGCAACATGCGCAGCAAGTTGAAGAGTAGGGGAGTAGTCTCCGTCAACGCCGACTTCACAAGCGAAAACGTTGCTCCCCACACCAGCACGACGGCTAGCAGCAACAAATGCGCCAGCACCACCTTTCGGGAAGTGCCGGATCCGGATTTTCTGACCCGAGTTTTACCTGGGCGCAAGATACACCGTATTTCCACCAACCACGGTCCGCAGTACCTGCGTATGCAGCACCTGCTGAGGAGTCGCCTTCGTAATATCGCGATCGAGGACCACAATGTCCGCCAAGTACCCCGGCTCCAGCCGCCCCTTCGTCGTCTCGCGAAACTCTGCAAACGCTGAGGCCTGCGTGTATGCATAGATCGCCTGGTCGATTGTGATCTTCTCCTGCGGCTCGAACGTCTGCGTGCCCTCCACATTCTGACGAGTAATCGCCGCATACAGCCCCCGGAACGGGGAGATCGACTCCACCGGATAATCCGTCCCAAATGCCAGCATCACCCCGTGATCCAGAAACGACTTCCACGCGTAAGCCCGTTTGACCCGGTCCGGACCCAGTCGCGCCTGAGCCCACGCCATGTCCGTCAGGAGGTGCGACGGCTGCATACTCGCAATCACGCTCAGTTCGGCAAACCGCTCGAACGCTCCCGCTGACACAACCTGCGCGTGCTCAATTCGAAACCTAAAATCCTTAGGCCTCACCGCCGCCGGAACAGCCGTCACCACCTCCGCATCTACATTTTTTGGAGCTGGGGGCAAATCTGCCGGCCGACCCACTTGTTCCGCGCCGGAAAGAGCATTCAACGCAATATCGTTTGCCAGGTCGCCAATTGCATGGAACCCCAGTTGGAATCCGTCCGCCGCCCGCTCTGCCGCCATCTGGTTCAGTTTTCCTTGGTCATACCGCGCAATCCCAAAGTTGTTCGGATCATCCGAATACGGCTCATTCATCGCCGCCGTCCGCGACCCCAAAGACCCATCCATGAATCCCTTCAGCATCGTAAGGTGCAGTAGTGGATCATCCGCGGGGTGACTCTTCCGCCGCTCGTCCAGCACCCCAATCGGCAGATTGAAGTCCACCCACTCCGCGATCCGAAGATGCAGCGTCCCCTCATCCTCCATCTCCTCCATCGCGAGCCAGTCGTCCCAATCGGAGAAGTCCTGGATTGAAGTCACTCCATGGGATAGTGCATCCTGCATGGACAGCTCGATCGCCTTTCGCCGTGCAGCCAGACTCGGCGCAGGAATCACCTTCTCCACCAGTGCCAGCGTTGGTCCCTCGCGAAGGATCCCTGTCGCATGCCCCTCCGCGTCGCGATCGATCGCCCCTCCCTGCGGAGCGGCCGTCGAATCGGTAATCCCGGCAATCTTCAGTGCGGCAGTGTTGGCAATCGCAATGTGACCATCCGTCCGTTCCAGAAACGCGGGATGGCCGCCACTTACTGAGTCCAGATCCTGCCGCGTCGGCAACTTTGTCCCTGGCCACTTTGTATGGTCCCATCCACCGCCCAGAATCCAATCGCCCGGATTCAGCGTCGCCGCATACGATTTCACCTTCGTCAGCATCTCCGCCAGCGACGGCACGTTGTCCAGATCCATGCTCATCTGCTGTCGTCCCGCAGACGCCATGTGGGTATGCGCGTCGTTGAATCCGGGCATCGCAAACGCACCCCTCAAATCGATCGTCTTCGTATGCGCATCCTTCAACGCTAGGATCGCGGCGTCGCCACCCACGGCCGATATCTTTCCCGCATGAATTGCCACTGCGGACACTCGGCCTGGCGTTGCATCCGGATCATCAGCCTTCAGCCGCGTCCCCGTCAGAATGTTGCCATCATAAAAAATGATATCGGGCGCTGCGGAGTATTTTGCCTGCGCCGACATCCCCACTGCCGCCGCCAAGCCCCATCCCGCCAGTACGCACGCCCGTACAAGTGTTCTCACGCCCCAAAGTGTATCCCAGCACCTGTGATTTAGCTCTCCGCAGACAACATGCACATGTCCAATACCAACAGAAGCACCCGACGCAGCGCCAGGTCACGCCCGGTTGGATCGTACCCCTCTTGCAGCGTATGGATCCCCCACCCCACTCCACCTGCGCCAATCGCCAACGCCGGAACCCCCAGCGACAGCGGCAGATTCGCGTCGGTAGACCCAATCCTCGCCTCCGTCGCAATCCCTAAATGCCGATCCACGGCCTTCAAACTCATTGCCAACCCCGAACTCGGAGCCAGCGCGCCTGCTGCTCGATCTCCGATCCGCTCCACATGCAGCTTCAATTCGCCTCCACCGTTGCGGCGCTGATTCTCTCCGTCCACTACTCGCGTCAGCGCCTCCAGCACCCCTAGCTCTAGTCGATCCAGCTCCATGCCGGAGACCGATCGCAAGTCCAGGTCCGCCATCGCCGATTCTGGAATCGAGTTTACCGATGTTCCACCGCGGATCACCCCGCAACTCAGTGTCGTCCGCGGCCTCGTCGGCAGGCGCAATCTGCCCAGCTCCACAAGAGCCGCCGCCAGCGTCATGATCGGATTTGCCCTCCCGGCATCCGCCCACGAGTGTCCCCCGGGCCCTGCAATCGTCACTCGCAACCGTCGGCTACCCAGAGCGCGGTCCACCACCATCGCCGCTCCGCCGCCCTCCAGCGCAACCGCCGCCCTCACCCTGCCCGCATACGGTGCCGCCGCGAACAGATGCCGCATGCCACGCAGATCCCCCTCGCCCTCTTCGCCGACGTTCGCCGTAAACACAATCGTGCATCCTGGCAAAATCTCCGCATGCCGTAGTGCCGTCGCTAGACCTAACAGTGCCGCCAGGCCCGCACCGTTGTCGCAAGCGCCCGGCCCAAGGATCTTCGCCTCGTCCTCCCTTGGGGTGCAGTCCGTACCAGCAGGGAAGACCGTATCCAGATGCGCCGACAGCATCACCACAGGCCCTTCCTCATTCGCCGCCTTGCCTCGCAACTCTGCAACCGCGTTTCCGGCCTCATCCACCCGCGCGCCTGTGAGCCCGATCTCCTTAAACCGTTCGCAGAACCAAGCCGCCCGCGGCCCTTCCTCGAAGGGAGGGGCTGCGATCCCCAAAAACTTCATCTGCCACCGCCTGAGCTGCGCCTCATACAGATGCAGCCAAGCGAACGCCTTATGCACCAAACGATCACTCGCCAGCGCGGCAATCCTGCGATTGTTCACCGCGCTCATACCTGTGCACCCGTCCTGACCCCATACTCCACCTCCACCAGGAATAGCCCCTGCGCCGGAGCGGTCGGGCCCGCAGCGGTCCGATCTCGCGCCGCCAGAATCCCAGCCATCTCCTCCGCCTTCAGACTTCCTCGCCCCACTTCCGCCAGTGTGCCTACTATATTCCGCACCATGTGATGCAGAAATCCACTCCCAGTCACGCGGTATACGACCAGCCCATTCTCCCGCACCACTGCAGACCGGAAGATCGTCTTCACCGGGTTCGGCCCAGCGGCCCCATCCAATCTTTGTGACGTGTCAGGATCGCTCGCCTGAAACGACGTGAAATCATGTGTTCCACAAAGCATCGCCGCTGCCTGTCGCATCCCTTCCAACTTCAGCTCCCAGCGGCAGTCCCACACATACGGTGCAAGAAATGGCGGACAGATAGATTCTTCAACGGCGCCTTCCATCTTCCGCTCAAAGATCCGGTATTCGTAGCTCTTCCGTACCGCGCTATGCCGCGCATGGAACTCCCGCGCCACCTCTTCCACTTTCACCACCCGAATACTCTGCGGCAGACACCGATTCAACGCCCGCAGCAGATTTTCCGCCGGGATCTCCGCCTCCAAAGCAAAACTCACCACTTGCCCGAGCGCATGCACCCCCGCGTCCGTCCGCCCCGACCCCTGCGGAAGCACCCGCTCTCCGGTCATCTTTTCTAAAGCAGCTGCCAGCGTTCCCTGGACCGTCGGTCGCTCCGGCTGCACCTGCCATCCATGGAAGGAGGTACCGTCGTAGCAGAGAGTAATCTTCCAGAAAGTCATCGTCACACGCCGCCCCTACAACTATTGTAGAGACCCTCACCCGGCCGCTGGATATACTTGGTGTGTTCTCCCACAGCCGTCTGGAACCAATTAGCTTCTATTGCCGTATAGAAAGTTGGCCGACAGCTTTAACCTTGTTGGCTCGGACAGCTCTACAACTCATTCAAGCTGCACGCTGGAGAAGTGAATCGTGAAATTGAGGCATTGGCAGGCGAGCGTCTGCGTGGCACTTACGTTGTTGAGCACCATCCCCTCAGCCGCCATCTCCCAGGCGCCCGCTCAGCAGACCACGCTGAGCAATCAGCAGGCCAGCCCTACCACGCCGGCTCCTCCCCAGGCAGTTCAGAACGACACCACGGGAGATCCGAACCTTCCCCAGGCACCCAAGCCTAAGCTCACTGAGCCGCTCTTCCTTCGCCCCAGCTTCAAGGATTACAGCAAGGGCAAGTTCGGCTTCCCAAATCCGCTGCGCTGGTACACTGCCACCAACTATCCTGCACCGCGCCTCAGCAATACGCCGCGCCTCGACAACCTCCTGCACGACGGCAAGATCTATCTAAGCCTCTCCGACGCCGTCACCCTCGCGCTCGAAAATAACTTCGACATCGCCATCGCCCGCATTAATCTCGATATCGCCGATACCGATCTCCTCCGCGCCCGCGCCGGTTCGAATCTGCGCGGCGTTTCTACGGGAATCGTGGCAAACACCCTCGGCGGTTCCGGAACCACCGTCACCGGTGGCGGTGGGCCCGGCGGAACCTCAAGCGGCACGGGAGGCACCGGCGCCGGAGCCTCCGGCCTCGTGCTCAGCACCAACGGCGGTGGTCCGACTCCTTACAATATGGACCCTGTCATTACCGGTAACGTTGCGTACGAGTCCAATGATGCTCAGCAGACCAATCTTTTCTTCAGCGGTGGTCTGCCCACTGTCTATACCAAGACCCAAACCTACAACTTTGGATATACCCAGGGCTTTGGAACCGGCTCTCAACTGGCTGTGACCTTCGATAACACCCGAGCTACCACCGATAGCCTCTATTCCACCTTCGATCCAGGACTGAATTCCAGCTTCCGCGCCACCTTCACCCAGCATCTTCTGCAGGGCTTTGGAACCGGCATCCAGGATCGCTTCATCCTCCAAGCCAAGAATGATCGTCGCATCACTGACTCGGCCTTTCGCCAACAACTCCTCTACACCGTCAATCAGGTGGAGAACATTTATTGGGGCCTCGTCAGCGCCTATGAGGACGAGCAGGCCAAGGAACGAGCTCTCGCCCAGTCCACCCAACTCACCGAGGACAACCGCAAGCAGCTTCAGATCGGTACGCTTGCGCCGCTCGATGTCGTCAACTCCGACTCTTCGGTCGCCGCCGACAAGCAGGCGCTCATCGCCTCGCAGACCAATCTCGAATATCAGCAGCTCGTCATGAAGCAGGCGATCGCGCGCAATCTCAACGATCCCCAGCTCTCTGCCGCACCTGTTGTCCCGACCGACCGCGTCGCCCTGGATCGCCTTCCCGAAGAGGATACCCCCATCGAAGGCCTCATCAGCGAAGCCTACGCGAATAATCCCCAAATCGAGCAGGCCGTTCTCAACATGAAGAACAACCAAATCACCATCAAAGCAGAAAAGAACGGTCTTCTGCCCGTAGTGGATGCGTATGGCTTCTACTGAGCAGCCGCAGCC
>Ga0302319_10027230_pt1 | contig 10025 bp, 7 predicted proteins | sample Bog_T0_2_FD_203319 | JGI IMG/M metagenome (GOLD analysis project Ga0302319, IMG submission 203319) | Peat permafrost microbial communities from Stordalen Mire near Abisko, Sweden - Bog_T0_2 | ecosystem: Environmental > Terrestrial > Soil > Wetlands > Peat | place: Sweden: Abisko, Stordalen Mire...
TCACGGTCCGGTAAGCCTCTTCGTCGCTCACCATGATCTCGTGGATCTTTTCGCCTGGGCGGATGCCCGTTATCAGCTGCTGGATCGGCCGGTCGCCGATGAGAGCCGTAGCGACATCGGTGATTCTGGCCGACGGAGCCCGTGGCACAAGCGTCTCCCCATGCCGGGCTTCGCCGATCGCAGCAAAGATAATGTCAACCGCGTCGTCCAGCGTGAGCAAAAAACGCGTCATATCCGGGGTTGTAATCGTCACTGGACCGCCGCTTCGAATTTGCTCGTGGAACAGAGGGATCACAGAGCCTCTCGACGCCAGAACATTCCCATAGCGCGTGCACACAAAGCGCGTGCCCGGGCACCTCATGTTTCCCTGGATGAACACTCTCTCTTGCAAGGCCTTGGTCATGCCCATGACGTTCACTGGCTTGCAAGCCTTATCCGTCGAGACACCGACGACAGTCTCTATTGGGAGAGTGTGTTCCTGAATCGCATGAACGATATTCTCAGCACCGCCGACGTTGGTCCTGAAAGCTTCATTTGGGAAATACTCGCAGGTCGGTACCTGCTTCATTGCGGCCGCGTTCACGACAATATCGGCATCGCGCAAGACGCTGGCAACACTTCCGTAGTCGCGGACATCGCCGATGCGAAACTCCAGCAGGCGCTGAAAATTCCGATAGATGATTTCATCCGTCGCCGCCACTCTGTTTTCGTACTCGACGCGAATGTAATGCTGCTTCGCTTCATCGCGAGAGAAGATGATTACCTTTGCGGGGTGGCCTGCCTCCCCGCTCAAGATGCGACGGGTCAAGACCTTTCCGAGGGATCCCGTTCCGCCGGTGATCAGTATTCGCTTTCCTTCAAGAATCTTGTTCATTTCCATTCAATCCACTTTCTGTAAGGTGTCTTGTCTTCGGCCAACTGGTTTGTGAGAACAGGCCAGGAGGGGCATTTGTACGCGATCGCTTCGCGCAGTTTGTCGCATTTCATGCTACGGTCCGATACTTCCAGATCGTCAGGCTCGATTTGAATATCGAGGTGGTATGCCTCGCGAAGGAGGCACAAGAGGTCATACTTGGATATCGGGTCGCTGGTCACCTGATAAAGGCCATTCAACCCGGAGTGTTTCTGGATGATCGCCGCGACCAACTCGGCGATATAATTTGTAGTTACGCCCGAGTATATGACGCGCCGGTATCCTCGAATCGTCTTGTGATCTTGGGCAAGAAACCAATCTAGCAGCGAGCGGTGTTCTGTGAGTTCCCTGCCAATGATCGAAGTCCGCAAGGTGAGCGCATTGGCAGTTGCCACCTCGCCCAGAAACTTGGACTTCCCGTAGAGGTCCTCGGCGTCAGAGAGGTCTCCTTCGACGTACCCCCCACGCATACCGTTAAATACGCAATCTGTGCTGAAGTGAATCACGCGGCCGCCCCAACCAGCAGCCATCTGCGCAAGCCTGTGCGGCAGAAGAGAATTGATCGTGATGCTGGGAACCGCTGAGACAGCTTCCGCCCTTTGCTTGATTACACCAACGCAATTGACTACGAACTCCGGACGAAAGGCCGACAGAACCGCCTCAAGGGCTAGAAAGTCCGTTACATCGACGCCCTGTATGACATCATTGCCATGGAGGAGTTCTACACAGTCTAGAGGTGCCTTTGAAACGTCTTCGCGGATCGTGCAATGCACTCCGTCCACGCGCTCGCGCAGCGTTTGGAATATCTTGTGTCCGAGCATTCCCGCGCCACCGATGACTATAACTTTTGCGACACTCATGCAGCCACCTCTGTTCGAGCCCAGCGAATATACTCGGGCAAACCTTCATCGATCGTCACTGCCGGCTCAAAGCCGAACGCGCGCCGAGCCGCACTGATGTCCGCCAGGCTATCCCGTACGTCACCGGCGCGCGGGGGGCCACGCCGCACCACTGGGTTCAACCCGCAATTGGCCCTCAGCCGCTCAACCAGATCGTTGATGCTGATACGCGTCCCGCTTCCGATGTTAAACGCCCCAGAGACGCCGGGAGCCATCGCTGCCCTTATGTTGGCTAGCACTACATCGCGAACATTCACGAAATCGCGCGTCTGCTCGCCGTCCCCGAAGATGGTAACCGGCTCGCCACGCAACATCTGGAACACGAAGATCGGAATCACATTGCCGTATGCATCGAAACGCTGGCTTGGCCCATAAACATTGAAATAGCGCAGGCAAACGACCTCCATGCCATATAACTTCGCGTAAGCCAGCCCTTGCTTCTCGGCGCAGAGTTTGCTGGCGCCGTAAGGTGAGTCGGGCTCCACGGGATGGTCTTCGCGAATGGGAAGGGTCTTCAATTCCCCAAATATCCCTGCAGATGAAGACATAACAATCTTCCGCACTCCAGCCTTTCGCGCGGCTTCCAGAACTCTCAGTGTGCCGATCACGTTGATTTCCGCGTCGTTAACGGGCTGGTCAATCGATCGCTTGTTGCCCACCGAAGCCGCCAGATGGAAGACGGCATCTACGCCCTCCACTGCAGCGTCCACCGCTGCTTGATCACGAATATCCGCCTCGATAAGCCGCACGCCCGGAATCCCTTGGATATTGCTGCGGTATCCAGAGGACAGATCGTCGAGGACAGCCACGTCGTTACCGCGCGAGGCCAGTTCCTTTGCAATGTTGGAACCGATAAAGCCGGCCCCGCCGGTGATAAGTGCTTTCATTAGTTTTTCTCCAGGTAATATGAATTGCATGCAAGTGCGAAGAGTTGTCGGTTAGCCTCGATGGCCACTGAGTCGCACACGCGTTTCCCCGCATAGCTTTGCGCCCGGCTTGACAGCGCGGTATGCCACTCACCGTCGCCATCCACACACTGCTGGAGAACCGACTGAAAACGTTCCGTCTCCGCCAGCGGAATATCCCATCCAACGCCTTCTGATTCCAGGTTGCGCCAGGGCGTCTGATCGCTGATCAGTACCGGGCAACCCACCGCCAGTGCCTCGCCGATCACATGGCCGAAGTTCTCGCCCAGAGTTGGCAGCAGCAGCAGATCGTGTTCGGCAAACACCCGCGCAATCTCTTTGTGTTCAATCTCGCCGTTATTCCGCACGCGCACATTCACAGGCAGGCCGGCGATAATGCTTTGGCACTCGCGCCAATACTCGGCATCCTCCACCGGTCCGAACAGATCGAAGGAAACATCGCCCTTCAAGCCCGCAAGCAGCCTGAGCGCCCCCGAAAGATTCTTCATCCGCGAGCATCGCCCCACAAACACGACGCGAAGCTCGCCGGCTTTCTTCTGCCGGTTGGATTGCGGCCGGGGCGGCGTCGCGCCTAGGAGGTCGATTGCCGTCACAATCACGCTCGAACTCCGCATCCGGCTCAAAGCCTGCCCACCCAGTTCCGCTTCCACGCCCTGCAATTCGGGAAACTGGCGGCGTATATCCTGCGCTTCAAACTCGCTCGACGCCTGCCAGATAGCTCCATTGTATAAGCCTAGACCGCGCGCCATTCCCAGATACAGGGACTTCTGCATACGCTTGAGCCCCAGCGCTCCCTGCGAAAACTCACCGCGCGGCGCAAGCACCAGTGTTTGCGACCGGCAAAGCCCCAGCCATCGCATCAGCGCGGGCAGCATCGAGAAGCGCCGCGCAAAAAAGCTGTTGAGGTAAACAGCCGTCTGCCCGTCAACGGAGCGAAGCAGCCTCCACAGGTCTAGCAGGCCGCGAAGCCCCGGCTGCAAGTAAAGGACTTCGGCCAGGCCAACCCTGACCCACTGGTTCGTGACAATGCCGGGATACGGCGACGTTTCTCCGAGATCCCGGTCCAGAGTCACGATCTTAAAATCGAACTCTTGACCCAGCGTCGAAATCAGATTCGCAACGCTGCGCAGGGGGCCTCCTGCTTTGTAGCCGGGAAGATATGTGCCCACAAGTACAAGCACGGACCTGCGGGATGGGGGTTCCAATTGGGTGGCGATGCGATCACCTGGTTCTAGCTGCGGCAGAAACGACATAGTCCGCGATGCGCCCATCCAGTAGTTCTAAAGTTCCTAAATCCGCGCGTCAAAATTGTGTTGTAAAACTCGGCTGCGCTCGATCCCTGGATACGCCACTTTCAAGTATGTCGCTCACAGTTGCGGCGAAGCGATCAGGACCGAAGGAGGGGGCAATCTTTAGACTTGCGTTGCCGCACTTGACTTGTTCTTCCTGGGTCATCTGGAGCATGGCGGTCATTGCACGCGTCAAGGATTTCGAATCACTTCGGCGGCAAAGCAAACCGTTGTCGCCGGCCAAAAGATCGAGTGCTGCGCCCACCCCGTCACTTAGAATCAGCCCACAGCCCGAGCACACGGCTTCGTGCACCACGACTCCCCAATTGTCTTCCAGGCTCGGCAGCACCAGGAATTTGCTCTTGCGCATTTCCTGCGCAACATAGCTGGCGTCCCCAAACGGCAGCACTATGATGCCAGCGGCTCGCAGAGCGCCTTCCAATGGACCTGCGCCCATTGCCGCCAGCGTGAAGTCCACGCCTCCCCGGCGCAAAGCAGCAACACTCTCAATAAGTTCTCGCAGGCCTTTGCGCTCGACAAACTGCCCTACAAAAAGAAAATCACGTTCGCGCGCCGGAATCGGCGGGCCAGCCGCAAACAAATGAGGGTCGGCTCCGTACAAGCCGGAACATATTTGATGATCAGGCACCCCGAAAAATCGCATGAGATCTCTGCCTGACGCGCCCGGCACAAGAACATAATCAAACTTGGATTTCCACTTCATCCTGGAAATGATGGAACCGACTGCCTGACGGAGATTGTGCTTGCGGCTATTGTCAGCCATCACGATGATTTGCGCACCAGCATTTCGCGCTTCGCGCGCTAGCCGATTGAGCTGCGGATTCGACCAACCGCTGACGAAAAACCACTGCGGAACTTGAAGACCAAGGTTTTGCCAAGTTGCGTTCCTGCTTCCGTCGAGCCAAGTCACTTCCTGACCTACCGTCTGCAGGATTTCCTCCCGCTTCTGAGGGCCGGAAGTGCCAAGGATCGCGATGTCCCTTTCCTCGATGACGCGTCTCAACAGCCTTGCGGCATAGAAGGGTAGCCCCTCCCAAGCAAATGCCACACCTTGCTGGCCGTTCATCCGATTGCCTCACGCAAAGCGCGGGAGTTCGATAAGTGCAAATATGAAATGATTGGGTCTCTCATTGGACGGCTGCCATTAACAGACGGAAATAGCTCTTGAGCGAACATACTCGGCGATGCGTTTGTGCTGAATTTCCCAGGTCTTGTTCTCTACGATGAACTGGCGGGCGGCCAGGCCGATCCTATTGCGCTCCGCGGGCGCGATCTGCTCGATCTTGCGCACCAATTCCGCTAATGCTTCCGCGCATTCTTCTTCGAGAATGAAGCAGTAAGGTCCGTACTCGCTCTTCATGTGACCAGTGGTCGTGGTGATGACCGGCACGCCAGAAAGGAGATATTCAAAGGTTTTCGAGGGAAACCCATACGAGGTATTCATGCCTTGGGTGACCCGCATGCTAACCAGCACGTCAGCGTTCGCATGCAGGGCCAGCAGGTCAGGCGTCCCCAGGAATCCTTTGAATTCAATCCGAGGATCGCGCGCGGCTGCCGCGCTTATCTCGCACTCCAACTCCCCGCGGCCGGCGAAAACCAACCGGTACCGCGAACCCTCCAATTGCGAAAATGCGGTTAGAATCTCGCGCACTCCGTTGTGCGCTGACAATGCCCCCGTGGCCACGATGGTAAAGTGCGCCTCATCGTGTTGCCGGGTCGCCAGCAAGCGGCCTGTCTCTTCCACCAGAAACCGCGACGCCCCTCCGTCAACCCGGATGTATGGACGCCCTGCCAAGTTCTCTGTGGCCATTTGATCCGCAATTACAATGCCACCGTCCACAAACCTCAGCAGCCAGTTTTCCAATCGATCGATCCAATGGAGAAGCGTCCTGGGAGTAATTCCGCCGGGCGCGTTCAGGTCGGTGACCCAGACCATCGTCTTAGCTCGAATCAAATAAGCAGCTGCCAAGCTGAAAAGAAGCGGCGGCACGGAGATATTGAAGGAGAACACGACCCGGTGCTTCTTATGCCGTTCGCGCCAGCCCCATCCGACAAGTTGGCAAAACATTGACAAGCCTATGCTCAGTTGTTTGATGGGCGTAACGTTGATGAAAGATACGCCCATCGCCACGACCCCAGGCGAGAACTCCAGCATCTGCGGCCACACCATGATGCGCCGGCAGCGCGGAAATGAAGGCATCGGAACCGCAGAAAACGCCGTCACCTCAGCACAATGATCCGACCTGAGGCCGAGGAACCCGTTCTGCATGTATATATTCCCGTTATTGTGCAGCGCAGGATTCCGAAACTCTGGCGTGTCGGGAACCGCCAAGCTCACGTACGCAACCGCGATATCATCGGACTCTTTCATTGCTCTCAGCCGCATTGCCGCTGGGCTGAAATCGACCTGATCTGAGCCGTCCAGCGGGTTGCGCTTTGCTCACGGCGCTCAGCCCTTTCGCCTACGATCCGGGAATTCAGCGAAAGGCCTACGGTTAACCAAAACCAGGCTCCGAGCACCGGGGCGTAGATTACCGGGTAGCTGAACAAATAGGCGCAAAGAACGATGAACGCGGGCCAGGCGGTGGCGGCGAGACCGCCGCGATTGGAGGCATAACGGTATAGGGATTGCCCGGTGCGCACCAGCAGCATTAGGAACACGAGCAGAAATAGGGCCCCGCCAACGAGAAAGATTTCGGAAAAGGTATTGTGCGGTAGGTTGTCGATTCCAACGAGGCCCCTTTCCTCTTTAGCTACGCTACCTGCGATGCCGTAGGAACCACCGAAGAGGACAGTAAACCACCGGGGCAAGCTCTCGCTCTGGTCGAGTCCCATGCTCTGTGACGGTTTCTCAAGGACACGGAATCGGAGATCCTTTATGAGACTGGTTGAACCCGGCAACTGGTCCGCATCGCCAAGAAAGTTTTCCTTCGCCACGTAGACGTACCTCTCAATCTTTGCGGTATCGGCGCCACCGAAAGAAAGCATGCCGCCCCCGCCCACGGCGAGTATGGCGCTAATAATTGCGAGCGGCACGAAAAGGCGCCTAATTGCTGCCCGCCCCCTAAAGAGCAACATACAGATGGCGATACCAGCGCCCATTAGCCCACCTTTCGAGAGGCTGAGCGTCAGAAACGCCAATGCGCACGCAGCCATCGCGCAGCGCAGCACCCAACTACGGGCCAACTCTGTCATCGTGATCAGCAGAAGGGCCGCTGCCATACCGCCGATGTTCGGTTCGCCGAGAAGTGTCATGTAGCGGGTCAACCCGCCCCGAGTCGACTGGTGTTGGAGTGTCAGCCATGGAATCCCGAAGCTGAAGAATTGCATCGCGAGAGTTATGCAGCCGCCGAACACTACGCATACCCAAATCCAAAGGCAAATCCGAAAATCGCGCTCTCGGTTCAGCATCTCCGCTGCCAAAGGAGCAATCAGTGCACAATTCACAAACCGCGCGAACCCCCGGTAACCGAGGCTCGGGCTGTATTGAAGAAAGGTCAATACTGCGATGGCGACAGTGCATGCAAGGAACAGTAGCAGTACCCGATTACGATAATTCAAGGGACGGTAACATAAGAAGAGCCTCGCGTAGAGGTAGGCGTAGAGAGCCTCTCGGATCGGCAGAGCCGCCAAAAACGGTACGGCTAACTGAAGCTGAAACAGGGTAAGCGTGGCGAAGAGGGCATAGAACAGCCATCGATCCATCACCGCGCCCTGCGGGCCCGCACGCAGGGCGGTGGGGGCTGTAGCCGAGCCTTTAAGCGCCATGCGTTTCGCCGTCATCACGCGGTGCGTTAGGCTCTGGCTCGAAGGGCAGGATGATCGACCAGGAGGCATAAGAGAGTGGCCGCGAGAAGCGCTCGCGGAGCGGTTAAATGGCCTGTGAGTCGAGTGGTAACACTCCAGTCGGGGAGTTTGACGATCTCGGAGTAGCGCCAAGGACGGAGGAAGCGAACCAGAAGGTCCACAATGCGTGTGCAATATAGGCCGCGAGGTAGGCACAAGCTAGGCCTTGGGCTCCCCAACCACGCAGGAGGAGAAAATAGGCGACTACGAGGAAGCAGCCAGCCCAGCCCGCGTTCATGAAGAATCCAACCCACATCCTCCCGATGGACGCGATGAAATTCGAGGCCGGAGTCAAAATAGCAAGCAATGCGGCACAAAGTAGTGAAACCTGGAGAACGGCGCCTCGGTGCGAAAACTTGTCACCGTAAAAAGACATGACCCAGTTACTGCACGGCACCAAAACGATAAGAACCGGGACCGTACAGAGGGCATTTATCAGCACAGAACCGAGAAGTACCTTGCGAACGGAGCGCCTTCCGTCGGTATTCTGAAGCGAAGCTAACATTGGGACCACAACCTGGCCGATGATGCCAGGAAGGAAGAACAACGCGGTTCGCCACTGGCTGGCTGCGTTAAATATCCCCATCTCCGCGTACCCGTTGGGCTGGTTGACCAACATGGCGCTGGCGGCCCAGGTCGCGGGGGCGGTCATCGCGCAGCTAAAGAAAGCTGGCAGGGAGAAGTCCCAGAGAACGCGGCATTCAGAGATTATCGCACGATAGCTTACACGAACACCGGCACGCAGGCACTCGTTGCGAAGGAACCATTGATTGACCACGCAGGCGATGGCGGCGGCGAGGACGAGACCGCAAACGGCTCCAGAGAGGTGCCAAAGCAACACCCCACCCACCATCACCGGGAGAGAGAGCAGGCCACGAATCAGGTTCGAATGGGCGATGGCCTTAAATGATTCGAGTCCGGAGAGTGCACCGATCTGGGCACCATTGAGAGCGTTGAAGAAGAGCAACAGCGCGCCGATACGGAACTCTGGAACCAGATGTGGGGCGGCTAACGTGCGCGTAGCCAGGAAGTGGGCAAAAATGAAGAGCAAGAGGGAGATGACCCCACCTGTTACAGAGGCAACAACGGTGGACAGCCCGATAATGCGGCCAGCACGGGCGGGATCTTTGGCCAGGAACTCAGCCACGTATTTTGTGGCAGTCATGCCGAGTCCAAATCCAGCGAAAACGCCCAACATGCCGATGGTGCCATTGATTATGGCGAGTTCGCCAAAGCCTACGGTGCCAAGGAGCCGCGCCGTAATGACGGAGGCTACGAGGACGGAGCCCTGAGACACAACCGCGCCGACTATGGACCAGAAGGCTCCCCTAGCCAGCCGACCTCGAAGAGATCCCACGGGAAGGTGCCCGTGAACCCTCGCGCGGGCACTCTGCAGAATTGTCATCGGCAATCGAAACCAGGCCATTCGGTTCAGGACACCGGTTTCTGGCCGTAGCCGTAGCGGTGATACCCGTAGTACGAGTAGCCATCGGGGGACATGTTGTGGGTTACCTGGTTGAGGACCACGCCGACGATGTTGGCGCGTAGGCGGGAGAGTACGGAGACGACCTCGGCGACGTCTTTGCGGCGGGTCGATCCGGCGCGGCTGACGATGAGGACTCCATCGGCGGCGCTGGCCATCTGGAGGCATTCGGCAAAGCCCAGCAGCGGCGGGGAATCGAGAATTACCAGATCGTATTCCTTGCCGAACTCGTCGAGCAGGGTTGAAAGCCGGGGTCCGATGAGGTCGGCGGCGCGGTGGGAGCCGGGGCCGGCGGGCAGCAGGCTCAGGTTGGGCTTGTCTTCGACGGGCAGAATGACGTCGCGCCAGGCCAGTTCGCCGGTAAGAACGTTGGAGAGCCCCTCGCGCGGGTTGAGGCCGAAGCGTGCGTGCAGGCTGGGGCGGCGCAGATCGCCGTCCACAAGCAGCGTTCGCTTGCCGCGGTAGGCGTTGGCAATGGCGAGATGGGCGGCGATAGTCGTCTTGCCTTCGCCGGGGATGGCGCTGGTGACCACGATGGAGCGCAGGCGCCCCTCGAAGTCGGAGAGCAGGATGGTGTTGCGCAGGGTGCGCACGGCCTCTTCAAACTCGGAGGTCGCGGTGTAGTATCCCTTGCGATTGCCGCTCTTG
>Ga0302319_10027231_pt1 | contig 10025 bp, 10 predicted proteins | sample Bog_T0_2_FD_203319 | JGI IMG/M metagenome (GOLD analysis project Ga0302319, IMG submission 203319) | Peat permafrost microbial communities from Stordalen Mire near Abisko, Sweden - Bog_T0_2 | ecosystem: Environmental > Terrestrial > Soil > Wetlands > Peat | place: Sweden: Abisko, Stordalen Mire...
AATGCTGGAACTGAACGTCACATCCAGTTCCAGTTGAGACTGCGGTTCTAAACAGAGTCGTTAGTAATCCAAGTGAGGCCGCCGACGTCCCCAGGGATGTTCGGCGGCCTTTCATTTTGGGCGTTAATAGCCTTTGGATACAATCGAGATCGGCGACATGCCGGCGTTTGTAGAATTGCATGCCAGTGCGCGTCCGGCAGAATTTCGTCTTCCTAAAAGGCTGCCTGGGTGTACCACAAAGGCCAAGAACCGCGAAAGCTCCGGCGTTTAAAAGCGGGTGAGACGCCCTTTTGGCAAGCCAAGTTTTCCGTTTAGTACTTTAGATATTTGTTACCTTTCCTTCTTCTTTTTCTCTCAGCCACAGATTCGCCCACTCAGATCCTGCAACGCGGATTGCGAGCGCTCCAGCATGGAGACTTAGTGCAAGCACGGTCCGACTTCGAAGAAGTCGCCAAACAAGAGCCGCAGAACGCTTTTGCCTGGGCATCGCTGGCGGAGACTTACGGCGAATTGAATCAGCCGAAGTCCGCGGCTGAAGCGGCGGCGAAGGCTGAAAAATTTGGTAGTGATAATCCGATTGTTAGCCACGCGTTGGCAATGTATTTTACGAAAACGGGTGAATTTCGCCATGCGGGCGAGCTAGAGGAAAAGTTTGCGGCCAGTGGACGAGCGGATGCCGGGGCGGAATTGCGGGTCGCGAATTTATTTTTGGAGGGCGGAGATGTGCCGGACGCCCTGGCAGCCGCACAAAAGGAGGCCGCTGAACACCCTTCTACAGAAGCGGAGGATGTATTAGGGCGCGCGCTGCTGGCTTCCGGCCGAATGAGCGAAGGCGAAACGCACCTGAGCAACGCCTGGCAAGGCGCGCAAAACGACCCCCGATTGGCATTTGATTATGCGCAGGCGCTGCTCCGCCAAGAGAAGTTCGTGCGCGCCGGTGAAGTACTCACCACTGCGCTGCAATCGAGCCCAGACGATGCACAACTGGTGTTAGCCATTGGCGTAACCCGCTACGGCCAAAGACGCTTTGAGGACGCGATTTCGGCGTTTCTCAAGGTGATTCATATTGATCCTGAAGTGCAGCAGCCTTACGTCTTCTTGGGAAAGATGCTTGATCAGGCGGGCGATCATTTGCCCGAGATTTCGGAGGCGTGCCAGCGCTGGGCCGATAAGAATCCAAAGAGTGCGGTGGCGCTTTTGACGTTAGCCAAAGCGCGGCTGGCGGGCGATTCGAAAGATGCGACGGCGGAAGGTTTGTTGCGGAGATCCCTCGGCATTGACGATAAAAATTGGGAGGCGCATTATGAGTTGGGTGTGCTGTTGGAAGGAAAGCGCGATTGGGCTGGTGCGGCGGCGGAGTTCAAGCGAAGCGCGGAATTGGACGCAAAACAGCCGATGCCGCACTATCACTTGGCGCGCGTGTATGACCGGCTGGGAAACGGGGAAGGGGCTAAGGCGGAGCGGGAACTGCACGAAAAACTGACGAGCGGGCCGAAATAGAGGCTTGCCCCTGTATGCTATCAATGCTATCATTGCTGTAGGAGATGAGCAATGGCGTCGGCAACTGCGGCAATCACGATTCGAAAACTGGAAGAGACCGTGAAAAATCAATTGCGGGTGCAGGCGGCGGAACACGGACGCTCCATGGAAGAAGAAGCGCGCGAAATTTTGAAAAACGCTCTCAACAAATCGGCGGCTCAGTCGGTAGACCTGGCCACTTCGGTACGACGGCGGTTTGCGGCGTTGGGTGGTATCGATCTACCGATAGCCGAGCGCGAGCCCATTCGCCCCGCACCCGATTTCCGTAAATGATTATTCTGGATACCAACGTCGTATCGGAGATCATTCGTCCAATTCCTTCGCAGCAAGTTCTTCAGTGGATCTCATCGCAGCCTGCGTTGCTGCTTTACACAACCTCCATCACCCAAGCTGAGATGTTTTACGGCATGGAAGTTCTCGCGAAAGGGAAAAAGAAGAAAGAGTTGGATGCGGCGCTCAGCGGGATGTTTGAAGAAGACTTTCGTAACCGAGTTTTAAGTTTCGATCCGAGTTGTGCCAAGCACTATGCCGAGATAGCGAGTGGCCGTCAGTCTTTAGGCCGGCCGATCTCGCAGTTCGATGCGCAGATTGCGGCGATTGCCCGCAGCCGAAAAGCCATTCTTGCAACGCGCAACACCGTCGATTTTTCTGATTGCGGAATCAAGATTGTGAATCCGTGGGATTCAAAGGCTTAGCGTTTCGCGGGCATATTTCAGGCATTCAATTACGTTCTGGTTCTCAATCTGCAACTGTTCTTCGCGGGCTAAGTGCGAGATGCGTGGTAAGGGTTTCGCACTCTTGTGCGTGTTCACGAAGCGCAGCGTGCGCGCCAGCGCCAGACCGTTGCGATCGGGAAAGGTTGCCCAGTATTTGTCAGTCAGGCACGGCACTTTAAGCGGGTCACGGGTGATCATTTCGAGGGACCAGCGAACTTGCGGGCGCGCTTGCTGAACGATCTGCACAGCGCGCTTTAGATCTAAATAGCCCTCGCCCAATAAAACTTCCGACAGCAAAAAGCCGTCAGTATCGGTATCCACCGCCATGTTCTTCAAGTGCGTAGTGATCGTGTATGGCGCGAGCTTTTGGATTGTCTCCATGGGGTTGTCATCAAGCAGCGAAATATTGTTGCCGAAGTCGAGGCAGACGCCAAAGTATTCGCTTGAATACTGCTTCATGATGGCCACCATTTCATCAGCCATCCAATCTTTGTGATTTTCCAGTCCCAGCGGGAGTTTGTACTTGTCGAGCAGCGGAACTGCGGCCGCGATGGCCAGTTTGCTTTCCTTCACCTGTTCCTGCCACGCCTCGAAAGTAGCGAACATCTCATAGCGGCGAGTGCCTAAGCAGGCGGCGCGCAGGGCCACCGCGCCCACCTCGCGCGCGTCCTTCAAAGCTTGTTCGAAAGCGCTGGTGTCGTTGCCGCGAGGCATGGGAACCATGGCTTCTACAGCCATACCCAACTCAGCCGCACGCCTGCCAATGCGCGAGATGTCAGCGCGAGACTTGGCTTCACCGGCGATATCACCGTGTAGGCCAGCCTGAATGCCGGACGCTCCCAAAGAATGGCAGTGCTCTAGAAATGCATAGGTGTCTGTGGGAAATCCGACTCCCATGTAGGAAGTTGAGGATATGGCTAACTTCGTTTTAGGCTGGGTCAATTTTTCTCGGGTGATTGCGGAAGAAAGCGATGTTGATGATGGCGGATAACAGACAGAGTCCGGCAAGCACGACCATCGCTATGCCAGTGCTGTGAAACTTGGTACTGATATTGCCCACGATGACTGGCCCATAGTATCCGCCCAGATTGCCGAGGGAATTGATCATGGCGATGCCAGCCGCGGCTGCGGTACCGGAAAGATAAAGTGTGGGCAGCGACCAAAATGATGATGATGCCGTGACCACGCCTGCGCAAGCGATTGTCAACGCGATCAGCCCCACCCAGCCAGGTATTCCGGGAATGGCGGAAATTGCTAAACCTATGCCTCCTGCGGTGACCGGCAGCGCTATGTGGTAGGAACGTTCGCCCGTCTTATCTGAATGGTGGCCAATGAGTAGCATCGCGATCACTGTTACTCCCCAGGGAATCATGGAAAGGTAACCGATGGTGGTCAAGTCTTTGCTGAGCGTGTTCTTGATGATCTGGGGGAGCCAAAATTGCAAGCCATAGTTACCCGCGACAGACCCGAAATAAATCAGACAGAAAAGCCACACAGCGGGTTTGCGGACCGCCTGCAAAAAGCTGTCGTTCCCGCCGAAGGCTAACTTCTTGTGCGCTTCATCTTCTTCTAACCGCCGGCAGATCAAGGCACGTTCTTCCGTGCTGAGCCACTTCGCTGAGTCGGGCCCATCTTCTAAGAAGATCAGAGAGGCGAGACCCGCTAACAGCGACGGAATGGCTTCCGCTACGAAAAGCCACTGCCAGCCGTGCAGGCCGGCCACGTTGTCGAGACGCACCATTAACCATGCGGAAATGGGGCTGAAAATGAAGGGGGCCAGCGGTATAGCGACCATAAAAACAGCCACCATGAGCGACCGGTAACGGTTGTTAAACCAGAAAGTCAGATAGAGAATCACGCCCGGAAAGAAACCGGATTCGACAACACCTAATAGAAAGCGCAGACCTTTGAAATCCCACTCTCCGTGAATGAACATGGTGCACGCCGACACGAGTGCCCAGACCATCATGATGGGGCCAAGCCAGCGCCTGGCGCCTATCTTCTTCAGTGCCATGTTACAGGGGATTTGAAAAAGTAGATAGCCCCAGAAGAAAATCCCGGAACCCTGGCCAAAAACAGCGTCACTCATGCCTAGGTCTTTTTTCATATTGAGACCGGCAAAACTAACATTGACGCGGTCGACGTAGGCAAACATGTAACACACAAAAAGGAATGGCATCAACCGCCAGATCACCTTGTGATAAGTGCGCTTCTCAAAGCCAGGATCAATCGGTTGAGCCGGGCTGGCGGTTAGCGGTTGCGAGTTTATGGCCACTCTAAATTTCCTTTTTGCGAGCGAGATCAATCAATTGATCACAGCCGCGCGCGGTCAGCGCCATCATGGTCAGCGTGGGATGTTTGTCGCCTGTCGTGACAAAACTGCCGCCGCCGAATACAAATAAGTTGGGAATGTCGTGCGTCTGACAGAACGAGTTCAGCACGCTTGTTTTCGGGTCGTCACCCATGCGGCAACTGCCCACCTCATGGAAAAGCGATCCCGGCGGTGCCAGAAAAGGCTTCGCCTCATTCCCTTCGCCTTTGGCCGCATGAAACAATTCCTGCGCCCGATTGAAGAAATCGTGGTACAGCGCTTTGTCGTTATCGGAATGATCGCAATGAATCTTCAAAACCGGGATGCCCCACTTGTCCTTTACGACCGGATCGAGCTCAACGAAGTTTTCCTTGCGAGCCAGCATCTCGCCGCCGGACATCCACACGCGCGCGGCAGCAGGATACAGAGACTTCACCTTTGCTTTATAATCTGAACCGAAACCGGGCAGGGAAGGGGCGAACATCGGGAACATGGCCGCGCCGCCGGACGCGCTCATCGCATAGCCACGGATGAAATTCGGATTCTTCTTCGCCGACAGATTGTTGAAATTAGGAATATACAGACCGCCGGCTTTACCGTCATCGTTGCGGATTGCGTTGCCCTTAAGTTGCGGCAGAAATCCTCCCGCGCCCGCGCCGACTAACTGATCCATCAGATAGTGTCCCAGTACTCCGCTGCTATTGGCGAGGCCGCCATTCGCGGAGTTGAGCAGCATACGAGTATTCTCTAAAGAGGAACCCGCCAGAATGACGATCGGCGCTTCAATCTCAACGGAGTTGTTGGTGAAGCGTTCGATATAACGCACCCCACGCGCGCGATGTTCCGCGTCCACCAGAACGTTGCTGACGACGGAATCGCACAGTACCGTGACATTGCCCGTCTTGAGAGCAGGCGGCAGTGTCGTGGAAACTGTGCTGAACATCGCGCCCACGTCGCAGCCGTTCACGCAGTTGCCGCAATAGTGACAGGGCGGCCGGTTGTTCAGCATCTTCGTGAGTTGCGCCACGCGCCTAGGTGTGGCGGGAAGATCAACCTTTTTACAAGCCGCTTTGAAAATCGTCTCCGCACAGTTCAAGTTCATCGGCGGAAGAAACTGGCCATCCGGGAATTGCGGGAAACCTTCTTTGGCCGCGGATACTCCAATGAAGCGTTCGATGCGGTCGTAATACGGCGCGATGTCCTTGTACGAGATGGGCCAATCTTCGCCATAACCGTCCCGCGAGGACGCCTTAAATTCGAAATCGGACATGCGATCCGAGCAGCGGGCCCAGTGCAGCGTGCGCCCACCCAAAACGCGCGAGCGCAGCCAATTGAAAGGCTTGTCCGGCGGCGTGGTGTAAGGATTATCGCGATCGTCGATCATGATTCGATAGTTGTACTCTGTCGAATTCTTGAAGTATTTGCGTAACAACCCAGGTTTGCCCGCGCCGCGAAAATCGAGCTCATACGGAAATGTGTGTTTGAAAGCCTTAAACGGTTCAATCGGTGAACCCGCTTCCACCAACGCTACTTTGAAACCTTCTTGTGCCAGCGTCAGGCACGCCCATCCGCCGCAGGCGCCCGATCCGACAATGATCGCGTCAAATTTGGTCATCGTTAGACTCGTTGATGCTCCGGATGCGTGCACGCCGGAAACTCGGTCAGATAAGCGATCCCCTTATATTCCAAAACGTCAATAAGACCAATGCGCGAAGTATAGAATGCGCGCACAGTCATCTCTTTGATAAGGCGGTATACGGTGAACGCAGGAGTTGCCGTCGCCGAGCGATCGAGTTCGGGCGCTGCCGCTGCGGCGATGAGTGCTTCTTGCTGCTTTGACGAGAGACTCCCAAACTTGTTCTCGCGCAGCCAGTCTACGGCCTCGCGCCATTGCGCTTGCACTTCCGGCGCAAACTCCGCCGCCGCGTTGACAACGAAGTCGATAAACGGTCCTACCTGGGCTTCGCGCGCTCCCGGCGTGTCATCTGTGGGAATCAAGATGGCGGTGTACCACTCGATCCAAACCAATTCCTCCTGCGAAAAAAACTTGGGTTGGTACGACTTCCAATTGTGCGGATCGGCGGGCGGCTTCGCTTCGGTGGAATGCTCGTGTGTCTGACCGGCCGCCAGCCATGGCGTCAGAAACGCCGATGCGCCTGCCGTAGCAGAAGCTCGCGCCATTAACCAGTTCGCATCGCGGCGCGTCATCGGGCCGTCCAACCTCCATCGATCAAAATGTCAGTGCCTGTGATGAAGGACGCCGCATCCGAGCACAGAAAGTTGGCGAGACTGCCAATATCCTCCACCTTGCCCCAGCGTCCCACTGGAATGTTGGCCACAAACTGCGAGTTCAGTTCAGGGTTGTTCACGATGGGCATGTTCATTTCCGTAGCGAACGGCCCGGGGCTGATGCCGTTCACCGTGATGCCTTCCGCCGCCAATTCCAGCGCCAACGCGCGAATGAGACCAAGCACCGCTGCCTTACTAGCCGAATAGGCGCTGCGCTGCGGCAAAGAGACGTGGCTCATGATAGACGTCATGCAGAGAATGCGGCCATATCCTGTGCCCATCATATGGGGCACGAAGCGCCGCGACATCAGAAAGACGCTTGTCAGATTCGTATTGATAACACTCTGCCATTCGTCCAGCGTGAAATCCGTCAAATTTTTACGCACGTTGATGCCGGCGTTATTGATAAGAATTTGAATTTTCCCCAGCTTGCCCGAAACTTCTTTTTCGAGTTGATCGACCTGCGCCTCGTTGCCGACATCGGCCACAAACACTTCGGCCTTGCCCCCAGCCGCCGAAATTTCGTTCTGGACGCCCGTTAATTTGGCCGCATCGCGCGACACTAAAGCAATTGTCGCGCCCGCTGACGAGAGCGCCAAAGCCATGGCTTTTCCAAGGCCTTTGCTAGCGCCGGTAATGAGTGCAGTCTTACCCGATAGACTGGATGCTTCAGTGAGATTTGCCATTTTCGTGATGAACTTCGACCCTCAACATACTATCGCGCTCGGCTCAGGCGCTTTTGACAGAGCGCGCGCGAGAAGGGCGCGCGACGGTATAATTCAAGTCGCCTCGCCTTGGTAAAAAATGGCAAACCTTGACCTTTGGCTTGATCGCCCTGTTCTCGTCACCGGCGCTACCGGACTCGTTGGCGGTTGGCTCACCAAAGCTCTTCTCGCCGCTGGGGCCGACATAGTCTGTCTTATGCGCGATTGGGTTCCTCAGTGTGAAGTTGTGCATGACGCATTGCTCGCACGCGTGAAGGTTGTTCGCGGCGACGTGCAAGATCGCGATCTTTTGGAGCGTACGCTGGGCGAATACGAAATCAACACGGTTTTTCACCTTGCCGCTCAAACCATTGTGGGCGTCGCCAATCGCAATCCCGTCTCAACCTTCGAGAGCAACGTCGCGGGAACCTGGAACGTGCTCGAAGCCTGCCGCCGCTCGCCAGCAGTTAAGGCGATCGTCGTGGCGTCGTCTGACAAAGCCTATGGAGCTGATAGCCGTTTGCCCTACACCGAAGAGGCCCCGTTGGCTGCTGTTCACCCATACGATGTAAGTAAGTCGTGTGCTGATTTAATTGCTCAATCTTATGGCTCTACTTATGCCTTGCCCGTCGCAATTACTCGCTGTGGAAACCTCTACGGTGGTGGTGATTTAAACTGGAATCGTATCGTTCCCGGAACCGTTCGCTCTGTCCTAAGGGGCGAACGGCCCGTCATTCGTTCAAACGGCAAGTTTCTCCGCGATTATCTATATGTAGAAGATGGAGTCGCCGCGTATCTATTAATAGCCAGCCACTTGCTCGCTGGTAGTAATACCGTATTATGTGGGAGAGCTTACAATTTATCTAACCAATTTCCCGTTACAGTTTGTGATTTAGTTTCCTTGATTCTCAGGAAATTGGACTCGGGTCTTGAGCCAGAGATCAAAAATGAAGCGTCAAACGAGATTGAAAATCAATATCTCAATGCCGAACGGGTACAACGAGAATTAGGCTGGCGGCCGGTTTTTACGTTAGATCAAGGCCTAACGGAAACCATTCGCTGGTATCGCCAATTTTTCGGAGGGTTGCAAGAAGATGACATCGCCGGAAGGCGTTTTGCGCAAACGCATTCTAGACCTGGTAGCTGAGTATCATCAGATTGCGCATGCGCCTGCTCCGTTTGTGCCTGGTCAGAGTCATGTTCCAGTCGCGGGCCGCGTGTTTGATTTTGAAGACGTTCAATCGCTCGTCGATTGCTCTCTCGATTTCTGGCTCACAACGGGCCGCTTTGCCGAAGAGTTCCAAAAACGTTTAGCGTACTATTTTGGCGTTCGGGACGCCACCCTGGTCAACTCCGGTTCGTCCGCGAATTTGCTCGCCATTTCCGCACTGACTTCGCCCAAGTTGGGAACTCGCCGCCTTTTGCCCGGCGATGAAGTGATTACGGTAGCCGCCGCATTTCCCACCACCGTCAATCCAATTGTGCAGAACGGTTTGCTGCCTGTCTTCGTCGACGTCTCAATCCCCACTTACAACATTGATGTCACATTGCTCGACGCCGCCAAATCGGACCGCACCCGCGCCCTCGTCATCGCTCACACACTAGGGAATCCCTTCGATGTGGCGGCCGTCGTCGACTTTGCGCGCAAACATGATCTGTGGCTCGTGGAGGATTGTTGTGACGCGGTCGGCGCCACGTATGGCGGCAAGAAGGTTGGCACCTTTGGCGACCTCGCCACCATCAGCTTCTATCCCGCTCATCACATCACAACCGGTGAGGGGGGCTGCGTCCTCACCCAAAAGCCAATTCTTAAAACCATTGTCGAATCCTTCCGCGATTGGGGCCGCGATTGTTGGTGCGACCCGGGCAAAGAAAATACTTGCGGCAAGCGCTTCGATTGGCAACTGGGTGGCATGCCGCGCGGCTACGACCACAAGTACATGTATTCGCACATTGGTTACAACCTGAAGATGACCGATATGCAGGCCGCCATTGGTGTCTCGCAAATCAATAAACTCCCGGAGTTTATCGCCAAGCGTCGCGCGAATTTCCAATTGCTGCGGAATGGCCTCAAAGATCTGGAACGAATTTTTATACTGCCCGAAGCCACCCCGAACAGTGAGCCAAGTTGGTTCGGCTTTCCGCTAGCCGTCAGACGCGAAGCGCCGTTCAGCCGCAACCGCGTTGTGGCATTTCTAGAAAACCGCAAAATTGCCACGCGTCTCTTATTCGGCGGAAATCTTTTGCGCCAACCCGCTTATCGCGAAGTCAAACACCGCGTTGCCGGCTCACTGGCGAATACCGACTTCATCATGAATCAAGTTTTCTGGGTCGGCCTCTATCCGGGACTGACACCTGAAATGATCGCCTATATGTTGGACGCCTTCCACCACATGCCCATCGGCGATTGGAAGACACTCTGGGCGTGAAACCTGAGCGCGGCACGCTACACTTCCACAAAGTAGT
>Ga0302319_10027232_pt1 | contig 10025 bp, 7 predicted proteins | sample Bog_T0_2_FD_203319 | JGI IMG/M metagenome (GOLD analysis project Ga0302319, IMG submission 203319) | Peat permafrost microbial communities from Stordalen Mire near Abisko, Sweden - Bog_T0_2 | ecosystem: Environmental > Terrestrial > Soil > Wetlands > Peat | place: Sweden: Abisko, Stordalen Mire...
GTTTCTGGAGTCGTTCCGCGCCGTCTTTGGAGACGAACGCCTCAACTACGAGGATGCGATGAAAACCTATTATGGCACGGGCGCGCCGGTCGATTGGCAGGACAACTACATCAGTATGTATGCCACCATGCATCCGTGGGAAGACTGGGCCGAAAGTTGGGCCCATTATCTCCATATTCAAGACACTCTCGAAGTCGCTGCCGATTTCGGTTTGGTGGGCAAGCGGATCAAAATCGATCCCAAGGGCAACGCAGAGGGAACACAGGCTTCTCTCAAGGCCAAACCCTTTGGTCAAGTGCTGGAAGCCTGGGCAGAATTGACGATTGCCCTCAACTCCATCAATCGGAGCATGGGCTTGCGTGACCTTTATCCATTTATCCTTTCCAAGCCCGTTGTCGATAAACTCTATTTTATCTCCGAGGTGATTGCCGGAAGCACGGACGCTGTTGCGCGATAGCCCGGGCACTTCGATAAACGACCCTAAATTCCAGCGGTTTCATCTCCGAATCCGCATGACGAACATGTCCACCGTCGTAATGTCTACTGTTATCAAAGGGTCGAGAGTAGCTGGAAAGCTTCCGAGTGGAGCGCGGACCATTTGGCCGATATTCTCTCCAGGCACTTTATCCGTTTGGGGTCGCTTTCCTGCTCGGACAGAACTTTGGCCACATTGAGAGCATAGTTGCTCGCTTCTATTTGGCTGACCAAAAGGGCGCGGACAAATGCGTCGTCGCTTGTGCCGAAGAGTAGTTGGTGCTGCTTCTCGTCCTGGATGGATTCCCGCACGTCCCGCTCAATCGAGGGAAGCGGATTCCGGTCAAACTTTAGAGCAGGATCGCTCTCCTGCATTTGCTCGATGAGGGAATTGCTGTCCTTGGCCGTCTTGGAGATTCTGATGGCAAAGCCTTCGATAGCTTCGGGAGCGTGTTTGACATCCAAGAGCAAGGGAAGCTGCGCCTCGTCGTCGCAGAGTTGATGGAGGAGATAATACCCACCGTTAAGTTTTTCCTGCCTTGCCGTTATATCATCTCCGCGAACGAACGCGAAACCGCCACAGAGGCATTCGAATATCACTATAAACCGCAGGGCAAAAAAGGCCGGAGAACGCGATTTCATAATCGATTTCGGGAAAATTTTAGATCTGTCCGTTGCTGCTGCTCAATCCTCTATCTTGGGTGCGTCAATCCCGAGTGCATCGGCCAAATCGAGTAAATGGTCCTGCTCCTGGGCAATGATCTTGCGCAATACCTCACCGAGCGCAAATTCGCTCAACGCATCCGCCTGTTTGATTCTCTGGCGATAGTTGCGAATGGTTTCTTGTTCGTTTTCCAGATCAAAGCGAAGCATTTCCTCCGGTTTATCGGACAACTTTACTTCCTTCGGCGTCTTGGTTGGCGTCCCGTTGAGATAATCGATTTGTTTTGCGATGAGCAGCGCGTGACTCAGCTCCTCTGCGGCGTGAAGTTCAAGTTCGCCTGCAATGTGATTATAAGCTGCGCCCTTCATGGTCTGGCTGTAAATGACGTAGGCGATGATGGCTTGATACTCTCTTGCCAAATCTTCGTTCAGCAGTTTGACCAACTCATCCCGACTGATTTTTGTATCCTTGCTCATAAGAGTGTTTTGTTCAGAGCCCCATGGGTGCCGCATTCTCGCAGATTTGTGAGTCTCCCCTCTGCTTTGCATTTACGGTGCCACTTACTCGTTTGCGGCGTCTACCTCCCAAACCAGTGGTTATGGTCTTGATCGATAGCTTTGCATTTCGTGCAAAATCCTGACTGGCCAGCCGACACCGCGCAAAATGCGACGCACCTATTTAGGATGAAATTTTGTTGGGGAGAGTTATTTTCAGGGTCAGAACTTCAAATGGGCGGAGTTTCAATTTTACGCCAGAGGCGTTCGCGCGCATCGGCTGGGCATTATCCTCGAGCAGATCGACGCGGCTGATTTTCTGAAGAGGCAGAGCGGTTTTCAGATGGGCGCTCTGGTGTGCTCCGTGGGATTCGTAGAGCCGAAGAATGAGGTCGTTGGAATCCTCGGCTTTTTTGACCGTATCAATCACCACAGCGGGATTGTCGACGCTGAAGAAGCTTTCCAGCCGGGGTTCGGCCGAAGTGGCAAAGACCTGGAGCGGGTGGTTGAAGGCCGCGGCTTCCGGAATGACTCCGCCCAGTTGCGGTCCGTACGCGTGGGGAAAAAGGGCGTAGCGGAAACGATGCCGGCCCATGTCGGCGGTGGCGTCGGGCGACTTGGGCGCGCGCAGGAGCGAGAGCGTGAGGACGTTGCCCAGACAGGCGTAGCCGTATTTCGAATCGTTCAACAAGGCGACGCCGTAGCCGGGCTCGGAGAGATCGGCCCAGCGGTGCGCGCTGACCTCAAACCGGGCGAAGTCCCAGGTGGTGTTGAAATGCGTGGGCCGGCGCACATGGCCGAATTGAATTTCGTAGGTCGCATAATCGCTGCGCAGTGCGAGCGGAAATTCGACTTTGAGGAACTGATCTTTTTCGCGCCAATCGACCTGGCACTCGAAATCGAGACGCGGCGATTCGGCATCGAGGGAGATGCGCTGCGTCAGGGTGCACTTCGGGCTGATTTCATAGTCGAGCTCGACGATGGCGCGCAGGGGGCCGGCGGCGATGACCCGGCTCTTGAGCACGCGGCCGACTTCGCGGCGCTTTTCCAAGTGATAAATGTCGACATCCCAAGCCTCGAATTTTTCCGGCTTGTCCTCGAAAAGGGCGAATTGGTTGCCCTTGCTTCCGGGACTGATCGTTTCGCGATCATGGCGTTTGTCGAAGAAGCTGGTGAGGCGTCCCTGGGCATTGAATTGGGCGCAAACGAGGTTGTTCTCGAGGGTGAAGCCATTTTTTCCCTGATGTACGGCGACGGGCGCGTCCGTTTCGGTTCGCACCTCGCAGACGGCGTAACCGCAAGCGGGCGCCTGGGCGAAGGAGAGTCCCTGCGATAGCCCCTTGCCCAACGGATTGGCCACGATTTCGCGGCGCGGCCAACCCAGCGTGTTGAGGGCGAGCAGATTTTTGCCCTTCGCCGCGGGCAGGAGCCGGGCGATGGCTCGATCCCGCAGTTCCGCTGCTGCGCCGAAGACCTCAGCGTAATCCCGGGCTGAATCCTCATAGACTTCGGTGATGGATGAACCGGGAATAATGTCGTGAAATTGGTTGAGCAGGACGATGCGCCAAAGGCGGTTGATCTCCGCCCGCGGATAGGCCGCGCCTTTCAGGTTGTGGGCCAGGACGGCGAGGAATTCGACATCGTGGAGCAATTCCTCACTGCGGCGGTTGTCGCGTTTATTGGCGGCCTGGGTCGTGTAGGTGCCGCGATGCATTTCAAAGTAGAGTTCGCCCTGCCAGATAAGCGGGTCCTTGAGATCGTCGTCGCATCGCTGGAAGAAATCCTGCGGAGACCGGATCTCGACTTCGGGCAGACCAGCGACGTTCTTGAGCCGGCGCAGTCTCTCGAGCATTTCCTCAGTCGGGCCGCCGCCGCCGTCGCCGAAGCCAAAGAGCATGTAGCTTTCGGAGGCACGCTCCTTATCCTTGAAGTTGGTGATGTGTTTTTGGACTTCGTCGACGGAGACGCTGGCGTTGTAGGTGTCGCTCGGCGGAAAATGAGTCAGCACGCGGGAGCCGTCGATGCCTTCCCAGAGAAAGGTGCTGCTGGTTGGCCGGTTGATCTGGTTCCAGGAGAGTTTTTGCGTGAGAAAAAAGCGGATGCCCGCGCCGCGCATGATTTGGGGAAGAGCGCCGGAGTAACCAAAGACGTCGGGGTTCCAGAACTCGCGACAAATCGCGCCGAATTCTTTTTTAAAGAAGCGCTGGCCGAAGAGAAACTGGCGGACGAGCGATTCTCCCGAGGGAATGTTGCAATCAGGCTCAATCCAGGTGCCGCCGGCGGGAATGAATCGGCCCTTCCTGGCCTTGGCCTTGATTTTGGCGTAGAGCGCAGGTTGCTCTCTCTTGATCCACGCCAGTTGCCGCGCCTGGGAACAGGCGAATTTATACTCGGGATATTGATCCATCATCCGGACCGCCGTGGAGAAGGTCCGGTAGCATTTGCGTTTCGTTTCGGCCAGGGGCCAAAGCCACGCGGTGTCGATATGGGCATGGCCGATGGCCGAGACGTGGTGATTTCCGTCGCCGTTGCGCCTGGCGAGGAATTTCTTCGCGAGGGCGCGGCCCGCCGCGTAGGTGGAGCGATCACCCAGCGTCACGACGTTGATGATTTCGTTGGCAACCGTCATCGCAGGACCTTGATGGACGCCGTCCACCGGTAGTTTCTCGGCCATTTCCTTGATGACCATGAAGTCCCACAACAGGTCCCATACGGCGCGGTCACGCACGACGAGTTGAACCTGACGCAAGCGCCCGAGGTTATCCCGCTGAGTCTTATTGCCCGCATCGGGAATGCCGAACATGCCGTTAATCGCCGTCTCGACATAGAGGGAACCGCGTTCTTTGCCCTTGGCCCGCGCTGCGATGGTGAAGTAGGAACGGATGTCCTCCTCCTGTCCCCAGTTGGAGTTCGTGAGCCCCTGCATCGGCACGCCGTCTTTCCACACGCAACCTTCCGAGGTGGCATTGAAATAAAGCAGGACTTCCTCGCCCGACCACTCCTTGGGAATGACGTAGCCGATCCGAAACCAGTGGGTTGACCAATCGGGGCCGAAACGCTCGCCTTGTTTTGCCAGACGGTACCTGCCCTTCAACGCCTCGGCGTACGAGATGCGGTCAGGCGCGGAGTAGACCTCCAACTTTTCCGGCGCGATTGATCGCGGGTAAAGCAGAGCTTTGAGTTCTTTTTCAAATCTGACGAAGCGGCCCTTGGTGAGTTCAGGATGTTTGAGCATGGAATTGAGTATGGTTAAAATGGAAAGTCGGACAGGCGACGGCAAAGAAAGTTAGTCGGCGTGGGTGCGTTCATCGGAACGCGGGAAGAAAATCGAAGGGCGCCACGAAAGACATCGCAACTGCAAGATATACGGATCATTGGCTGCGATGACAAGACCGCTCGGACTTGCGGACGTTCCGCGGATCGAGGAACGACTGCGCTTGGGCCGGTCTGTATAGGAGAAAGAAAACTCTTTGGCTCGCTCCGCTCAGGATCAAGCAAGCATAAAAGACCTGATTTCACCAAGAAGTGATACGAGTTACAAATCGACGGCCACGCGGCATTGGCGTAACTTGGAAGGCTACTCATGCAGACTGGCACTACGATGTCGCCGCCGATCGCTATTTTTCGCACGCGGCGTTTCTTTATTCACCTGGGGATAGCCCTGGCAATTCTCGGATTAATCACCGGTTGCGGTCCTTCGTCGCGCGTCCGGGTCCAGGGTTATGTCGAGGGCGAGTTCGTCTACGTCTCGTCGCAACTGTCGGGGCCGTTGCAAACGTTGAACGTCTATCGCGGAACCGAGGTGAAGGCAGGCGACCCGCTTTTCGAGCTTGATCGCACGCTGGAGAAAGCCGTGCTGGACCAGGCGCAGGCGTCGCTCACGTTCACGGAAAAGGATTTCGAGCGCCAGGAATTCCTGAGCCAAACGCCCGGCACGGCTTCGGTGCGGGACCTTCAGCTTTCGCGCTCGGCGCGGGACCAGGACAGTCAGCGCCTGGCGGAGGCGCAGTGGAATTACGCGCAGAAGGCGCAGACAGCGCCGCAGACCGGTATTGTTTTCGACACGCTGTACCGGCAGGGCGAGTGGGTTGAGGCGGGGCACCCCGTGGTGCAATTGCTGCCACCGGAGAATATCGAAGTGCGCGCGTTTGTGCCGGAGAGGGTGATCGGAACGCTTCACGCCGGAGATCAGGCGAAGGTTTTTGTCGATGGCGTTGACGCTCCCTTTATCGGGACGCTGCGTTTCATTTTCCCGAAGTCGGAGTTCACTCCGCCGGTGATCTACAGCGAGGAGAGCCGCGAGAAGCTGGTTTACATGGTCGAGATCGATTTCGATCCCGCGACGGCGGTGAAGCTGCATCCGGGTCAGCCGGTCGATGTCGAGTTTGATCGCTAGAATGCCCTTATGCCCGGCGATTTTGCCATCGATGTCCAGGGGATGACGAAGCGCTTCGGCGAACGCACGGTCGTGAACAAGATCGATCTGCAGGTGGAGCCGGGGGAGATTTATGGGTTCCTCGGTCCAAACGGCAGCGGCAAGACAACTTTCATCCGAATGCTCTGCGGCCTGTTGCGGGCCGACGCGGGGAGCGGCACCTGCCTTGGCTACGATGTGATCCGGGACAGCGACTCGATCAAAAAACAGGTCGGCTACATGACGCAGCGTTTCAGTTTTTATGAGGACCTGACCATCGCGGAGAATCTCGACTTCGTCGCCCGCATGTATGGCATGAAGGACCGAAAGCAACTGGTGGAAAAGAGCATCGCAGACCTCGGATTGACCGGGCGGGAGAACCAACTGGCAGGGGAACTTTCCGGCGGTTGGAAACAGCGGATGGCCCTGGCCGCCTGCCTGATTCACTCGCCGAAGCTGCTGCTGCTCGACGAGCCGACCGCGGGAGTCGACCCAAAGGCGCGGCGCGATTTTTGGGAGCACATCCATCGCCTGGCCCTGGAGGGCCTGACGTTTCTCGTCACGACACATTATATGGATGAGGCGGAGCGTTGCCACCGGCTCGCCTATATTTCCAACGGCCATCTGCTGACGCACGGCACAGTGAAGGAGGTCGTCGATCGCGTTGGCCTGACCACCTGGTCGGTGCACGGACCCGATGTGATCGAGTTGGCCGACAAGCTCCGCAACAAGCCGGGCGTCAACCAGGCCATCGCGTTCGGCAACAAGCTGCATGTCAGCGGCGACGACGCGGCGGCGCTGGAAAGGGCCATCTCACCGTTTCGCGTCGCGCCCTACGACTGGCAGCAAATCCCCTCGGGGCTGGAGGATGTTTTCATCCATCTCATGGAAAAATCGCAGGAGCCCTCATGAGCGTGTGGTCCCAATTTTCCATGGAGCGGTTCAAGGGCATCGTGATGAAGGAATTTATCCAGATGCGCCGGGACCGCCTGACTTTCGCGATGATGCTGGGCATTCCAATGCTGCAGTTGATTCTCTTCGGCTATGCAATCAACGTGAACCCGCGGCATCTGCCCACCGAGGTGCTGATGGCAGACAACGGGCCGCAGGCGCGCGCGATTCTTTACGCGTTCAAGAACACCTCCTATTTCGATTTCGTGAAGCTGTGCAAGACCGAAGCGGAAGGAAAAGAGGCGCTGCAACGCGGCGACGCACTGTTCGTAATCAATATTCCGGAAAACTTCAGCCGCGATCTGCTGCGCGGGGACAAGCCGACGATCCTGGTCGAGGCCGATGCGACCGACCCGGTCGCGACCAGCTACGCGGTGGGCGCGATCAACGGGCTTCTTACCACCGCGCTGCAAAATGATCTCAAGGGACGCCTCGCTTATCTGAACGGCACCGATCCTCCCTTCGCGATGCAGGTGCATTCCCTTTACAACCCGGAAATCAATACGCAGTACAACATCGTGCCAGGGCTCATGGGCGTGATTTTGACCATGACCATGATCATGATCACCGGGATCGCCATCACGCGCGAGCGGGAGCGAGGCACGATGGAGAACCTTCTCTCCATGCCCACGCGCCCGCTGGAAGTTCTGGTCGGAAAAATCACGCCCTATATTTTTGTCGGTTACGTGCAGTTGGGCCTGATTCTCTTCATGGCCCATTTTCTTTTTGGGGTGCCCGTCCTCGGCAGCGTCACGCTTCTCATGGCCACAGCGTTTCTCTTCATCGCCGCCAACCTCGCCTTGGGCATCATGTTTTCCACCGTCGCCAAGAGCCAGATTCAGGCGATGCAAATGTCGTTCTTCGTCTTTCTCCCGTCGATCCTGCTCTCAGGCTATCTCTTCCCATTCCGGGGCATGCCGCAGTGGGCACAATGGGTCGGCGAGATATTGCCACTGACACATTTCCTGCGCATCGCCCGCGGCATTTTGCTGAAGGGCAACGGGCTGGCGGAAATCGCGCCGGAGATCTGGCCCATTGCGCTGTTTGCCGTCATCGCGCTGACCATCGGCGTGAAGCGGTACCGGCAGACGTTGGATTAGGCCCGGTCGGCGCGGATGAGATCGATAACGTCGACCTGCATTATCGTTTCTAAATGTAACAATGCATAACTCATGGCCGGGAAAGCTGAATCCCTTTGCGCTGCGGAGTGGGCCTGCTAGCCTGAAAAGGCTGTGAACCCTCCCGGTTTATTTTTCGGACTGGCAAGCCCAGAGCCATTTTCGACACAGCTATTTTGGGCTCTTGGCTTCGTCGGCCTTTTTCTCGTCGTCGTGCAGGCCGTCCTGACGCTGGTTTTCGGCCATCACGGCGACATGGGCGGAGATGGTGATGGATTTTCCTGGAGCAGCTTCATTTCGATTAAAACCATGGCCGCGATGTGCCTTGGCGTTGGTTTTGGCGGCGCGGCTTTTGGCGAAAACGGTTTTTCCATCGCGGCGGCGGTGGCGGGCGGAATGGTCATCGGCCTGATGCTCGCGGGTATGTTCGTTGTCTTGATGAGGGGAATGTACGGCCTTCGTTCCGACGGCACGACTCGGCTTTGGGAAGCCATTGGCCATCGCGGCACGGTCTACCTGCCCATTCCGGCCGAGGACGCCGCTGCGGGTGAAATCCAGGTCTGCTTCGGCGGACGCCTGGTGAATGTCCCCGCCTTCACGCGCGGACCCAAACTCTCCACCGGCACCGATGTGCTCGTCATTTCTGTCCGCGGCGACAACGCCCTTGAAGTCGAAAAAGCTTCGTCGGAACCGTTCCAAATCATCAACTAAAAATTATGGCCCTCTATTATCTGTTCTTCGGTGTTGTCTCCCTTTTTGTCGTCACCTTTTTCGCGTTCCTGAGCCGCTATCGGCGCTGTCCGTCGGATCGCGTGCTGGTGGTTTATGGTCGCGTCGGCACGGGGCGCAGCGCCCGGTGTCTGCATGGCGGCGCGGCCTTTGTCTGGCCCGTGATTCAGGATTACCAGTATCTCGACCTGCACCCGATGTCGATCGACATCCAGTTGAACAACGCGCTGTCGAAGCAGAACATCCGCGTGAGCGTGCCGTCGACTTTCACCATCGGCGTCACGACCGATCCGGACAAGATGGGCAACGCGGCGGAACGGCTGCTTGGGCTCAACAGCGGCCAGATCATGCAGCTCGCGAAGGAGATTATTTTCGGGCAGATGCGGCAGGTGGTCGCGGCGATGCGGATTGAGGAAATCAACGCCGACCGCGATCAGCTCATTGAAGCGATCACGAAAAACATCAGCACCGAGCTGGAGAAGGTCGGGCTGCGGCTGATCAACGTCAACATCCAGGACGTGACCGATGAGTCGGGCTATATCGAGGCGCTCGGCAAGGAGGCCTCCGCGAAGGCGATTGCGGACGCGAAGATCAAGGTGGCGCAGGCCGAGCGCGACGCGGAAATCGGCAAGGCGCAAGCCGACAAGGAAATGACGGTCAGCGTGGCGAGCGCGCAGGCCGATGCGACGCAGGGCAAGAACATGGCGCAGCAGCAGATCGCGCAGTCGAATGCGGACCTTCGCATCAAACAGGCCGAGGCGGCGCGCACCGCGCAGGTGGCTGAAAATGTGGCGAAGGCCGACGTCGAACGCCAGACCTTCGACGCCGAAGCCAAGGCGCAGGAAGCCCGCGCCGACATGCAACGAAAGCAGCAATACGCCGAGCGCGTCGTGCCGGCCGAGATCGCGAAGGAAGCCGTCATCGTCAACGCGCAGGCCGAGGCGCAACGCGTCACCATCGCGGCGGAAGCGGAAGGCAAGCGGGTCCTTACCGTGAAGCAGGCTGAGGGTCTCGGCATCAAGGCGGTGCTCGAAGGCCGCGCGGAAGGTTTCCGGCAACTGGTCGCGGCAGCGGGCGGCAACTCGAACGAGGCGGTCGTGGTGCTCGTGGCCGATCAGCTTCCGGGCATGATCGATTCGCAGATGAAGGGCATTTCCAATCTCAAGATCGACAAGGTGATC
>Ga0302319_10027233_pt1 | contig 10024 bp, 11 predicted proteins | sample Bog_T0_2_FD_203319 | JGI IMG/M metagenome (GOLD analysis project Ga0302319, IMG submission 203319) | Peat permafrost microbial communities from Stordalen Mire near Abisko, Sweden - Bog_T0_2 | ecosystem: Environmental > Terrestrial > Soil > Wetlands > Peat | place: Sweden: Abisko, Stordalen Mire...
TTGCCAGGATTGAATTGGCGATGCGGGCGTAAGGAATCACGCGCGTTCAGCCTGCTCGCTGACCAGGTCCGCCATGTAGGAACTCCGCACCAGCGGGCCGCTGAACACCATCTTGAAGCCCATCCCGATTCCGATATCGCGGTATTGGTCGAAACGTTCCGGAGTCACATATTCCGAGACCGGCAGGTTACGCCTCGTGGGTTGCAGATACTGGCCGATGGTTGCCACGTCGACGTCGCGGTCCCGCAGATCGCGGAGCAACTGAGTTACCTCTTCCGGCGTTTCGCCCAGTCCCACCATGAAACCGGATTTTGTCAGCACTTCCGGGCGATGTTTTCGCGCGAAGCTCAGCACGTCGAGCGACTGGACGTAATTGGCCTGCGGGCGTACGCGCCGATAGAGCCGGGGCACGGTTTCCATGTTGTGGTTGAAGACGTGCGGACCGGCATCGAGTACGGCCGCGACCGCACTCATGTTGCCATCGAAATCCGGTGTCAGCACCTCGACGCGGGCGACCGGAAGCGCGCGCTGCACCTCGCGTACCGTTTCCGCAAAATGCGCGGAGCCGCCATCGCTCAGGTCGTCGCGATTGACGCTGGTGATTACGACATAGCGGAGTTTCATGTCCGCCGCCATGCGCGCCACGTTGGCCGGTTCGGCAGGATCGAGTTGCATGTCATGGATCCGCGGGTTGCCCTTGGGCACGGAGCAGAAGCCACAGCCGCGGGTGCAGCGGTTGCCCAGAATCATGAAGGTTGCAGCGCCGCGATGAAAGCAATCGTGAATGTTCGGGCACCGAGCCGATTCGCAAACGGTGTGCAGGTTGAGCGCGCGAAAGCCCGACTTAAGAGCGTTCAGCGATTCATAGTGCGTGGCGCTGCGGCGTGCCCATTCCGGCAGGCGTGGGCTCCGGGGAGCATCGATCTGAACGAGAGGCGTCACGGCTGTTTGAAAGTCACCAGCTCTTCGTATCCCAGTTCCTTCAGCTTTCTCTTGGCATCTGCCACGGCGAGTCCGGTGCGGTAGGGCCCGACCAGAACGCGGAAGAGTTTCGGCTTAGAACTCTCGGCCATGATGGAGGGAAGTCCGGCATCGCGCAGGGCCTTCACGAGGTTGTCCGCACCGGGGCGTTCCGGTGCCGATACCTGTACGTACTCCGCACCCTTTTCCGGGACGGAGACGACAATCGCGGCGGCAGCGGCAGGAGGCGTTCGCGGAGTTGGCCCCGCGGGAGCGGATTGCGGAGGGGCGGACGAAATGGTCGCAGGCGCAACTGAAGGCGAAACATTCGCATTTGCCGGCGGCTGCGCTCCGGCCGCTGCCGGATTGTCGGACACGCGCGGCTCAGTTCCCGGCAAAGACCCCGCATCGCCCGACGCGGATGGCGCCCCGACGGTATCGGTCGACTGTTGCGGCTTCGGCTGCTCGCGGTGTTCCTCGGGCACGGTAGCGGAAGGAGTCTCAGTAGCATTGGCGGCAGTTCCTGTTTTCGCGGAGTTGCCGCCAACCACATAGCCCATTGCGAAAAAAACACCGCACAGCAATGCGGCGACAAAGAAGATCGCAAGCAGTTGTTTGTTTCCTAATACCAGTTCTCGTTCGCCGCCGTTTTCGCTCATAATCGGGTTTTCGATCCCCTGCCATTCATTGCTTCCGCCGGTGCATGCAGCCTGCCGCCGCGGTACGCCTCTCTAGATAGCGTAACTCCTGGGAGATGCGCTCGGCTTCAGGGCTGCCGGCCTGCCAATCCGTACGGGTTGCCGAGGCTCTCCAGGTTTCTCCATATGGACGTGGTTCCCGGCCACGATCAGTCTCCCAGGTGCTCACCGAAGATGCGCGCTTTCCGCGAGAACTGGCCCCTCTGTAGGCTATGCCGCCGCCCCTTTATTGCGTCGCGCACGAGATGCGAGCGACAGCAGCACGCCCATGACCAGGACTATGGGAATTACCAACAGTGATGCCGCCAGGTGAATGTGCAAAGCAGGATTGTCCGAATCGATCAAGCGTGAAGCGCCTGCGGTCAGCATGATCGCCGCCGCAGCAGCCAGGATAAATTGCACGGAGCGCATTGTCTGCCTCGCCTCCATGGCAAGGCAGGCAAGCCCGGCGGCTGTGAGCAAAGCTCCCCGCCATGCGATGGGATACTCGGCGAGGCTCGCGAGTGCGACGGTTGCGAAAGTAGCGCCGAGCACTCCCGGCAAGATGCTTCCGGGCCGACAGAATTCCATGCAGATGCCGAGCACGCCGAAGAGGAGCAGGACGAGCGCCATGTCGGGAGATGCGATTGCCGACAGGACTCGACGGCGAATCGTGGGGCTTGTTGCGCTCCCGTTGGCTGTCTGTAGCGACGTGGACATCGGCCCGACTATTTCCCTGATATGGAGCTGTATTGTGCGGGCCGGGAGCACACAGGTATACAACGAAACGGCGACGAGGAAGAGGATCCGCAAAACATTTACCACTATAGCTCTCCAAAGACATAAGTCGAATGGCGCCGGCGTTGCGGAACCGTGCTTTTATCGGGCAAATAAAACGTTTTTTAGCGACATTGTAATGCGGAGGCTTTATAATGGGATTTCACCCATTATGCCTAAGAAAACCCTTGCTACAGAAACCGCAGCCGCAGCACCCGCACGCGTTGCAAAACCGAAGACCCCGCGAGTCGCCCCCGTTGTCGAAGTTGCCTCTACACCACGTGTCAAGAGCGTCAAACACAGCAAAGCCGCCAGCACACCGCTTCCCGTTGCGGAAGTTACTCCGGTTGCTGCAACTCCGGGGAACGCTTACGATCAGATCGCCAAAATCGCCTACGGATATTGGGAAGCCCGCGGTTATCAGCACGGTTCATCCGAGCAGGATTGGTTGCGCGCCGAGCAGGAATACCTGCGGCAGGCGTAGTCTTTTGTCCTAATACTTCCGCAGAACCGCCAGTAAGCGACCGCTGATTTCCACGTCGCTGGCGGGGACGCGGATGGGGCTCATGGTCTCATTGGCTGGTTGCAGCCGTATCATATTTCCCTGTTCGCGGTAAAACCGCTTCAGCGTTGTTTCATGGCCGCCCACCACGGCGACTACGATCTGGCCATCGCTGGCATCCTTGGTCCGCTCGACCAGTATCATGTCGCCGTCGCAAATGTGGTCATCCACCATGGAATTCCCACGCACGCGCAGTGCGTAGGTTTCCTTGCGCCCTACGAAATCGGCGAAGCTCAGGGAATCCGTAGTCTCGAAAGCCTGCACCGGCTGGCCTGCGGCGATGCTGCCGTGGATCGGCACTTCGAGCGACGCCGAGAATTTGTTGCGGCTTTGCTCCTGAACGTAACGGGGAGCTACTTCCACCGACCGGCTCTGGTTTGCGCCGCGCGAAAGATAATTCTTCTTTGCCAGCGCGGAGATGTGTTTGTGGACGGTGGCGATCGAGGAGAGCTTAAGTCCCCGAGCGATTTCCTCATAGCTGGGGTTGTAGCCGTTCTCAACCTGGTAGCCGGCAATGAAGTCCAACACGTCCTTTTGTCTGCGGGTCAGGGCCATTTTGCTTATTATAGGCGAACAAACGGTGAAATTGCAAGGCTATTTTCGGCGTTCGTGCGCCCTGGCCCGATTCGCACCCTCCAGGACGTTAATTGCCGCAGTCAGCGCCATGCTCGACGGCCTCCACAACGGCCATGTGCTGAAGTGCCGCCCGCGGAGTTGGTGAACAAAAGCAACAGGAAAGGCGAGTAGACAATCGCCGCTCTAATTGACTGCTCCCGTCCTCGGCTACCTTAGTATTCATGTAAACTCTCGTTTCTGAACATGTTCAATATGAACGTGTTCAGTTTCATGTTATGCTGACGCGGTTCGAGTGTCAAGAGAACTATGAACATGTTCAAAACGGGATCATGCCCCGGACCCGTTCGCAAAATCCGCAGGCCGACAACAACACCTCACCCGCTCAAATGCTATTCTGGTGAACCAAATGGCAATGCGGCGCGCGCTTCCGAAAATCTGCATCGCGCTCGGGCTGCCCGACGTTCCCCGGCTCCTCGAACAGGCTCGCCGCGAGGCGGAGGCAGGCGAGAATTTCCTCGAATTTCGTATCGATTATCTCCCTGATCCGGTGCGCGGCGCCGAACTGATCGCCTCATTTCTGCGCGAATACCCCAACTGCACGATCCTTGCCACCTGCCGGCGGCATCAAAACCACGGCCGCTTTAACGGCAGTATCGAGGAACAACTGCGGATCCTGGAACTCGCCATCCAATGCGGCGCGCGCGCCGTCGACATTGAAATCGAAACCGCGGAAGTTGTACCGGCGCGTTGCGCGGAGTTGCGTACGAAGGCTCAACTGATCGTTTCCTGGCATCATTTTGAAACCACGCCTCCGCTGGACCCCGTTCTGAAGCGAATGCGCAAAGTTCCGGCCGACGTCTACAAGCTTGTCAGCACGGCACGCAAGCCGACCGATACTGCCCGCGTGCTCGCCGCCAGTCGGCTGAGTCCCAAGATCCCTCTGGTCACTCTGGCCATGGGAGAAATCGGCTTCCCGACGCGAGTCATCTCGACCGCGCTGGGGACTCTGTTTACCTACGCGGCGCCGGCGCACTTTCAGGGCACGGCCGCCGGACAAGTGAACGCGCGTCAGCTGCGTTCGCTTTATCGGATCGACAAATTCACGAAGGCGGCTAAGCTTTACGGCGTGATTGCGGACCCGGTTGGCCATTCGGTCTCGCCGCACGTGCATAACCGCGCGTTTCAATCGAAGCGGGTGGATGCCGTATACGTTCCGCTGCTGGTGAAACCGAATCAGCTGCGCGATTTCTTTCAATTCGCGGAGGAAGCGCCGCTTGCCGGTTTCAGCGTAACGATCCCACACAAGCGCAAGATCATGCGCTATCTGGATCACGTGGATCCTCTGGCCCGGCGCATCGGGGCGGTGAATACGGTATGGCGCAAGGCAGGGAAGTGGCGCGGCACCAATACGGATGCCGAAGCGGTGGCGCGCCCGCTGGCGAAAATGCTGGATCTCAGCAAAGCTACCGTGCTGATTGCGGGCAACGGCGGCGCGGCGCGGAGCGCGGCCTGCGCGCTTTCCGATGCCGGTGCGAAGATTGCCATCACGGGCCGAAATCCCGACCGCGTGCGCGCCTTCGCCCGCCCGCTCGGCGCCGAAAACCTTACGCTCGAACAGGCCTGTGCCCGTCACTTCGACGTAGTGGTCAATGCGACTTCGGTGGGCATGTGGCCCAACGTGAAGGACTGCATATTTCCGGATGTGATACCTGGCGACATCGTATTCGACCTGGTTTACAATCCACTTGAGACGGAACTGATCCGTCGCGCCAGGGCGCAGGGACGCCAGGTGATTCCGGGTGTCAGAATGTTTATAGAACAGGCCGTGCGGCAGTTTGAAATCTGGACCGGCGAACCGGCTCCGCGCGCGGCGATGGAAGCGGCGGCGCTCGATGCGCTGTCAGCCCGATACTCGGAACAAAAAAAGTGACGCCGGAGCAAAACACGTGAAGCTGACTCGCCGAAAGCTGATCCCTGCGCTGACCCTCGGCGCGGCTGCGGCATCGGCCCTTGCCGTGAACGCTTCGGCGCAGTCTGCGGCGGGCACGGCCGCTGCGGATCCGGCCCGAACCGCCCATGATGCAGTGCAGCGGAACATGGACACATTGGCTAAGTTCGAAGTCCCGATGGCAATCGAGCCGTCCTTTCAATTCAAGGCATGACCAACGACGTATTTTTCGCGCCGATTCCCGAGCTGAATGCCCGTCTGAAGAAGCATGAATTCTCGGCGGAAGAACTGGTCAAGGCCTTCGGGGCGCGCCTGGAATCTTTGGGGCCGCGATACAACGCCCTTGCCCTGCCGTTGACAAAAGTGGCGCTCGCCCGCGCGAAGGACGTCGACAAAGAAATCAAGCGGGAACGCTATCGGGGTCCGCTTCAGGGGATTCCTTTCGGCGCCAAGGATCTGCTTTCTTTCGCCGGACATCCGACGACCTGGGGCGCGAAGCCTTACGCGACGCAGACGTTCGAAGAAACTGCGACCGTGCTCGGAAAGCTCGACGATACGGGGGCGCTGCTCATCGGTAAGCTTTCGATGGTGGAATTGGCAGGTGGCGGCGGTTACCGAATCGCAGGTGCATCGCTGACGGGCCCCGGTTTGAATCCCTGGGATGTGACGCGCTGGTCGGGAGGTTCTTCGAGCGGTCCGGCGAGCGCCGTGGCTGCGGGTCTGGTGCCGTTCGCACTGGGTTCGGAGACTTCGGGTTCGATCATCACGCCGGCTGCATTTTGCGGTGTTACGGGCTTGCGGCCGACTTACGGTTTGGTGAGCCGCCACGGCGCGATGGCGCTGTCCTGGACGCTCGACAAAATTGGCCCGATCTGCCGCAGCGCCGAAGATTGCGGTCTTGTGCTGCATGAGATTTCCGGCGGGGATTCGAACGATCCCGGCTCCGCGGGCAAGAGCTTTTATTTCGCTCCGCAGTTTGCGCGCAAGCCGGCGGAGATGAAAATCGGTTTCGCCGCGGTGGATATGGACTGGGCGGATCCCGAGTTGCGTCCGGCGCTCGATGCAGCGATGAAGACCCTGCGCGAGATGGGCGCAACTCTGGTGGAAACAAAGCTGCCCGATTACCCGTGGGGCGCGTTGATCAATACGATTATCGGCGCCGAAGGAGCTTCGGTCTTCGAGCCGCTGATCTCCAGCGGAAAGGTGAACGAGTTGGCCGATCCGAGCCAGGCGGAAGGCCTGAAGGCAAACCTGACCATTCCGGCTGCGCAGTATCTGAAGGCGATGCGTGTGCGCACGCTGGTGCAGCGGAGTTTCCGGGAGCTGTTTGAGAATGTCGACCTGCTGGTTGCGCCCGCGCGCTACGGAGTAGCGCCCCAGGTGAGCGAGCCTTTGGATGGCTCATCGGCGCCGTCACGGCCCAACCCTGCATCGGCCGGCATGCATAGCCTGATTCCGGCCGCTAACCTGGCGGGATTGCCGGCGATTTCCTTTCCGTGCGGATTTGCGGGTGGACTGCCGGTCGGGTTGCAGTTGGTGGGTCCTTCGTTTCGGGAGAATTCGCTGCTCGCGGTGGCTATTGAATATCAGAAACGGACGGAGTGGCATAAGCGGCATCCGAGCGTTTGAAGTTTTCAGTTTTCAGTTTCTTTAGCTCCGTCCGCCCGGCCTGATCCCAGCGCATTTCAGGCTGATCGGAATGAAGGCGAGTGCCATTGCCCGGGCAGCCGATACCTGAAGCCGAATCGGCCTTTAGCCGGGAGCTGTTTAATTTCGGGTACTAAACCAGGCGCGAAGATCCGCCGATGGAACATCCGTGGCGAATCTTCTCAGTCTGTGCATGATCGTGAAGAACGAAGAGGCCCGGCTCACGGCCTGTCTCGCTTCCGTACAGGGTGTAGCGGACGAGATCGTTGTCGTCGACACGGGTTCCACCGATGCAACCCCGCTCATCGCGGCTTGCCATGGTGCGCGAGTTGTGCCGTTCGACTTCTCCCGAACAGATTTCGCCGCCGCGCGCAACGCGGGTCTCGCAATGGCCCGGGGGGAGTGGATTCTGGTTCTGGACGCGGACGAAATGCTCTTGCCCGCCAGCGCACCGCGGATCCACGAGCTTGTTACGGGCAATGAAAATGCGGGCTACTACTTCGCGCGCCACAACTCTCTGGCTTCAGGAGAGGCCATCACCGATTACGCCGTTCGCCTGTTCCCTCATCGACCGGACTATCGCTTCCGCGGACGGGTCCATGAGACTGTCGACGACTCGATCCTGGCGGGAGGGGGACGGCTCAAAACGACCGACATTCGCATCGACCACAACTTTTCACCCGACCCGGCAGCCCGGGCGTTCAAGAATCGCCGGTATATCCAGATCCTCGAGGAGGAACTTGCCGACGATCCCTCCGACATTTCGCGGCTGGGCTTTCTGGCGGCAGAGTACCATCAACTGGGGCTGCTTGCCGAAGCGTCGGCCATTACGGAAAAAATCGTAGAGGCCGCTCCCCACGATCCCCAGGCCCATCTGAACGCCGGGATCTATCGGCTGATTCATCACGCCAATCCGGCGCGCGCACGAATTGCTTTTCTGCGGGCGCTCGAACTCAAACCCGGCTATTCGGCAGCCGCCTCCTTCCTCCACACACTGGACGGCGTACGGCCGGATGAGGGGTTGATGCGGGTGTAATCCAGGGGCTCCTGTCGACCTCGGCCCGACCTCCGGACATGCCGGATGAGATGGGTTGCGGTTATGAGTTGGATATGGGCGAGGCGACAGGCGTTCCTCGGGCGTATCCGTACCGCTCCTTTACAGTCGCGGCTCGGTATCGGTTGAGTAGCTCCTCGCGTGGTCTCTCATTCGCAGAAAATGAAATCCTTTTCATGTAACTAGCTCTATGTAAACAACTTAATGTAACCTTCGTGCCGCGGATTCCGTTAATGAAAATGGAAGGGATGTATATGAAACTCAAACTTGCATTACTGGCACTCACCGTATCCGGCCTCTGCCTTGCGCAGCCTACTCCGTCGTTTGGTCCCGCTGATCTGGACCGTCTCGTGCAGCCCGTCGCGCTCTATCCAGACCCGCTGCTGGCCCAAGTGCTCTCGGCCGCCACATTTGCCGATGAAATACCCGACGCGGACCACTGGGCCAATCAGCATCACTACCTGACCGGGGCTGCGATGGCTCGCGCCATCACCGAGGATCAACTCCCCTGGGATCCGAGCGTTCAGGCGTTACTGCCGTTTCCGGGAGTGCTGGATCGGATGAATGCCGACCTGAACTGGACGACGCAGCTTGGCAACGCGGTACTCGTGCAACGCCAGGACGTAATGGACGCCGTCCAGAGAATGCGCGACGCCTCGATGCGCTACGGGTATCTGCGGACCGGGCCGCGAGTCGTAGTGGTACGCAATGGCCCGTTCATCACCATCATGCCGGTGAATCCCGATTTTATCTACGTGCCGTACTACGATCCGGCCGTCGTCTTTGTGGCACCGCGCCCGGGTTTCGTGATCGGCGGGGCGATCAGCTTCGGCTTCGGCTTCAATCTTGGTGTAGCATTCCAGCCCTGGGGCTGGGGTGCGGTAAGGTTCGACTGGGCAGCGCACGGCTGGTACGTGCATAACGCTATCTGGGGGCGGACGTGGGCGAACAGAACCACCTACGTCCACAATTACCCGGGTTTGCAGCAGCGGTTTGACAAGCCGGGTGGTTTGCGGCCGGCCGGTGGGGGGCCTGCCGCGGCACCGCATGCGGAAGGTCATAAGCTGATCGAACGGTCCGATAAGGAAAAGGCTGCAGACAAGGGCGCCAAGCCGGCCCGCGAGGAGCATCGCGAGAGGTAAACCGGCTCTAGCCGGAAAAGAAAGCGCCGTCCCGCATGCCGGACTCCCCAACGAGTCGGCCTGCGGGACGGTTTTCGTTTTCGCCTCCGATGCGGGCTGCTATTCTGAATCTGATGAGCACTCAACCGCAGGCCACTCCCCGCCGCGTCTTTTGCGTCAAACTGCAGCGTGAAATGGACGGACTCACCGAGGTCCCGTTTGAAGGGCATCCGCTCGGCCAGCGCATCTACGACAACGTCTCGAAACAGGCCTGGGGCATGTGGGTGGAGCATATGAAGATGCTCATGAACGAGTATCGCCTCAATCTGGGAACCAAAGAAGCGCAGGAGTTTCTCATCGGGCAAATGGAGCAGTACTTCTTCGGCGAAGGTTCCGCGCCGCCGCCTGAGTTCAAAGCGACTTAACACCTGCCACCTCCGAATTCCGCCGCAAGGGCAGAACTCAAGCGAGGCGTCCGGCCGGGCTTCCGAAGAGGCTGCCTTCCCGATTTGTACCGGCGTGGAGTCTCCGGAAAGAACAACGGCCCGCTTGACGCCAGGCGCCGTTAAAACGGATGGAGTCAAGCGGACCGATATTTAACAGCTCTGACCTGTTCGGCAGCCTACCGCTGGATGCGAGCTGAGCCGCCCTTCGCAAACGCTTTCACCTGATCGAGCGTCGCCATCGTCGTATCGCCCGGGA
>Ga0302319_10027234_pt1 | contig 10024 bp, 9 predicted proteins | sample Bog_T0_2_FD_203319 | JGI IMG/M metagenome (GOLD analysis project Ga0302319, IMG submission 203319) | Peat permafrost microbial communities from Stordalen Mire near Abisko, Sweden - Bog_T0_2 | ecosystem: Environmental > Terrestrial > Soil > Wetlands > Peat | place: Sweden: Abisko, Stordalen Mire...
TGAGGCGAAAGAGAGTCAGCCCGCCGCCGCCCGAGAACCCAACCCGGCCGGCCGGACGTCACCAGCCGCCGAACCCAGCATCTCACTGAGGCGAAAGCAGGCGCGCGTCACGTGCGGCGGATCCCAGCCGCGAATGCTCGGCAAACGCAGGACCGCGGCCGCTTTGCTGATCGGTCGTTACTGGGAGGCGTCCTAGGACCGTGAGAACCTGCTGCTCGTAATGACAACCGCTGGCTCGCCATACTCGCCCGACCGACCACACGACCTCGGTCGCCCTGAAGAGGATGTCTTCGGGCACGGTGACTATGCAGACGCGCTCGTGGATGCGCTCACCCGAGCCCCGACGCCCTTTACGGTTGGAGTCTTTGGGGAATGGGGCGTTGGCAAGTCGACCATCATCGCTGCGGTCAAGCAGCGGCTTCCAAGGGCCGTTGCGTTCGCGTATTTCGACGCTTGGCGTTACGAGGGTGATGCGCTCAGACGGCAGCTGCTGCGCGACGTGGCACGCCAACTCACAGACGCCAAGCAGCTGGACCGATCATTCGACATGAACAGAGACCTGCGGGACCTTGACGTTGAGGTTTCGACGCCAGATGAAGCGGGGCTGAGCTTCAGCGTAAGAGAGCTTATCCGAGCAGGTCTTCAGCTTATCGTCACTCTGGCGTTCGTCTATGCGCTGCTGCGCATCAGAACGACTGCCGGCTTGTTTACGGGTAAGCACGCGTCGAGTGATGCGCTTTCCGCACTCGTAGTTTCGCTCGTGCTGGCTTTTGTGGGTCTGGTCGTGCAGCCTTTCAAGGTGGTCCAGCGCACTTTGACGACGCGCCGTATCGAGGAGCCGGACCAGTTCAGCGCTAAGTTTGAGAAGCTCATGGGCGCCGTGAGGGCAAAGCGGCTCGTGGTCGCCATCGACAATCTAGACCGCTGTAGCCCTGAGCACGCCGTCGAGGTGCTGAGCACCATCAAAACCTACCTAGAGCCGTCACTTGAGCCGCCAGACCGCCGGCTCCTAGGACGCTTTGCTGACGAGCCGTCGGTCAAGGAGGCTGTGTTTCTCATCGCGGCGGACAGCGATGCCTTACGGCGGCACCTGGTGGCGCAAGAGACCCACCGGTCGGAGGGCACGGACCCTGACCTTGTCCGACGGTATGTGGACGAATACCTACGAAAGTTCTTCAGCGCGACCATTCCAGTTCGCGCCATGCTCGACGAAGACGTGCGGAAGTTTGTGGAGGAGCACCTCCGGCGGGTTGCAGACGCGCATGGTCAGTCGGAGGCGCTCTCGCGTTTGGCCGAGATGTGCGGAACAGGACTACGCGGCAACCCGAGGCGCGTCAATCAGTTCGCGAACGACCTCGAATTGCGGCTGGCGCTTCTCGCTGCGCGTGAGGCAGAGGATTCACGGGGCCAGCGCAAGATTCAACCGCCCATCAGCGACAACCTCCTGATGGTCGCGAAGCTCTTGCTAGTAGAGGAGGAGTGGCCGGCTCGCTTTGCACAGCTGCAGGCCAACCCGCGTCTCCTTGAGGAGTGGGAACGCGTCGCTCGACAGGCGCACGGCGCGCCGCCGCCGGCGGCGGGCACCGACGACGTCGAACAACCGAAGCCGGACCCAGAATGGCCGCGGTTTGCGGCATTCCTACGCATCACGGCCGACGTCACGACGCCGAACATCCGCGCGTTCCTGCTGCTCAAACAGTCCCAGGAGGAAGTTCAGTTACCGGGCTTCCTCGCCTTCCGAGAGCTCGTCGTGGCTGGAGACCGCGACGAAGTGCGCGCGCGTATCGACTCTCAGGAGTTCGCGCCTCCCGAGGCTTTCGCGGCTCGTCTTCCGTACCTTCTCCGTTCAGAGACGGCCGAGGGCTTTCTCGACGGCGCGCGCGCGGTCATCGATGCCGCGGTGACCATCCCGGAGTTCGCCAGCCTCGCAGTAGCGGGGCAGGTAGTGGCGAATGCTCTTGACGTGCCTGCGCTGCGACCGGAACTCGCGAGGCTCGACCCGTTTGCCGTCTTTGCGGTGGTCGCAGCCCATTGCGCGGCCGAGGTCAACGCCGTGACGCAAGCTCTGTTCGCCGAAGAGCTAGCCGAGCAGATGGCCGGACTGGGTCCAGCTGAAGCCACGGAACGGATCGCGGAGCTGGCTGCGGCGCTATCAGTCAGCGGACCGCTGCTCGCCGGTGCTAGAGACGTCGTCGTGCAGGGCCTCGCGGCGAGCCCCGGGAACTACAAGGTGGTCGCTCCACTGCTCCAAGCCGCCCCCGGGCTCATCAGCGTGGACATCGCCGAGCACGCGGTTAGGGACGTCATGCAAAGCGACGGATTGCCGACGGGCGAGCTCTCGCCGGACGCGCCGGCACTCGCCATCGCCGAACTCGGCCTTGAGAACGACCGCGTTAGTCCTGAGGTCCAGAGCGAGTTGCTCGGTCACCTCGCGAAGCTACACACCCCAGCGGTGGTAGCAGACGGCCCTCGACTGACCGCGATGCTTGCCGCTCAGGACCGGCTAGTGCGACGTATGTCATCAGCCCCGGCCGACGCTTTCGTGCGCCTGTTCGACCATCTCCAGTCGATGCAAACGGCTATTGAGGTTGATGTGCGGGCGCGGCTGCTGGCGTTCCAGCACACGCTCGTGTCGATTATCGAAGACGAAGGCGTCGTCGAAGAGCTGTCAGCCCGCGCTGCCAGCCAGTTCTTCGCACCCGATGCACCCGGGGCTCTGCGCTACGTGGTCGAGCACCGTGACGACCTGCCATTCCGGCCGTTCATCGAGCGCGAACTTCTCACGCTCGCGAGGCAGCCACCACTTGCGGGAGAAGCCGCGCAGACCATCGCGCGCTACACGGAGAACGTGTCCGACGGCTTGCGTGAGGTGGTGGAGAACCTGGTAAGCCAGCAGCAGTGGCAAGTCGCGACGCAGGTCGTGCAAACGCTACGGCACGAGCTCAGTCCGGTGGGGACAGAGCTCTTGGCTACGACGCTGGCGGCTGCCCAACCGACGCCTGCGCCGCCTCAATTCTTGGTGCTCGTCGGCGCGCTAGGTGAGTTCGTAGACGCGAGCCAAGTCGGGACGATACACACGCTCTTTACGCGCCAGCTTGACACGGGCCAGCCTGACGCGACCAACGCTGCCCTGTCCGCTTTCGAATCGCTTGAGGCGCAGCCCGCATTCGCTGAGGGGGTCGCGCCCTTCCTTGACCATTCCCTTGGGCGCCTTGAGGCAATGCCGCACTACGCGGCCCCGGTTCCGCAGATGATCTGGGACTTCGCCGCGCGGCATGTCGACCGCATGTTGGCCGAGCAACGCAGCCGGTCAAATGTGCGTGCTACGGAATGGCTTCGCGTAGCCCCGCAAACTCTTGCCCAGCTCGACGCAAGCGTTAGGCAGCTGGGCGAACAGTCGACCAACGACGAAAGAGCAACGCTGGTGCAGGCGTTGCTCGGAGTTGAACGTCTCCCAATCGACATGGTGCTCCGGCAGGCCTATCTGCAGACTGCGTCGGCGATAGGACACGACCGTCGCTCACGGGCGTGGCAGGCTGTGAACGACCGACTCACCGAGCTTGCAGGGTCCCACGACCCGCAGGAACAATCGATGGCGGCAGCGGTGAGGGCGTCCATCGATGCCGCCTGACCGTCGCCGCTAGGCCCCGGTGGCCAAGGGTTCCACTCGGAACGACTAGCGAGCCGACTCTGGAAGCGTTGAAAGTCGAGCAAGCGGTTGGCGGAATGCGCACGACGTTCGAGGATGAGCTCTTCGCAGCTCTCGATGAACTCGCTCAGCGGCGCCTCGGTCTCCGGGGTCAGCTCGAAGGAGTCAAAGACGAGTCGTCTCCGCGCGCTTGCATTCGCCCGCCCAGCAGCAAGTGGAATGGGTCTCCATCTAGCGCTACACTCGCGCTACACTTGTGGAGGCCTCAGATGACTAGATCGAACACTGACTACGCCAGCGAAGCGCGGCGGATCCACGACATCGGAAAGTTGACCGACCGCCACATCGCGCGAGCAACTGGCGTCGCACCGAGTACGGCGCGGGCTTGGGTCGCGCGGACACGCTCGCCGAGCGGTCGGCGTGCCGAGCGCCTCGTCGAGCTGTCGTCCGTCGTCGAACGACTGACGCTTGTGTTGCGCCCAGAGTACATTCCCGTGTGGTTGACCAAGCCGGTTGCCGCGCTAGGCGACGAGAAGCCACTGGATGTTATTGCCGCTGGAGGCTATCGTCGCGTCGCACGTCTGATTGCCGCAATGGAATCACCAACAGCTGCGTAGCGCGTGCCGCCGAATGTGGACGGCGTCGCCGTCGCCAATACGTGGTGGCGTCAGGTGTCCGCAGGTCGCGACCCCTACGATCGCTCGACCCCGCCTCCCGACGGCCGCTGGCAGCGTGGCTCCGTCGTCGAAGCCGTCTACTTCGCCGACTCGTCCGAAACCGCTTGGGCCGAGTGGTACCGCGTTCTCGCAGAGTTCGGCGTCCCGCCGATGGCGGCGCTGCCGCGCGACTTGTGGAAATGGCGCATCTCGCTGAGCAACGTCGCAAATCTGTCGTCCGCAGTGCACCTGAGCCGCGTGGGCTTACCGATGCCCACCCCGAGCCGCCACTCTTGGCGCAGCTTTCAGACGGTCGGCGAGTCAATCGCGCGCGCGCGCTATCCAGCGCTCGTTGCTCCGTCCGCGGCACGCCCATCTGCGGGCCTCGTGTTGTGCGTGTTCCGCACAGGCCATCCGATCGAAGGTGCCGAAGCGCTCCCCCCACCCGAGCGCCACGACCAACCACCGGTGCCGCCCGTCGGCCTGACGACTTGACGGCGTGCCGATCATGTCCCGCCGGGAGGCACTAACGGGACACGAGCACCTGGTGCGTGCCGTCGTCTGCGGCGTACTCGAACCCGATCACGAGCCGCCCTTCCAGCGCCTCGAACACACGCTTTAGTGTCCGCGCTGTTGTGGGGTGGCGGCCGCTTTCTATCCTCGAGATAGCGGACGCGGTTGTGCCAACGCGAACCCCGAGCTCTCGCTGTGAGATACCAAGCATTCCACGACGCTCGATGACAATCCGAGCCACCCCTTCGAACTCTGCGAGGCGATCGTACTGCCGTCTGTAGACCGGATCTTCGCTCCGTCGTCTAATAGCCTCCTCGACCGAGGTTCCGACCGGCGATATGGCGTCTGGCCCAGTTACCGTCGAGACGTTAGCAATCTTGCTAACCGGCGTCAAGGTGCATCCCGGCCCGCGGCGCGGGGCAGCTTGCGCGGCTGCGCGTCCATCCGCTCTTTGAAGTCGGTCCACCGCGCACGTGCGATCCTCTTCTCCGTCTCCGGCACGCTCTTGGACGCCTTCGCAAAGACGTGCAGCAACACGATTAGGCCGCCCGAACGGCGATAGAGGATTCTGTAGAGGCTCGCGCCATAGTGACAACGCAGCTCGCGAAGCTCCCCGTCCACTTGCGAGCTATATGGGTGCGGCAGATGCGGGTTGGCGTCTGACAACAGGTTCAACCGACCGATCTGGTTATCCAAGGCTACGCGACGTTCCACTCCGAGCCGGTCGATGAAGTCGTTCACCGGCTCGGTCCCGTCGGCCGCGCGATAGTAGACGGCCTGAAAGCGCCGCATCACGACCCCGACTGACGGCAGCGCGGCACCCGGCTAGGCCACTACGGGCGTTCCGTGGCCACGCAGAGGGTCGATGCAGTCGACCACGATCGGATGCAACGCGTACCCGCGCTTCCCGGTTGGCAGTCTTAGCCCGTCCTCGTGGCCGGCAGCATAGAAGACGACCGGTCCATCGGCGACTCGCCCGTCGATATAGCCGATAAGTCCGTTCTGCCACAACGCTGAAATAGGATCTGCCTTGCCCGAAAAGTGCTCGGTCGCGATCTCGGCGAACTGCTCGAACTTTCCGCGCCCGAACCGATCCGTTCGGAGCGTCGCGAGCATCCCGCGAAGATCGTCAGCAAGACCCTTCTGGTAGGCGTCTCCACCCTCGAACCCGTCCGCGTCCTGCCCCGTATAGATGTCCGCGTAGCCGAGTTCTGCTGCCTGGCGCGGCATCAAGTCAGACGCAATGTGATTCGCACAAGCCGCTATCTGCTCGTCCCCAAACTTACGTGCTGCCCGACGAACCACCGCGCGAATCTCTGCGTCCGTGAGACGCGATTTCCGCTGTGCGATCTCGATACATAACATGTTTCCCAGCACGATGATGTCTCGAGGAATCAGTCGCGTGTGTCGAAGCAGATACGCCTCGACATCCTCAACACCGCGCGGGCGTCGACCGTTGCGCACTTCGGCCGTCCCGAGCCAGTCTGCGACGTTCGCAGGCTGCGGGCGCGGCAGCCTCGCGAGCTTCTCATGCAAGAAATGGCGGATCGCTTCGCGATCCCAGTCGAGGGTATGGATGTACTGGGTCTCGGCGTAGCGAGTGCCGTGCTCAGTCGCCTGCGTCGACGAGTACACGATATCTCGCACGCAAATTGTGATGTGTAACCGCCCGCCGATACGCGCGTCGCTCAGGAGCCGCAGAACCTGGTAGAACAGACCTTTCTGACACATCAGCCAGTACATAGGCGCGTGCCGGAACTCCTCATCGATGGCGTCGATGTAGAAGCACATCGGGGGACAACGCAACAGGATCTGTCCCAAGCGGTATTCGAGCTCCTCCCACTGCGCGTCCGCCAAGTAACGATCGAGTCGATCTGGCGAGGTGTGAGATCGGTGATTGATGATCTCCCGCACCTGGCTGTAAATCGAATGCGGCTCGCGGAACTCCGGGTACAGTCTCGTATAGTCGGACCGAAGGGCCGACTCGTAATCGGGTCCGTCGTAGACGAGCCGCCGGCCGCACAGCAGGTGCGAGACCACCGACCTAAGGATCGCCGCCTTCCAAATCGCCATCCACTTTTCGACTACAATCGACCCGTGATACCAGTTGGAAACCTTGACGACTTCGTCGGTCTTGGGATAGGTCTGCTGGATATCATCTGCGTACAGGGACGGTTCGGCCACCGCGAACGCATGCAGACGCCGCAGGTACAAGGTCTTGCCGGCCCCTTTCTTGCCAACGATCACGCGCACGGAGCGATCGCTGCCGTCCATCCCGAGACCGCGATGCGAATAGCGCTCGTCGAAGTAGACAAAATCATGCAGCGGGTCGCCGGCATGAGGATCGTCAGGCGCCACGCGGCCCCCGTCCGGCCGACCAAACGGCACGCGCGCCGTCGTGGTACCCAAGCCCGCGCCCGAGCCCGAACCCGAAGGCAGCGGGACCTCTCGTGTCATGACAACCACGGTAGCGGAATTAGCAGGCGGGTTCGTAGCGAACGAGGATGCCTTGTAGGTCGCCCCGCGAGGGAGGCGCCCGTCGACTTACAGTTGACGGCGACGTGGCTTGCCCTCCACACGCTGCGCAGCGCGGCCTGCGCGCGACGACGAGCTGGCGTGTTCGTGGCTTGCGGTTGGTTCGCGGGACGGTGCGCCCCGTCCCGCCGCACGCCGCTTTCACGCAGCCCGGTGCGTCTTAGCGCCACTAACGGCCCGGCATCACCCGTGACAGCTACGCCGGGCTCCTGCTTCCGCCCACGACCGAGCGCCCGGGCCCGCGTCAGTCCGGACGATTCACGCGCGCCGTGGAGACAGCGGAGGGACTTCCGCGGTCGCCGGGCCAAGCGAGCGCTGTCTAAGTACTGAAATTCGCGCGCAAAGCGTGCATCGATGGAGCGTTTGCGGGCGGAAGCGCACTTAGGCGGAACGGTCAGGAGCGATGAGGGTTACTCCGGGGAGATAGGTCGCGACCCGTCGCGGATCTCGCGTCAGGAGCGGCCGTCCGCTGACGGCCGCGTGTGCTCCGATCAGGAAGTCGGGGAGAACGGCTTCGCGCGGTCCGCCAGCACGCCGGTAGTTGGCGTGCGCGTGACCGGCGAGCAATGCCGCGGCGAGCGGGATCTCCTCGATCACAGCCATCGATGGGAGTGCCGCTCGAAGCGTCTCGATGCCTTCAAAGCGCGGCGCGATCTCCGCAACAACGACCGCGTTGAGGATTAGCGCCCCGCGCTGCGCTGCGCGCGTGAGTTCCATTTGCGACCAGTCGGCCCACGCCGCGTCCATCGTGAAGACATCGAGTAGGACGCTGCTGTCGACGACCGTACCGCTGGCGTGGCTCACGCGCGCGTCAGCGCGAGGATCTCGTCGGTGCTCAGCTCGCCGCTACCGGCTCCGCGCATGTTCGCGATCTCGCCCGCAGCTCGCGCCTGGTCAATGACGAGCCGAGCCCCATCGGCCTCGAGCCTGAACTGCACGTCGCTGCCGGCGCGGATACCAAGCGCACGGCGTACCTCGAGGGGGATCGTAACTTGGCCCTTCTGAGTGACGCGCATTTGGTAAGACTAGCAAGTAATACCGGGATTTCACAATCCATGCCGGCGATCTCGTCGAAGCGGCCGCGCGTTCAAGGTGCAGGCCTTCGCTGACGCGCTCGTGTCCGATGCTTCGCCTCGGCGCGCGCCGTTCGTTGCGGACAAGACGACAGATAAGACGACAGCGGCTCACAGGAGCCGTTAACTGCCTGCTAATCGATGGTTTCACTGATCGGGGCGGTCGGATTTGAACCGACGGCCTCTCGCTCCCAAAGCGAGTGCGCTACCAGGCTGCGCCACGCCCCGTCGCAACGAAGAGTATGGGGCGCGCGGCTTGCGCCACGGCGCGCCGCTGCCAACGTGCCCGCGAGCGGCGACGCGACGCGACGCGAACCACTAGCCTCCGGGCCGGCGATGGCGGACGTACGACCCCTGCGAGCGGTGCACTACGACCTTGCGAGCGCGGGCCCGCTGGCCGATGTCGTGGCTCCCCCCTATGACGTGATCGATGCCCGCCAGCGCGCGGAGCTGGTCGCGCGCTCGCCGTACAACGTCGTCGAGATCGACCTTCCGGACGGCGATGAGCCCTACGCGCACGCGGCCGAGCTCTACACCGAGTGGCAGCACGCGGGCGTGCTGGTGCGCGACTCGGAACCGGCGCTGTGGCCGCTCGAGCAGCGCTACCGCGGGCCCGACGGCGAGTTGCGCACGCGCCGGGGCTTCTTCGCCCGGGTGCGCGTCGAGGAGTATGGCGCCGGGCGCATCCGCCCGCACGAGCGCACGCACCCGGGGCCCAAGGAGGACCGGCTGCGGCTCACGCGCGCGACGAGGGCGAACCTCTCGCCGATCTTCTCGCTGTACTCCGACGCCGAAGGCAATGCCTGGAACGCGCTGTCAGCCACTGCGGCAGGCGCGCCGTGGGGCGAGGTGACCGACGGCGACGGCACCGTCCACCGCCTGTGGCGCTGCGGCGATCCGGCCGCGATCGAGGTCGTGCAAACGACGCTCGCGGACGCCGAGCTGCTGATCGCAGACGGGCACCATCGCTATGAGACGGCCCGGGTGTACGCAGAGGAGATTGGCGGCGAGGGCGACCATCGCTACGTGCTCATGTGCCTGGTTGCGCTCGAGGATCCCGGACTCACGATCTTCCCGACCCACCGGCTCGTGCGCGGCCTGGACGCGGCGCGCCGCGCCGCGCTGGCCGAGGCGATCGAGCGCGACTTCGTGGCCACCGCGGTCGCTCGCGACCAGATCGCGCCGGTCGCTGGGACCGGACCGCTGGAGCTCGGTTACGTCGATGCCCGCCAGACTTTGCATCTGGCGCTCCGCGACCAGTCGATCGCCGACGCCGCGCTCGCCGAGCTGCCGTCCGCCTATCGCCGCCTGGACACCGGAGTGCTTGAGGCGCTGCTGCTCAAAGGCGCACTTGGGCTGACCGACGAGGACATCTCACACCTCCACGGCTTTGGCTATGCCCGCGACGCCGCCCAGGCGCTCGAGCTGGTCGAGAGCGGCGAATACGACGCCGCGTTCGTACTGCGGCCCACGCCAGTGGAGGCAGTGCGTGAGGTCGCGGCGTCAGGCGTCAACATGCCGCCGAAGTCGACGTACTTCTTCCCCAAGGTGCTGACCGGCCTGGTGATTAATCCCCTGGCTTAGATTTGGTCTGGCGC